>Ga0134090_1001566_pt1 | contig 14412 bp, 10 predicted proteins | sample 1_4taG_FD_94453 | JGI IMG/M metagenome (GOLD analysis project Ga0134090, IMG submission 94453) | Switchgrass degrading microbial communities from high solid loading bioreactors in New Hampshire, USA - 1_4_20_6_A1 metaG | ecosystem: Engineered > Bioreactor > Semi-continuous > Anaerobic >...
AACATCTGCAAAGGATATTTACGCAGCGGGAGACTGCACCCAGACAACGGACGTATCAAGCGGCCAGAGCAAAATAATGGCACTGCTGCCGAACGCCTATATGCAGGGAGAATGTGCCGGAGCCAACATGGCAGGAGGCGATATGAGTTTTGACAAGGCTATCCCTATGAACGCGGTGGGCTTTTTCGGACTTCATATTATTACTGCCGGTACTTATCAGGGGGATGTGTATATAGACAAAAGGAACGGAGAATATAAAAAGTTATTCTACAGCCCGGACAAATTAAACGGATATATCCTTATAAAAAATGTCGAAAAGGCAGGAATATATACCAGCCTTATACGCGAGCGAACACCGCTTTCATCCATTGACTTTTCACTTATATGTGAAAAGCCGGGATTGATGGCATTTACAAGAGAGGACCGGAGTCGTATATTGGGAGGTGCCGTTTTGTGAAAATATCAGCTGCAAATACAGATTTTAAAGAATTAAACGAACTAATCAAGGCTGCCGGCAATGATGTGTTAATAAGCAACTGCTGCGGGCAACGATATATCGGGTCCGGACTTAGAGATAAAGTAATAACCATAGAGGGGACACCGGGCAACGCCCTGGGGGCATATCTTGACGGAGCTACGATTAAGGTAAAAGGTAATGTGCAGGATGCCGTAGGGGATACCATGAATGCAGGAAAGATTATTGTATACGGGAATGCCGGTGATGCCCTGGGGTACGCCATGAGGGGAGGCTGTATCTATGTCCGCGGTGATGCCGGATATCGTACCGGTATCCATATGAAACAGTACAAGGATAAAAAGCCTGTTATCGTTGTGGGCGGCAAGGTAGGAAGTTTTCTCGGAGAGTATTTGGCGGGAGGGCTTATTATTATCCTCGGCATCGGTTCTTCCGACCTGCCCATAGGGGATTTTACAGGAACAGGCATGCACGGAGGAAAAATGTATATCCGTACTGACAAGGAGCTGGCAAACCTGCCAAAACAGGTTGTGACCCGGCTTACTACAAAAGAAGATATGGATGAAATCATGCCATATCTGACGGAATTTTGCAATATCTTTAATCTCAACGCCGAAGAGATAGCCAAAGACAATTTCTATGTATTAACACCCAATGCCAAAAATCCTTATAAACAGCTTTATACAGCGAACTGACGCCATGATAATACACGGATAAAAAATGCTGATAAAGAATCAGTATATTATTAGGGAACTAAAGATTTCACAGACAACTTAAACCAGAACCACATAAACATTACATCTGAAATATTTGAACTACAAGAAAAGAAAATTCGAAGGGGTATCAATAATATATGATAATCAATGATAAAATTCATGAAGAATGCGGGATTTTCGGAGTTTCCACCCTTAAGGACGAGGCCGCAGGCATAACCTATAACGGCTTACTTACATTGCAGCACAGGGGACAGGAAGGGGCCGGCATAGCTGTAGTCTCTCAGGGTAAAATTCTTTATCACAAAAATTTGGGGCTTGTCAGTGAGGTTTTTCCGGAAATGTACTCCAAAATCGACTTAAAGGGCATATAGCGGTAGGCCATACCAGATATTCTACCACCGGCAGCAATACGAAAGTAAATGTGGGCCCTTTTGTAACAGAATATCTGACCGGGCGCATCGCGACAGCCCATAACGGCAATATAACCAATGCACTGGAACTTAGGAGACAGCTTAAAAGTTATGGGGTTGACTTTAATTCAGGCAGCGACAGTGAAGTGGTATCGGCTTTAATAGCATATCATATAACCCGGCAGCAGGATACCCTTAAAGGGGTAATAAAGGCCGGAGAATATCTAAAGGGTGCTTTCAGCCTTGTCATAGCCAGCAGCGAAAATAAGCTTATTGCAGTCAGAGATCCGAAAGGATACAGGCCGCTTTGTATCGGTAAAAGCAAAGACGGAATGGCCGTAGCTTCGGAAAGCTGCGCCCTGGATACCTGCGGCTTTGAATTTATCCGTGACGTACGTCCCGGAGAGGTTATCGTAATAGAAAACGGGAAAATCACTTATGAGGAAGTTGCGCTAAAGAATGGTGATGACTCTGGCGGCTTATGTATCTTTGAATATGTTTATTTTGCAAGGCATGATTCTATAATAGACGGGCTTAGTGTCTACGAGGCGCGGGTAAATATGGGAGCAGTTTTGGCCAGGGAATATCCGGTTGAGGCGGATATCGTGTGCGGGGTTCCAGATTCGGGCCTGGAGGCGGCCATCGGATACAGCATCGCGAGCAATATTCCGCTGGTTCCGGCTTTTGTAAAGAACAGATATATCGGCAGAAGCTTTATTTACCCGACCCAGGACATGCGTGACTATGCAGTCAGGCTTAAGCTAAACCCCCTTAGGGCTAACGTTGAAGGCAAAAGAATAGTATTGGTGGACGATTCGATAGTAAGGGGTACCACCAGTGAAAAAATTGTAAGAAGCCTGAAAAATGCCGGGGCAAGGGAGGTACATATGAGGATATCTTCCCCTCCTTTCAGACATACCTGTCACTACGGAACGGATATAGACAGTCCGAACAATTTGATTGCGAATAAAATGAGCGTTGATGAGATTTGCAGGCAAATCGGGGCGGACAGTTTGGGCTACATAAGCATTGAAGGATTAAAAGAGGCATGTAAAAAATGCAGGCTCAGCTTCTGTACGGGATGTTTTACGGGACATAAGCGCAAGATAACCGGCAGGAAGCAGGACCTGGAGGAGGCAATAGAATGAGCACGCTGTATTTGATATTGGAAAACGGCATGGTCTTTGAAGGCCTTAGTTTCGGTGCTGAAAAAGATGTGACGGGCGAAATTGTTTTTACCACGGGAATGAACGGATATATTGAAACCCTTACGGATCTTAGCTATTACGGGCAGATTGTACTCCAGACCTTTCCTCTTATAGGCAATTATGGAATAATTTCTGAGGATTTTGAAAGTCCGTCAGTCGGACCTTTGGCTTATATTGTTAAAACACCGTGCCAAGCCCCCTCAAATTTTAGAAGTGAGGGAAAGCTTGACACTTTTTTGAAGGAGCGAAATATAGCCGGGCTTTACGGAATAGATACAAGGGCATTGACAAAGATAATTAGAGAACAGGGGGTAATGAACGGAAGAATTACGAAAGAAAGCCCCGATAAAGTTTCATTGGAGGATATTTGCTCTTATAAAATAAAAGATGCCGTTAAGGCCGTTTCCTGTACCGAAAGGAAGTTTTTTAAATCGGATAAAGGAAAATTTACGGTTGCCCTGCTAGATTTCGGGTTAAAGGAAAATATAAAACGGGAGTTATTAAGCAGAGGATGTGACGTATGGGTCCTTCCCTGGAATACGCCTTATGAGGACATAATTGATTTGGCTCCGGACGGAATTATGTTAAGCAACGGACCCGGGGATCCGGCCGACAATCCTGAGCTTATCCATAATTTGAGGCAACTTCTAAAGGCAGGAATATTAACCTTCGGTATTTGCCTAGGCCATCAGCTTCTGGCACTGGCTCACGGATTTGAAACCTATAAGCTGAAATATGGCCATCGCGGTGCCAATCAGCCGGTTAAGGAACTGAGTACCGGAAGAGTATATATAACCAGCCAGAATCACGGATATGCGGTAAAAAGGGAGAGCATTGATAAAGACATAGCTTCGGAGTGGTTTGTCAACGTAAACGACGGTACCTGTGAGGGTATATGGTATAAGAATATCCCGGCTTTTTCAGTGCAGTTTCATCCGGAGGCCTGTCACGGGCCCCATGACACCAGGTATCTGTTTGATTTGTTTGTTGATAGAATGGAGGAAAATAAGCATGCCCTGTGACAAAAGTATAAAAAAGACTCTTGTTATAGGTTCCGGGCCGATTGTGATAGGTCAGGCGGCGGAGTTTGATTACGCAGGAACCCAGGCCTGCCGTGTGCTCAAAGAAGAAGGAATTGAGATTGTTCTCGTCAATTCCAATCCGGCAACAATCATGACGGATAAAAATATCGCAGACAAAATATATATAGAACCGCTTACGATTACAACCGTAAAACGGATTATTGAAAAAGAACGGCCTGACAGTATATTGTCGGGACTGGGGGGACAAACGGGACTGACCCTTTGCATGCAACTGGCCCGGGAGGGGTTCCTGGAAAAAATGAATACAAGGCTTCTTGGGAGCTCACCTGAAGCAATAGAAAAGGCTGAAGACAGATATCTTTTCAGGGAAACCATGAAGCAAATAGGCCAGCCGGTGGTTCCTTCCGTTATAGCAACCGACGTCAGGGAAGCTTTGAATTTTGCGGATGAAACAGGCTATCCGGTTATTGTCCGTCCGGCTTTTACCCTGGGAGGAAGCGGCGGCGGTATAGCCTATTCAAAGGCTGAACTTGCTGAAATTGCCAAAGGCGGCCTGTCGGTATCCCCCATACACCAGATCATTGTAGAGAAATCTATTGCGGGCTGGAAGGAAATTGAGTTTGAGGTTATGAGGGACAGGGCCGGAAATGCTATAACCGTATGTTCCATGGAGAATTTTGATCCGGTGGGAATACATACAGGCGACAGTATCGTTATCGCTCCTGCGGTCACTCTGGCCGACAAGGAATATCAGATGCTCAGGACCGCGGCTCTTGATATAATCAATGCTCTCGGAGTAGAGGGAGGGTGCAACTGCCAGTTTGCTTTAAACCCCGACAGTTTCGAATATGCGGTCATAGAGGTAAATCCCAGGGTATCCCGTTCCTCCGCCCTGGCGAGCAAGGCAACCGGATATCCAATTGCAAAGGTGGCAACCAAGATTGCCATAGGGTATCGTCTGGATGAGATAGTTAATGCCGTTACCGGAAACACTTACGCTGGTTTTGAACCGGCCCTCGATTATGTGGCCGTAAAGCTTCCCAAATGGCCTTTCGATAAGTTTGTATATGCCAAAAGGGAGCTGGGGACCCAGATGAAGGCTACAGGAGAGGTAATGGCCATAGCAGATACCTTTGAGGAGGCCATACTTAAAGCGGTAAGAGGCGTGGAAATTGGTTTGACTGATCTGGTTTTACCAAAACTGGCAGCCAGGACCGATGAGGAATTAAAGAAGATGCTCAGCAAAGCTACGGATGAGCGCCTGTTTGTCATTTATGAAGCAATAAGGCGAGGGATAAGCATAGATGAAATATATGATATCACCAGGGTTGACCGCTGGTTTCTGTATAAGCTTAAAAACATTTCGGAAGGGAACATATCCGTAAAGCCTGTTGCCTATAAAATGGTTGATACCTGCGCAGGAGAATTTGCTGCCGTAACTCCGTATTTTTATTCGGTAACGGACGCGGTGGAGAATGAAGCCCTTGAATTTATCGAAAAATCGGATAAACCCCGGATAGTGGTTCTGGGAAGCGGCCCTATCCGTATCGGGCAGGGTATTGAATTTGACTATGCCTGTGTACACTGTGTCTGGACCCTGAAAAAGATGGGTTATGAAGTGATAATAATTAACAATAACCCGGAGACGGTATCGACCGACTTTGATACGGCGGATCGCCTGTATTTTGAACCTCTGTACATAGATGATGTCATGAGCATTATAGAAATTGAAAAGCCTGTTGGGGTTGTGGTGGCATTTGGAGGAGGAACGGCTGTTAAGCTTACCAAAAAACTGCATGAAAGAGGAGTTCCCATTATAGGGACATCGGCAGACAGCATAGACATCTGTGAGGACAGGAACCGTTTCGATGACCTGCTGGAGAGACTTAATATACTTCGCCCCAAAGGCTATTGTGTCATGACAAAAGCAGAGGCTTTATTGGCAGCTGCTAAACTGGGATATCCCGTCCTTATGCGTCCTTCTTATGTACTTGGCGGCCAGAACATGATTATAGCCTTTGATCCAGATGATATCAGTGAGTATATGGATATAATTCTCAGCAGCAAACAGGAAAATCCGGTCCTAATCGACAAGTATCTTTCGGGCATTGAGCTGGAAGTGGATGCCATAAGTGACGGTGCAGATGTATTTATCCCCGGCATAATGGAGCATATAGAGAAGACCGGAGTCCATTCCGGGGACAGCATAGCAGTATATCCGCCCGTCAATGTGGATGACGAACTGGCAGAGAGAATTTTTGAGATAACTAAGAAGCTGTGCCTTGAACTTCAGGTCAAGGGCATAGTCAATATCCAGTATGTTCTGCATGATAATGAAATTTATGTTATAGAAGTCAATCCGAGGGCATCACGAACCGTACCCTACATAAGCAAGGTAACCGGCGTTCCCATGTGTGAGCTTGCCACCCGTGTCAGTGTGGGGCAAACCCTTAAGTCGTTGGGATATGTAAGCGGAACAGGCAAAATTCCTCCTTATGTAGCGGTGAAAGTCCCGGTATTTTCCTTTGAAAAGCTTGCGGATGTGGACACCCATCTCGGTCCGGAAATGAAATCTACCGGAGAAGTTTTAGGCATAGGGAAGGATCTAAGGGAGGCTTTGTATAAAGGCCTTGTTGCTGCAGGATACAAGCTTCAAAAGAGGGGAGGAGTTCTGATAACCGTCAGAGACAGCGACAAACCCGAGGCTGTAAATATAGCCAGAAAATTTGCCAAATGCGGATTTACAATTTATGCAACCAGGGGAACGGCGGATTATCTCTCCGCAAGGGGGTTTAAAGTTCATGCGGTAGGCAAAATTCATGAAGAAAAGGCAAACAATAAAGCTGCACTCCTTGAAAAAGGAGAGGTAAGTTATATAATTTCCACTTCCACCAAGGGCAGGGATCCGGCACAGGATGACGTTAAACTGCGGAGAAGAGCTGTGGCACTTGGAATACCATGCTTAACCTCGGTGGATACCGCCGATGCTCTGGCAGAATGCCTTTTGTCCGGATATTCCGAAATTAATACTGAGCTTATCGACATAAATAACCTGAGAAGTGAGCATTTGAAACTTAAATTTACGAAGATGCAGGGCTGCGGCAACGATTATATATACATCAATTGTTTTGATACCGAGATAAATTCACCCGAATCTCTTTCCGTATTTTTATCTGACCGTCATTACGGTGTGGGCAGCGATGGAATTGTTTTGATTTTACCTTCGGAAACAGCCGATGCCAGGATGCGGATGTTTAACCTTGACGGCAGTGAAGGCAGGATGTGCGGCAATGCAATCCGCTGTATCGCCAAATATTTGTATGACAACAATATTGTAAGAAAGAAAAACATGACCATAGAAACCCTGTCAGGGATTAAAAGCCTGAAGCTTTATACCAAAAACGGCCTGGTTTCTTCCGTTAGGGTTGATATGGGCAAAGCTGAACTGAAGCCTGAAAAAATTCCTGTAAATCTCGATGGAGAAAATATAATCGCAAGAAAAGTATTGATTGGGAACACAGAATATGATATAACCTGTGTATCCATGGGCAATCCTCACTGCGTGGTTTTTTGTGAGGATGTAGACGCACTGAAGCTTCCTGAAATAGGCCCCTTGTTTGAATATAATCCCTTATTCCCGGACAGGGTAAACACGGAATTTGTGCAGATTGTGGGAGAAAATACTTTGAAAATGAGAGTCTGGGAGCGGGGCAGCGGAGAAACAATGGCCTGCGGAACCGGAGCCTGTGCGGCTGCCGTAGCAGCGGTATTGAACGGTTACTGCAAGAAAGACGAAGATATACTGGTGCAGCTTTTAGGCGGAGACTTAATAATCCGCTATACGGACGATACCGTGTATATGACAGGCGAATGCAAGAAAGTTTTTGACGGTGAAGTAGAAATTTAAGAAAAGTTTTGACGGTGAGGTAGAAATATGAATGAGATGATATTGGTTTTGGATTTCGGAGGGCAGTATAAGGAACTTATTGCCCGGACTGTAAGAAGCTTAAAAGTATACTCCGAAATCCATCCGGGTAGCATTAAGGCTGAAAAAGTAAAGGAATTAAATCCTATAGGTATTATTCTGACCGGGGGGCCTAACAGCGTGTATCTGCCCGAAGCCCCCCTGTGTGATCCGGAGATTTTTAATCTGGGTATACCGGTTTTGGGCATATGTTACGGTATGCAGATGATGTGCCATATGCTGGGCGGAGAGGTTCGGCCCTGCAATAAGAGTGAGTACGGCAGAGTAAAAGTGAATTTGAAAAATGACTCCGTGCTTTTTGAGAAAATTCCTGAAAATAATACCGTACTTATGAGCCACAGCGATTTTGTGAGCCGCCTGCCCGAAGGTTTCAGGGTTACCGCCGCATCTGCCGATTGTCCCCATGCGGCATGTGAAAATCCCGAAAGAAACCTGTACGGAGTACAGTTTCATCCGGAGGTAAACCTGACAGATAACGGTACAAAAATTATAGGGAACTTTTTATATTCCGTGTGTAAGGCGTCAGGAGATTACAACCTGGATGACTATATTGAAAAACAGGTGCATAAGATAAGGCAGGAGGTTGGCGATCAAAAGGTACTTTTGGCCCTGTCAGGCGGTGTGGACAGCTCTGTATGTGCAAGCCTTATTTCAAAGGCTATACCGGGCCAGCTTGTCTGCATATTTGTAGATCACGGTTTTATGAGGCTCAATGAAGGAGACAAAATTGAAGAGGTCTTCTCCAGGCAAGATCTTAGATTCGTAAGAATCAATGCCCAGGACAGGTTCCTCAATAAGATAAAGGGAGTTACGGATCCCGAAAAGAAGAGAAAGCTTATAGGTGAAGAGTTTATCCGCGTATTTGAAGAGGAAGCTAAAAAGCTGGGAGACATAAAGATTCTGGCTCAGGGCACGATATATCCTGATATAGTGGAATCCGGACTTAAAATGGGGGCCGTTATAAAGAGCCATCATAATGTAGGAGGCCTTCCGGAGAGACTTGCATTCAATAAAATTATTGAGCCTTTATCAGGACTATTTAAAGATGAGGTACGAATGCTGGGCAGGAAACTGGGGCTTCCGAAGGAATTGGTTATGAGGCAGCCTTTCCCGGGACCGGGCCTTGCGATCCGCATAATGGGAGAGGTTACTAAGGATAAGCTGGAAATACTGCGCCTGGCTGACCATATCATGTGTGAAGAAATTGAAAAGCTGAGAGTAAAGCCTCAACAGTATTTTGCCGTATATACCGGTGCCTATTCGGTGGGTGTTAAGGGAGATGACAGAACCTACGACAGCGTAATTGCCCTAAGAGCCGTAACAACCGACGATTTCATGACCTGCAGATATACACCCCTGTCCCACAGGGTACTTGAAAAGATATCTACCCGAATCACCAATGAGATTCCTAAAGTCAGCCGGGTGGTTTACGATATTACATCCAAGCCTCCTGCAACCGTCGAGTGGGAGTAAATCTTTGAAAAATATTACAGCCAGGCTTATGCCAACGGCAAAAAGTAAATGGATGGCTGTTTATATAAGGGAAAGAGCAAGACGGTTATTTTATTAAAGTACCGGGAAACAGGAAGATATAAATGGCAAAAAGCGCGATAAGGAGCGGCTTGTGAACAGAGAAACGGGGGAAATCTATGATCGGTATAATAGATTATAAGGCGGGGAACGGCCCCAGTGTATTATCGGCAGTCACCCATCTGGGATACAGGGCACAGCTGGTCAGCCAGCCGGAAAGGCTTCTTGAAATGACTCATATCATAATGCCCGGTGTAGGTTCTGCAGGTGCGACCATGAATTCCTTAAAGGAGCTGGGGCTTTTAGAGGCCATAAAAAAAGCGGTTATTGATAACAAAGTACCCTTTTTGGGGGTATGCGTCGGAATGCAGATATTGTTTGATTATAGCGAGGAAGAAGATACCGGCTGCCTGGGCTTTCTGCCCGGCCGGGTGGTAAGTTTTGACCGTAAGAAGGTCAGGGTGCCTCAAATGGGATGGAACAAAGTGTTTTTTTCGAAAGACATGGGATATGAAGCAAAGGATGATTATTTTTACTTTGTTAATTCATATTACGCTGTTCCTGAAGATAAAAGCCATATATGGGGTATTGCGGAATATGACGGGCCGTTTACGGCAGCGGTATGTAAGGACAACATTTACGGAACCCAGTTTCATATAGAAAAGAGCGGTGAAGCGGGACTTAAGCTGCTTAAGGGATTCCTTTCCATAAAAGGGGGGAGTTTTAGTGGTTACAAAACGTTTGATAGCATGCTTTGACATTATAGGAGACCGGGTCACCAAGGCGGTCAATTTTAAAGACAATATTGACGTGGGTCCGGCCGATGAGCTGGCTTCGATAATGTATGAGGAGGAGATTGACGAGCTGATATTTTATGATATAACAGCCAGTGCGGAAAGAAGAAGGCTTAATATAGAAACGGTTAAAAAGGTGGCCGAACGTATATTTATCCCCTTTTCAGTAGGCGGAGGCATTAAAAATCTTGAGGATATGTATGAGGCACTTAAGGCCGGAGCCGAAAAAATCAGCATCGATTCCATGGCGGTAAGAAACCCCCGGATTATTACGGAAGGAGCCAAAGCCTTCGGTTCCCAATGCATCGTGCTTTCGACACAGGTAAAAAGGACGCAAAAATCCCCCAAGATTCCGAGCGGATATGAGGTATATATTGACGGTGCCCGTGTAGCGACAGGAATGGACGCCATAGAATGGATAAAAAGAGGGCAGGAGCTGGGAGCCGGCGAAATATGCTTAAACAGTATAGATAATGACGGGACACTTTCGGGCTATGATATAGAGCTTATGAAGCTGGCCAGCGAGGCCGTATCTGTACCGCTTATAGCATCGGGCGGAGCGGGCAAGCCCGTTCATCTGAAGGAACTGTTTACTGAAACTGCGGCACAGGCGGCAATTATAAGCAGCATGCTTTATTCGCCAAGAATGGAAAGAAACTATAAGGTAGCGGAACTTAAGGAGTACCTCCTGAATGAAAATATTAATGTAAGACCGTTCAGTACCGGAAAGGAGGCATAGTATGAATATTAATCACAATTATTTAAACTTAAAGGACAGCTATCTGTTTTCACTGATTGCCAAAAAAGTCAGAGACTATAAGGCACAAAACCCCGATAAAGAGGTAATTAGCCTTGGGATAGGAGACGTAACAAGGCCACTCGTACCGGCGGTAGTGGAAGCCTTAAAGAATGCGGCCCTTGAAATGGGAAACAAAGAAACCTTCAGAGGTTACGGCGAAGAACAGGGCTATAGCTTTTTGCGGCAGGCCGTTTGCGGCTATTATAGGAAAAAAGGAGTATCCCTGTCGGAGGACGAAATTTTTATCAGCGACGGTGCTAAAAGTGATTTGGGCAATATTCTTGATATTTTCGGAATAGATAATACGGTGCTTATTCCCGATCCGGTTTATCCGGTTTATGTAGATACTAATATTATGGCCGGAAGAAAGATTGTATTCATGAACGGAAACGCAGATAATAATTTTCTTCCGATGCCGGACTATGGTATTGAAGCTGACATAATATATATATGCTCCCCCAATAATCCGACCGGAGCCGTATACGGCAAAGAGGAACTTAAAGAGTGGGTTAAGTATGCTCTGGAAAGAGATGCTGTAATTCTTTTTGACAGTGCATATGAAAGCTTTATACGGGATGATAAGCTTCCTACCAGCATATATCAGATAGATGGAGCCAAAAAATGTGCCATAGAGTTTTGCTCCCTTTCCAAAACTGCAGGATTTACCGGAACCAGATGCGGCTATACTATCCTGCCCAGGGAACTTGTACGGAATGATGTATCACTGAACAAATTATGGCTCAGAAGGCAGACCACAAAGTTTAATGGTGTCCCTTATATAGTACAGAGAGGGGCGGAAGCGGTATTTTCAGATGAGGGACTGTCCCAAATAAAAGAAAACATTGATTATTATATGGAAAATGCCCGGATTATAACCGAGACTTTAAGATATCTTGGCATATGGTTTGTAGGCGGTGAAAATTCTCCTTATATCTGGCTTAAGTGTCCGAACAATATGTCCTCCTGGATATTTTTCGACTACCTTCTTACCAATGCACAGGTTGTCGGAACCCCTGGAGCAGGATTTGGCAATAACGGCGAAGGATTCTTCAGGCTTTCCGCCTTTGGTGACAGGGGAAAAGTTTTGACGGCCATGAGCAGGCTTAAAGATTTGATGTTAAATGCTTAAGAAAAAATTAATATTTTATTTAATATTTAATATAATAATATTTAATTAATAAGGACATAAGGGCAATAATTACACTTATAAATCACCTTTACTAATAGGAAATGGCAGCAGGTGATTTATAAGTGTTTTTTGCACCTGTTAAAATCATTTCAGAAATGCTTCATTACATGCGTCAGAATTGTGACCGGCTTAAATTACGCTATACAATATTTCTGCATAGGTAGGATACGGCCAATACTTTTTGGCAACGATGGTTTCAAGTTCATCTACAACCAGACGAAGCTCGGACATGGATACAAATATTTTGTCACGATAGAATCTGGCAAGAGAAAGGGCATCACCATGGGATTTGGTTTCCAGCAATTCAGATTCAAGTGTTTCCAGTTTCCTGACCAGACGTGAAGACAACTGGGACAGTTTAGATATCAAATGCTCCTCAAGGGTGCAGTCGTAGTCTCCCAATGCCTTTTTACTGCTGAGAAGCTGCATAACTTCATTTTGATAGCTGACGCAAGCCGGAATAATTCCCTTCTTTACCATATCAATCATTGTCAGAGCTTCAATATGCAGGGTTTTACTGTAGTTCTCCAGCAGGATTTCATAACGGGAACGGATTTCTGTCTCTGTAAACACATGATGACGGGTGAACAGATCAAGGCTCTTTTGGGATATAAAGGCGGGCAATGCGTCAACTGTGGTTTTTAGATTAGAGAGCCCCCTTCTTTTAGCCTCTTCAACCCATTCGTCGGAATAGTTGTTGCCGTTGAAGATAATGCGCTTGTGTTCCCGTATGGTTTGCTGAATGAGTTTGGTCAAATCGCCCCTGAAGTCTTCCGAAGTTTCCAGAATATCTGCAAATTCCCGTAAAACTTCTGCAACTGCGGTATTAAGAACTATATTTGGACCTGCAATCGAAAAGGCGGATCCAAGCATACGGAACTCAAATTTGTTTCCGGTAAAGGCAAAAGGTGATGTACGGTTACGGTCGGTGGTATCTTTAGGGAAGTGAGGCAGTACCGTAACACCTATCTCCATTTGCTCGCGTTCTCCTTTTCTCTGATAAGGGGTACCGTTTTCGATTGCTTCAAGGATCTGGGTAAGTTCTTCACCCAAAAACATGGATACGATAGCCGGAGGAGCCTCATTTGCACCCAATCTGTGATCATTTCCCGCACTGGCAACAGATACCCGCAGCAAATCCTGATATTCGTCTACAGCCTTTATTACTGCGACTAAGAATAACAGGAACTGGGCATTTTCATAAGGAGTATCACCGGGCTCCAGAAGATTAACGCCTGTATCGGTGGAAATTGACCAGTTGTTGTGCTTACCGCTGCCGTTGACACCTGCAAAAGGTTTCTCATGCAAGAGGCAGGTAAGCCCGTGTTTGTTTGCTATACTCTTAAGAAGCTCCATGGTTAACTGGTTGTGGTCGGTGGCAATATTGGTGGTGCCGTACATCGGAGCCAGCTCATGCTGTGCCGGTGCCACCTCGTTATGCTTGGTTTTTGCAGGTACACCCAGTTTCCATAATTCTTCTTCCAGCTCCTTCATAAAGGCGGCTACACGGGGCTTAATCTGACCGAAATAGTGATCTTCCAGCTCCTGCCCCTTGGGAGGACGGGCACCAAACAGGGTTCTTCCGGTATAGATTAAATCGGGCCGTTTCAGGTATACTTCTTTATCGATAAGGAAGTATTCCTGCTCGGGGCCTACCGTTGTAATTACTCTTTTTGCATCGGTGTTGCCAAATAAGCGAAGTATACGCATGGCCTGCCTGTCTAAGGCTTCCATGGAACGAAGAAGGGGAGTTTTTTTATCCAGGGCTTCACCGCTGTATGAACAAAAGGCAGTGGGGATATAGAGGGTACCGTCCTTTATAAAGGCGTATGAGGTCAAATCCCAAACGGTATAACCTCTGGCCTCAAAAGTGGCTCTAAGTCCTCCCGAGGGGAAACTTGAAGCATCCGGTTCGCCCTTTACCAGTTCCTTGCCTGAAAACTCCATAATGACACGGCCGTCCTTTTGGGGAGATATGAAGCTGTCGTGCTTTTCGGCGGTGATTCCGGTCATGGGCTGGAACCAGTGGGTAAAATGGGTGGCCCCTTTTTCAATAGCCCAGTCTTTCATGGCATTGGCTACAACATTGGCTATGTCTAATTCCAGATGAGTGCCTTCCGTCATTGTCTTTTTTAATGCTTTATATACATCCTTTGGCAGTCTGGCCTGCATAACTGCATCATTAAAGACCATACTACCGTATAAATTAGGTACATCCTTCAATTTAATTCCTCCTTTTGGCTATAGTAATATTATTCCGGCT
>Ga0134090_1001582_pt1 | contig 14322 bp, 14 predicted proteins | sample 1_4taG_FD_94453 | JGI IMG/M metagenome (GOLD analysis project Ga0134090, IMG submission 94453) | Switchgrass degrading microbial communities from high solid loading bioreactors in New Hampshire, USA - 1_4_20_6_A1 metaG | ecosystem: Engineered > Bioreactor > Semi-continuous > Anaerobic >...
CCTAAGTTTATTCTCTCTATGTAGGCTTTCTTTACAAACTCATATTCCCCAAGGTTTTGGACGCAGCCTTTTACCTCGCGTATTTTGGATATATTCCTCAGGCTCTCCCTTATGGAATCGATCAGATCGACTTTGAGCCAGTGGTCATCTTCCAGCGCCTCAATCCATCTGGGAATATTTATGCCTATCTCCGATACCGGAAATTCATAGAGTACTTTTTCCATTATCGTATTGATATCTTCCAGCCTCATTTGAGCACAGTTTACATTTATAACCGGAACGGAATATTTTGCTTCCAGCTCCTCCTTTAGCTTGAGGGTTTCAGGGTCCGACGGCCGCGTTGAGTTCAGCACTATTACGAAGGGCTTGTTGATTTCCTTCAGCTCGCTGACCACTCTTTTTTCAGCTTCAATATACTCTTCCCTGCTTATATCAGTAATTGAGCCGTCAGTCGTTATTACAAGGCCGATGGTTGAATGCTCATTGATCACCTTTTTGGTTCCGATCTCTGCCGCTTCCTCAAAAGGTATCTGGTGGTCATACCAAGGAGTTGATACCATCCTCGGCGCATTGTTCTCCAAATATCCCAGCGCACCCTTTACAAGATAGCCAACGCAGTCAATCAAACGGACTTTCAGCTTCACATTTTCGTCGATGGTTATCTCCACTGCTTCATTGGGAACAAACTTAGGCTCGGTGGTCATTATTGTCCTTCCGGTTGCACTCTGAGGAAGTTCATCCTTTGCTCTTTCCTTTTGGTAAGTGTTTTCTATATTAGGGATTACCAGTAAATCCATAAATCTTTTAATAAAGGTCGATTTACCTGTTCTTACCGGCCCTACTACTCCTATGTATATGTCGCCTTGAGTTCTTTCTGCGATCTGTTGATATATGTTGTAAGCTTCCACCCGCAACCCCCCTAATTTTGTTTGGATAGCCATTTAGGCCAATGTTGTACAACGCATTATTCATTATAAATATATGTTCGTCTTAAATTTATAGAACAAAAAATTAGGGGAGGTTTTCTTTAAGATTACCGTATAAATACTTTCAAAGCGCGCTGTATGAATTTCACCTCTATAGGAAGGCTGTCGCCCTTTTCACCATCCACGCTAAGGTTGATGCTGCTGCCGCCTTTTATGATGCATTTTCTGGCCCTAAGGCTTATAACATTTTTATTATTTATATGATTACCGCTTAACACATTGAAAAACACCGTCGCCATGTCCAGGTGGGAGCAGTTTTTCAGCATAATGATGTCCATTATGCCGTCGGAGTAGTCGGCTATCTCCAAAAGGTTGGTAAAGCCTGCCGCGTGTTTGCCGTTCAATATGATAAATAACAGAATTTCTTCTTCGAAGGATTGGGTTTCGGTTTCAATTTTTATGGGAAAAGATCGGATGTTTGTAACCTCACTGATGGCTTTAAGATAATACGCAAAGGTTCCGAAGTTTTTCTTTAGCTCATTGTGCGTATTAAAGGAAACGTCGACAAATATCCCTCCGGCACATGTGGTCAGAAAGTACTGCTTGTCGTTTATAAGGCCCACATCTACATCTATCGTATTTCCGCCCAGTATTACATCCATGCACTTATCGATTTCATGGGGCATGTTTATGCATCGGGCGAAATCATTGCTGGTGCCCGACGGTATCACCCCTACGGGAATCCTGATGTCGTTTTTCATAAGAGCATTGATGGAATAATTCAAAGTGCCGTCACCGCCGGAGACAACCGCACAAACATAATCCTCCTGTTTTAAGACGTCCTCCAGGATTTCCGTTTCGTTGCTGAAAATCCTGTAAGGCTGGAGAAGAATATTTTCGTTCTGGAAACGCTTGATTATGTAATCGAGATTTTTGTCAGCACTGTGATCCCCCGACATCGGGTTGTATATCAAAATTGCCTTTTTCATGGTCTCATCCTTTCACCCCTTTTATATGGCAGTGTCAGCCTGTGTTTTTTACAGGTTTATTATTCGGACAATACCCTACTCCCCGGGCAGGATTTATAGCGGAACAGGTTTTTAGATTGCCCGTCCGCTTGATTTTATTTGGTAAGGTAAAACCCCACCTTTTAGTATATCAAATAAGTTCTTCTATTTCATCCTTTTTTTCCCTCATCATCAGGTCTACCACCGCCTGCTTGGGATTCTTCCCGTTAAACAGGACTTCATTTGCTTCTCTAGTTATAGGCATATCGACATTATATTCCTGACCCAGCTCATAAGCAGGCTTTGCCGTAGCAACACCCTCTACTACCATCTTAACTTCATCCAGAGCCTCTTTTACTGATTTGCCCTGCCCGATGAGGATGCCTGCCCTTCTGTTTCTGCTGTGCATGCTGGTGCACGTTACAATGAGGTCCCCTATTCCGGTCAACCCTCCGAAGGTTTGAGGCCTTGCGCCCATCGCCGTCCCAAGCCTTGTGATTTCCGTTATACCCCTTGTCATGAGGGCAGCCTTGGTATTGTCACCAAAGCCCAGACCATCCGATATTCCGGCACAGAGGGCGATTACGTTTTTGAGAGCTCCCCCCAGCTCCACGCCTTTTACATCGGAATTGGTATAAACCCTGAATTTGGGTGACATGAATATGTTCTGAACGAGCTCCGCTGCCTCCCGGTTTTCGCTGGCTGCCACCACGGTAGTAGGTATATCCCTGGCTATCTCTTCCGCATGGCTGGGGCCTGACAGGGCAACCGGCAATGCCTGCGGTATTTCCTGCCTGATTATATCCGTAAGAAGCATGCGGGTACCTTCTTCAATTCCCTTGGAACAGGAAACCACTATCATGTTTTTCTTTATATATTTGGAAATATTCCGGGAATTCTGGCGTATAGTCTGGGAAGGAACCGCCAATACGGCAAGCTCTGCTCCGTCCAGCGCCTTCTCAAGATCGTCGGTGCAAATTACCCCTTCCGGCACAATAACCCCGGGAAGCCTGTGTATATGCTCCCTTGCCGTATTAATCATATCAGCTTCTTCTTTAAAAGGGGTCCACATCCTTACACTGTTTCCATTCTTGGATAACAGAATGGATATTGCCGTGCCCATGCTTCCTGCACCTATTATTGCAATGCTCTTTTTCATATGTAAATTCCACCTTTCAATTCATGCCAATGAGCATAGTGTTGATACGATACCAGTATCGCATTGTCATTCCGTATATAATGACCTTAAGGCTCCTTCAACTTCCCTGGCGGCGCTTAAATCAACCTTTTGAAGCCGCAGGAACAAGATGGGTTGACTTATGAACCAATTTACCGCCCTTAGGGTGAAGCAAGCCTTCCAGTGATTTATCCACCTAAACAGCTTTAAATTTAAGTAGAATTATATTAATATGTACAAAATTATACCATATTATGCTTAGATATACTAAAATGTATTAAATAAGCAGACTATATGCTAGCTGCTTTTTTTCACACCAAATTTCGACTCGGTGCCATTCAGGATTCTCGATATGTTTTTACGATGCCTTGCGATTGCTATCAAAGCGAGTATAAATGACACCACGACAAATTCAACGGATTTGTTGAAAATCAGGGCAAATACGGGAAGCAGCGCCGCACTGGTTATTGAACCCAGAGATATGTATCTCGATATGGCCACTATTATAATGAATATTCCCAGCAGTATCAAAGCTATCTTCCATTCCATCATCAATACGACGGCAAGGGTGGTGAGGATACCTTTACCCCCTTTGAACCCGAAAAACACAGGCCAGTTATGTCCCGCTACAGCAGCCATACCGCCTATGATAACTCCGGTATCGCCGGCCAAATACATTCCAATAAGGCATGCTATGAATCCTTTCAGCATGTCGCCTATAGTCGTAAATAATGCAGCCTTTTTGCCGAGAGTTCTAAGAGTGTTGGTCGCTCCTGCATTTCCGCTTCCATGCTTGCGCACATCAACACCGTAGAACTTTCCGACTATCAAGGAACTGTTCGCACTGCCAAGCAGATAACCGACAACACCCACAAAACACAGTTTCAACACCTCTGAGCCCATTTCTATGATCACTCCTTACCTTTTTCCTTATGAATGAATCTGATGGGAGTACCCTCGAACCCAAAACTTTTTCTCAGTTGATTTTCCAGGTACCTGACATACGAATAATGCAAAAGCTCGGCATCGTTTACAAATATGATGAATGTAGGAGGTTTTACTCCAGCCTGGGTCATGTAATAGATTTTCAGCCTTCTTCCTTTGTCCGACGGAGGCTGCACAATGGCAATCGCTTCATTTACAAGGTCGTTAAGCATACCTGTGGATATTCTGAAGGCTGCCTGACCGGCAACGTATTTTATCAAATCATACAGCTTGTGCACTCTCTGTCCGGTTTTTGCCGAAATAAAAATGACAGGAGCATAAGTCATAAAACCAAGCTTTTCATACACTACCTTGCGGTATTCTTCCAGGGTACCTGTTTCCTTCTCAATGAGATCCCATTTATTTATTACTATTATCGATGCCTTTCCCTGCTCGTGGGCATATCCGGCTATTTTTGTGTCCTGCTCGGTAACGCCGTCCACCGCATCAATCATTATCAGGCAGACATCCGCCCTCTCGATGGCGGACCAGGAACGGATAGTGCTGTATCTTTCAATATTCTCCACTATCTTGCTTTTCTTTCTAAGCCCCGCCGTATCAATAAAGACAAATTTGTCTTCACCCTTTTCGACATAGGTGTCTATGGCGTCCCTGGTGGTTCCGGGGATATCGCTCACTATCACCCTGTTCTCGCCGAGGATGCTGTTAACCAAAGAGGATTTGCCCGCATTGGGCTTGCCTACCACGGCTACTTTTATGACATCTTCATCATAGTCTTCTTCCTTATCCTCAGGGAAATGCTTGTATATTTCATCCAGCAGATCCCCCATCCCCAGGCCATGTATCGAGGAAATGGGCATAATATCTCCTATGCCGAGGTTATAGAACTCATACACCTCCGGGGGAGGTTCTCCAATCCTATCTACCTTATTTACGGCGAGAATGACAGGCTTCCTGGTCTTTCTGAGCAATGTAGCCACTTCTTTGTCGGCCGCTGTAAGACCATCCTTTACGTCCACCATAAAAAGTATGACATCGGCTGTCTCTATGGCAATTTCCGCCTGCCTTTTCATTTGCTGCATTATGATATCCTCTGAGTAAGGCTCGATACCTCCGGTATCAATAAGTGTGAATTTTCTGTCTCTCCATTCAGCCTCGGCATAAATTCTATCCCTGGTAACTCCAGGGGTATCTTCCACTATAGATATCCTTTTTCCGGTCACATAGTTAAAAAAAGTAGATTTTCCGACGTTTGGCCTTCCAACGATAGCCACTACCGGTTTAGCCAATCCATCCACCTCCGTAAAATCAATATATGTGATCTTTAACACCAATTATCGCATCTACAAAATCTCTGCCGTTGTTTTCCACCACCGTCACCTTTACTCCCAGCTTATCCTGCACCATGGCAACGGTATAGTCATCCAGGAATACATCTTCCCCGGCCTTCAGCGTACACCGGCATATAAGGAGCTCATCTCCTATATCCTTTCCGGAAAGCTGTGAAACAATATCCCTTCCGGTCAGCAATCCAGTTACTGTTACATTTTCTCCGAAAAACTCATTTTTTATATCAAATACTTTGATGTTCAAATTTTTGTATTCCTCTGCCAGAATGCCGGCCATTTCCGATATATGGCCGTAGGCAGAAACCCCCGTGACAATGCCGACATTCCTTTGAACCTGCGGTATACTGCTCGTATTTTCACCCTCGGGCGAGGATTTCAGTTCTTCAAAGCGTTCGTCAAATTCATGCCTGAATTGGGCGATCAGACCGACTCCGTTTTCGATTTGGGGAAAGTCTTCATATTCCTCATAATCCGGGATTCCAATCCCTGCCATGATATAAAACTCATCGGCAAGGTAAACTACCCTGGAGCCGTTTTTTTGAAGCAGCCTTTTTTGCCATGCTTCAACCTGGGAAACCACCTGTTTTGCCGATTCCCTGTCATAAGGTTTTAACGGATAAAGCCCTTCCCGGTATTTGGTTATGCCCACCGGCACAACCGAAATGCTGTTTATCCCCGGATACATGCCGGCCAGATCGGCTATGGTCCTGTCCAGTTCCGTGCCATCATTTATATCTCTACACAGAACAATCTGACAGTTGACGGTGATTCCTCCGTCAACAAGCTTTTTTATCCTTCCCATCAGATTGCCGGCAAACCTGTTTCGGAGCATGGCAACCCTCAGGTCCGGATTTGTAGTGTGCACCGATATGTTTATGGGCGACATATGATATCTGATTATCCTGTCTATGTCGTCATCCTTCATGTTGGTCAGCGTCACATAGTTTCCCATGAGGAACGAAAGTCTGGAATCATCATCCTTAAAATACAAAGTTTCCCTCATGCCTTTGGGAAGCTGGTCAATGAAGCAGAAAACACAATTATTGGTGCAGTTTTTAGGATCCATGGAAGATTCGAATTCTATTCCCAGATCCTCATATTCATCCTTCTCTATCTCAATTTCCCAGATTTCTCCATCAGGTTTTTTAATTTCCAACAGCAGGTCCTCGTTTGTTATAAAGAACCTGTAATCAAATATGTCGTTTACTTTCTGTCCGTTTATTGATATCAGGGCATCTCCCTGCTCGATACCTGCTTCCTCGGCGATACTTCCCGGAATAATGCTCTGTATCACCATAAAACTTTCTTTCAACCGATATGTTCCTCCTTCAGTAAATATACGGTGAAGTCGTGTTTCAAGCCAGTTTCGGCCGATGCCGACCGGCAGGGCAATTCGCATCGTCTCGCTTCCTTGCGCTTACGCGCACCGTCCCATGGATTTCCACTGCCCCTAACTTAAGTATCACCGATAAATTAATTCCAGTCAAGCAAAAAGCAGCAGTTTTCCATCTGCTGCTTTTTATGCGATAATATTCTGATTACACCTTAATAATCTCTTTACCGTCATAATAACCACATTCCTTGCAAACTCTGTGAGGTAGCTTGAAAGTATGGCATTTTGGACACCTTGCTAAACCGGGTACGGACAATTTCCACTGGGATCTTCTCTTACCGGTTCTTGCTTTTGACCATCTGCGCTTTGGATTTGCCATGATAACACCTCCCTACCGTATAACAACCACTTCTAATTATTAAAAAAGTTTTTCAAAACTTCCATTTGTGGATTAATGTACTCTTCCTTACAGCTGCATTCCTTTTCATTGAGATTCTCACCACATTTTGGGCACAATCCCTTGCAGTCGGATGTACAAACCTGCTTCATGGGTAAATTCAAAACTATATTGTCTTTTAGAGCTTTACCCAGATCAATATATTTACCTTCGTAGGTATACATTTCTCCATCCGTGTCTTTTGAGGCATCGACGAACTCCTCTTTTATGTCAAGCTTCATATGCCGGTCAATCTTTTTCAGACACCTGTAACATACAGCAGTATAGTCAGCTTCAAGACTTCCGTCCAGCTTTATAACACCGCTTACGTTTACCAGCTTCCCGTCGAACCTGATAGGGTCTGCAAATATTAAATCATCGTCTATGGATTTAATATCAAAATCTTCCTGAGAGCCTTCAAACTTGACATCTAAAGAAGCACCATCAAACTTTAAAATGTCAGATATATCAATTTTCATAATGTCACCTCATAAACCGACAAATGATATTATACTAACTAATAATACCATTGTCAAGGATATTTAAAACTGTACCCATTCTGTGCCGGGGTGAGATTATTTGCTCAATATAGCCACTGTTTCTTTTGCTATTGCCAACTCTTCGTTAGTAGGTATAACCAGAGTTCTGACTTTGGCGGAAGGTTTGCTTATATCCAATTCCTTTCCTTTTACCTGATTTTTCTCCAGGTCGATTTCTATACCCATGTACTCCAAACCGGCTACTGATTTTTCCCTTACCAGAGGATTGTTTTCTCCTATACCGGCAGTGAATACTACTGCATCTACGCCTCCCATAACAGCAGCATACTCACCTATATACTTCTTGACCCTGTAGCAGAATATCTCAATTGCCAGAGCCGCTCTTTCATTTCCTGCTTCTGCTGCAGCCTGTATATCCCTGAAGTCGCTGCTAACGCCGGAGATTCCAAGAACGCCGGACTGCTTGTTGAGATAATCATTAATATCTTTTATGGACATCTTCTCTTTATCCATCAAGTATGAAATAACCGCCGGGTCAATGGTTCCGCTTCTTGTTCCCATCGCCAGTCCGGCAAGAGGAGTAAAGCCCATGCTTGTGTCCATGGATTTTCCTCCACTAACCGCACATATGCTGGCACCATTGCCCAGGTGGCAGGTAATTATCTTTAGCTGCTCCAACGGTTTGCCCAGCATCTCAGCTGCTCTTTCCGATACATATTTGTGGGAAGTTCCATGAAAACCGTATTTTCTCACGCCATATTTTTCATAAACATCATAGGGCAGAGCATATAAATATGCATGCTTTGGCATTGTCTGATGGAAAGCCGTATCGAATACAGCCACCATAGGTGTATCGGGCAATATATTCTTACACGCTTCTATTCCGATAATGTTCGGCGGATTATGCAGCGGAGCAAGCTCAATGCAGTCCTTTAATGCCTGCATGACATTTTCGTCGATGAGCACCGAATAGTGGAATTTTTCTCCTCCATGTACTACGCGATGTCCCACCGCATCTATTTCCGACACATCCGATATAACTCCTATTTCTTTGTCCAGTAAAGCATTGATTACTTCTTTTATAGCAACCTTATGGTTAGGCAGGCTTACCTCATGTATAACGGGATCGCCACCTGATTTGGTGTGCTTCAGAATGGAACCCTCTATGCCTATCCTGTCACAAAGCCCTTTAGCCAAAACTTCCTTGCTGGATACATCAATGAGCTGATACTTCAAAGATGAACTACCGGCATTGATAACCAAAACTTTCATTTTTTTATCCCCCTTATAATTATGTTTATGAATTCTGTGCCTGCACTGCAGTTATCGCTACAACTCCGACTATATCTTCCGCACTACAGCCTCTGGAAAGGTCATTTACAGGTTTTGCCAAGCCTTGAGTTATTGGTCCGTAAGCCTCTGCTTTTGCAAGCCTTTGAGTAAGCTTGTACGCTATGTTACCACAGTTGAGGTCCGGGAATACCAATACATTTGCTTCTCCCGCAACATTGCTTCCCGGAGCTTTGGATTTTCCAACGGATGGAACAAGAGCGGCATCTGCCTGAAGCTCTCCGTCAATTATAAGATCAGGAGCCTTTTCCTTTGCAAGTCTGGTAGCCTCGATAACTTTTTCCGTCAACTCGCTTTTCGCGCTTCCATAAGTGGAGTAGGACAGCATGGCAACCTTAGGCTGGGCTTGTACAAGACTTCTGAAAGATTTAGCCGATGCAATCGCTATTTCAGAAAGCTCCTCTGCGTTGGGGTTCTCCACCAATCCGCTGTCGGCATATACAAATATTCCGTTATGTCCATATTCACAATCCGGGACAACCATAACAAAAAAGGCCGAAACAAGTTTTGTCCCAGGCGCTGTCTTAAGAATTTGCAGTGCTGGTCTCAAAGTATCTGCAGTGGAGTGCACGGCTCCGGAAACCATTCCATCTGCATCGCCTTTCTTTACCATCATAACTCCCCAGTAGAGCTCGTCCTTCATAATTTCCCTGGCCTTTTCCAAAGTCATTCCCTTGGCTTTTCTAAGCTCATAGAAGGAGTTTACATAGTCCTCAAATTTATCAGATTTAAGAGGATCCACTATCTTCGCCTTTGAAATATCAAGATCCCCTGCAAGCTGTTTAATCTCATCTTCATTTCCGACAAGCACAATATCTGCTATTCCCTGCTGCTGTACCATAGCTGCTGCTTTCAACGTTCTGATGTCCTTGCTTTCAGGAAGCACTATTGTCTTTTTATTTTCTTTTGCTCTCTTGCTGATTTGTTCCAAGAAATTCATTTTTTTGCTCCTTTCATATATACAATATAGTCGTTATGTAAAAAAATATAGCTATGACCAGGTACTAATATCTGCTTATATCAAGCATTTCCCGTCCAGTACCATTATAATCAAACTGTTCTTTGTATACAAGATTTAACATAAAAAAACTTACCTAAATATATATTATGTAATATATATTATGCAAAAGATAACGACTATTTATTTATATAGGAAGCTATTCAATTTTGCATTTAACCTCTGCCAGAGGTTTTCCGCTCCTGTCTTTGAAAATGAAGATGAGATTTCCCCTGGATGAAAGAGAAGACTTTTTTATTCTGACAACATCTGCAGGCATAAATGTATATCGATAATCTCCGAAAGAGCTGAAAGACTCTTCAGGGATGATCATACCTACCTTTATTTCAACAGAATTACCCCTTTGGGCAATGTCTTCGACTTTTATACCGTATTCAGGCGAATTAACCACTCCCAAGGAGCAAAAAAGGAGTATGTATTCGTCAAAATCGGTCCCATCTATCGATGCATCTGTATTTATTCCTTTATTTTTCAACCGAAGCAGGTCATCCTCATTAGTAATCACCTCAAACAAAAGGTCCTTCGGCAAAGTATCCAAGGACCTTTTAGTACCGGACATATCTCTAGACTTATCTGAAAATCTGCCCTCATAAGCAGAATACCATTCAAAATCTATATTGTATACCTGGCTTATGGCTGCCAGGGAATATGCCGAATATAATACCATTACAGAAGTTATCACCAGTAAAATCAAATGTGCCTTTTTCATTATCCATCTCCGTCCATTTCAAGCCATGCTAAAATACCGTTGTTATTATAACACAGCAACGGCCTAATTGTAAATGTTTTCCACCCAATTGTATGAGCTGCCTTATGCAATTTTGTCCAAAACAGCTTCATACAAAATTTATACGCATCGCTTCTGGGATTTAGACCTCGAAATGATGGCGCAGAGGATTATGCTAAACCTGTTCTTCGGAGTAAAAGAGAGAAAAAAGCCCCTTTACAATATCATTGTGGTTTTCATATGTTACCGGATGCACATCTCCTGAATCCAACTCTATGTACATTGTAATATTATATTTATCTTTATTATCCATAACTGTACATATTATATCTACCGCATCCAATGGCTTATTATATACATACATCCATCTACCCACGTCTTCATCCATATTAACCTGTTTTTCGTAATAACTTTCCAGGAATTTCTTTATCTCACCATTGCTTTTTGAACACAAATTAACTGTTATAGCCATTTTGTACCTCCGTGTGCTTATTTTGTCATTTGTTATGCTTATCGGCATACGTTTACATAATAACTATTTGACAAAAAGCTGCGAAATCCTTTATGTAATTATTTCATTGAATGTATAAGACAGTATTTTAGTATTTTTTATAGATTATATAGAAATAATATGTATAAAACGTGCCAAAGCATTCGGAATAAAAGGCGTTAATTGGAATTCAAGCGGAATTAAAGCACTATTATAGATTAAATTGGAACATTTGGTTTATGTAAATTAAGGAGGAATATTATGCTGCAAAACAAACACTCACTGCCGGATATCATTCGTAAAGCAATTTTGCCTGTTGTCCTTTCCCTATCCGTAGTTCTGCTTTCAGCCTGCGGAAGCAGTGGTGGCGATACAGCCACTCCTGAAAGGCAGTCAACAAGCCAGCAGCAGCAGTCGGAGAAAATTCCCGACCAGCTTAAAAGCATTGAAGAGAATATCGAAAAAATAATAAAAGAACTGGACGGTCCTGCTGTGGGTATAAAGGAGCAGAAAGAAGAAGGGATAAAGGAGGATGAAGGCCAAGAGATGGGGCAAAAAAACCAGGAGCAGCAAGGCGGCCAGAAGGAAAAGGAACAAGGCGAGCAAAAGGACAAGGAGCAAAGTAGCGGTCAAGGAGGCTCACAGGGTGAAGGCCAAGGTACCCAGCAGGAGGAGACAATGAAGGAGGAGCAGAAGCAGCCTCAAGCCCAAAAGGATCCTTGGCAGAAGATAACACCAATTATAAACGATCTTCATTACAAGTGGAACAGCTATATGCCCTCAGCTGCTAAAAAAGGCGCCAGCAACAAGCTGATAGACAGCTTCGGAACTTCCTTAAACAGCCTTACAAACACAATAATCGCAAAGAACAAAACCAACACCCTTATGGCAGCAAGCATGCTGTATGCAAATATACCGGACTTTTACTCTCTATATAGAACCAAGACTTCTCCGGAAATAAAAAGAGTTCGGTACTATGCAAGAAATGCCATGCTCAATTCAATGACAGCAAACTGGATACAGGCAAACAATGATATGGATAACCTCAAATCTTCCTGGTCACTGTTTAAGAACACCATATCCAAGGAACAGCAGGATTTGGCCAGCAAGCTCGATTTTTCGATAGTTGAACTGGAAAAGGCAATAAAAGAAAAAAACCAGCCCATCATAGACATTAAAGGAAGAATAACCCTGTCCAACGTAGATGAGATGGAAAAAGCGATGGATGAGGAAGACGGAGGAGGTTCTTCTGACGGCGGCTCCGAAAGCGGAGATTCAAAAGGTGAAGGCAGATAGAAGAGCGAAAGCGAATATGTCAGGCAGATGGCCTGAAATAAATATTAGATAATTTGCATTAACTCCACCTTATTATTTCGATAGACATGGAAAACAATTGCCGGAAGGCTCACTTCTCCCAAAGGCAGTAAATGGACTTAGAAATAGCCAAGCATATTACTGAAGCTTCAACAGGTGGATTTTAGCAGTGCCATGGGAAATTGAAGGAGCCTTAAAGCTATTGTTTTCCAGTTTAATATTACTGTTCTATGAGTTTTATTTTTTCCTTACCTGAACTCTTATCTATAGATTTCCTTGATAATGATCCTGTCTTTGTAAATATCTTCACATAATGAGGTTAGCATAAAAACTTACAGGCAACAAGCTGGATACATAAAAAAGAAAACCTCTTGCATGGTGATTTTATTTGCCATATATTTCAATACAGGAAGCCAAAAGATGATACTATAAAAAACAAATGTAATAATTTTGAAAAAAAGTGGTTTACAAACTGCGCAAAATGTTATAAAATGTTAGTAATGTAAAATGCTTGTTCGAGGTTGATATGTGATGTTCGGTGTGAATTGGAGTAATATAGTACGTATGCTGGCAAACATAGCCTTTGTCTCCATTCCTGAAGAGACATTTATTGTAATGTTTACTTTGGTTCTACTGAAACGGTTTGAGAATATTAAAGTGGACAGGCTGATGGAGGAAGAGATATCCGGATACAAAGAATACAGCAAAATTTTTCTGATGCAAGATATCAAAAAAATGGCCTTTATGATAATATTTTCAGCCACTATAACCAATATCATGCGTTTTTTCAGAATTGATTCCACACTAATATTGCTGACTGGCTATTTATGTATTGTTGTAAGTATACTATTACTTTACAGAAAATATTTTAATGCATTTAAAGTACTTTTGTGCACAGCCTGCTGCTTACTTATTTTTATGTTAATTGAGGCTTTATATTTTCCCCTGCTTTTGTCCGCCCTAGGAAAGGATATCATTGATATTAACAACAATATATGGATGAATTTCATGTATGCTTTACCAGAGAGAGTAGTTGAATATTCTATTCTTATATATGCACTCATGAAAAAAGCATCTTTTTCCCAGTTGAGGCTTGCACGTATCATATTAAATAATAGATTTATTACTGGAGCTTTTTTTGCAACACTTGTCATTAATATTGCATTTTTATTAGTAATGGGCAAATTAATTGGATTTGACAGAATCTTAAGTGAATTAAGCCTTGTGGTTCAGTCAGCTATTGTAGTCATGGTAATAGCATTTCCAATACTTAACATATCAGCATTTATATTAACCTTGTACCACATATTCAACAAGGAAGAGCATGTTAGGTATATGATTCGGGAAAATATAGAGAGCTTTGTTTACGATATGAAAATATTTACAGAAAATGGAAATTACAATAAGGTGAACGAGCTCATAAATGAAATGGAAGAGGACATTCTTAATCTTTACGATATATCAAAAAAATAATAAGGGGGTTGCTTAAGCATGAAAAAATTATTATCATTATTAGGCGCTTTGATAGCACTGTTAGCTGTTACAGTAAGCAGCACAGCATCCTTTTGGTTCGCTTACCAGCCTACTACTCCAAAATGCTTGAGGAAGTAGTACATAAGTTATTTCTCACAAAAAAGAGGCTGTCTCAAAATAATATTTGAGATAGCTTCTTTTTTTATATTGAACCTCTCAGCCAATAATAGAACTAGTGGCCTCATCCTTACCATGGAACAGCATTAAACCCCAGTCC
>Ga0134090_1001596_pt1 | contig 14244 bp, 14 predicted proteins | sample 1_4taG_FD_94453 | JGI IMG/M metagenome (GOLD analysis project Ga0134090, IMG submission 94453) | Switchgrass degrading microbial communities from high solid loading bioreactors in New Hampshire, USA - 1_4_20_6_A1 metaG | ecosystem: Engineered > Bioreactor > Semi-continuous > Anaerobic >...
CAATGTCAAAGATTACATCGATAAATGAATTTACATTGACACCAGTAGCTTTATTACATAAATGAGGTGAAAAAATGATAAAGTAGAAATCATTTTACACCACTTGACAAGACACTATCCAAAATCGCCTTTTAGCAAAAAAAAGAATGTTAATTATTGTATCTTATCGCCGTTTACTGCTTAAAGCACAATTGCTTTTCATCAGTCTTTTTGCAAAACAGCCTTGGCTTCCTCACACCAGCTAAGATAGGCCCGATACGTTTCAATGCCGAACCTGACCGTCAACAAGTAGTATTGATGTTCTTCCTCGTCCTTAACCTTTTCCAGATTCGCGGCATACCCTTCAAGGATCAGAAGCTCTTTTCTTATTTTCTCTTCAAATTTTCGAATATGCGTCAGGATGCCTTCCCTGCCAGGCTCCCTGCCAAAGAAAAGCTTCAGTAATGTTTCATATCTCAGCTCATCTTTTTCCGAAGGCTTTCTGAGCCATTCCCTGAGAAACACTCGCCCTTTCTCGGTGATGGAATAGATGATTTTGCCTCTTCCTGAACCCTCTTTTTCCTTTTCAACACAGCCATCCGCTTCCAATGCTTCAAGGGCAGGATAGATGCTCCCGAAGCTTCCGCTCCAGAAAAACTTCAGCGAATGAGGACTTTCCCCCTTTTTGATGACGCCCATGATGGGTACAAAAAAAGATGCCAAAAAGAACGGTCCCTTTGACATCTTTCATATAGGCATCATGGAAAGAAGAATCGGTTAAATATCAATCCCGAGGAATATCCTGACGAGGTACCCGATTCCAAAGGAAATGACCGCCACGCCCAGACTGATACCGGCCATTTCAAAGAATCTCTCTTTCAGCGGAAGATCCTTGGCCACCGAAATATAGAAGTTGAAAGCGAGTATGATGATTATGGCTGCAATAATGGTGAACACCAGGCTGAGCACGTAATTGGAGAGCAAAAGGTAAGGGAGTACAAGAATCGCAACGGTGAAAACATATGTCACGCCTGTATACAAGGATGATTTCAGCGCACGGCCGCTGTCCTGCTCCGTTCTGGCTGAAAGGTATTCCGATGCAGCCATGGAGAGTGAAGCCGCTATACCTGTTATCAGTCCTGAAAGCGCTATGAGTCGTGTATTCTTCAAAGCGAAGGTAAGACCGGCCAGCGTACCGGTCAGTTCCACCAGGGCATCATTCAATCCAAGCACCATGGAACCTACATACTGGAGCTTCTCCTCTTCGATTATGGCAACCAGTTCTTTTTCATGCCTGTCCTCATCATTTGATAATCTTTTGAATTCCTCAATTTTTTCTCCAAGTTCCCTGTATACTTTTTCCGAGCTTTTTTCGCCACGCTCCATGAGCTTGATACCGAATGTAATGCCCAATATGGTTGATACAAAAGTGTAAAACCATACTTTCAGGGGATTGGGCTTTGCATCCGTTCCTGTAAACCTCTTCAGCACGTCGTGGTGCTGGAGCTCATCCCCTGCGATTTGCCGGAGAATTTCACTGTTTTTCTTATTCTTTTTGAATGAGGATAGCTTCAAATAAATACGATGCTCGGTAATTTCATTTTTCTGAGCTTTTTGCAAAGACTTCATTGTATCAGCATCTATATTGTAACCCAATGCATTCACTTCTTTCCGTGCTGATAGTCACAACGATCCTGTTACAATACCGGTTTTATTAGAGATCTTAGCATTCCGTATCATATAAGTCAAACAAAGAATGATCTGAAACGCCCATGCCGGGCGCACAAGAGCTTTCATTTATAGTACCCCGGAGTATGCTTTGCCGAAATTACCTGTGTCGTCCTGTTGCACCCCTGGTTTTACTATGGGAAATATGCAATAATCCCTAATATACCTATTATTTTGTTGATCGAGAAAATCCAGGGTTGATATTTACGGCTTGTATTGGTATTCTCTCCTTAGGATTACAATATAATGAAACAGCCTGCTAAATAGAAAAGGAAGGGTTGGGAGGTTCATTTATGAAACAGCGGTCAAAGCTAATTTCAGGGACTATCATCATGCTTATTCTGTGCATCATTTTAAGCGGGATATCCCCTGCCGCAGCGGCGAAATCAAATAATAAGCCTTCCATCAAGGTAGAGGTGTATAACGGAAACACAGCCAAGTCTATCAATACCCTTTTCCCCTGGTTTAAGATAACCAATACGTCAGATGTTCCGATCCCGTTATCCGATATAAGCGCCAGGTATTACTACACCATAGACGGCAATAAGAAACAAAGATTTTGGTGCGACTGGTGCAGCAAGGGAGACACCGGCATGGTGACGGGAAAATTCAGCACCGTCGTATCAAAGGCTGATAATATTGACAGCTGTTTCGAAGTCGGCTTTAAAAATGATAATGTCATGCTGCAGCCTGGTGAGAGCGTGGAGGTACATATCCGTATCGCCAAGGAAGACTGGAGCGATTACAATCAGGAGAACGACTATTCCTTCAACAGTTCAGCTAAAACCTATGTGGCTCAGAACAGAGTCTCCGGTTTTATAAAAGGAAAACTCGTCTGGGGTAATGATCCTGCCACTTCTATTGTTGATGTTGCAAGCGTACAGCTTGACAGGAATGAACTGACACTGAAGGTATCAGAAACAGCCCGGCTCAAGGCGACGTTCGTTCCTTCAGATATATCAGATAAAGACATCATCTGGTACAGCAGCGATCTGCATGTGGCGACAGTTGACAAAAACGGCCTGGTTATAGGCATAAATGAAGGAACAGCTATCATAACGGTTTCAACAACTGATGGGAGCATTAAGGACACTTGCAGGGTCCGCGTTATCAAAGCCGATGCCCGGGGAGTTCTTGAAGGGCGAATAAGAGATGCCGTTACACACGTTGAAGTTCAGGGAGCAGATATCAGTTTTTACAGGGAAACAGGTCAACGCTATGAGATAACAGGCAGTGCGACTTCCGATTCAGAGGGTCTTTTCAGAATCTCTCTTCCTGTCGGCAATTACAAGGCTGTTGTAACCAAAGACAAATATATGGCCGCTGTAATCTATTTGTCCATTCAGGAAGATACCATCACATATAGCCCTGAGCTGTATATAATCCGTAACAAATACGCGGGAACAGGTACGGTATCTGGAACGGTCAAAAACGCTGTTGACGGTTCGGGGGTTAAAGGCCTGTCCATAAAAATCAGAGAGGGAATCCATTCAACAAAGGGCAAAATAGTGGCTGAGACAGTTACGGCAAAAGGTGGCACATATTCTGTCGATCTGCCCTGCGGAAACTACACAGCTGAGGTTTCCGGGCAAAATTATATAACAGATTACTTTGATATTATCTCGATCGGAGGCACAGTCACTGATAATCAGAACGGTGCGGTAACTCCTGTAATAAAGGAAGACCAAACCCGTATCGTTCTGACTTGGGGAGATTCCCCACAGGATCTGGATTCGCATCTTGTAGGCACACTGCCCGATTCCACCGGCTTTCATACCTATTACAGCAAAAAGGAAACCTATTTTGAAGGTAAAAAGTATGCCGCCCTTGAGCTTGATGATTCAAATGGATATGGACCTGAAACGACTACAATTTATAAGGAGACCGACGGAACATATACGTTCTATGTACATAACTATTCAGCCCGCTCGAAAACATCCGATAAATCATTATCCAATTCAGGTGCCCAGGTAAAGGTTTACCGGGAAGGCTCCCTGATAGCAACCTTTAGCGTTCCAGTGAACCAGGAAGGAAATCTCTGGACTGTGTTCAGCATGAAGGACGGAATCATAAAACCTATTAACCGTGTGTCCTATGAATCGGATGAAAAGAAAATTGGTTCGCGGAAATAAAAAGGTGTATGGCAGAAGATGATATGCAACACCAAAGCAATAACCTATCAGGTTTTACCCCTCAAAAAAGCCGGCCTTAAAGCCGGCTTTTCACTTTTTAAACAGGGAGCATTTGTAAATGTGTCTTATGACATATACGCCAAACCGTTGTGATAATAAACAATCGACATTCCAAAATATTTGATAAATCTTGAAAGTTAATATGTTTTTTATATAATTTTAATATAAACAACAGACAGCGAGGAACGGATCACGGGAGTCTTTTCATGCGCGTTTCCAACGGACGGGGCTTTCGGAAATTTCGGGCAGGCATACTGAAATTCCTCCTGATCCATCATATAAAAAACAGCGAGAATCTTTTTGACGCACCCTACATATGTTATGGGTTCATGTATGTATTGATGCTGGCTGCAATGATTGCTTTCTTTGTGATTTTACCAGGCTTGGAACTGATATACGACAAGGCTTTGTATAAAGCAAAGGAAAAACGCAATTGCACTGTGTTTGCCATGCAGCAGGACACGACAAAAATCGTGTGAAATTTCGATGTTCTGTTAAAACTGATGGTGTATTCGTGAAGCCCAATAGCGATACATGCAATGCAGACACCACCGCATATACCGTGAGGACACTGATTACTGAAAGTCCGTACATTGCGGTACTCGTCATGGTTACAATCAATGGTATAATAACCATGACATTGTTATTGGAGGGAGAAACACGATGAGCGACATAATGAAAATCGCAATTGGACTCTTAATTCCACTTGCGGGAACTACTCTCGGTGCATCAATGATCTTTTTTCTAAAAGGCGAGATGAATCCAAAAGTACAAAAAGCTCTGCTTGGATTTGCTTCAGGCGTAATGATTGCCGCCTCGATCTGGTCATTGCTCATTCCGGCTATTGATATGACTACAGAACAAGGCGGCATCATATGGCTTCCGTGTTCCGTAGGATTTCTTCTCGGTGTTGGATTTCTGCTTCTTCTGGATACCATTATTCCACACCTACATATGGATTCGGAAACCCCGGAAGGGCGAAAATCATCCTTCAACAAACTGCTGATGCTTGTCCTTGCAGTCACCTTACACAATTTACCAGAAGGCATGGCTGTCGGTGTAGTATTCGCCCAATTTTCCCTGAGTAATGCAACATTATCGGCCGCAGGCGCCTTTGCACTTTCTATCGGTATTGCAATTCAGAACTTTCCTGAGGGGGCAATAATATCAATGCCGCTGCTCGGTACGGGGATATCCAAGCGGAAGGCCTTTTCATACGGTTTCCTTTCCGGAATCGTAGAACCAATAGGCGCAATATTGACACTTATTCTGACATCGCTTATTACGCCGATCCTTCCATATATACTATCCTTTGCCGCAGGTGCCATGATCTATGTGGTTATTGAAGAGCTTATTCCAGAAGCGCAATCGGGCACACACAGCAACGTTGGAACGATTGGCGCCGCAATCGGGTTTACATTGATGATGATTCTGGATATTGCACTTGGCTGAAGTCCTATTTCATTATTATGATTTTAGGTCTTTATCCCCTGTATTTGACTTTGAATGTATATTGCTAAATGTTATAGCAAAGTGCTTGTTTTCGTGACTTGTTTTCATTCATATTGAATGCTAATATGTCCATTATAAGGATTCCTGCAAAATATTGAAATTACAAATAGCTATAAATGAACCAGGGGGGATATTCAATGAAGAAAATCGCAAAATTGAGTTTCTTTTATAGTATTTTAGGACTGCTTCTTGGAGTTTTTTATAGGGAGTTTACAAAAATAAACGACTTTACAGGAAAAACTGTCTTAAGCGGACTACATACTCATGTATTGGTTCTAGGAATGTTGTTCTTTCTAATTGTGCTATTACTGGAAAAATCCTTTGAATTAACCAAGCACAAGAATTTCAACAAATTCTATATAAGTTACAATATCGGACTTTTGTTAACCGTTATCATGATGGCTATACGTGGATGTGTAGAGGTATTAAACCCTGAAATATCGGCAACGATAGATTCTTCAATTTCAGGGATAGCCGGCTTAGGTCATATTATTATGGCTATAGCTTATATCTTATTCTTCCTGTTACTGCTTAATAGAATCAATGATTTTGATAGCAATAAAAGCAAACAATAAATAGGATAGGTACCCCTTTTACTGTATATCCGGTGAAAGGGGTATTTTTTATTGTTGCGCTTGTGGTTCTTGATGATTTCCTTGACCATGGCATTTACTTCTGCCTTGAAGTCCTCCGCCTTTTCGAGGCGATCGGCGATTTGACTCAGCGTTTCGGCCACAATGGTATTATCGTGATACGGTGGGAAGCCATCTTTCCAGGGTATCGTTCCGTATCTATGGCGCTAGCCGATATACTCTATCATTAGTTTCATGACAATCAATCCGGCAAGTGAAATAAATGTAGAGAGACAGTTATATGCGGACGATATGCAGTTTTCTTGTCGGAGATATGCAGATGGACAAACCGAAGGGACAATCCCCTTGGTCAGCCCGGTCATTCAACCGCATTCAACCGCAGGGATCGTCCCCTTGGCTTAAATCATAGACTTGACGAACTCGGAAAAAATTGCTTTGCTACTGGAATCTGTCTTGTGAGAATATTCCGGATGCCATTGTACAGCCCATAAAAATCTATGACCGGGCATATAAACGGCTTCGATTAACCCGTCTTCAGATATTGCCATTTCTTTCAGCTCAGGTGACAGCTGTTTAATTGCCTGATGATGTAAACTGTTAACCTGAAGCTTCGGCGTATTGAGCAAGGCGAACAGAGGCGTCTTTTCAATAATATTTACCGTATGTACAGGAAGGTCATAAGGGGCATTCTGACGATGCTTTGTTTTTGAGGGATACTGCATCGGGATATCCTGATACAGGCTGCCGCCCAATGCGACATTGATGAACTGAATACCTCTGCAAATTCCCAATACGGGCTTATCGTCATCTATGGCTATTTCAAGGAAGACTTTTTCCATTACATCTCTTTTTAAACAGCTTTGAACCACGTCGCCTATCGGGGTCTCTCCATAAAGGTCGGTCGTAACATCATGCCCGCCGGTAAATAAAAAACCGTCACACATATCTGCAAGTTGTGTGATTTCATTGATATTATCGGTAAACGGCAGAATGACAGGCAATCCACCGGCTTCCGTTATGCCGTCAAGATACCCCGGCAGCATCCAAAGGCTGTCCTTTTCATCATCCCATAAGGGCATAACACCAATTATCGGCTTCATAGATTCATCACATCCTTTAGCTTTGTGATGCACAGGACTTTTGAACGATTATGCCTAACGTATCGCTACATCCGCACCGCAGGATTCTCAGGCATTGCATCGTCCCGCCAATCACTTTTGTCACTGGCATGCCTTTGGCATTTTACCTCAGGGACGGTTCTTGCGGTCAACCCGGTCAGTTAACTACCAGAACCGTCCCCATGGTCAATCCTTTGTAAAAACTGGCAGATAACCAGGTCCGGTTATCTGCCAGTTTTACATACGCTATTCTAATTAACTCAGTTCATCCCCGGCACAGCGAACCGAGCTAACAGACAAGTGCTTATCAGATGACGCTGAACAGGAGATCGCCGTATGTAGGTATCGGCCACAGGCTCGCATCCACCAAGGTTTCGAGCTTGTCGGCAAAGTCGCGCAGTTCGTTCATCTGCGGAATGATGACATCCCTATAAGCGCGGGCGTGCTCCAGCGTATCCCCGTCTTGCGCATCAACCTCTTCAAGCTTCGTACCCAGCTTGTCGATGGCGGCTTTCAGGCCGGATGTCAGCGATACAAGCTCATCCAGTTCTTCCTTGGCAAAGGAGGAATCCGTACCTGCCGCATTGAGGGAGGCTACGGTATTCGCAACCTTTCCGACATAGGCCAGCGATGCCGGGAGGATTTGCCTGGATGCCATTTCAATCATGGTCAGAGCTTCTATGCGGATTGTTTTGATATAGTTCTCCAGGCAGATTTCATAACGGGCAAATATTTCTGCGCGGTTCAAAACGCCATGCTTTTCAAGCACCTTGATGTTCTTCTCCGCAATTAATGCTGGAGCGGCATCAACCGTTGTTTTCAGGTTGGGCAGGCCTCTCTTCTCAGCTTCGGCCACCCATTCCTCGGAATAGTTGTTGCCATTGAAGATAATGCGCTTGTGGTTCTTGATGATTTCCTTGACCACGGCATTGACTTCTGCCTTGAAGTCCTCCGCCTTCTCGAGGCGATCGGCGATTTGACTCAGCGTTTCGGCAACTATTGTGTTGATGACAAAGTTCGGGGTGGCTATGGACTGTGAGGAGCCCACCGACCTGAACTCAAACTTATTGCCTGTAAATGCAAAGGGAGAGGTTCTGTTTCTGTCGGTGTTATCCTTCGGAAGAACCGGGAGTGTGGAAACACCGATTTCCAGGGTTTTGCTGTTGCCGTTGTTCTTGACAACACCGGTCTCTATTTGCTCAATGACATTGGTCAGCTCATCGCCAAGGAAGATGGAAATGATAGCCGGAGGCGCCTCGTTTGCTCCCAGTCTGTGGTCATTTCCGGCTGAGGCAATAGAGAAACGCAACAGATCCGCATATTCATCGACAGCCTTGATGATGGCAACGAGGAAGATAAGGAATTGTGCATTGTCCAACGGTGTGGAACCGGGATCAAGCAGGTTCCTGCCATCATCGGTTGAGATGGACCAGTTATTGTGCTTACCGGAGCCATTGACGCCTGCAAACGGCTTCTCATGCAAGAGGCATGCAAGTCCGTGCCTGTCGGCCACCTTTTTCATGATTTCCATGGTCAGTTGGTTATGGTCCGTTGCGATATTGGTGGTGGCAAACACCGGAGCCAGCTCGTGCTGCGCGGGCGCAACCTCGTTGTGCTTGGTCTTGGCGGAGACCCCAAGCTTCCAGAGCTCGGCATCCAGATCATGCATAAATTTGGAGACCTTCTCCTTGATGATGCCAAAATAGTGATCCTCAAGCTCCTGTCCCTTGGGCGGCTTGGCACCAAACAGGGTCCTGCCGGTATAGATCAGATCCTTACGCTTCAGGAAGTATTCCTTGTCCACAAGGAAGTATTCTTGCTCAGGCCCTAAGGTTGTGACAACCCGCTTGGTGGTGGTGTCGCCAAAGAGTCTCAGGATTCGAAGCGCTTGCTTGGAGAGTGCCTCCATTGAGCGCAACAGCGGGGTCTTCAGGTCCAGTGCTTCGCCGGTATAGGAGCAGAAGGCGGTGGGGATATACAGTGTTTTATCCTTAACAAATGCAGGCGATGTACAATCCCATGCGGTATAGCCTCTGGCCTCGAAGGTTGCACGAAGACCGCCGGAGGGGAAGGATGAAGCATCGGGCTCGCCCTTGATGAGCTCCTTGCCGGAGAATTCCATAATGGCCTTGCCGTCCCCTGTTGGTGACAGGAAGGAATCATGCTTTTCGGCAGTAACGCCGGTCAACGGTTGGAACCAATGGGTAAAATGGGTTGCGCCCATTTCAACCGCCCAATCTTTCATCACACAAGCCACGACCTCGGCTACATCCGGATCAAGCGGAAGGCCTTCCTTAATTGTTTTCTTCAGCTTCTTATAAATAGGTTTTGGCAGACGCTCCTGCATGACCGTGTCACTAAACACAGCTGAACCAAACACACCGGAACCGATTTCATCAATACATCTTTCCATGACCCGTTCTCCTTTCTGTACAAAAGCTTGTTCTATCTCGCAATTTACCGGTTCATCACCGGTTAAGACCCAATAGAATGAAAAAAAGGCGCTCCACTCTCTTGGTGAAACGCCTTTGTTTCGGATAACACACTATTCAAATACTTCAGGTCCGATGACCGGAATCCTTCGCCGGATTCTTTACGTCATATATTTTAGCAGACAAATCAACATTTTGCAAGATGTAAAATTGAAAATTTCATTTTGTAATTCATCAATAACATTGCCATCTCATATTCACCCATTTAAGGCTTTTGTCCCTGTCGCTCATCAGCCGAAGATTAGCATATCTACGCCTTTTCCCTTTCGCTTCTTGCGGTTGAAGTGAATGGGTCATCTGCTTACTCTTGCCAACTTCATTTTTCGTTCTTGACGCCGCAGTCATGCATATCCTGCATTTTTACTGGCCGATCAGTTTGCGCAACAAGGCTTCAGCCTTGCGAATATCCGCCTTCCCGCCGGTTTTTTTCATAATGTAGCCGAACATCACGTTGATGGCTTTGTCCTTACCGCTTCTGACGTCGGCCACCGCTTTGGGATTGGCATCGATGGCTTCCTTGCACAGGCTTTCAAGCTCCTCGTCGGATATACCCACAAGGTCCTCCGGCTTAATAAACTCCTCCACGGATTTGCCGCTTTCCAGCATCTTTTGCAGGGTACTCTGGGCTACGCCGATGTTGATTTTCTTCTCATCGGCAAGCTTGACAAGCGCGGCAAACTGGGCGGGGGAAATCTTTATGCCAAATAACTCCTTTTCCTCCTCGGTGTCCATGTTGGAAAAGATGGTACCGACAATCAGGTTCGCCGCATTTTTTACGCTCGCCCCCTCGGCCAGCGCGCCTTCGAAGAACTCGGCCACCCTTCTGTACCTGGAAAGCTGTTTGGCGGTGGCTTCGGGAAGCCCCAGTTCATTCACGTAGCGTCTGAGCTTTGCAAAGGGAAGCTCGGGCAGGGAGGCCCGGATCTCTTCCACCTTCTCCTCGTCGATACAGAATCTCAGAATGTCGGGATCGGGGAAATAACGGTAATCTTCTGAGTTTTCCTTATCCCGCATGGGGGTGACGGTATTGGTCGTCTCGTCGTATCGCATGGTCTGCTGAACAACTGTTCCGCCGGCATCCAGGATATCGGCCTGCCTTTCCGCCTCGGCCATGACGGCCTTTTGAATGAAGCTCAGAGAGTTAATGTTCTTGATTTCGGTTCTTACGCCGAAATTGGGATCGCCGGGTTTTCGCAGTGAAAGGTTGACATCACAGCGCATGGAGCCTTCCTGCATCTTGCAGTCCGATATGCCGATATAGCGCATGGTCAACTGCAGCTTTTCGGCATACTCTTTGGCCTCCTCGGCGGAAGAAATATCGGGCTCCGAAACAATTTCAATCAATGGAACACCGCTGCGGTTATAGTCAATATAGGTATAACCGTTCTCATGGACAAGCTTTCCGGCATCCTCCTCGATATGAATGCGGGTAATGCCGATACGCTTGCCGCTGTCCAGCTCGATATAGCCCTTTTCACAGAGGGGCTCGTCATACTGCGAGATTTGGTAGGCCTTTGGCAAATCGGGATAGACATAATTCTTTCGGTCCATATGGGATTTGGTATTGATTTTGCAGTTCAGCGCCAGGCCCGCCTTAATGGCATATTCCACCACCTTTTGGTTGAGGATGGGAAGGGATCCCGGCTGGCCGGTGCAAACAGGGCAGCAATGGGTGTTGGGCTCTCCCCCGAATTCGGTGGTGCAGCCGCAGAAAATCTTGGTCTTGGTTGCCAGCTCAATATGGGTTTCAATGCCACAGACGATTTCATAGTTCATACCCTGGCACCTCCTTCATAAGCGCCAATCACTTCTCCGGCGCATTGTTCATAGAAATGAGCCGCTTGGAGCACCGTTGCCTCATCAAACCGCTTACCGATGATCTGCATGCCGATGGGAAGCCCCTTGGCGTCCGCCCCACAGGGTATCGAGATGGCCGGAACGCCTGCGATGTTGACAGGCACGGTGCAGATATCCGACAAATACATCTCCACGGGGCTGGCTCCCCTGTAATTCAGCGGGAACGCGGTATTGGGCGCCGTAGGCGCAACGAGCACGTCACACTTTTCAAAGACGGCATCGAACTCCCGATTGATCTCTTCGCGGATCAGGCAGGCCTTCTTGTAGTAGGCATCATAATAGCCGCTGGACAGCACATAGGTTCCCAGCATGATGCGGCGCTTGACTTCATCACCGAAACCTTCGCTCCTGGTTTTGACAATCATGTCATCTATGCTGGTATAGGAAGATGTGCGATAGCCATAGCGGATGCCGTCATATCGTCCGAGGTTGGAGGAGGCTTCGGCACAGGCGATGATGTAATAGACCGGAAGCGCAATCTTCAGGGCCGGGAACCTGATATTTTCGATTTTTGCCCCGTTCTTTTCAAACAGGTTGAGCGCTTCCTCAATCTTTGACTTGATCTCCGGATTGATTCCGTCAAAGAATTCCTCGGCCACACCGATGCGCATGCCCTTGACATCCCTGTCCAGGCATTCGGCCAAAGGTGCGCCATAGTCATAATCCACACTGGTCTGATCGCGCTTGTCTCCGCCTTTGATGGCATCAAAAACGATGGCGGCATCCTTCACGCTGTTTGTCAGGGGGCCGATCTGGTCCAGGGAGCTTCCGTAAGCGATGAGCCCATAACGGGATACCGCACCATAGGTGGGTTTAAGTCCCACCACGCCGCAGAAGGAGGCCGGCTGTCGGATGGAACCGCCCGTGTCCGAGCCCAGGCTGTATACCGCAAGATTGGCGCAAACGGCCGCAGCCGAGCCACCCGAAGAACCACCGGTCACATAATCCGTGTTTCTGGGATTTAACGGCGCCCCATAGCAGCTGGTTTCCGAGGTGCTTCCCATGGCGAATTCGTCCATGTTGGTCTTGCCCAGAAGAACCGCGCCCTGCTTTTTCAGCTTCTCCCAGACGGTCGCATCATAGTAGGGCTTAAAACCCTTCAGGATCTTGGAACAGCAGGTGGTGGGAAGCCCGTCGGTGCAGATATTGTCCTTCAGGGCCATGGGGATGCCGCAAAGGGGCGGCGCATCGCCCTCTTTCAGCATTTGGTCGGCCTGCTCCGCAGCCTTCAGGGCGGTATCAAAGGTCAAATGCACATAGGCATTCAGGGTTGGATTCAGTTCTTCAATGGCTTTGATATAAACTTTTGTCAGCTCCACCGCTGAAATTTCGCGATTGCGCAGTTTTTCTGCCAGTTCAGCTATTCCCGCTCTCATTTTTTACTCCTTTCCACACTGAAAAATCCGTTATACCCTTCGACATTGGAAAGGATTTTCTCATTGGGCAGGGACGGCACCACTTCATCAGAGCGCAGGTCATCAAAGGAGACCATCCTGGCGCCTACGCTTCTTATCTGCTCAGTCCCGCCTTCGATGGATTGATTGATGGTATCCGCAAAGGCAATGATCTCGTCAAATTCGGCTGTAAACCGCTCAAGCTCTTCATCCGAGAAGCTCAGCTTTGCAAGCCTTGCGAGCTTTTCTATCTCGGTTTTGGTAATTGCCATAATCCTCACTCCATTTCTGACGGCGGCCGGCCGTCAATTTCGCCCGGATGTTTCCAATACGCTTAATTCCTGATTTTGATATGCACCTCGCGCAGCTGCTGTTCGGTCACCTCGCTGGGCGCGCCGCACAACAGGTCCTGCGCGTTGCTGTTCATGGGGAAGGCCACAACCTCGCGGATGTTTTCCTCGTTCCTGAGGAGCATGAGCATCCGCTCGATCCCCGGGGCCATGCCGGCATGGGGTGGCGGCCCGTACTGGAAAGCATTATAAAGCGCACCGAACTTCTTTTTCAAGGTTTCCTCATCGTAACCCGCAATCTCGAAAGCCTTCACCATGATATCCAGGTCGTGGTTCCGGACCGCGCCCGAGGAAAGTTCAACACCGTTGCAGACGATGTCATACTGGTAAGCCAGGATGTCCATGGGATCCTTGGTAGTCAGGGCCTCCAGCCCACCCTGCGGCATGGAGAAGGGGTTATGGGTAAATTGGATTTTCCCGGTCTCCTCGTCCATTTCATACATCGGAAAATCATTGACGTAACAGAAGCGATAAGCATTCTTCTCGCAGAGGTCAAGGCGTTTGCCCAGTTCATCGCGGATGAGCCCGGCGTACTTGTTGGCCAGCTTCTCCTTGTCGGCAATGAAGAATATGGTATCGCCGGGTATAAGGCCGGCAATTTGGGCCAGCTCCCCTTTTATCTCTGCGGGGATGTATTTGTCGATGGGGCCTTTATAGGTCATATCCTCCTGAACCTCAAGGTAGCCAAGCCCGCCCATGCCGATGGACAGTGCATATTCCAGCAGTTTTTCATGGAAGCCCTTGGACATTTCGGCATGCACCTTGATGGCCCGGACCGTCTTGTTGTGGAAGGGCCTGAAGGCGCATCTCTGGAAGAAATCGGTCACATCGATGATGCGCAGGGGGTTTCTAAGGTCCGGCTTGTCGGTGCCGAATTCCAGCATGGCCTGCTTGTGGCTGAAAACTGGGAACGGCGCCTCGGTGATTTCATACCCTTCGGGTGCGAACTTTTTAAAGGTTGCCGTCAGCACCTCCTCACCCACGCGGAAAACGTCTTCCTGGGTGGCAAAGCTCATTTCAAAGTCGAGC
>Ga0134090_1001599_pt1 | contig 14227 bp, 9 predicted proteins | sample 1_4taG_FD_94453 | JGI IMG/M metagenome (GOLD analysis project Ga0134090, IMG submission 94453) | Switchgrass degrading microbial communities from high solid loading bioreactors in New Hampshire, USA - 1_4_20_6_A1 metaG | ecosystem: Engineered > Bioreactor > Semi-continuous > Anaerobic > Digestate...
GCACCAATAGCAGCAAAAGAAGGAAGGATAAGCATGCTCTTTGAATTAAGTCCAAGAGCAATTGCTATTACCGCTCCAAGGCCAGCACCACTTGACACACCCAATATACCTGGGTCGGCCATGGGATTTCTGAACATTCCCTGCATGACGGCTCCAGATGTAGCAAGCCCAGCTCCTACAAGAGCTGCGACAAGTACACCCGGAAAACGCACATAAAATATTATTTCCTCATGTCCTTCCTGAAAAGTGGCATTTTTAAGAAGACCAATATTTTTTAATATTATTCTGGCCGTTTGTCCAAAAGGTATATATACTGCACCTATTGCTGTAGCAAGTATAAGCACCAGCACAAGTACTGCCAGCATAACCGGAAGCACTATTTTTTTCTTAGCGTTGTGCTTTGGCTTACTCCCTGAAAAAACTTCTTCCTTCATTCCTAGTTCGTTTTGATTATACATTTTCATACCCCATTACCATGCATAATGTATGACAGGGATGCATAATATTTCTTATTATGTCTTTAAAAATGCACCCCTGTGTAACTCGATTTTTATAGCGTGATTTAATATTTATTCTTTAAAAAGCTCAGGATACACTGCCTTTGCCAAATCCTCAACGCCAAGGACTATATACTGTGAAAGAGCTGTTGTATGGGATTCCTTAAGTGAAAATATCCTGTTATTCTTTACAGCATTTACACTTTGAAGACTTTTATCATTTTTTATATCATTGTAAAACTCATCAGCATCAAAACCCTCATAGGACCAGCTTGGAAGAATTAATACATCCGGATTGAGCTCAATAATTTTTTCCTTGGATATCTGCACCCATCCTTCCATGCCTAACTCAGAAGCAAGATTAATTACTCCTGCATATGATGCCAGATCATCGAAGGTGGTGTTTTTGCCATAAGTATAGAAGAAGGAATCACAACTTAAAGCTTTCAGCTTTTCTTCTTCTTTTAAATTTTTAACTTTTTCTTCTACATATTTCAGCTTGCTGTCCATCTGCGCTATTATTTCTTTTCCCTTTTCCACTTCACCTGTAACATATGCTAATTCCTCAATTACTTTTTTCTGCTCACTAATATTTTCAGCTGTTTTAAATGCATACACATTTATTCCCGCATCTCTTAACTGTTGTACAATATTGGCATCTGTCCAGTTTGCAACAAACACCAGATCGGGTTGAAGTGATATAATTTTTTCAGTGTCTTTCGCTGCTAAAAGAGTAAAACCTTCTGCTTCTTTTGTCACATTTGAAAGACCTTCATCCGTGGCTAATTCCGATAAAGCAGCTATTCTATCTTTTCCTACCAGTTCAAGCAGTATCTCATCGGTACCCAACGTAAGTGATACTATCTTTTCAGGCTTTTTATCAATTGTCATTTCATGACCATTTGAATCCTTAATTGTCAGTGGGTAATTAACAGACTTATCGCTTTGTGAATTACCATCCTGTGAGTTTTCCTTTGAAACATCATCATTTTTTTCTTCAACATTTTGCGCGTCTCCGACGCTGCTTGCAGAATTGTTGTCCATATCTTTAGATTTTCCACATGCTGAAAACAACATCATGGATAACGCTATTACAATCATAAGTACTACTGTATTCTTTAATATATTTTTCATAGTTTAATACACTCTCCTATCATAATCATTTGCTAATGTCCATAATTCAAATTGCTGCTATCCGGTAAGGTGCTGTAAAACTCAAAATTCAATCCCTTTGCGTGCAGCAATACCCTTTTTCATTGGATGTTTAACCTCTTTTATTTCAGACACATAATCAGCAAGCTCGACAAGCTCTTCTGGAGCGTTTCTACCGGTAAGTACAAGCTCAACGTCATTGTCTCTGTCTTTTATAAGTTTTACAACATCTTCTGCTTTTACCATTCCGTTTTCTATAGCGGCCATAATTTCATCAAGAATCACCATCTGCCACTCGCCGCTTGTAACAGCCTCCAGTGCATATTCAAGAAGTTCATTCTGTACATTCCTTTCAAATTCTTTTTCTTCATTGTTCATCTGCCAGAAGAATTTTCTGGTTGATTTTCCTCTGTAAATAGTAAAACCAGGAGAAAGCTTTTTAATGGTAAATGCCTCACCGGTTTCCGTTCCTTTGAGAAACTGCACCATCAAGACCTTGAAACCTCTGCCATATGCCCTTATCCCAAGGCCAACGGCAGCAGAAGTTTTACCCTTACCATTTCCAGTATATATGTGCACCAACCCTCGCATAATTGCACCCTACCTTCTTGAAAATACTATAATTTATCTGAACACTAACCACCTTGGACTTGCTATGCTATATATGATAACTACAATGTCATATTGAGTTATAGCAGATTCCGTATTCTTAAAATTGTTAACATTAAATCTGTTTCCTATACTATATTGAAAAGTAAAATACGTTATAAGAGGAAGTTATATAACTTTTATATTATTACTCTTTATTACTCTTTTTCAGCATACGTAGTATCCGGAAACAATAAAAACCTCTAGCCAACAGGTTAGAGGTCTATAATAATCGAAATAATATACCTATGCACATAGCACATACCACACCTCCCCTATCTTCCGTAGAGTTCACGGTGTACAAATACAGGCAGGTCTTCTGGCTCAAGCATCATCACCTCTAAAAACCTTCCCAGAGAGTTTCTCCTTTTGCTTTATCTCCAGTGGTATAACTTCGTCAGGCTTTAAATTAAACTATAACTTTGCCCAACTCAGTTTTATCTTAGAGGCTCCTCTTTCACAGCGGCGGGACCGCGCGGGATTTTAACCCGACTTCCCTATATCCGGGAAAATTCTGCATTTTCACGGATTAAACCTGTATTCTTTACACAATTATTCAATTTTTTAATTATCAATTTACATATTAAGTATATATAAACTTAATTAACATTGCAACAACAATTATTCTTCTTCCACTCTAATTACACTAATAACGTCTTTTATTGAGGCTGAGGCTTTTAAGCTGTCCTTTTTGGATGCAAGCTCTCCTTCTTTTGCTTCGGCTGTTACAAAAGCAACCTCATCCTTGTAGCTGTCCTTGACAGGTTTTATGAATTCTACATCTCCAAAGACCTGCTTGATATAATTTACAGCTTCTTCAGCGTTGTTAGCAGATACTCTTATGAAAAATCTTGTTGTACTTTCATTTATATCAATAACATTGTTATAATCTTTTCTTTTCCAAACATTTTTGCCATTGCTGTCGATATGTCTTACTATATCAATTACATCAGCTACAACAGCACTTGCCGTAGGAAGTTTTCCAGCACCTTTTCCGTAGAACATGGCATCTCCGATAGCATTACCTTTTACAATAATTGCATTGAAAACATCTTCAACATTTGCCACCGGATGATTTTTACTAATAATGGCGGGGCTTACTCTTGCAAATATTTTGTCGCCTACTTTCTTACTAATCGCTAACAGCTTGATTACGGAATTCATAGCTTCAGCGTATTCCATATCAGCTAAAGTAATATTTGTAATTCCCTCTGTATATATGTTTTTGCTGTCTACAAACTCATTGTATGCAATTGAAGAAAGTATAGCTATTTTTCTGCATGCATCGTGACCTTCTATATCTGCAGCCGGATTTGCTTCAGCATATCCATTCTGTTGCGCGCTTTTAAGGGCTTCATCAAAATCTTTGCCTTCTCTTTTCATCTGAGTAAGTATATAATTTGTAGTTCCATTGAGAATTCCCGTTATTCCAATAATTTCATTCGCTGCAAGGCATTGATTGAGTGGCCGGATTATTGGAATACCTCCACCTACGCTTGCCTCAAATAAATAATTAACCCCACAATCTTTGGCTAGTTGCATAAGCTCAGGACCATGTGCAGCGACAAGTTCTTTGTTAGATGTAACCACATGTTTCCCTTTAAGAAATGCCTTTTTGGTATATTCATGGGCAACACCAACACCACCGATGGTTTCGACTACTATACTTATTGAATCATCTTCAAAAATATCATCTGGATTTTGAGTTAGCAAATCTCTATCAGGGCTATCGGGAAAATCACGAATATCAAGTATCTTTTTTACTTTGATTTCCTCTCCAGCCTTTCTTGATATACTTGAACTGTTTTCTTTTATAACTTCTACAACCCCTGAGCCAACAACTCCGTAGCCTAATACTGCAATATTCGCCATAATTATTACCTCCCTATTCCCTGGCAAGTATTTCATGCCTCCGAACTCCGTCTATTTTGCCTATTTCATCCATTAATTCTTTTATATCTTTTACCATACCAGTAGTTTCAATGGATATAGTTACATCGGCAAGGCTATTAATTGGTATATTCTGGTTTATCGTCAGAATATTTGCTTTTGCCAAGGCTATTTCATTGATAATCCTTGACAATATTCCCGAAAAATTCTCCAGAACAAAGTAAAGTGTAATAACCTTTCCTCTTGACGTCTCATAAAAAGGAAATACAAAATCCTTATACTTGTAATAAGCACTACGGCTTATTCCTACTTCTTTAACGGCATCATTTACTGTCTTTATGGTTCCCTTGCCAAGTATTTTCTTTACCTCAATTACTTTTGAAAATACTTCAGGCAGAACTGAAGAATCCACAAGAAAAAAAGTGGTATCTTTTTTCATAACTCCTCCAAATTTGTGTCCATTACTCATGCACATTTGTATTTCCCTCGCGTAATGTTAGCACAATATTAGCACAATCCATTATAAAATGCAAGAGATTTTTGCAAGATTTTGGCCTGCTTGGGTAGGGTAGGTTGGTGGGTGGGGATGGGGTGTGGGGACATTCCTTTATTTAATTGAGAAAGTGGCGGTACTTTGGTCATTTCTTTATTTAGTTGCAAAAGTTTAATTGAAAAGTGGTAAATAGGGTGAAATCCATTATTTAGAGCCATTATAACTAACTATATTTACTAATTACATGTTTTAACGTTCATGTAAGACTTGATATAATAATTAACATTTACTATACATGTTTTATACATTTTTGGCATTGTATAATTCGGACTTTGTATCAAATTAATCCAACGACAAGTATGCCTTCATACTTTGTAAAAGGTCCTGTAAATGTCGGACTTATTTATTTAATTTTTTATTGCGAATTGTGTTACAAACCTGCATCGACTTTTATTATTGCTGGATTAAACAATTAAAGACATGTTGATACCTTATATGCTCTCTAAACAGCTTAAACCCTTCATTTGACAGTCTTGATATCCCTGACATTGAAATGTTGCCTACGTACTCACATAATTCATTATATGTGTAACCACATAACACTCTTAATATGTATATTGCAAAAGCTCTTATTGGACTGGTTTCCCTACTGTATTTTGTTCTTAATACTCCAAAAACTTCCTCACCCAATAACTCTCCAATTTTTTGGAGTACCTCCCGAGGTGTTCTATTTCTTATTATAAAGCTTTTCCCGCTATTGTAATCATTTTCAGTATATGCCTTTATTATGTTTTCGTCTACATCCTTTACAATGCCTGTGTCTTTCATTGATTCAACGAAAGCTTTGTACTTCATCTGGGCCTTTCTTCTCTCCTGGCTAAATAGCTTTAATATAAATTCAGTGTCTATAATTCCATCTATATCTTCTCTGCTCCCAATATATATTCCATAGGATGAATATGCGTATAACGCTTCCTTGCCGTCATAGCCCGGCAAATCCTTTGCATTGTTGTGAATATATGCTGAAAGTTTTAAACTATACATATCATTGTCTACTATTGTGCTTGCAAATCTTCCTTGGAATAAGTGGCCGTGACGATTATACTTTTTATTGAAATAAGTAACATATGCTGTATTCAGGCACAACATAAAGGTTGATATATCGGTCCCGCAAGGGTTTATAAAAATATGCACATGATTGTCCATAAGAATATAGCAATAAATTTTGCAATGATATTTTTCCTTGTAGCGTTTCAGCAGGGCAAGATAATAAGCTTTATCCTCTTCACACTGGAATAAATCTACTTCACTTATGCTTCTAGACATCACATGATACATAGCTTCTTTAGATTTCTTTCTTGCGACTCTTGGAATGTTTTCTCACCGAACTTCAATTCTTTATACTGCATTATAACATATATGGTAATTATTGTAAATATTAAATGTTGTAGGTACAGGAATGTCCCTAATCCTTCAGCACAAAAAAACCCGCTTATCTTTTGATAAGCGGGTTTTGGTGAGCCATCGGCGATTCGAACGCCGGACACCTTGATTAAAAGTCAAGTGCTCTGCCTACTGAGCTAATGGCTCAAATGGCTGGGATGGCAGGACTCGAACCTACGAATGCGGGAGTCAAAGTCCCGTGCCTTACCGACTTGGCTACATCCCAATAATTTTGGGGTGAATAGTGGGATTCGAACCCACGACCTCCAGGGCCACAACCTGGCACTCTAACCGACTGAGCTATATCCACCATCTGTTATGAATATTCCTTATAAGATGAGAAAATCTCTTTATATACCTTATATAAGAAATATTCTACCGACATCAATTTAGATGTCTTCATGCCTTACCTTGATTCTTAAGTATCTCTCGAAAAGGCACAAAGCTATTTTAAGACAGATAATACTTTTTGTCAAGAACAAATTATGTCATTTATCTTATTTTTTTTAATCGGCGTTAAAAATCCACTTAACATCTTGAGTTTTCTGCGCTATAGTATAAATCTCATTAATTTCAGGTATACACTGTGCAGTAAATTCGCAAAAAAGCAAATTTACTGCACAATATTGTTAACCTTCTATCTCCTTCAATTCCTCCAGCCATAACCGCACTTGGGCATCACTTGGCATGCGCCAGTCACCTCTTGGTGAAAGACTTATTGTTCCCACTTTTGGACCGTCAGGCATACAGGATCTTTTGAACTGTTGGCTGAAAAATCTCTTACAAAATACACCCAACCATTTAGCTATGGTTTCATCGGAATAATTGTCCTGGAATGCCTGATTTGCCAGAAACAATATCTTTTTAGGTGAAGCCCCGTATCTTACCATGTGATAGAGGAAGAAATCATGGAGCTCATATGGACCTATTATATCTTCAGTTTTCTGTTTTATCCTGCCCTTTGCATCAGGTGGAAGCAATTCCGGCGTAATAGGTGTATTAACTATATCAAATAATACTTTCTTCGTCTCATCATCCGATTCATTTTCAGCTACCCATGTGACAAGGTATTTTATGAGTGTCTTTGGTACTCCGCAGTTTACAGAATACATAGACATATGGTCGCCATTATAAGTAGACCAGCCTAAGGCGATTTCAGACAAATCACCTGTGCCCACCACAAGTCCGCCAATTTTATTAGCTATATCCATAAGAATCTGCGTACGTTCCCGCGCCTGAACGTTCTCATAGGTAGTATCATGTACATCAGGATCATGTCCGATATCTTCAAAATGCTTCAGGCATGCGTCTTTTATATTAATTTCTCTGTAGCTGACTTTCATGGAATTAATCAATTTTAAAGCATTATTATATGTCACATCAGTAGTGCCAAAACCCGGCATAGTTATAGCTAATATATTCTCTCTCGGCAAATTGAGTAAATCAAACGTCTTAACCGTTACAAGCAATGCCATGGTAGAGTCAAGTCCGCCCGAAATACCCAAAACTGCGTGTTTCATGGCTGTATGCTCCAATCTCTTTGCAAGCCCTGCAGTCTGTATTGCGAATATTTCACTGCATCGGTTGTTCCTTATGGCCTCATTTGATGGCACAAAGGGATGTGGATCTACATACCTTGAAACCTTTTTCAGATTTATCTTTTTAAGTTTAAAACCTATCCTTCTGAATTTTTTATTTGCTGCTGCGTTCATAAAACTGGTATTTTTCAATCTGCTGTTTATAAGCCTGTCAATATCAATATCTGCAAATATCAAATTTCCCTGGCGCTTAAATCTTTCCGACTCAGCAAGAAGTCCTCCGTTTTCGGCAATAATAGCATGCCCGCTGAATACCACATCTGTGGTAGACTCATCAACTCCACTGGAAGCCATTATATACCCTGCAATGCATCTTCCTGACTGCTGCTTTACAAGCTCTTTCCTATAACTGTACTTGCCAACTACTTCATTGCTTGCCGACAAATTGACTAAAAGTGTTGCACCGGCAATAGCCTGATGAGAACTGGGAGGTATGGGAACCCACAAATCTTCACATATCTCAATGCCAAAGCATAACCTTTTGTCATCTTCACACTCAAAAAGCAAGTCTAAACCAAAGGGTACTTCCTGGCCGCAAAGATTAATCATAGTACTAAAACTATTGGAACCAGGTGCAAACCATCTTTCCTCGTAAAATTCGCTGTAACCCGGTATATATTCCTTGGGCACCACTCCAATTATTCGACCTTTTTGCATGGCAACAGCACAATTAAAAAGCTGATTATCTGTCATCAGAGGCATTCCTACAATTGCCACTATATCAGATTCCCTTGTGCCGGAAAGTATTTCACCAAGCCGTATGGCAGCCTGTTTCAGCAGCAATTGCTGATGAAACAGGTCGCCACATGTATAAGCAGTAACTGAAAGCTCCGGAAATACAATAAATTGGATGTCAAGCTTATCTGCATCATTAATCATCTTTATAATATTTTCTGAATTATATTTACAGTCTGCAACTTTAAGGCGGGGAACCGCCGCAGCAACACGCACAAAGCCATAGTTGTCGTAATTCATAAACTCACCTCTTAAGGCCATTCAGCCTCTCAACCACTTTGTCATACATCTCCTGGTACTTAACCTTTTTTGCTCTTTCTTCCTCAACAACCTTAGCAGGCGCTTTTGATATAAAGCCCTCGTTGCTGAGCTTTCCGTTTACCCTCTGCAATTCTTTTTCCAGATTTGCTTTTTCCTTTTCAAGTCTTTCTATTTCCTTCTCTATATCTACGAGGTCTTCAAGAGGCATATATATCTCTGCTCCCGGTATAATTGAAGCAACAGCGTTTGGTGATATTCCTGATTTATCTGCTTGTACCGTAGCCCCGGAAACTCCTGCAAGTCTCTCAATAAAGCTGCTTTCTTTAATAAGCGTATTTCTCACGTCCTCAGAGGATGTAACGAATATTGCCTTTACCTTCCTTGAGGCCGGTACGTTCATTTCTGCTCTGATATTTCTTATATTTTTAATAGCATTCATTATTAAGTCCATCTTCTTCTCATCTTCAGGATAATGCATACTTTCGTCATACTCAGGCCAACTTGAAATCATAATGCTTTCATCGCTGTTGATAAGGTGCCTGTATATTTCCTCTGTAACAAAAGGCATAAAGGGATGCAACAACTTCATAGCCGTACCCAGTACATGATTCAATACATACTGAGCTTCAAGCCTTGTGTCATTTTCCTTATCATAGAGTCTCGGTTTTACAAGTTCTATATACCAATCGCAAAATTCTTCCCATATGAATTCATATATCTTCTGCAGAGCTATTCCCAACTCAAATTTTTCAAGGTTCTCAGTAACCTCTTTTGTAATTGTATTTATCCTGCTCAATATCCATTTGTCAGAAGCTGTGAATTTTAGTTTGTCCACTTTTGAGAAATCTATTTCATCATCAAAGTTCATGAGAACAAATCTGGATGCATTCCAAATCTTGTTCGCAAAATTCCTGCTTGACTCAACCTTTTCATCTGAGAATCTCAAGTCATTTCCAGGAGAATTTCCGATAGTAAGGGCAAATCTTAACGCATCCGTACCATATTTGTCAATTATCTCAAGAGGGTCAATACCATTGCCAAGGGATTTGCTCATCTTTCTCCCCAGAGCATCTCTTACAATGCCATGGATAAATACATATTTAAAAGGTTCCTTTTTCATGTGTTCAATTCCGGAGAATATCATTCTTGCAACCCAGAAGAATATTATATCGTAGCCCGTTACAAGCACATCTGTCGGATAAAAATATTTCAGGTCCTCTGTTTCTTTCGGCCATCCTAGTGTTGAGAAAGGCCACAGGGCTGAACTGAACCATGTATCCAGTGTGTCAGGGTCCTGTTCTATATTTGAGCTGCCGCAATCAGGGCAAATATCCGGTGCTTCATGCTCAACCATCATATGGCCGCATTCTTTGCAGTAAAATGCAGGAATTCTGTGTCCCCACCAGAGCTGTCTTGATATACACCAGTCTTGAATATTTTCCATCCAGTTGTAATATATCTTTGAAAATCTTTCCGGTACAAATTTTATTGAACCGTTTTTAACAGCTTCAATTGCCGGCTCTGCAAGGGGTTTCATGCGAACAAACCACTGCTTTGATATCATCGGCTCTATTACAGTGTTACACCTGTAGCAAGTGCCTACATTGTGTGTGTGTTTCTGAATTTTTACAAGTAAATCAAGGTTTTCAAGATCTTTTACAATTTGTTCTCTTGCCTCATACCTGTCCATTCCTTCATATTGACCTGCATTCTCATTCATAGTGGCATCGTCATTCATAACCTTTATCTGTTCAAGGCCATGACGTAATCCGACTTCAAAGTCATTTGGATCGTGGGCAGGTGTAATCTTAACAACTCCTGTTCCAAATTCCATTTCTACATATTCATCAGCAATAACGGGAATTTCTCTGTTAACCAGCGGAAGTATAACTGTCTTTCCTATCAAATGGCGGTACCTTTCATCTTCGGGATGTACAGCCACAGCAGTATCACCTAACATGGTTTCAGGTCTTGTGGTAGCCACCACCACGAACTCATTACTGTCCTTTACGGGGTACTTAATGTGCCAGAAATGTCCTTCCTGCTCTTCATATTCAACCTCTGCATCTGAAATGGAGGTATTGCATTTCGGACACCAGTTTATTATCCTCTCTCCTCTATAAATCAGACCTTTTCTATACAGACGGATGAATACCTCTCTTACTGCTTCGGATAGACCCTCATCCATTGTAAATCTTTCTCGCTCCCAATCACAGGAACTTCCGAGTTTCTTCAGCTGTTCAACAATTCTTCCACCATAAACTCTTTTCCATTCCCATGCTCTTTCCAGAAATTTTTCCCTTCCTATATCTTCTTTTGTCAAGCCCTCTTTGGCCATGGTCTCAACTATTTTAGCTTCAGTGGCAATGCTGGCATGGTCTGTTCCCGGAAGCCAAAGTGCACAATATCCCTGCATTCTTTTCCATCTTATGAGAATATCCTGGAGAGTATTGTCCAGGGCATGTCCCATATGAAGCTGCCCAGTAATATTTGGTGGTGGTATAACAATAGTGAATGGTTTTTTGCTGTAATCAATTTGGGCATGAAAATAGCCTTTGCTCATCCATTCCTCATACAGTCTATCCTCAACCTGTTTTGGTTCATAAGTTTTAGCAATATTCTTTTTTGCTTCCATATATTCTCCTCCCGTAAAATAATCAATTGTCTGTTTGAAAATAATATTTTAAATATTATATAATGTACCGATTTCTTCTTGACTTAATGTACTGCACTAGCCTTATATACCTGCGTTGCAATCAACAGCAAATGCATTTTTCTTCCGTAACTCATACTATTCCATAGCCATAAATCTCAATTTTATTTCTTAAATACATTCAATAAATATGGTATCAAGTTTTACCAAAATACATTTTTAAGTACTATAAACTTTATCTAAAGGCAATCAAAATAAGTGCTATCCCCGGTAAAGCAATTAACATTCCTAACATTTTCAGGTTTACCACAGCTTTATTAAATTTATATTCTTTAAGATCCTCTTCACTAATCTCACTTTCAAAATCACATTTAACATTATTATCAAGCCCGTACTTACGAACCAGCCATCGTGAGGCAAAAACCAGCAGAACCCCTGGTATAAGAAAAATAAACCCTATAATTTGCAAAAACAACAGAATCAACACTCCTTACTTTACCATTCACACAATTAATCATTTATCTAAATTAAAAAAGCCTTTCATCACAATTATTGGACGAAAGGCATACTTTCCGCGTTACCACCAAAATTCCCACAGCCTTGGCATAAGGCTTAGGGCATCTTATTGAAATAACGGCTCTTACCGCTGCAAACTACTTCTAAAGACTTGCTCACAAGTCTTTTTTTCGAATGCAGAACTCATAAGCTACCTTCAGCAGTCTCCAAACCGGGAAGCTTGCACCCGACGGCTTTCCCTCTCTACAGGCGGAATACACTGCCTACTCCTCTTACTCATCGTTTTTTGCATTGACAATATTTTATTTACATCAATATTATAAAAATTTGAGAAATGTGTCAAGTACAAAGAAGGCGCTTCTCGCAATAGATTACGGTAAAATTATGTAGTACAAAATAAAAAATTATTTATTGAATACCATAAATTACTTCTGTTATAATTTAAATATTATTATTATAGTTTTATGCTTATATAACCATTGCTTTTATGCAATGCTGGAATTATTTGTTTTGTAGTCTAATAAATTTTATTTGAATTAAGGTTATACTACAAATTATATAATTTTAATTCACAGTTTAAGTGAGAAAACGGTGACAGTTCTTTAGCTATGAAGAAGTATGCTGAGGACTGTCACATATATGTCTAATGTTTGACACACCTGGTTGAACATTAGACGTATCATAAATTGCTGCTTTGCTTTCATTGTTTCTTCTGATGCAGCCTTGCGGGTTTTATTCCCGGAAACTGCAACATGGCAGTGGCAGCTAATCTTATAACTGAGGTGAATATAATGCGTGTAATCGAAGGTGGGGGAGTAACCTTTCCTGAAGGTTTTTTTGCAACAGGAGTAGCTTGTGGTATTAAACCAGATGGCAAAAAAGACCTGGCTATCGTATGTTCTGAAGACAGTGCTGCAGTAGCCGGTGTATTTACTACCAATGCAGTAAAAGGCCATTCTCTTCAGGTAACAATGGAACATATAAAGAATGGCTATGCCAGTGCGGTGATAATCAACAGCGGAAACGCCAATGCATGCGTAGGTGAAGAAGGTTATAAAAATGCCAAGGAGATAGCAAAATATGCTTCAGAGCTTCTGGTATGCAGCCCTGAGGAAATCCTGGTAGGTTCTACAGGAGTAATAGGCGTTCCTTTAAATATGGAAGCTGTTCTGGCCGGAATTGATGAAGCTGTTTCAAGTATGGAACCTGAAGGCGGACATGATGCCGTTGAAGCAATAATGACAACAGATACTATTCCAAAAGAAATTGCGGTAGAATTTGAAATACAAGGTGTAAAAGTAGTTATGGGAGGCATGGCAAAGGGCTCCGGCATGATACACCCAAATATGGCAACTATGATTGGAGTTATAACTACTGATGTCAATATTTCCCGTAAGCTTCTTGAAAAAGCACTGAAAGATGTTGTGAAACGTACATTCAACAGAATATCGGTAGATGGCGATATGAGTGTATGCGATATGGTGCTGGCACTTGCAAACGGTCTTGCTGATAATCCGGGAATAGTTGATGAAAACAAAGATTATGAAGAATTTAAAAAAGCCCTTGAATTTGTCTGCATCTACCTTGCCCGTTTAATAGCCAAAGATGGCGAGGGCGCAACCAAACTCATTGAAATTGTTGCAGAAGGAGCTGCAAGCGAAGATGACGCCTATAAAATTGTAAGCGCAGTAGCAAAATCTCCTCTGGTAAAAACAGCAATTTTCGGTGAAGATGCAAACTGGGGCAGAATCATAACCGCAGTAGGATATTCAGGAGCAATCATTGATCCACAGAAAATAGATATAGATATAGGAAATGTTGCTGTTTGCAGGAACGGGGCTGCCGTAGCTTTCGATGAAGAAGAAGCAAGTAAAGCGCTTGCCCAGGATGAAATCAAAATATATATCAATATTAATAACGGTGATTTCTCCGACAGAATGTGGACATGTGACTTCTCATATGATTATGTTAAAATAAATGGCAGTTACAGGTCCTAGACAAGCTTTATTGATTTGAATTAATATAATTGATTTAAGATTGTTTAATCTGGATTAACTGAATTTTAAGGGGTTTAGACTAATAGTTCACCTTTTTCATTTGTAGTAAACAGAAAAAAATGGTATAATTTTATTGTAATACTATGATCTTATATGTTTGAACCGTCTACAATTTTTGTGGGGAGGAGATTTAATGGCAAGTCGTCAGCTGGTAATTTTTAATGTAGGGGATGAGGAGTTCGGAGTCGATATAAGTTATGTCAATTCAATTGAAAGGCCTCTTAAAATTTTCAAAATCCCAAATGTTCCTGAATATATTGAAGGACTTATTAATTTAAGAGGAA
>Ga0134090_1001612_pt1 | contig 14158 bp, 13 predicted proteins | sample 1_4taG_FD_94453 | JGI IMG/M metagenome (GOLD analysis project Ga0134090, IMG submission 94453) | Switchgrass degrading microbial communities from high solid loading bioreactors in New Hampshire, USA - 1_4_20_6_A1 metaG | ecosystem: Engineered > Bioreactor > Semi-continuous > Anaerobic >...
ATTATTAATCCGAATATAATTATAGTTAGTTAAATGGCTTTGGAATTAACATACTTTAATCCATAGGAGCTACCTTTATGAAAAAGAAATTGTTACAAGTCTGTTTTTTTCTTGCTGCCATCCTCTTGCTTATATTGTCTTCTTTGTCTTCTTTCTCTCCTCCCCATAGTTCTGCCACATCTTCAAAAATAAGACTTGGCTCTGTTGAGCAGATCCCCTATTCTTTCCTCCCCCTTCCTGCAATCGCCGATGCTCTTACAGGCACAAAAGAGACAATAGTGGCGGTGCTCAACATTGCCGAAGGCTTGCAACAGATCATCTGCCTGGAATCAAACCAGAATACGGAATATCCTTACAGTACCTATCTCAGCCTGGGTGGTCATACCTATTATTTGGGTTCCTCATTGGCTCCAAACTTACAGCTGACTCAGACCCCTTTAACTCCCCTCGTAGATAATTCCCCCATCTTTATGTGGTTTGAGACCTACGGAGCCGCTTATGGTTGTACCGGCTTAATGACTATCCAAAAGGGAACGCCTGTCCGCCTGGCGGATATAGAGGGTGTGGTTGAGTTTGCGGATCTTGACGGGGATGGCCACAAGGAATTGATCACCAATGGCCTTAGCATTGCCCCCCAAGCTGTTGTCTATTTTCTTGGCCCGGCTCAAGATGGCATGGAAAGGATTAATGTCAGCCAACTATTAGGAGCGACTTCTTTATCCTTTGAGAAAGGCAAGTTTGTTGATCGCTCCAATCCCTTTGCCATAAGGTCGTATATTTACCGCAATGGACGTTTTATGCTTGAACAAAAAGGTCCGGTCAGGGAGGATTGATTTGCTTCCAACCTCTCTGAACCGGACTTTTTTATTTTTTATAAGGAATAATTTTTGCTTAAATCCCTCCCAGGTCAAAAAATCCCCGGCCAAAGGTCCGCTAATTTGATCCCTAGGGCAAAGGAAGCACCGTTAGCCACCAAAGCATAAACCCAGGGTTTCCACTTTGGAATCACTTTAATTCCTTCCTTATTAATATGCCAAATTACATAATAGTAAAACATGGCCCCTTCCACCAAAATAATTGCAACTTCCAGCAATACATAGTAAAAAGCAAAGGCTAAGGGCCCTGAATAAAAATAAGCCCAACTGAGCACAAGGTTCAGAGCAATCTGAGTTATAACATTGACAATAACCACAAAGCGGATAAACGGCTTGCTGCCAAAACGAAAGGGAACAATCAAGGCAAGCTCCACAGCCAGGGTCAGGATAATGCGCTCAAGCAGAGAGAGGAATTCTTTAGTGTAGTCATAAGATCGTTTCGCAGCAATCTCCCCCGTACCCATTGTTAGAGCCGACCGCTCTGCAGGGGAAACTTCTACTGTGAAATAACTGTCAAAAGCATAGCGTTCATAGTTCCCGCCACTGATGGCAAATTGCTCTGTTTCCGGAAAGTACAAAAGGATTTTGAAGTCCTGGGGAGGATAATAGGTCCATGTGAATTGCTGCGTTTCTGTGCAGTCCTGGAAGTATTGGAGAAAGTAGTATCCATCTTCATCCTCATATTCTACGAATTTCCGAAATATCTCATAGTCCTCGTCCCCCTCCTGGTAACGGGCATAGTTCTCATTGCTCTCTTTTAGGACTGAGTATGGCCCCGTTGTTTCCGTACGGGAAAGAAGAGTAACACAATAGCTTTCTCCTTCCAGCCCTTTAAAATCAATCACCACCGAGGGTTTGGGGCCCATATCCGCAAAAGCTGCTCCGGGAAACAGCGTCAGCAGAACCAGCACAAGCACCAGTACTGAACCCAGCTTCTTCATCTTTTCCTCTCCTCCTTTTCCCAATCCTTAGTTATACCTTGCCAACTTTGCTTATACCTAACCAATCCTTCCTTGGGACTAAGGGTTATGCCTTCCGAAGCTTAAGTGATGAATGGCATAGCTGAAAATCATATAGTCGAATTTAAGGGTTTTCAGTTCTTCCGGTAAGCCCCTTTTGAAATCCCAACAGTAAAATTCATATTCCCCTGCCCATTTGTCAAAACCTGAACTGGATAACATTTAAGTCCTCCTTTGTTCACTTGCTTTTAACCTTGATTTGGCCCATAAATTCTATCCAATCCTGATAGATAGAGTAAAGCTCTTTGTCTAAAAACTTGAGGGCTTTTTCCTTCAGCTCCTGGGGTACTCCATAATAAGCTTCGGCAATAGCGCCGGCGATGGCAGCTATGGTGTCACTATCCCCACCAATAGATATGGCGTTGCGTATGGTATCTTCAAAGGAGTCGGCTTCCAGGAAAGCTACAATTGCCTGGGGTACTGAACCCTGGCATGTTTCATCAAAATGATAAGTGTCTCTGATTTCCTCCAAGGTAAAATTCAGAGAGTAATAGCTACCGGCAATTTTCTCTTTAATCTTTTCTTTTGAACAACCGCTACGGGCCATAAAAATAGCTAAGGCTGTGGCTTCCGCTCCTTTTAACCCCTCCGGATGGTTATGGGTTACACCGGTTACAGCCTCGGAAAACCTGAACACTTCCTCATCGTCTCGAGCCACAAATCCTACCGGACTGATGCGCATGGCGGCCCCATTGCCAAAACTGTTATAAGGCTGGGGATCAGGAGAAATTATCCATTTACTAAACATTCCCCCAAAGCCGCAGTCGGGATATTTTCGTCCCAATTCTTGCATGTTTTTAACAGTCATTTGGGCCAGTAAAGAACAATAATCCGCATCAAGCTCTTTGTCTCCACCGGCTAAATATCCTTTAACCTTTTCGGTTTCCATAATCCCTTTAGCAACCGCCAAAGTCATCAGGCTGTCATCTGTCACTCTGCAGTCAGGGGCAAGAAGTTCAAAAGCTTTGCTCTTGTGATTATTAAATTCGAAGCGGGAGCCTGCAATATCACCGATGATTGCTCCAAGCATCGAAAACCCCTCCCCATTCCATTATCTACTGCCCTTAATTTCGTTTTTAATAACTCATCATACCCATTTTAGCAAATAGCTTTTCCTTAATCCTAGTTATATCATTTTTTATATCATTTATCTCTCTTTTCATTTCAGCAAATTTATTCTCTGAATTGCTCAAGTAAATTTCCGATCATAGAGCATAGCTGCGATCAAAACCACCAAAACCGAACCGGCATTATGGACCAAGGCCCCTGTGGTGGGAGTCAAGTAGCCGAAGAAGGACAAAAGGATTGCCACAAAATTGATCAAAAGGGATAAGGATATGCTGAACTTTATGGTGTTCACTGTAGCATTGGCCAAGCGTTTCAAATAAGGTAGCTTGGAAATATCATCGCTCATCAAAGCAATATCTGCTGCCTCCACGGCAATATCGCTTCCCATGGCACCCATGGCTACCCCTACGCTGGCTGTCTTTAAGGCCGGAGCATCATTCACTCCATCGCCTACCATGCAGACCATTCTGCCCTCTTGTTGCATTTTCGTGAGATGATGAACCTTTTCCTCAGGAAGAAGCTCAGCATGAACTGATGTTATGCCCACTTGCCCGGCAAAATACTCTGCTGTCCTGAAGTTATCTCCGGTTAAAAGCACAATCCGCGTTCCTATTTTTTCTAACTCAGATATAATCTCTCGCGCCCCCGAGCGCAGCACATCGGAAAGAGCAACCACTCCTATACAAACTCCCTCAAGAGCTACTAAAACCGAAGCTTTGCCCTCTTGGCGCAATTTAACCAAAACTTCACTAACCTGCCCCAGTATTTTAGTTCCCTTTTCTTTTAAATATCTTTCACTGCCGCAGAACACCCGGCGGCCTGCCACAAGAGCGGAAATACCTTTACCGGCTTCCATGCGAAAATCCTGAACATCATTTAAAGAAAGGTTTTTCTCTTGGGCATGGACAACAATGGCTTTACCCATAGGATGTTCGCTTAAGGATTCGGCAGAAGCAGTCAAAGTCAGAAGCTCCTTTTCCCCCAGCTCTTGTGCAAAGGAAATAACATCGCTCACTTTAAGCCGGCCATGAGTAAGGGTACCAGTTTTGTCAAAAGCAATGGTATCCACTTTCCCCATTTTCTCCAGGGCTTCTCCGGATTTTATGATAACCCCGTGCTTTGTGGCTTGCCCTATAGCGGCCATAATGGCTGTTGGGGTAGCCAGAACCAAAGCGCAAGGGCAAAAAACAACTAAAACCGTAACCCCCCGCACAATATCCTGGGTGATAAAATAAGTCGCAATAGCTATCAGTAAAGCTACCGGCACCAGCCATGTTGCCCATTTATCGGCAATGCGCTGGATGGGAGCCTGTTTGTTTTCGGCCTCCTGGACCAAACGAATGAGCTTTTGCAGGGAGCTGTCCTGGCCTACATTGGTGGCTTCGATGTCAATTGCCCCAAAGCAATTCAGGGTACCGCAAAAAACACTGTCCCCTACGCCCTTGTCTACAGGCAAGGACTCACCGGTTATAATCGTTTGATCAACTGAAGTCTGACCGCTGATGATTATGCCATCCACCGGTATACTTTCTCCAGGCAAAATCCGCAGAATATCCCCCACTTTGATTTCTTCTGTTTTTATCAGTTCTTCTTTGCCCTTGTTAATTCTTCGTCCTTGTTGAGGAGCAAGGCTAATAAGCTCCTTAAGCCCTTTCTTGGAGCGTTCCACAGTTTTTTCCTCTAAGAGAGCGCCAATGGCCATAATAAAGGCTACTTCCCCAGCGGCAAAAATATCTCCAATGGCAACAGCGGCAAACATAGCCAGAGAAATCAGAAGAGCCGAAGATATTTTGCTCATACCCTTATTGTAAATGATTCGCCAGATCGCTAAATAAAGGAGAGGATAACCACAGATAATAACCGTTACCCAAGCGGGATCAACAGGGACTTCAATTTCCATAAGCATCAAGATTAAGCTTGCCAAAAGAAAGAAGCCACCCACCAGGGTCAGTTTTACTCCTGAGCAAAGTTCAAACAGTCTCTTCATTATGCTCCTCCAATTGCCTTTAATGCTGAATAATAGTACAATTTATTCGATACCGAACATCTTGTTCACTATCTCTATGTTATTATAAAATTGTCTCCGGAGGAGATTCAAGAAACAATCCCAAGACTTTGTAAGTTATGGAACATTTTCAGCGATTTGTCCGGGAGGGATAGCTATGGACAGAAGGCAACAGAAAACTCGGGAGTCTATTTTCGCTGCCTTCAGCAAACTCCTTGAAAGGAAGAGGTACGACAGTATAACCGTCCAGGATATAATTGATGAAGCCAACATAGGCCGCAGCACATTCTACGCTCACTTCGCCACCAAAGATGAGTTGCTTAAAGCCATGTGTACGGATATTTTCAGCCATGTCTTTGCTGATGAACTCATGTCGGAAGAAACCCATGATTTTTCCGGCCAAAACAATAATCTTGAGGCTAAACTAACCCATCTTCTTCATCATTTGAAAGACAGTGAACGGAACATTGTGGGCATCTTATCCTGTGCCAGTGGTGAACTTTTCATGAAATATTTTAAAGAGTACCTGGCGGAGATGTTCTCGAAACATTTAGACGAGATCCCTTTCCATGCCCCTGCTGATTTCGTCCTAAACCATCTGGTAGGGAGCTTCGCTGAAGCTGTTCATTGGTGGATTGCACAGAAAATGGATATCTCACCGAAAGAAGTAATCCGGTACTATCTTGAAGTGACTCGTATCGCAAATACCAAAGAATAATTGCTTCAATTGAGAGGGTAATCCCCTATTTTTAGCGAATATAAATAATTATTTTTGTGTTTGCATTTTCCAGAAAAAGCAAAATAGATTTTTAGAGAAAAGAGTTTTTTCAACTAAAAGGAGAAAATTAATGAGATTAAGTGCGCCTTGGTTAAAGTTTTATGGGGATATACCTCACACAATTGATTATCCAGAAGATACATTATATGAACTGGTGAAGAAAACGGCTGATAGTCTACCGGATTATTATGCCTATGAATTCAAGGGCAAATACACCACATACAAAGAGTTTATGGTCAGAATCGAAAGGACGGCTAAAGCTCTCAAAGCCATCGGTATTTCCCGCAATGACCGGGTGACCATTGCCATGCCAAATACCCCCCAGGCTGTGGATATGTTTTATGCTTTAAACCGGATCGGAGCTATTTCCAATATGGTTCACCCCTTATCCGCACCGGAAGAGATTGTTTACTATCTAAACTTTTCCCAAAGCAAAGCCATACTGATTCTCGACCAGTTTTATGGCAAAGTAGAAAGTATTTTGCCTAAGTTAAAGCAAAATACATTGATTATTGTTGCAAGAGTGAAAGATGAACTTCCCCAACCGCTTAAATTAGCCTATAGTTTAACCGGCGGGCGAAAAATCCCCAAACTGCCTGAATCCCATGACTATATTCTTTGGCATGATTTTCTCGCATTAGGCCAAAAAGACCCTCAGCCTCTTCCGGAAGTTGAGATTGACCGGCACGACGGAGCCTCTATACTGTATAGTGGCGGGACAACCGGAATATCCAAAGGCATATTGCTTTCCAACTTAAACTTTAATGCTCTTGCCCTCCAGACCATTGCCGCCAGTGGTTATAAGGATATTGAAGGAAATAAAATGCTTTCCGTTATGCCCATTTTTCATGGCTTTGGATTGGGAATCGGGATTCATACGGCCTTAGTGGGGGGCGGAATGTGTATTCTTGTTCCCCAGTTTACCTTAGATACCTATGCTAAACTGCTCAAGAAGAAAAAACCCAACTTTATTCCCGGTGTACCGACCTTATTTGAAGCTTTGCTGAGAACAAAGAAACTAGATAATGTGGATTTATCCTTCCTCAGAGGAGTTTTCTCCGGTGGGGATTCCCTTTCCAGTGAACTGAAAAAGAAAGTAGACCAATTCTTAAAAGAGCATGGTGCTACCATACAAATTCGTGAAGGATACGGCTTAACCGAATGTGTGACAGCCAGTTGTCTTACCCCTGTGGACTATTACCGAACAGGCAGTATCGGCGTCCCCTTCCCTGATACTTTCTACAAAATCGTTAGACCGGGCACTACGAAAGAAGTTCCTCCCGGAGAAGAAGGGGAAATCGTGCTGCGAGGTCCCAGTGTGATGATTGGGTATCTGGATAATAAGGAAGAAACAGATCATACCCTGCGTCTCCATGCTGACGGTTATCGCTGGCTCCATACCGGTGATTTGGGGATGATGGATGAAGATGGTTTTGTCTATTTCCGGCAGCGGATTAAGCGCGTGATTATCACTTCCGGATATAACGTTTATCCCTCCCATTTAGAAAACATTATTGATGGACATGAAAAGGTCTTATACAGTTGTGTTATTGGTGTCAGGGATCCTTATAAAATGCAGAAGGTTAAAGCTTTTGTGGTTCTCAAATCCGGATTTGAGCCTTCAGAGAAAATTAAGCAGGAAATCTTGGACTATTGTGCCCAAAGAATTGCCAAGTATGCCATGCCTTATGATATTGAGTTCCGACCGGAACTTCCCAAAACTTTAGTAGGAAAAGTAGCTTATCGAGTTCTAGAAGAGGAGGAGCAAAAAGTTGCCAATTCCTAGGGAACATGTCAGTGAGGATCAGCGTTGGGTCAAAGGCTTGGCACGCAACCGCTTTGTCTATAGCTTTTTGCTAAAACTCGGCGGGGGCTTTGCCAAAAGGAAATATCACTTCACTTATGAACCCTATCAGCCGAAAAGTAAAACCTACCTTTTTTTGGCCAATCACAATACAGATTTTGATCCCATCTTTGAAGTCATTGCCATGAATGATTACCTTAGATATGTGGCCAACGACCATTTATTCAGGAAGGGTCTGATCAGTAAAATTCTCATTTGGCTGGTTAATCCCATTCCCAAGCGAAAAGGAGCCCGCTCGGACGAAACCATTCAAATGATTAAAGACAACCTACGTTTAGGAATATCCGTAGCCATGCATTGTGAAGGGAATAAATCCTTTAACGGTCGGACAGGCCATATCTCTCCCCGCACCGGTGAACTGGTTAAAGAAGCCGAAGGAGGACTTATTACTTATCGCATCGACGGCGGCTACCTTCAACATCCCCGCTGGGCTAAATACAGGCGTCAAGGGCCTATTCATGGTTATGTGGTTCGTGAATATACCAGAGATGAATTGAATCAAATGACCGTTGAGGAAATCAATGCCGCAATTAATCATGACCTTTTCACTGATGCTTTTGCTGTGCAACGCAATAATCCTAAACCTTATCCAGGCAAGGCTTTAGCGGAGCATTTGGAAAATGTCCTCTATCTTTGTCCTCAGTGTAAAGGGTTAGGAACCATGTACAGTCAAGGTGATGAATTTATTTGTCCTTGCGGTTATCGCGTTCGCTTTAACGAATATGGTTTCTTCGAAGGGGAAAAGGTGATTTTCGAGACCATTTTGGACTGGGATCTCTGGCAGAGAGAAGAATACCGCAAGCTCGTTTTAAGTTACCAGGGCAATTCCACTGATCCGATTACCTCCGATGGTGACCAGCTTATTTTTCAGATCGTGCAGAATCAGGTTCACACCCTTTCCACCTCCGGCAAGATCACCTTATTTAGCGATCGGATTGAGTTGGATATTGGTACAAAAATCATATCCTTAAAATTAACAGATATTTACGGTTTGGCCATTGTGAAAGATAATCGCCTTTATATTTCCACCAGTCAGGATTATTACGAAATCAAATGCCAAAAGCCTCGTTCCGGTTTAAAGTACTTTGCCGCTCATCGTTATTTAACCGGGAAAGAATATATTTAAGTGGGATACGTGGGACACGAGGGACGGTTCTTTTGTCCCATTTTTTGTCTTATTGGTAAGCAGGTGCTCTCTCGGTAAACAACATATATACTCCTTATTAATCAGAATTTCGCACCAAAAAACCGGCATAAGGGAAAGAGAGTCATCCATTCCCCTATGCCGGTTAATTCATTTACCAGAATCCTTCTTGATTCTTCTCCAACATCCATTGGCTATGAACCAAGAATTCCTTTACGTGCATCATTTAACTGCAAACAAGCGTCGCTCCTTTATATCCGAGCTATGGAAATTAATTATATCATTTAATTAGTTGATCAATGGCTTTATTCAGATTTGCAAGGGCATCCTCATCCCCAGATTGCCAAGCATCAATAATGCAATGCTCAATATGATCTTTCAGGATAACCTTGCTGGTATTATTTAGAGCAGCAATAACCGCTGATAATTGGATTAGCACTTCACTGCAGTCCGTTTCATTTTCTACCATGCGCTTAACTGACTCCAAATGCCCTATTGCTCTGGATAAGCGGTTGATGACACTTTTTGTGCTAGTATGACTATGACTATGGCCATGACCATGGCTATGGCTGTGGCCATGATCATGACTATGGCTATGAATCTTTCCTTTCATAGAAATCAATTCACTCCTCTAAAATGATACTGCATTATTAAACTCCAATTTATATATGCTCTTTACATGGGCTCTAAAAGCACCCGGGATTTCTGTACAAATGAGATGCTGACCATATTGCCATCACTCAATGTGAGATCAAATGTAAATCCCTGTTAGAAAATAAACTCATTATATGCTTCTCCAACTCCCAGAACCATATAATGAGCACAAGAGGAGGTATATTGAACCCTGCCAAGGGAAGTCCAATATCAAATTAGACAAAGTATTTAACTGCTAAAAGTTACTTATAAAAACCTAAAGACCATGAAGAATCTCTCCCTTATTCTTTAGGGAAAAGACCTCCATGGTCTTCATTATTATCACTATCTATTTTACCAAATAACAATAAGCTTTTTCACTTCCAAATATAGGGTAGCAAATTCCAGCTCATTACACAAGCCCCCCAGGGGGTTTTCTAGGATTTTTCCGTCGACCTTAACAAACATTTACACGATTTTCTGAATTTTAAGCAAATAACCCCCCAGGGGGCTTGTGCAAAAGCACTGATTTGCTAATATTCTATTAGCCCGACAATTCTTTAACTATTTTTCGAAAAAGGGAGAGGAATGAGAATATGAGAGATGTTAAAAGAATGATCATATCATTTTTTCTGATTATCACGCTTGCTTCAGCACTTTTGGGGTGTTCGCAGAATAGCGCTGGCCCAGCCAATAATCAGGCTTTAAATACACCAGAAGCTAAAAATGAGGTTAAAATTGGTTTTCCCAGCATTCCTTCCAACTTTGATCCCCTGAATGGATTTTCCAACGGCGTGCAAATAATGTATTCTGCCCTAGTTAAAACAGACAAGGATATGAAAATAGTCCCTGACTTAGCTGAATCCTATACCATCAGTGAAGATGCCCTAACCTATACTTTCAAACTCCGCCATGGAGCACTTTTTTCCGACGGCACACCAATAACCGCCCAGGACGTAGTCTTTAGCTACAATACATTGATGAATAACGCAACCAACATCGATTTATCAGTAGTTGACAGTGTTACTGCCTCCGGAGACGAGGTAATTATTACCCTCAAAAAACCCCGCTCTGTTTTTATCTTGACAGTGGCCAATGTGGGTATTGTTCCCGAAAAATCTTATAGTGATGCTTTTGCCTTGAACCCAATTTGCTCAGGGCCCTATAAACTGGTTCAGTATGATGTAGATCAACAATTCATTTTAGAGGCAAATGAGCATTACTACGGCGAGGCTCCGAAAATCAAGCGAGTGGTTTTTATTAAAATGGCGGATGAAGATACTCGCCTTCTGGCTGTCAAATCAGGGATCGTTGATATAACAATGACCTCAGCAACTATCGCTTCCACTAACACCGTCAAAGGCTACAAACTTGTTAATTACAAATCCGTTGACAATATGGGAATTGCCGCGCCGGTGGTTCCCCCTGGTGGTGCTAGTAACGCAGACGGTCATCCTGTAGGAAATATTGTTACTGCAGATATTGCCATACGAAAGGCCCTGGCCTACGGAATTGATCGTCAAAAAATATGTGATGAAGCTTTAAACGGGTATGCAACTCCTGCCTACTCTGAAAATGATGGTATGCCTTGGTCCAATCCTGAGAGCAGAATTCCTTATGACCTTGAATATGCCCTTTCCCTTCTTGAAGAGGCCGGCTGGAAAGACAGTGACGGGGATGGCATACGGGAGAAAAACGGAGTCAAAGCCTCCTTCCCCTTATTGTACTTTGCCGGTGACTCTGTACGTCAAGCAGTTGCCATGTCCGTAAGCAATCAAGCCCTGGAAAATTTAGGCATCGAAATCATTGTTGAGGGAGCCGGCGAAGATCTTTCCAAGCGCATGTTCTCAGAACCTCTGATTCTTGCCTGGGGATCCTCAAACCCTATGACCAGCTATATGCTTTTCCACTCCTCAAATGCAGGCAAAGCTGACTGGTATAACCCGGAAAACTTCCGCAATATAACCGTTGATGGTTACTTAGATAGTGCACTTAATGCTAAAAGCATTGAAGAGTCCTATATTTTTTGGCAAAAAGCTCAGTGGGATGGGGAAACGGGTACCTCTATGAGAGGAGAAGCACCCTATATCTTCTTAATCAATAAAGACCATCTTTATTGGGCCCGGGAAGGACTGGACACCGGGGTCCAGAAAATTCACGCCCATGGTGATGCCTGGCCCCTGGTGGAAAATCTGAAAGAGTGGTCATGGCAATAAGCCCAATTGTATCTAATTCATTACATGTCATCCTGTCTCGCGCTTTTGGCGCGAGACGCATTTTATTCAGTATGACATTTTATTCGAGTAGGAAAGGAGAAACTCATGCGCTCAATTATTATCTACATAGTACGCGGTATAACTCTTGTGCTTGCTGTAGCCGTTTTGTCCTTTTTATTAGCCCACTATTCACCTGTTGATCCCATTCGGCAATATATCCAAGCCAATCCTGGTGTTTCTCAGGAGAACGTGGCCAAAATGGCAGAGTATTGGGGACTTAACGATCCGCCAATGGAACGCTTTGGCAAATGGTTCTCCTCTGTACTTAGAGGGGACTGGGGCTATTCTACGACTTATAAGCAGCCTGTCTTAGAAGTTATTGGCATTCGTTTCAAGACCTCTTTAGCTCTGATGCTGACAGCATGGACCTTATCCGGTGTGTTGGGGTTTGCTGTAGGCTGTCTCATGGGTGTTTTCAGAGACCGGTGGCTTGATAAAATCCTCAAGCGCATATGTCTTGTTATGTGCTCTATACCCACCTTTTGGATTGGCCTTGTTTTTCTGGCTTTCTTTTCCGCTATCTTAGGATGGTTCCCCTTCGGTATGGCTGTCCCTCCCGGTGTGCCACCCGAATCCGTTACTCTCGGTCAACGAATTCATCATTTAATTCTTCCTGCCCTCACCCTAAGCTTTCTTTCCTTTGCTAATCTCGCCCTCCACACCCGGGAAAAGTTAATTGATGTATTTGACAGCGATTATGCCCTTTTCGCAAGAGCCCGGGGTTATAACGATACCCAAATTTTGTTCAAGCACGGAATCAAGAACGCTCTTCTCCCTGCTATAACCATGCAGTTTGCCGCCTTCAGTGAAATCTTCGGGGGGTCAATTTTCGCAGAAAACATCTTTTCTTACCCCGGCCTCGGAGCTGCTGTCAGTGCTGCCGGTACCGGCGGAACAGATATACCTCTCTTCCTGGGAATCGTTATTTTTTCCGCTTGCTTCATCTTCGTGGGCAATCTCATTGCTAATATTCTTTATCAAATCATTGATCCGCGTACCAGAGAGGGGATTAAAGCATGAGAGGGTTGAATAGACGCACAAGCGCAGCCATCACAGCCATTGTCATTTTAGCCATAATCATTGCCATTTACTTGGGGGGCTCCTTGCTTCCAGATTCCGCTCTAAAGGCAGATTTCTCCCAAAAAGCTCTAAAACCGTCTGTTGACCATATTTTCGGTACGGATTATCTTGGCCGGGATATGTTTGTCAGAACCATCAAAGGTCTTTCCCTCAGTTTAACCGTTGGCGCCATCGCTTCCTGTATTTCTGCTCTAATTGCCTTGGTGATCGGAACTACAGCGGCCTTGGGAAAGGGACTTATTGATCATGCTATCAACTGGTTTATTGATGTTTTTATGAGTGTCCCCCACACTGTTTTGCTGATCCTTATCGCTATGGTTCTTGACCGTGGTGCCACGGGGGTGTTGATCGGCATCGCCCTGACTCATTGGTGCCAATTGGCCCGTATCGTGAGAGCAGAAGTCTTGCAAGTGCGCTCACAGCAGTTTGTGCTTGCTTCCAGGAAGTTTGGCAAATCCCCTTTCTGGATCGCTAAAGAGCACATTTTTCCTCATGTAATCCCTCAATTTTTTGTGGGGTTAATCCTCATGTTCCCCCATGCTATCATGCATGAATCGGGGTTAACCTTCTTAGGTTTCGGCCTGCCTCCCGAGCAGCCGGCGATTGGAATCATTCTTTCTGAAGCTATGAGCTATATCTCCAGCGGCGCCTGGTGGCTGGCCTTCTTCCCAGGGCTATCCCTTGTAATTCTCGTCTTGCTCATAGACAAACTGGGAAGCACTGTCCGTTATTTGCTGGAACCCAGAGAAGCTCAGATGTAGGAGGATTTATGAAAGCATTAGAAGTGAAAAACTTATCCATCTCCTTCAATAGGTATCAAAAAGGCCTCAAAAAAAAGGACCTTAAAGTAATAAGCAATCTCAACATCTCCCTTTATGAGGGTCAGATTCTTGCTATTGCCGGCTCAAGTGGCTCCGGCAAAAGTCTTTTAGCCCACGCCATCCTGGGGATCTTGCCCAAAAACGCCAAGGTAGAGGGCACAATGCTATGGTATGGCGAACCACTTACCTTAAGCCTGCAAAAAAAACTACGCGGTAAAGAACTTGCTTTAGTCCCCCAATCCATTACCTACCTTGACCCCATAAAGCGTGTGGGGAAGCAAATCTCTGAGGATCAGTCCAAAGTGACAGCTGTACTTAAAAGATATGACCTAAGTGAAAAAATTAAAAGGCTTTATCCCTTTGAGCTCTCAGGCGGAATGGCAAGAAGAGTACTCCTGGCCACCGCTGTGGCCGGAAATGCCAAAGTTATTATCGCTGACGAACCCACTCCCGGATTGTCCAAAGAACTGGCGGAAACGGCTATGTCTCATTTTCGGGAGCTTGCTGACCAAGGGGCTGCTGTTTTGCTCATCACCCATGATCTCGACCTTGCCCTACGGTACGCTGACCGTATTGCCGTATTTTATGCCGGGAC
>Ga0134090_1001615_pt1 | contig 14123 bp, 12 predicted proteins | sample 1_4taG_FD_94453 | JGI IMG/M metagenome (GOLD analysis project Ga0134090, IMG submission 94453) | Switchgrass degrading microbial communities from high solid loading bioreactors in New Hampshire, USA - 1_4_20_6_A1 metaG | ecosystem: Engineered > Bioreactor > Semi-continuous > Anaerobic >...
AAGAAGGCAGCATAAGCCGGTCGACAAACGAAAGCACACCCCAAATGCGATGCACTACTTCAATCGCCACCCAGTCTTTGGAATTTGGGTGGTGCTTCATTTAGTTACTCAGACAGGCTCCTATCCACTGTCCATCGATCGGGCTGGGGCTGCTGAAGGCCGGACTCGCCAGACGAGGAACTCAGGCTCATGTGTGGTACTTCAACCTCCACTTCGCCAAGAGGCTGGGCCCCAAGGTCTACTCAGACGTGGTCAGTACTTACCGCGCCCAGATGCTGGTCGGGGAGTACCTGTTCGCGCAGGCCCTTTACGGTGGCGAGCCCCAGGACGGTGCCTACCTCGACGAGGTCTTACGGCAGTCCGGGTCCATGAAACGGGCATTGGAGTTGTCCCAGTTCGGAGGGGTTTCTGAACTGGCATCTCTGCGCGGTCACGTGGAGCCTTTCCTCGAGTGGTGCATGACCGCCGCCCCATGGGCCGAGTACTCGATCGTGGGGTTCACCTCGGCATTTCAGCAGCAACTGGCATCTCTGGCGCTTGCCAAACGCCTCAAGGAACGTTACCCCCACCTTTTCATCATCTTCGGCGGGGCGAATGTGGAAGGCGAGATGGGGCTGGCCACCCTGGAGAGCTTTCCGTTCGTCGACGCTGTCTGCTCAGGCGAGGGGGACGAGGTCTTCCCGCCGTTTGTCGATGGCTACCTGTCAACCGGAACCCCCCCTTCGCTGCAGGGGATCATCCTCAACCCGGGCCGAGGCAGGGACTACACGGAACTGCCGTTGGCCGGGGCAGTTCCACACACGCCGGCGGTGCACGACCTGGATGCGCTCCCATATCCCGATTACGACGATTACTTCCAGCAGTTGCAGGAGGCTGACTTCATCCCCACGGACAAGCCGCGGCTCCTCATCGAGACATCACGCGGCTGCTGGTGGGGGGAGCGGAACCACTGTGTGTTCTGCGGGCTCAACTCCATGACGTTGTCGTTCAGGAGCAAGTCCGCCCGACGGGCCCTGGATGAACTCCTGTACCTGAGGGAGCGATACGGCCGGCATACGAAGTTGATCAGCGCAGTGGACAACATCATGGACATGAAGTATTTCAAGGACTTCATCCCGGCCCTGCGGTCCCTGGACATCGATGTGGAGTTGTTCTACGAAACAAAGGCGAACCTCCGCCGTGAGCAACTGGCTGCGATGAAGGACGCAGGCATCACACTGATTCAGCCAGGGATTGAGAGCCTCGACACCAGAATTCTGCGGATCATGCGCAAGGGCGTTACGGCGCTGCAGAACATCCAGCTGCTGAAATGGTGCAAGGAGTATGGCATCTGGCCATCGTGGAACTTCCTGTTCGGTTTCGTGGGCGAGACGCCCGAGCAGTATGAGGCGATGGCCCGCCTCGTACCCAGCCTGACCCACCTCCCGCCCTGTGGCGGATGGGGGCAGATACGACTGGATCGGTTCAGTCCCTATTATCAGACAGCCGACCAGATCGGGCTCGTGAATGTAAGGCCGTTCTCGGCCTATAAGTACATCTACCCAAACGTGCCCGCCGAGACGCGACGCCGCCTCGCCTACTACTTCGATTACGACTACATCGACGGTCGAGATGTCGCTGGCTACACGCAGTCACTGCGAGCAGCGCTCGTTCAGTGGCAGGAGGCCTATGCCCGGGGCGACGACCTCTTCTCCATGGAAATCGACGGCGTCGACGGACTCGTGGTCTGCGACTTCCGTTCCGGCAGTCGCCCGCGCCTGATCCAGCTCTCGGCGGTGCAGCGGCACCTCTATGAGTTCTGCGACTCCGTTCGGTCGAGCCAGAGCCTGCTCGCTCGATTCCGGGAGATCGCGGGACCCGCTGCCGGAGAGCAGGATCTGAACGCTCAGTTGCAACCCCTGCTGGACGCTCGCATCCTGCTCTGCCTCGACGACAGCTACCTTGGCCTAGCCATCCCCGTGGGCACCTACGTCCCCCGTCTGGAGGCCCTCAAGCGCCTCGTGGAGTTGAGCGAACAGGGCCAGGCAGCGCTAGACAGACTAGCTCCCGTTGGCTGATCAGCCCAGACCTCCTGGGGTGATTGGTAATCTGAGGAAAGGGGGTACGGTCATGTCGGAGAACAAGAACGTTCAGCTCAAGAAGGAAGACTTTACGGTAGATGACACTGGGAACCTGGTTATTCACAATACGGAACTTGCGAAGTTAATCAAGGATGAGAAGATCAACGAAGTCAACGAGACGGATGCGCACAAGGTCACTATCACCTGGGGGTAGGAAAAAGGGGGAACCCCCCCCCTTTTTCCTGTCTCCCGAGGAGGTGATCAGCGATTGTGGCTACACAGCGCCGTGCTTGACAACGGACTGAAAATCGTGGTGCAGGACCTGCCCGGGCAGCGCACCACCACTGTACTGCTCATGTTCAACCGCGGTGCCAAGGATGAGGACCGCTCCGACAACGGCGTCTCCCACTACGTGGAACACGTTGCCTTCCACATCGATCACCGGTCCGGCAGACTGAAGCAACTGTCGCAACAGCTCACGTCACGCGGAGCGCAGCAGAACGCAGACACGAACAAGGAGTTCACCTCGTATTACCTGACAGTCCTGGAAGATCAGCTGCCGGCGGCCATCGAGTTGATCGGGCAGCTGTTTGCGGAGTTCCCGCCCGCTCCCACAGCGGTTGAGAAGGAACGTCAGATCATCCTGCGCGAACTCAGCATGCATATGCATTCTCCCCGGCTCATCTTCGACCTGTTCGCAGAGTGTCTCTGGGGCACCTATACGCTGGGCCTTCCGGTCCTCGGTCGTGAGGAGACGATCAAGCGGATCACGGCGGATCACCTGGCGGCCGTGGTCGCGCGTGACTACACGGCAGACAACGCCGTCCTGGTGGTACTTGGCAAGTGTGACTACCGTGCCGTGTATGAGCTGGCGGAACGATCCTTCCGGCACTGGCGACCCTCCGGCCACCGCAAGGGTCAGTACATGGTGGAGCAGAGTCCCTCCATCGTGGTGCACCATGAACCCGGAGCCCGCAACGCGCTCTTGTGCGTAGGGGTGCCGGGCGTTCATCACGGACACCCCTCCGCCCCCGCGCTGGACCTGCTCAACAGCATTCTGGCCGCTCCCGGAGAAGGAAGGCTGTTCAGGCTGCTGCGCGAGGAACGCGGTCTGGTGTACCAACTCACTGGCCTGTCGACCCACTACCGGCACGCCGGCGCCTTCGGAGTTGTGACAAACTGCGGAGGCTCCGACACAAAGACGGTTGTACGGCTAATCCTCCAAGAGTTCGAGCGCGTTCGCCGCTCTGGCGTCACGCCCGATGAGCTGGAGAGCGCCAAGGCACGCCTGGCCATGGAACGGTACCTGGAGGCCGAGAACGTGCTCAGTCTGGCGAAGCGGCTGGGAGCGGCAGCCCTGTTCGGTGAAACGTATACGATCACAGACCTGAACCGTCAGACGGAGGCGACAACCCTGGATGAAGTCCGTGCTGCCGCGCAGCAGTTTCTGAAGCGCAGGGTCGTCAGCTTCGCCGGCATCGGCCCGATGACGGAAGAGGAGATCGCGGCGTTGTTGTGATCTGTCCGCAGCAGTCTGCCGCGGAAAGGAGATCAACATGGGGCACGATGGTGTCATCACGCTCACTGAGCTGAGCTCGGATGAAGTGCAGATCCTTATGGCACTGGACCGCAGGCCTGGAACCGCCATGGAGGTGGCGAACGAACTTGAACTGCCGCCAGCCGTGATCACCATGTACTTGCGGCGCCTACAGGCAGTTGGCATGGTGGAGGCGTGCGAACAGCGCCTGCTCGGCAACCAGATCCAAACCGTGTACGGTCTGGCTCCGGACTCGCGTGTGAGGATCCAGGCCAGCGGGGGAGCATCGACGAAGCTGCTCCAGTTCTGCAGCGTGCTCACCCGGGACATCCGCGAGCACATGGACGACAAGGCGCCTCCCGGCAGCTTCACTGCCGGCCTGACCATCGCGCACATCCCACCAGCACGAGTCCCTGAGTTGATGCACTTCATCAGCCAACTCATCACGCAGGCTGAAGCCCTCGAGGACAAGGAGCAGAGCGGTTCGATCGGCCTTGCCGTCGCGCTGTACCCCCGCGTGGACTCCCAGGTGCAGCCGAGGAAAGGGGAGTGAACGCCGTGCTCGCCGTGTTGCGCAACCGCTCCTATACCTTGCTCTGGCTGAGCCAGCTAGTCTCCCGCCTGGGTGACGGCCTTTACGAGATCGCGTTGGTCTGGCTGGTGTATGACGAGACAGGGTCGAGCCTGGCCGCCAGCGGCGTGTTCATCGCCTATACGCTGCCGACCCTTTTCTTCAGCCTGATGGGTGGCGTTCTCGCCGATCGGGTGAACCGCAAGTATATTTTGGTAGGTTGTGACTGGGTGCGCGGCGCGCTGCTCATCACCGTAGCGCTCATCCTGGGCCATGAGAAACTCACCGTACTCCAGACTTACGTCGTCACGTTCGCCCTGTCCAGCGTGGCCCGCTTCTTCATCCCGGCCTTCACCTCCACGATCCCGCAGATCGTCCCCCGGGAGCAACTGGCTGCGGCCAGCGCGCTCAACAAGCTTTCCGGCATGGCGGCCGACATCGGCGGACCGGTTCTGGGGGGCGTGCTCGTTGCGGTGCTGAGCCCGGCGCGGGTTCTCCTGATCGTTGGGATGATCTTCGTCATGGCCGGACTGCTTACGATGTGGATCAGCGTTCCTCCGCACCCGCGCCGCAAGGCCGATGGGGACGCCAGTCCATCGAGCATCTGGGCCGACATCAGGGAAGGCGCCCGAGCCGTGTTCCAGGATGGCCTCATACTGGCGTTGGTCACCCTCGTCGCCATCCTGAACCTCCTGCTCGCACCGCTCAACGTGGTGCTGCCAAGACTGGCAGACTACACCGGTATGGGCAGCACCAGCTTCGGCCTGATGGCGGCGACGATCTCCGCCGGATCGGCCGTCGGGGCCTTGACTGTACCACGACTGCACAAGCAGTTTGGCGGTCGCACCCTGATGACGTATGGAACGTTCGGCATGGGCATCGCCTTCTGCGGGCTGGCTGCGGCAGCCAAGCTGCTGTGGGCCATTCTGCCGATCTTCGTCGTGATCGGCATCTGCGTCATCGTCATCCAGATTCCCGCTGTGGTGACCATGCAGGAGCACGTCCCCAACCACCTGCTGGGCCGGGTGGCATCTACGCTGGAGGTGGTCAGCCAGGCGGCCATCCCGCTGGGCTCGGCCGCTGCCGGCCTGTTCACGGACCAGTTCGACGTCCGTTGGTTCTTCCTGACCGTGAGCGTCCTGGTGCTCAGCACGGGAGTCGTCTTCTCCTCCCGCATGCGGCGGCTGGCCGGAAAGGAAGCTGCCCGTGCTTAGCCTCATTCGGGCGCCGTTCTGGGGGGATGAGCTTGTCGTTCCGCTGGGCCTTGTCTCCCTGGCCTCTGCGGTAGCACCAGCCGACGATGTAGTGCTCATCGATCTCTGCCTTCACCTGGAACAGGGTGATATTGAGCTGAGTGACGAGGGCTTCGCCCGGGCGGCGAGGCTGATCCTCGACCAGGAGCCGCGCATCCTCGGCTTCAGCAGCATGTGCAACTCCTACCCGGCGGCGCTGCGCATCGCCCAGGAGTGCAAGCGGCTGGCGCCGAAGTCGCTGGTCATCTTCGGCGGCCCCCAGGCCTCCGTCACGAGTGAGGCCACGATCAAGGCTTTCCCGTTCGTGGACATTGTGGTGCGGGGCGAAGGTGAGGAGACGCTCCCCGCACTCCTAACCGCCCTGAAGACTGGCGACCCCCTCGAGGCCATAAACGGCATCACGTTCCGGCGCGGCGACGAGGTCGTCTCCACGCCCTCGCGCCCCGTTATCATGGATCTGGACGCGCTCCCCTTCCCAAGATTCGGGCTTGTGCCTGATCTGGAGCGGTACTTCGCCCATCAGGAGGTTCGGGAAGCGGCCATTGAAGCGGGGCGGGGATGCCCGTACAACTGCACGTTCTGCTCCACTTCGTCGTTCTTCGCCCGCCGCTACCGAATGAAGAGCCCGTCGCGCCTTCTGGCCGAGATGCGCTGGTTTGCGGATAGACTGGGCATTACCAGCTTCACACTCCACCACGACAACTTCTGCGCGTCGGTCCCAAAGTTGCTGGAGTTCTGCCGTGCGATGGAGGAAGCGGGTGTACCCTACACCTGGCGCTGCTCGTCCAGAACAGACAACATCAGCGCCGATTGCGCAGAGCGCATGGCCCGTGCGGGCTGCCGCAGCATCTTCTTCGGCATCGAGAGCGGATCGCCGGACATGCAGCGGTCCATAAAAAAGCGACTCGATGTCTCAACCGCCCGCGACATGGTTGCAGCTTGCCTGCAACATGGCATCAGACCCACCTGTTCGTTTATACTCGGCTTCCCTGAGGAGACGGAGAGCGACCTGAATCAGACGCTGATGCTGGCGCTGGAGTGCCGGTTACTGGGCACTGCATCCATTCAGCTTCACCCGCTGAGCCCGCTGCCGGGGACCGAGCTGACCACGCAGAACCGCTACCCCCTGCGATTCCGGCCCGAGGCCGTGCGGGTGCACGACGCCAGCCCAGCAGGGCAGGTATCCGCCGCGGAGCTGGCGATGATTCAGGCCTACCCCGAGATCTTCAGCAGCTTCTATATCATTGAGCCGGTGCACCTACCGGTGGACCTGGTCTACCTGAGCGCAGCCACGCTGACCGAGCTCATACGCCACGTGCCGCTCAGCCTGTACTGGTACACAAGGGCGGCGGACGCTCCACTCACGGAGGTCGCTCGCCGGCTGCAGGCTTACCTGCCAGGCGGAACCCTGTCATGGCCGGCAGCAGACGTGTTAGCAGGACTGGGCAGGTTGATCGATCAGCTCGAGTTGCCCTGGCTGGGCGAACTCCTATCCTGGGAGACCCTCTGCTACAGAATCAGACATGCTCCCCCGGTCGAGCCGCCGGAGAATCCCGATCATCTGCCTCGTGGCCCTCTGGAATGGGCGCCGGGGGCTGCCATGCTCACGAGCCGCCACCGGTTGGACCGTGTAATGGCGCCGCCCGATCTCAGCCATCCGCAGCCACTGCCGCAGCCCGATGCCGAGCCCACCGCCTACCTGGTTGTGCGAGACGGAATGCGCGTTCGTACCCTGCGGCTCGCCCCGGACCTGGCCAGGGTTCTCGCCTCAGACTTGGCCTCCGCGAGCCCCCGGCCCAGTCCGGATCTGCTGCCGGTACTCAGAGCAGGCATCCTGCGCCCGGTCGCCTCAGCAGCAAACGGTTGACGCGGCCCCAGCATTGCGAACAGCCCCCTCCGACTCTGCCGGAGGGGGCTGCTCGATCGGCAATGGGTTGCTGGCCCACAGGGGCGGGCCTACTCCGCAGGCAGCACCAGGATGCTGGCGGCGCTGGCCTGGGCGGGGAACGACTCCCGGATCGGGCCGTCGATCTCCACGACGACCTGGGTGCCGACCTGCAGGTCAGCGGCGGTGCCCTGGCCCTCGCCGAAGATGATCTTCGTGTCCTCCGTGATGGTGAGCCAGATCAGGTCAGGCTGGCCGTTCTCCATAATCGGGCCCTCGAGGAGGATGCGGCCCCCCTCCACCTGGCTGATCTTCCCCACGCGCCGGCTCTCCTGCCCGACGGCCTCAGGCTCCTGAAGGACAAACGGAGATGCCGGAACCAGGCTCATCACGCCCTCCTCGGCCTCGACCTGCTGCAGGCCGAGCACGGTGCTGATCGCGTCGGCGGAGATCATGGTCCGGTCGCCGATGATCTCCACGGGCCGCACCATGGAGACGCGGTTGACGGTCAGATACATCACGCCGTCCACGTGCATCTCGGCCTCCTGCTGGCCGATGCGGAACAGCGCCGTCCGGTCGGGCATGCGGACGCGCACCTGGTGCACATCCCCGTCCCACGTCACCTGGCCGCCAGCCGCCTCAACGATGGCCCGCAGGGGGACAAGCAGGACGCCGTCAGCCATTACCGGGCTGCCCAGTTCGGCGGCGAGGGAGACGCCGTTCACCCGGATCTCCCTCGGCAGCGGTGCGTCGGCCGGCACGTCCCACTGCGCCGGGGCCATGGCCTCCACCTCACCGGCGGGCCGGATGCTGATCACGTTGATGGCAGGGACCATCTGGAAGGAGATGCCGGTGAACTCGGTCCCCTCCACGACGACCTTCTGGCCGGCATACTTCTTGAACTCCTCCTGATTGCCGATGAGGCGGGTGCCACCCACGGCCCAGTAGCCGCCTTCCAGGTCGACCCACTCCACCAGGCCCACGAGCCGCAGATGGGCGCCGACTGGGGACAGGATCGGTTCGACGTCCACCGGTGCCGAGATCGGGAGGACCGGAGTCGACACCGGCTGATCGAGGCCGTTGGCGAGTGCGGATGCTGCCGAGGCAGCCAGGATCAGGGCGCTGAGCGTTGCGGTCCGCTTCCAGTTCTTCACATCGCTTACCTCCTTCTCACTGTGACAGACGGAAAACTCCGTACCGCCGTTTCAACGACCTGTCCAACTTTCCGCGCGTCCGGGCCCGGTGTACAGACAGGCGGGCGGCTCCGGTCCCCCGCATGGGAGGGTGGGAGCCACCCGCTGTCGCACCTGCTACCCCTGCTTCTGGCCGACGAAGGTGACGGTGAGCTTCACCTCGTCCTCGACCGCCACGAAGTTGGCGATGTTGGGCGGGTTAACGCCGAACTCGGTCATGTCGAAGGTGGTCGTTGCGGTAAGCGTGAGCTTGTCGCCCTCCAGGCGGGCTGTGGCGTCAAAGGTCAGCGGCTTGTCCGTTCCCTTGATGGTCATCGTCCCATTCAGCTTGATCGGTACCTCCTGCCCCTCCGTCAGCACGGGGTCCCCTTCCGCCCCGCTGATCTGGAAGACGGCCCGGGGGTGATTGCGGGTGTCAAGAACCCGCTGCACCTGGTTGTCCCGCCGGGACTGGTCGCTCTTGAGGGTGGTCAGGTCCACCTCGACGGTGGAGGGCTGGATGACCCCGCCGTCCAGCACGATGGCGCCGAAGAAGGCGGTGGTCTTCCCCACGGCGACCACGTCCCTCTGCTGCCCGAGGAAGGTCTCGCCCACGGCGTAGGCGGCCTCGGACTGGTCCTGGACCACCTGGTAAGCGGTACCGGTTGCGCTGACCGGCGTGCGGGCGACCGGTTCCGTGACGGTCGTGCCCGAGTTGACCGGGTTGTTGGCGGTCGCGTTTGCGGTCGTCGGCGATACGGCGGCGTCTCCGGCCCCGCCGCCCGCCGGCCCCCGGGCGCAGCCGGCCACGATCATGGCAGTCAGGGCAAGGCCTGCGATCAAGGTACGTCGTCTCAGAAGAACCCCTCCAGAATCGGTTGATAGGCCTATTCTGGACAAAAAGCCTGAAAGTAACCTGAATCCAGAATAAGGATTGCCTGTGTGTGCCACCGGATACGCCCCTGGGTATACTGTGCTCCGAACCTGTGTTGCTGTAAGCTCGCAGGAGCGCCTTGAGGAGACCGGCGACACCCGCGGCGGTCCAGCATCGCGTGCGGCTGCCGCCGGTCTGCTGGGCCGCTTCCGACAGTTCACCTCAGCACCCCGCATACAGGAGGGCTGGTTCCGCCACGCCGGCGGAACCAGCCCTCATCCGTTCAACAGCGCACCCAGGCCTGACGGGTCTCAGTGCGTCCCGGCCTGGGCCCGCAGCCACTCCAGCAGCGCCGTCACCGCCGCCTCGTCCATCGGGCCGTACCCGTCCCGTGCGGGGTCTTCGGTCGGGCTCAGGGCGTGGCCAAGGCCGGGGAGGCGGCGCAGGGTCACGCGGTCGGGCGCCGCGGCGGCGATGGCGTCGCCGTCAGTCACCGGCACGAACCCGTCCGCCTCGCCGTGCAGGATCAAGACCGGCCGGTCCAGGTCCGGCACGATCTCGGCGATGGAGGCCGACGGCTCGTTGGCCGGGTCCATCATGGGGTTGACGGCGGGGTTCGCCACCAGCGCCTCGATCGCCGGGCGAAGCTCCGCCTCCAGGTCGATCAGCCCGTCGCCGTCCCGGTCGGTGTCCGCCCGCATCTTCGGGGACCAGGGGGTGGAGTCCGGCGCCCACACGTAGAAGCTGCCCATCAGCGCCGCCGGGCCCGTTGGCACCGTCAGCCACTCCTGCACCGACAGCTTGCCGTCCCCATCCGCGTCCAGCTCGTGCAGCAGCCGGAGCCCGAGGTCCAGGTGCTGGTAGCGCAGGGTCTCGGGCCAGCCGCTGGTGGGTGGCCCCTGCAGAATCACCCCCGCCACGGCCAAGTCGGCCAGGGCGGCGTGAGCGGCCACCTGGGCGCCCTGGCTCCAGCCGTAGAGGTAGATCCGCCCGCCGTCCACCTCCGGCTGCGCCCGGGCCGCGGCGATCACCTGGGCAGCGTCCGTGATCAGCTGGTTGGTGGTGGCCCGGCTGACCTGCTCCAGGTCGTAGTCACCGAGCTTTCTCACGCCCCGCTTGTGGAAGCGGAGCACGGCGAAGCCTTCGGCAGTCAGCCGCTCGGCCAGCAACTTGAAGTTGGTCGACGATACCTGCCCGGACGCATCCATCTGGGTCGCGTCCATGTCGACCGGGCCTGAGCCATGGAAGAGGATCACCGTGGGCCACGGGCCGTCGCCGGATGCCGGGTAAGTGAGTTCTGCGGCAGACGACCAGGTCTCGTCCAGAGCGATGGTCATCGTGCGGCGGCGCAGATCACCGTCTGCGGCGCCACTGGTGCTCCCGGCGCCCTGCCCGCCGCCCGGGGCACCAGGCCCTACGCCGGCGGCCGGTGCGCATCCCGCCAGCAGGAGAACAAGAGCAAGGGTTCCGATCATCACTTTGCGCATCGCCTGCCCCTCCTCCCTAATGCCGCACGAAGGAGAGCCGGCGGATCAGCCGGGCGTTGAGCAGCCAGAGCAGGGTCACGTAGCCCAGCATGACCAGCAGGTTCCGGGCCACCGGCACCGCCTCGCCCGTGATCCCGGCTGCGATCAGCTCCACCGCCGGCCGGGTGGGCAGCCAGGCCTGCACCGACCAGACGCCCGGCTGCATCAGTGCCCACGGCAGGGTGGTTGCGAAGATGAGCAGGAGAACCACCGGCGTACCCCCCACGCCCAGGGTGCGCGTGTCCTTCACCAGCAGGCCCACGAGGGTACCGACGCCCACGGTGAACGGGGTCAGCACCGTGTAGCTCAGCAGCCAGAGGAGGGGGCGCTGGGGAACCGTGCCCAGGATCGGAAACATCAGCAGACCGAAGGCCAGGCTGCCCACGATGCCGAGGCCGCCCTTCACGAGCACGACCTGCCAGGGGCGGACCGGCGTCAGGAAGAGCGCCTCCAGCTGCCGCTTCTCCTTCTCCTCCGCCAGCGTGAACGCGGGGATGTTCCAGCCGACGAAGTAGGCCGACATGACGAAGAGGGTCGTCGACAGCAGCGTGCGGACGCTTGCGGGCATCGCCGCCTTCATCACAGCGCCCATGATCGGAACGCAGGCAAAGAAAAACAGCAGCATGGGGTTGCGGACCACGTCCTTCATCTGCGCCTGGGCGAGCACCATCATCCTCACGCCAACTCCCTCCCCGTCGTGTGCAGAAAGACCTCGGCCAGCGTGGCCTCGCGGGTGTGCACGGCCAGCAGAGAGCCCTCGGCCTGGCGCCGGGCCACCGCCTGAACCCAGGCTGCGTCTCCCAGAGGCCACTCGGCCGTCTGGGCGGCGGCGCTGCCTGCAAAGGTCACTCTTACCGTCCGCTGCCCCCAGCGGGCCTTCAGGGCGGCAGGGCTATCGCAGGCGACCAGACGCCCCCGGTCGAGGATGGCCACCCGGTCGCACAGGGCGTCTACCTCCGCCATGTCGTGGCTGGCGATCACCACGGTGCGCCCCCTGGCCTTCAGATCCCGGAGCAGGTCATGGAACGCAAGCGTGGCCGCGGGGTCGAGACCATTCGTCGGCTCGTCCAGGATGATCAGCCGGGGCTCGTGGAGCAGGGCCCGGGCCAGGGCGAGCCTTTGCTTCTCACCTCTGGACAGGCTCCCCACCCGCCGTCCGGTCAGCCCCGTCAGCCCGGTGGCCGCCACGGCCCGCTCGATGCGCTCAGGCCCCACGCCGTGCAGGCCGGCAAAGAGCCTCAGGTTTTCCAGAACGCTCAGCCGCTCGTACAGTCCCGTCCCATCGGGCAGCACGCCCATCTGCGACCGCACCTGATCGGGGCTGTCCCACGGATCGACCTCCATCACCCGCACCTGCCCGCTGCTGGGAACGGCCATTCCGGCCAGCAGGCGGAGCGTGGTGGTCTTGCCGGCCCCGTTGGGCCCAAGCAGCCCGAACGTCTCGCCAGGGGCCACGCACAGGTCCACCCCGTCAAGTGCGGTCGCCTTCCCGTACCGCTTCGTCACCTGGGTCAGGCGGATCACGCCCATCACCTCCGCCCCGATCATCGCACGGGCGGGGCGGGCGCTTCCGCATTCGCCGGACAACTGGCGGATAACGGGCGACAACTGGCTACCAGTTCAGCCTCACCCTCAGCTCCTGCGCCCTGTGCTTGCTCAGCGGCACCTCCCCGCCGCCTTTCAGGATCAGAGAGTAGGAGTCGCGGGTCCAGGAGGCTATCTCCTTCACGTATGCAAGGTTGACCAGATATGCCTTGTGGCTCCGGAAGAAGCCGCTCTCCGCCAGCCGCTCCTCCAGCTCCGTCAGGGTGAAGCTGACCCCGCACGTCCCCTCGGGAGTCTCGATGTAGACAGACTTCTCCCGGGCGAAAGCGTAGCGGATCTCGTCGGGGCGGAAGAGCAGGATCCGGTCGCCCTTGCGGGCGGCCACGTGCGGCGTGTACCGGTGCGGCGCGACGACCCTGAAGTCGGGTTCATCCGGGGCCGCGTACGCCTGCGGAGCGGCAGTCGGCGGCGGGAGGGTGCCGGTGCCGCCTCCCGCGGCGGCCGCGGCTGCGGTACGTGTGGCGACCTCGGCGGATCCGACGGCGCGGGCAGATGCCACGGCTTCGACATTCGCCACGGTGCCGGCGGGCGCCACGGCGTCCGCCGTCTCCATCAGGCGGCCACCCTCGAGGTAGCAGATGCGCGAGGCGATCCGCAGGATGCGCGGGTCGCCGAATGTCGTCACCAGCACCGCCTTCCCCGCCTCGGCCTCCTCGGCGATGGTGAAGGCGATGAGGCTGGCGCTCTCGCTGTCCACGTCGCCGGCCGGCTCGTCCAGCAGGAGTGCGGGGGGATCGTGCACCAGGGCGCGCGCGAGGCGCAGGCGCGCCGTCTCCCCTGGGGTGAGCCGGTGCACCCGGGCCTCGCGCCGACCCTCGAGGTCGAGTCGTTGCAGCAGCGCACTGACCCGCTCCGGGGGTACGCCCCACAGTCGCGCGGTCAGGCTCAGGTTCTCCCACACGCTCAGACGGTCCATCAGGCCCCAGGCCTCTCCCGCGGCTCCGAACAGAGCCAGCCAGGCCGGGTCCCCCGCGGTGCGGCCGCCGATCGTCACGTTCCCTCTCTGGATGGGGCACTGACCAGCCACGGCCCTCAGCAGCGTGGTCTTGCCGCTTCCGCGGCTTCCCACCACTGCGACAACCTCGCCGGCCTGTACGGCACAGGTCACCTCGGTGAGTTTGCCAGCTACGGTTAAGGCGTCAACCCTGATCATCCCTCTCCCCCCAACAAGAGAGAATCTTCCGCGCCAGGGCTGGTGCCTCCTGCCGGCGCAGGGGTCAGGTGCTGCGCCGTAGGCTAACTGACTAATGATTAGAATCGGGTAGATGTATTTCCGCAAATAGTCGCTGTATGCTGTTCGTCGGTACTTGCTCGAATGGGCACCTGGACACAAGTGTTTATTGATAGAATATTTCACTTGCCTACTCCACGATCATCTATTAGGCTGTACAGGTGATGGTTTTTTCCGTCTAGTCCGCGGCCGTTGGACGGCGCAGCAGCCCAAACTTGCAACCGTGTTGGAAATGAGGAGGCAAACAGATGCGTTCCAAGATACGGGTCCGGATCTCGGCCAAGCTGCTAGGAGCCTGTCTGAGTAACTAAATGAAGCACCACCCAAATTCCAAAGACTGGGTGGCGATTGAAGTAGTGCATCGCATTTGGGGTGTGCTTTCGTTTGTCGACCGGCTTATGCTGCCTTC
>Ga0134090_1001620_pt1 | contig 14056 bp, 16 predicted proteins | sample 1_4taG_FD_94453 | JGI IMG/M metagenome (GOLD analysis project Ga0134090, IMG submission 94453) | Switchgrass degrading microbial communities from high solid loading bioreactors in New Hampshire, USA - 1_4_20_6_A1 metaG | ecosystem: Engineered > Bioreactor > Semi-continuous > Anaerobic >...
GTTTCGACAGTAAACATATCCCAGGAAACATATCCCAGGAAACATATCCCAGGAAACATATCCCAGGCGAATGGCAGGACGTTCTGTCATTTATTGCCACTCACCTGGGATGATAGGTCCGTTAGGATTCAGTTGGCTCTGGTGGGTTAGGATTGCCTATTATTGTTAATGGCTCCCATGTAGCAGAATTATGATGGCTTGTTATTGCTATCCATTCATACGTGTCATTATTAATAGGTGTCTTTAATCTGTATATATCGCCCTTTAACGCAGGTACATTATTAGGTGGTGTATCACCATAAATAACTTTGTTACCTAATATTTGGAATTGATTGCCGAATGAACAGCCGGGTGAAGCTCCATATTTATTTTTGGTACTATCAATTACTACTCCGTATTGCTCAATTATGTCATTTACTGATAAGCTAGGCGAAGTAGCAAGCCATATCAGATTAGTAAAGTTGCCTGTAATTCTGCCTATAAGTGTTAATCTTATATTATATGAATATGAACCAGATGAAACCCAGTTTATTATTGATGTAGCATCACAATCCAGATTGTTAATTTCAAAGTTGCCACCTGCTCCCGGATTAATAAATGATTTAAAACCGGTTTCAACTTTACAGTTATTGAATATTATTTTGTTATTGTTAATATGTGAATCTGTAAAAGGTGTAGTTATTGTATAAAATGTATCGTTATCACCTTTACCTTCTATTCTAAATATGCAGTTATTAAAGATAAGTCTTTGATTTTGCGGAGTTTGCCAGCTTGTTCTTGTGTAAATTTGACAAGCTCGGCCTGTAATTGTGTCTGTTATACTGCTATCCTTGTATGCAACAAATTCGCAGTTTTCAAAAGTCACATTATGCGGGAAGTATATTGATGCTCCTGTGTTTGCTTTACCTACAAGTTTACAATTAACAAATTTCATTGTACTATCTTCTGCATTTATAAAATAATCCGGGCCATGACAGATAACATTATTAAAATAAAGGATTGAACCTTCACTTACTTGAACATCAAAGTCACCATCAAGTTCTATGTTTGTAAGTGTAGCGAAAACTTGTTTTGTATTACCATATCCGGCTGTATCTATCTCAAAGTCAATACCTGTTTCATGGACGTCACCACCGCAATAGAAGTTATTTACATGTACTTTACTGTAGCCACCTGTTACAACTAATCCACCTCTAAAGCAATTAATAGCACGACAATTATTAACCATTAAATCTACATTGTGCCATACTTGTATTCCGTCTGATGTACTCTCCTGAAATGTAACATCTTCAATATTTACTCTTAATCTACCCTTTTTGTTTTTATCAGCACAAAGATGTAATAAATAATTGTGTTGTAACTGATAATTGGTATAATCACCTTGATTTTTTCTATTACCATCAAGGGTAAGACCTTTTATTGTTATAACATCACTGTCTACTTCAGATGAATATATAGGGTCACTTGAGTGAAATAATGGATTATAATTCTGTAACCCAGCGGGCTGTTGTATTGTGGCTCCATAACCAATTATGGTAATACCTGGTTTAAGTTTTAAGCCTACAGCGGTATAATGACCTGGCTGTAAAAGGATTGTACCACGTATTTGATAAGCGTAATCAATCATCCTGTTAAGACGTCCGCTGTCGTCTGTTTCATTATCAAGTCTTGGGAAATCATCACTATTGATTATTAATCCGCTTATTTTATTACTTAAATTTGTGATGGCTGATGTATTAGCTGCTATGTTGCCTTCATTTTCTGATATTTTGATGTCAGCATTATTTATTCTATTTACAATATTTTCTAGTGTTGGCTTAAAAGTGCGTTTGTCTGTAATATCATTAGTTTTAATAGATGTAGTAGATTTTGCTATAAAAATTTCTGCTATTACTATACCGTTAACTGGTATCGGAGCTATAGGGTCTTGAGTGGCAACACCTTTACCATATGTAAGCTGTCCGTCCGAATTAATATAGATTATGTCAATTCTATTGTAAAGGGCGTCGGCTGCATCTATATTAACTGTTATATTTTCTTCCAACTCATAGCGTTTACCGTTATATAAATGTGCAACACCAGCAGCAACAATTACACTCATATTAGGTATAGATTGAGCAACAACATTTAAACCATGTACAACACCATATCCAGTAATATCTGAGAAATTAAGCTCCAATGATGTAATTGCTTGCTTTGCATCACCTATAATCACATCATTGATAAGAGATTCGATAGTACCATCACTGATAAGGCGGTCTATTTTTTGATTGACAGCATTATTAATAGCTGTATTAGCGTTGTCAATAATATTATTAACAGCATTTTCCATATCTGAAGAAAAACTTTCTTTTTCTTCATTAAGTGAATGTACAAAGTTATTGTAATCATTTTCAAGATTAGTTTTGTAATTAGCCAGTTCGGTATCATAGCTTGCCTTAATGTTTTCTACATTCTGTGCCAGTTCGTCCAGATAATTTTTATTGTCAGCAATAAGTTGCTGTCTGGTGTCGTTGTTATCCCTTATGAAATCATCCTGCTGCTGTTTCATGACGTCAACAATAGCTCTTGCTTCAATGGCAGATTGTTCAACACCATTAACCTCGTCAATACATTCATCTACCTTTTTTGACAGAATACCAACCATTTCAAGTGCAGTTTTGCTCTCTCCTTCATACACTGATTGCAAGCTTCTTGATAATTTTAAATTAATTTTATCAATTGCCATGTAAAAATCCCCTTTCTATTTAATATACTTGCATAAACAAATCTTCACATTCTGCGAAAAATTGTTTATATATTGTTGTAAGTGTTGTTTGTAATTTGATATGTTTTGCTAGTGCATCCATATCAGTATCTACTCCTATATTACCAACTCTTTCCAGGGTAATAATTTCTGATTGATTATCCTTTATAGATTGATTATTAGTAGTAGAGTTTGTACTATTGCTTGTATTATTAATAGTGCTGCTATTCTGGGCTGTCTGTGTCTGTTTTTCTTTTGTGGTTTCGTCAGATGTATCAGTACTTGTGTCCTTTGTCTTACCCACCACTTCGTCTTTTACAGATTTTTCCGTTACCTCTTTATTTTTATCGGTTTTTGTTACGTCTGCATTTTCTGTGTCATTTACCTTTTCCTTGTTATCCTCTATATCGGCAGACGATGCATAAACACCACCGGAAAGGTTTGACAGATTAATTACACTTTGTGGGGTGTCCGAATGTATCTTTTTTAGGTCTGCTGTTTTGTCGATGGTCTTAGTTGCTTTTGTTTTTTCTGTGCCTGTCTGGTCACGATTAAATTCAGTATTTTCAGTATGTTCTGTTTTGCTGTCAAGTGTACTTTCCTTTAATCCTGTATTAACTATGCCTGTTTCTCTGTCGATATTAGTTGTATTGCTGCCTGTTTCGTTGATTGAGCCAGTATTATAAGTATTTGTACTAGCATTAATAGTATTATTAAGAGTACCCTCTTTTTGGATATTGCGTGTAGTTGTTTCCGTCAATCTGTAATTGTCAAAAATATTATAATCCAATTCGGCAGCCTTAAGCAGCATATTATAATAAGGTAAGTCAACATTAAATTTGTCTATCAGGTAGTCCTTCCATCTGCCAATGGTTTCGCAGCATATCTCACGATACTTGAAATGCTGTATAAACATCTGTTCAAATTCAGCTTTTTTATCTTCTCTGTAAAATTCATACGGGAAATCAAATATAGGAAAACCACTTTCTACAATTGTTCTCAATTCTACTGTGTATTTTGCCAATCGTTATCACTCCCTTCCGGCAAGGCAATTTCATCATCAGTAAATTCCCGCATTTTTACCGATACATTAAGTCCAAATTTTTTATTTATCTGTTCGCATGCTTCTTGTCTGGTCTTTAACATAGTTTGTGCCATAATACTAACCTGCTCCATATTAGCATTAACTTCCGGTGTAATTAAGCGTTCTCTTTTTTCTGTATTAGCAGTACGGATGCCGAATGTATTTAATGCTTCGTACCATATCTGCCTTTTATATTCCTGTACTTTGTCAGCTACAAAGGGTGCATCTGTTTTAAAAACCTCAAAATTGCTAGTATCGAAAGATTTGCTTGCTACAATTAAAGGTTCGTTACCCTCATATTGATTAAAAATGTTCATCATGCTTAATTTTTCTTTGTCTGTGCATTTTATTATTACTGGTGTCTTTTGTGCCTTAATATTTACGTCAATAGTTCTTTCTGCTTCTGTGAGCCTATATGCGAAAAGCTGTATAGTTGTTACTGATGGCTTTTCTAGTATATTATTTCTGATAAAAACCGCTTCGTCTGTTGTATATGTACGCCGTCCGAGTAAGCCTGTACCATAAGTTGTATATTTAATTGGTTCATCATAATAGTTTAGTTCACCGGACGGTGTACATTTTAATGTTAAATAACCGAATTGGTTGTCAAAGCAAAATAAAGCGTATCCATAGTCAAATAAACATTTTTCAAGAAATCTAGCATTACAACTATCTGGTAAACCTTCCCATTCAAAAAGACTTAAAACTATCATTTTTAACCTGTCAAAGTAATCAAAAGCTGTCATCTGGTTTAAGTATATAGCTGCATTATTACCCTTTTTTGTGTTAAAACTCATAATGTAATTAAAAATATTAAACAATATTTACACCTCTTTTCATTAACCAACACCACCAGTAAGGTTATTATCCATATCATATCTCAGGAAATAGTCAGGATGTTTCCAAAAGGTTACACCATCATTGAACATCTTTTTCATGCGTTCCATATAAATATGAGGTATATCACCTTTTATATTAACATCAATTGTTTGTACATAGTTCCAGTATGGTCGGTCAGATATGTTTGGCACTTTAAGGGTATTGACTTTATATCCATACATGTTAAAGTATTGGTCAATTCTTTCAGCATACTCATATCTTATTTGCATCTGATAAAAGTAAAATTGTTTCGTATTATTAGCTATATTATATGACCCTGCTGATGTATTACCTCTTGCTTGGTCTGGCTGTATACTTGTCTTATAGAGTTGAGCCATCTGATGATATACTGCCATAGCTCCACCGACGGTCATTGTTGTATTAGCTGTTGCTGCTCCTGCTATTATACTGCCTATGCCTAATGCTGTGTTAAATGTAGTAATTATACCGTTTTCAGCCAACCACTCTTTGTACATGTCGTTGTTCCAACTACAATAAGGATAGCCGGATAAACTTATAGCATACTCCTCATGATGTGATGTTTCTCCTACTGGGTTAAATTTATATGATGATGGTACAGCTTTTAATGTTGGGTTAGGTGCTATATGACCTATGATACGGAACATTACTTTATTAGGATAGCCGCTTTCGTCAAAATCCTCATAACGAAATTCTGCTCCTAATCCTTCATTGTTACTCACATATAAAACATTGTAAGGGTAACAGAATAGTTTTTTGTTTTTTGGTATATAGCCGCTTATGTCATTATACGGTTTATCAAATTCAACATATAACATTCTTGCAACTATGTTATCGCTTACTATACCAGACGGTATATTTACCAAAAAATGTGGTATAGCAGCAATAAATACAACTGCTTCACTTTTACCAGCTTTGATATACATATTTAGCATATCTTTCAAATCAGTCCAATTATTTTTGCTGAAATACCAATATTTTAAACCAGAATATAACTTGTCATAGATGCCACCGATTGTATTGTCTACTCCTGTAATTGGACTTAAATCAGAAAGTCCAACTAAAAATCCAATTTCCGTCATAGATTCGTTTGTTGTGTTATTGTTAGCTGAGATTCTTTTTCTTATTTGATAATCACCATAGTCTAAACCTTCATCAATTAAATTTTTTCCTATTCTATCATCCCTCACATGCTCTCTTACAACGAAGGACGGTAAAAGCTCAACATCAAACATAAAGGTTTGCCAAACATCTATATCAAAATAGATGTCAGTAGCTTCTGGATTTACATATTCAAATTTAGTAATAAATCCATAGAACCATTTATTTCCAAAATTAGGATTTTGGAAAGCAATATAATTACTATCCAATAAATCATCAATGTAAGCTGGCACTCTTATAGGAGCATTATGCCGAATATATGATAAATCTGAAAATATATGTTTTATTACATTTTTTCTGCTAAAATATTGTCGTTGTGCTTGTTCATTATAGAACCATAACTGATTTTTATATTTATTATCTAAGGGTGTATTTAATAAATACACCCTTGAGATAGGAGAAAAAGCCATATGAGAAACCCCCTTATTATTCATCAGACGATACGTTATCGCTGATAAACGCTACTGCATTTGCAAATAGACTAAGACTATAAGTCTGCCAATGATTGAGCCAATAGTTAAGATATAAGCCTTGACCGTTGTTGAAGCTAGTCACTTCAAACAAATTATCTCTTACCTCTACATATGCTTCATCACAAAGGATAGCATAACAATTTGTAGCGGACCCAAAATTGTCAACTTCCAGAACACGCTGCATAAACTGCATTTTTTCCATGTTAAACGCTGCTGCAAGTTCATCAACATTAATATCAGTCATAATGTCTGCGCGAATAATAAGTATTTGATTTTCCAGTGGCGTCCATGTTTCAATCGGTCTGCCTGTATCGTGTTCCGGTCGATTGAGATTATAAGCGTTCCATATAGTAGACGGAAATTGCATCAGTTTACTTGTTTTGATGATATCCTTGACAAGTGTCTTTGTTGCTCCAGGTGTATTAATGTCTAATACGTTTAGCTTTACAATTTTATCGTTTTCAATAGCACTTGCAAAAGTATTTTTCGTCAGTATAAATTCATCCCTATTGTCGCCAGAATACAAGGAATTAACAATGGCTGTTAAGAATTCCTCTAACTTTTCCCAGCTTACGAACGCTGATGCAAGTTGTTCACGACTGATTGTTACCGGATACTGTGATTTTCTGTTCAATCTATGGTATAATACCTTTATATCCGGTAATGTTCGGGTTAAGAGTTTATCACCCTTACCGTCAAATCCCTGGTCTTGTGCCATGTTGACAAAAATATCTTGTATGTCAGAACCTAAAGGCATACCGCCCTTTTTAAGTATCGACAGCGGATTAGTAGCTATACGCTGCTTAATCATAGTCATACCAATACGACCGATTAAGGCAGTTAAAAATTCATTCGCTATATCGGTGCGTTCAAGTATAGGGTTACCAATTTCTTCAATCTTAGACCGTACCGCTTCTGGCACTCTGTTTTGATATTCAAGTGATGCTTCTTGTCTTATTAAATCAAGTAAAGTTTGCATTGTTTGAGCACTCATTATAAAATACCTCCCTTATTTTAATCTTCCTTTACCATCAAGCAAATCTTCAATTGTAATCTTCTGTTCTTCCTTCTGTTGCTGCTGTTCTTCTTCCTTTTTTGGTTCACCAACCATAAGAAACAGCTTTAAATTGGCTTCACGCAATCTCTTATTTTCTTCTTGCGTCTGTGAAACCAATTTGTTATTTTCTTCTACTTCCTGTACAGTCTTAATATGTTCTTGAGTAAGTTCTGCCAAAATCTCTGATACTTTGGCTTGGTCTGACAAGTTATTGATAATTTCTTGTGCTTTTGCTGAAAAATCTTCGGGCTTTAGCATTTTTCTCCTCTCCCTTCTTTTTTCTTATTCGTTTTTCTCAAGACGATTGAACAATGTTTCAAATTTAGCCGATAATTCTTGCATTACTTTTGTATTTTCGCTTATTGTCTTATTAAGTACCACAAGTGAATATGTTGCAACAGCAATCGGGAATCCAACCTGTGCAATCGCTGTCAAAACATCATTAAACAATATATACACTCCCTTCATAAATTTATTTTATATTTTAATTATAACATTAATTGACAAATAAGCAAAAAATTTTTGCAGAAAATTATAAAAAACTATTGTATTTTATTCTTTTATTTGCTATAATGTAATCAGAATTAAGAAAGGAGTTGACAAAATGCCAATAAATCCAAATAGTAATATACCAAATTACTGCAAAAACTGCTTGCATAGGTTTGTATGCTCAATTATTTCAAGTATTTCAGAACATGAGAAAAAAGTTAAAGACTTTAATGATGAATACAAAAAGTACACACAAAGCATAACCAATACTAACTACATATGTGGTTATAAAATTAAGGATGATACATTTAACAGTTAATAACTGGCAGAAGCCAGATAAGAGAAAGGAGAATATATTTATGAGTAACACAAGAAAGTCATTGAGAGAAAGAACGAAGGAATTTAGTAGTATTCTGCCTTTTATGGATGGCAGAGAAAAAGGAGAGCTTGACCGCATCAAGAATACTCCGGTCACTATCGTTGATTATGGGTTTTTGAAGGACAGTGATGATTCGGGCGAAGAAAAAGAATACGTATGCTTTATTGTTAAAGAAGATGAACAACATTTTTACTTTGGCGGACAAGTACTTACTGACAATATGAAACAGCTTGACGAAGAAGGTTACGGTGATGAAATCCGGGCAGAAGGTTTACCTGTTGAGCTTTCTGAAAGAAAGTCAAAAAATAAGAGAACATACACTTCTGTTGTATTCTATCCGGAACCGGCTCCTACAAAGAAATAAAGAAATAAAGAAAGGAGGAGAGGGGAGCTAAAAGCTCCCCTATATTTATATGATATCCAGAAATGGTATATACTATGACTTAAAACAATCTATATATAGATATAAGCTTGATAATATAACTTATGTTTTTTCGTCATTATCCCATCTTCAAAAATTCAAGATGCGTTATTCAGATTATAGACAAAAAATCAATGAATCATTAAGCAACAGATTTAACCTTGATATAAATGTTGATAGATTGGCTGATATTATATGTTATATAAAAGTCGAAAGTCGAGGATTTTTTATAATAAACGATAAAGGAGAAGAAATATCATGCCGAAAAAACCTGCTATTAGATGGCGAAAAAGTGATGTTGAAAAATTAAAGCATGAAGTACAACGCTTTAATGCTAAGATAAATAGAACTGCAAAACGACATCCGGAAATAGCCGACATATTACCTAATAAAATTAATGTTAAAGAATTAATGCAAAAAATCACTACTAGAAACGAATTTAACAGAGAAATAAAAAGCTTACAGCGTTTTAGCAAGCGTGGAGCAGAAAAGCCTATAGTATCAAAAACGGGATTAAGAATAACCAAATGGGAACGTCAAGAAATAGCCTATAAAGTAGCTCAGATTAATAGAGAACGGACTAAAGAGTTAAAACGAGTAATGGAATTACCTGTAATGACCAGAGGAACACCAACCGGACTGAAACGGTCGCAAATGGGTGAGGAAAGATTAACAGAATTAAGAAAAAAGCAATTTGATATTAATAAAATTAGACCTGGCAAAGAATGGGAACTATTCAAGAAAAGCGTTGAAAAGCAAGCTACAGATACATACAGAGAATTAGCTTATGAACAATATAAGCAAAATTATTTTCAAGCAATATATAATAATTTTGGTTCATATGCTGATGAACTTATAGACCAATTAAAGGACGTTCCAGCAAAAGATATAGTTGATATGTATTATAAAGAGCAGGAGGCTAGCATTGATTTTCCATATGACCCACAAGATGTACTTACAAAACTGGATATTATAAAAAATATTTGGCAACCAGTGATTGATAAAGCAACGAAAAGCGGGTGATAAAATTGAAGTTATATACCGCTGACTTAGAAACAACCACAGACGAAAATGATTGTAGAGTATGGGCATGGGCGGTCGAGGAAATCGGCAACTTTGATAATTGGTATTATGGAAATTCACTTGATGGATTTTTTCTATTTATGGAAAATTCAAATAATAGTGTCTTTTACATACATAACCTTAAATTTGATGCCGATTTTCTTATGGTATATCTTTTTCAACATGGCTTTAGACATGTTAAGGACCGTACAGAACTAGATACAAAAACATTTACTACCCTTATTTCAGATAAAGGACAATTTTACTCTATGAAAATTTGTTTCTGGAAAAAGGGTAAACGTCATAAATCTGTATTAATCATTGATAGTTATAAAATACTACCGTTTAAGGTAGAAGAAATTGCAAAGGCTTTTGACTTACCTATAAGAAAGTTGAAACTTGATTATCATGCATATAGAGAAATCGGTCATAAGTTGACACAAGAAGAAATCGACTATATAAAAAATGATGTTGACATTGTCGCTAGAGCATTAGCAATATTATTCGGTCAGGACTTAACAAAGCAAACACAAGGCAGTAATGCACTCTATGACTATAAAAAGACTATAGGTCAAAAATATTTTGAAAAATGGTTCCCTGTACCGGATTATGATGCTGATATAAGACCATCTTACAAGGGTGGCTTTACATACCTAAACCCTAAGTATAAAAATGTTGATATAGGAGAGGGTATAGTGTTTGATGTAAATAGTCTTTATCCCTGGGTAATGTATGAGTGCATGTTACCATATGGAGAGGGGATTTATTTTGAAGGCAAATATAAAAAGGATGATTTATATAATCTTTATATACAACGATTCAAATGTCAGTTTGAATTAAAAGAAGGATATCTACCAACAATCCAGTTAAAAGGCAACTTATCTTTTGTGCCGACAGAATATATTACGTCCTCAGGTGATGAAGAAGTTACTCTTACACTTACAAATATTGACCTTGAATTATTTTTCAAACATTATGATGTTTATAATATTGAATGGATTAGTGGATGGAAATTCAAATCGTCAAATATTATGTTTAAGCCTTACATTAATAAATGGATGGAAGTTAAAATAAAGTCCACTCTTGACGGTAACAAAGCTATGCGTACATTAGCTAAGTTGATGCTTAATGCTTTATATGGAAAATTTGGTTTAAATCCTAATGTAAGAAGTAAAATACCCTTCTATGATAATGGTATAATACGATTTACATATGGAGAAAAAGAAATAAGAGAGCCTATATATCTACCTGTAGCAACTTTTGTCACTGCTTATGCCAGGCATAAAACTATTACATCAGCACAAAATGTATATGACCGATTTATATATGCAGACACTGACAGCTTGCATTTAATAGGTACAGAAATACCGAAAGAATTAGAAGTTGACCCTGTAAAATTGGGTGCATGGAAACACGAAAGTACCTTTAAACGTGCCAGATTTTTAAGACAAAAATGTTACATAGAGGATGAATATAAAGAGGATGGGTCATCAGAATTAAAAATTACATGTGCTGGTATGCCAGCGGATTGTTACGAATATGTAACATGGGAAAACTTTAAACCTGGTGCATCATATCGTGGTAAGAAATCACCTAAACATGTAGTTGGTGGTGTAGTACTAAAAGAAATTGACTTTACCATAAAAATGTAGTAAAATGTACATTGAAAAGGGATATTGTATTTAAATGTCAATATGATTGCAGGAGCCAACGGCTGTAAAATAATCCACAGGTGAAGAGCCTGCCTGCATGAAAAAGGGGTGGTGCCTTGTTGACATATACAATATTCCCTTTTCATTTTAATAAAGGAGGAATAACAATGGATAAATTAGAGAACTTACTAAACAAAAGAAACGCTTTAGAAAGACAACTTGAAGCTTGCAGATGGACTAATAAAAAACTCATAGCTGAACTTGACGATATAGAACAACAGATAGAAGAAATGGGAAAAATCGAAGAAGAAATTCCGTTCAACATAATAACATCAATTTTTGAAGGTGGTTTATAATGCAAGAAAATTTTTGGTATGACGTAAACAAAACTTTATCATATAACCGTTTATTTAATATTATTATCGGTCCACGTGGTAGCGGTAAATCATATGCACTTAAAAAACTTGCTATAAAAAATTACCTAAAAAAGGGGTGGCAATTCGTATATCTAAGAAGATATAAGGAAGAGCTTGACCAAACAGCAGAAAGTTATTTCAACGACATAATAATCAATAACGAATTCCCAGACCATAAAATAGAATACAATGCAGGTAAATATTTTGTTAATGACCAATTGGCAGGGTATGCTATGGCATTAACAAAGGCAAAGGATTATAAATCTATAGCATATCCGCAAGTATACCTAATCATATTTGACGAATTTTTAATCGAGGAAAACGGTTATGTCAGGTACTTAAAAAATGAAGTGGAACAATTCTTAAATTTTTATATGAGCATAGACCGTTATCGTGGCTGCATTGTATTCTTTCTTTCAAATGCTGTAACAATGATAAATCCTTATACAATATATTGGGATTTACACTTACCGTATAATTCTGACATTGTTTGTAAAGGTGAAATTCTTCTTCAATTAGTATCCAATGAAGCATTTATAAAAGACCGTAAAAATACTAGATTTGGAAAACTGATAGAAGGAACAGCATTTTCAGACTATGCAATCGAAAATAAGTTTATAGCAGACAAGAAAACGTTTATTGCAAAGAAATCTGAAAAAGCTACATATTATTTTACATTCAAGTATGGCGGACAGTTATACGGTGTCTGGGTAGACTATCAAGAGGGTAAATTCTATGTGTCTGAAAACATAGACCCATTTTTTAAAATATGTTACACTATTACAAATGAGGATCACGAGCCTAACATGATATTAATAAGACGAGCTAACAAAGCTATACTATTTAAAACTTTCCTTGATGCATACAAAGACGGTATAGTATACTTTGAAAATCAAAAAGTTAAATCTGTTGTTATGGATATAGTAAAAATGATTATGAAATGAGAAAGGAGTTATATACATATGACAAAGGATACAGTAAGAAAAGCAATAAGCATTATATTTGCGAATGAAGGTAATTATGGTAGTGTAAACAGAAATGATAATGGAGCTTTATCTGTTGGCAAATTACAATGGCATGGTGACAGAGCAAAAAATCTCTTGTTAAATATTGTTAAAATTATGGGTGATAAGGCAGCTAAATATTGCGGTAGTAAACTATACAATGAAATTATTTCTAGTTTGGTAAGCTGGAAAAACAGAACTGTTAATGTTTTAGAAGCTCAACAACTTAAAATTCTGCTTGAATCTGAAATCGGCATGATAGAACAGGACAAGCAAGCTAAAAAAGATGTTACTGCTTATCTGAAACATATAGAAAGCTATGGCATTACTGATGAAAATACACTTATCTTCATGGCTGACATAGAGAATCAAGGTGGTGCCGGAGCTTCAAAAAGAATTATCAAAGCTACTCAAGACAAATACGGTAAAAATGCCACGCTTGATAATTACATGGAAACAGCCTTACAAGACAAAGTATTCAAAAATTATCAGCAAAGACGATATAAAGTATACCAAAAATTAACAGGTAAACATTATCAAAAAGAAAAGTATATTACATACATTGTACAACGTGGTGATACATTATCAAAAATATCAAGGCTTTATTCCACTACTGTTAAAAAGCTGGCTGATGATAACAATATATCTAATCCTAACTTAATTTTTGTGGGTCAAATTATAAAAATTTATAAATAATGTAATAGATACAGAAAACCATTGAAATTGTGAAAGGAGTTGTCAAGAATGACTAACCAAGAAGCATTAGACATATTTGTGTCATGTGCAACACTTGATTGTGACCATTGTAATATGAGTTTCAGAGGGTGCGAATCTAAGCCTAAATTTAATGTTATGAGAGATATGGTTATATCCGCACTTGAAAAGCAGACACCGAAGGAACCCGTTTTTGAATCTAAACCTAAATTTAATATTATGAGAGATATGGTTATATCCGCACTTGAAAAGCAGACACTGAAGGAACCCATTTTTGAATCCGATGGATACGCAGACGGGAGCCCAATATATGACACATGGCATTGTCCTGAATGTGATACAGAATTTGATATTAATGACAAATACAAATACTGTCCGAACTGTGGACAGAGAATTGATATATTATGATGAATAAGCAAAAGATAGAAAATCCCAGGTGAGTGGCAATAAATGACAGAACGTCCTGCCATTCGCCTGGGATATGTTTCCTGGGATATGTTTCCTGGGATATGTTTCCTGGGATATGTTTACTGTCGAAAC
>Ga0134090_1001638_pt1 | contig 13875 bp, 10 predicted proteins | sample 1_4taG_FD_94453 | JGI IMG/M metagenome (GOLD analysis project Ga0134090, IMG submission 94453) | Switchgrass degrading microbial communities from high solid loading bioreactors in New Hampshire, USA - 1_4_20_6_A1 metaG | ecosystem: Engineered > Bioreactor > Semi-continuous > Anaerobic >...
CTGACAACACCGCTAGTTCCCTTTATCAGGGTTAAAGTGAACGATAGAGATACTCTGATATGGAATCTGGGCGAGATTACCGTAGCCAGTGCCCTGCTGAGTTCCGGTATTTCCCTGTCCAATATATACGGAAAACCGGGCCTGGGCAAAACCCTGGAACTCAACGGTACCGTGAAAGTATTTAAAGGGAAGTTGGGTACGCCTCCGCAGATAAAAGTGAATAATGAGGAAGCCTTCCTGGATACCCCTATAAAGGATGGAGACCATATTGTCTATCGCCGGGGAACAGATGGAGTTGATGCCCGCATATACATAAAGGATTTAATCCCCCTGGTCCAGGGCAGTGTTTGGGTTAACGGCGAGGAAATAGTTTTGGAACCTATGGTCACGGTAAATGGGCAGAAATGGGATATCGAGCAGGAGATTCCCGACCGGGCTCGCATTCAGGTAGTACAGGCCAACCAACTGGGCAATGTACTGCTCCAGGCGGGGGTGCCGGAAGAAATGCTGCAGGAAAAAGTCTATTATTACCGGTTAAATGGCGACCATAAAACCTGCCTGTGGCGGCCGGTACAGGTTAATGTCAATGGCCGTCCCGGACAGCTTACCGATCTAATTGAGTTTGGGGATCAGGTTGAATACCGTCTGGTTTCTGGTGAACTCAGAATAAGAGATATTCCCGGGATACGGGAAATGCTGAAAATCAGGGTTTCTGTAAACGGAAAGCCAGTAGAACTGGACAGCCGGGAAGCCCGCTGGTTAATCAACGGTGAAGAGGCTACCCTGGATTCCCTCCTGATCGATGGAGCGGAACTGCAGCTGGACAACAGCAGTAATCAGGCTATTTTGAGCGACATTTTCCGAGTGGTGGAAATCAAGCCTCATGCTTCCGGCAGACTGGTCATGAACGTAAATGACCAACCCGCCGGGTTTACCACCCCTATAACCAATGGCAGCAAAATCGACCTGTATTGGGAGGAATGAACCAGAGGCTGAAAAAGCTTTCCTAAATAGTTGGGGGCGACATCCCCTGTCGCCCCGTTAATAGTCCGGTAAGAGGTGTTTTACAACACCAACTGACAAAGGCTGCTCAAGGCCTTTGTTTTTTGTGTGAAAAAATAACCCTCGTTGCAGGAAAAAGACAATTATTTTGTCATTGCCCTTTTCAGGTAATGCAGGGGGTATTAGCCGGCTCGCTCCAAGACTCCTCACCTGCAACACATCGGCTTACTTCGGTGCGAAGCGAACCGCTCGGAATTCGGCATCCATGCACTCAATCCTCGCTGCTCGAAACATCCTGTTTCTCGCTTCACTTCGCAGCCCTCAGTTTCACCGTGGGTTGCAACGGCTCGTCGTACGTCACTCGCCCGGCTAATACTCCTGCCTAAGCCGCGGTGACACCCCTAAGATTGTTCATCCATGATGGCCTGTGGGGGGAATTGCTGTAAAGTGCTTCTTTGCCTCTGGCCTTTATTTTTTTTGACCATGGCCGGGATTGAAGGAAAGAAAAGATGGAGACAATAGAAATATAAAGAAATAGTTAATTATAGTCAAATTGACGGGCAAAATTGGTTATCAAGGGAGAACAGCAGATTTTACTGCCCAAACACCTAATAGTAAAATATAGTCAAAGGTCAAACAAAGTCAAAGGGTGAGAGAGATGAAAAAAAGTCTTGCCGATAAGATAGAACAGTACCTGAAAGTATTGATCGAACGCAGTGACGACAAACGCATTGAGATACAGCGCTCTGAATTGGCCGAAACCTTTAGCTGTGTTCCTTCCCAGGTAAGCTATGTAATCAGCACTCGTTTTACGGAACGAGAAGGCTACTTTACGGAAAGCCGCCGGGGAGGCAAAGGTTATGTAAGAATTACCCGTTTTAGTTTGCCCCAGGAAGCAGCTAATCTCAGCGACCTGTTTCATTTTTGCAATTACCTGACCGACATGGAGCTGCTCACCCAGAAGGAAAGCAAACTGCTGTCTTACTTGCTGGTAAATGCTTTTAATCACTTCCCCGGTGAAACCAGGGAACAAATTTTTGAGAGTATTAAAAAAGCTTTGCATGAATATGTAAAGATGGAGTCATAAAGGGGGTCCTTAATATGTTCTGTGATGAATGCAAACAAAAACCAGCAACTGTTCACTTGACCCAGTTTTTCAACGGCAACAAAACGGAGACACACCTGTGTGATACATGTGCCGCCCAAAAAGGTGCTTTGTTTATGAATGGGCAGTTTTCCATTCCCAATCTATTAGGCAGCTTTTTAGGGCACAGCTTCGGCATTCTGCAGCAGACAGCCGCCAGTCCCAATAATCTGACCTGTTCTCATTGCGGTGTTACCTTTAATGATATTACCCATACCGGGAAACTGGGCTGTGCCGAATGCTACCGGGAATTCGATCAAGCTCTGGAACCAACCTTGCGCCGTATTCACGGTAACAGCCAGCATGTAGGCAAAGTGCCTTCCCGGGGCGGTGAAAAAGTGCTGCTTAAAAAGAAAATCGAAAGATTAAAGGCTGAACTGCAGGAAGCGGTTGCCTCTGAACGCTATGAACAGGCAGCAGAAATCAGAGACTCTATAAAAGAGCTGGAAAAACAGCTGGATTAGGGGGGAAACGTGATGAGCGATTTACTTAACAGCACCTATGTCCGCTGGATGGAGCAGGGGCCGGAATCGGACATTGTCATCAGCAGCCGGGTACGCCTGGCTCGTAACCTGCAAACGGTGCCTTTTCCCCACCTGTTAGATGAAAAAACCGGTCAAACCTGCTGGCAGCAGGTCCAGCAGGCCTGGCAAAAGAGTTCGTTAAAAAACGAATTGGAGCTGCTCAGCTTTAGCAACCTGACTGCCCTGGACCGGCAGATTTTGATGGAAAAACATTTGATCAGCCCTGACCATGCTGAGGCCAACAAATCCTACCAGGGACTGCTGGTGGATAAGGACGGTATGCTGGCAATCATGATAAATGAAGAAGATCACCTGCGCATCCAGTGCCTGCTGCCAGGTCTCCAGATGGAGGAGTGCTACAAAAAGGCCCAGATGGTAGATGATGAGTTGGAGAGCAATCTGAGTTTTGCTTTTGATGAACAGCGGGGTTATTTAACGGCTTGTCCTACTAATGTAGGAACAGGGATGCGAGCTTCAGTCATGCTGCATTTGCCGGCTATTGTCATAACCGGCCAGCTTAATGCAGTTGTTCATTATATAGGTCAACTGGGTCTCACGGTTCGCGGTATCTATGGAGAAGGAAGTGAGGCCATGGGCAACTTCTTCCAGGTATCCAACCAGATAACCCTGGGGCAGACCGAGGAAGACATTATTGCCAATCTGACTGCTGTTACCCGGCAGATCATCCAGCAGGAACGCACGCTCAGAGAAAACCTGAAGAACCAGATGCACATACAGCTGGAAGATAGAGTTTGCCGGGCTTATGGAATTCTGACCAATGCCCGGGTGATCACCTCCAGTGAAGCCCTGGGCCACTTGTCTGATGTCAGGTTAGGGGTAAACATGGGTATAATTGACGGAATTCAACCTTATGCCTTAAACGAACTGGTAGTGGCTATTCGCCCGGCCCACCTGCAGAGAAGGGCCGGCCGGGAAATGGACCCCGGCAGCCGGGATATTCACCGGGCCGAAGTTATTAAGGAAAAGCTGGCCAGTCGCAGGGCCAGGCCGGATAGTTCACAGGCTGCCGGCAACTAACTGATAATTAGGAGGGATATATCATGTTCAGACGTTTTACTCAGCGAGCCCGCAATGCGGTTATTTATGCTCAGGAAGAAGCTCGCCAGTTGAATCATCCGGCCATCGGCACGGAACATATATTGTTAGGTTTGCTGAAAGAAGGCGAAGGAGTAGGAGCCCGTGCCCTGCTTAGTATGGGAATAGATTTAAACCGGGTGCGCCAGGAGGTAACCCGGGTAATCGGCCAGGGAACCAGTGAGGCTGAACCAGCGGATGGCGATCTGCCGGTAACTCCCAGAGCCAAAAAGGTATTTAACCTGGCTTTTGATGAAGCTCGCCTGCAGGGAGTCAACTATGTTGGCACCGAGCATCTTCTGCTGGCGTTACTGAGAGAAGAGGAAGGTGTAGCCGGGCAGGTGCTAACCAGCATGGGAGTAAAACTTGACCAGCTGCGCCAGCAGGTAATGACCCTTCTGGGCGGCGATATGCAGCCCAACCAGCAGGGAATGCCTTACCAGCAACCGGCAGCTAATGCTTATACTCCCTCACCGGGGAATAAGCGCAAGCCCAAGAGCAAAACCCCTACTTTGGATTCTTTCAGCCGCGATCTTACCCAGGATGCTCTGGAAGGCCGCCTGGACCCGGTAATTGGGCGCAACAAAGAAATTGAGAGGGTTATTCAGGTCTTATCCCGGCGTACCAAAAACAATCCGGTTTTAATCGGTGATCCGGGAGTAGGTAAAACCGCTATTGTCGAGGGGTTGGCCCAACGGATAGTGGAGAACCAGGTTCCCGAAATCCTCAGCAACAAAAGGGTCGTGGCTCTGGATCTTTCCTCCATGATAGCCGGAACCAAGTACCGGGGAGAATTTGAAGACCGGCTCACCAAAATAGTGGCGGAAATAAAAGCCGCCGGCGATGTAATAATCTTTATCGACGAGCTTCATACCATAGTGGGTGCCGGCGCGGCAGAAGGGGCTATTGATGCGGCCAATATCCTTAAACCTTCCCTGGCCCGGGGTGAATTCCAGTGTGTAGGCGCCACCACTCTGGACGAATATCGCAAGCACATTGAAAAAGATGCAGCCCTGGAAAGACGTTTTCAGCCGATAATGGTTGACGAACCTTCCTTGGAAGAAAGCATCGAAATTTTGAAAGGATTACGCGATCGTTACGAAGCTCATCATGCTGTAAAAATAAGTGACGAGGCCATCCATGCTGCGGTGCACCTGTCCTCGCGCTATATTACGGATCGCTTCCTGCCCGACAAGGCTATCGATTTGATAGATGAAGCTTCCTCCAGGGTTCGCCTGAACAACTATGTAGTACCTGAGGATATCAAGGAAGCGGAAAACCGCTTGAAGGAGTTAATCAAGGAGAAGGAAGAAGCCATCAATGCTCAGGAATACGAAAAGGCTGCCCAGCTGCGGGATGAAGAGCAGAAGCTCAAGGAGCACATTGAAAATGAGCGCAAGGAATGGATCAACAAGCGCAGTATGGAAATAGGTACAGTGGGCGAACCAGAAATAGCCGCTATTGTTTCCAGCTGGACCGGGATACCCGTGAGCAAGCTGGCTGAGGAAGAAAGCGAGCGCCTGGTACACCTGGAGGAAATCCTGCACCAGAGGGTGATCGGACAGTCAGAAGCCGTCAAGGCGGTAGCCCGGGCAGTACGCCGGGCACGGGCTGGTCTGAAAAATCCCAAACGGCCTATCGGAAGCTTTGTCTTCCTGGGACCCACTGGCGTAGGTAAAACTGAGTTAGCCCGGGCTCTGGCGGAAGCCATGTTTGGCAGCGAAGATGCCATGATCCGCCTGGATATGTCCGAATATATGGAAAAACACGCGGTGGCCAGAATGATCGGTTCACCTCCCGGTTATGTAGGTTATGACGAGGGCGGGCAGCTAACGGAAAAAATCCGCAGAAAACCCTATTCGGTAATACTGCTGGATGAAATAGAAAAAGCCCATCCCGATGTATTCAACATCCTGCTGCAGGTATTGGAAGATGGACGCTTAACCGACGGGCAGGGACGTACGGTGGATTTCCGCAACACCGTGGTGATTATGACCTCCAATGTGGGAGCCGAATCAGCCCGTAATGCCAAGAAGGTCGGATTTACCAGCGGGGATGACCGGGAAGGCGACTATGAAAAGATGAAGGAAGCCATGATGGAACAGATGAAGCATACTTTCCGGCCCGAATTCCTGAACCGCATCGATGAAACTATCGTGTTCCAAAACCTGACGGAAGAGGAACTGAAGCAGATTGTGGACCTGCTCCTGAAAGAACTGAAAACCCGGATTGAGGAAAACGGCTTCGAGCTGGAAGTAAGTGAGGCAGCCAAGGAATTAATCCTGAAAAAGGGCTATGATCCTGCCTTCGGTGCCCGGCCGCTCAAGCGGGCCATTCAGAAACTGGTAGAGGATACCGTTTCCGAAGAAATACTAAAAAGAACCGTTGTGCCGGGAGATACCATTCTGGTTGACGTACAGGACGATGAGATTGTGATAAGAAATATGGCCAAAGCCTAAAAGCCGAAAACAGGGGGGTTAGCCAGACCCCCTGTTTTTTGTTTTTATGGATAATCAGACAGAAAGCTGGATTTTTTAGACAGCTATCCCCCCTGGTACTGTATAATATTTCATAGGTGATTTGATGAAAAAAGCAATGACTCGCTTTGTCTGCAGTGAATGCGGCTATGAGTCTTCCAAATGGCTGGGACGCTGTCCCGGCTGTTCAGCCTGGAACAGCCTGATCGAGGAAGTGGTCAGCCCATCCAAGAGCCCATCTCTGCAGGGGGTTACGTATCCTGTACCTTTGCAGTCCATCGACCAGGACCAGCTGCAGAGGATGTCCAGCGGCAACAACGAATTAGACCGGGTGCTGGGAGGAGGAATTGTTCCCGGGTCTCTTATTTTATTGGGAGGAGATCCCGGTATTGGCAAATCCACCCTGCTGCTGCAGGTAGCCAGCAGCATAGCTCGCTCCGGACAAAAGGTAGTCTACCTGTCCGGGGAGGAATCCATGAAACAGCTGCGGCTGCGTTCCCTGCGCCTGGGTATTGAAGAAAGCGGAGTTTACCTGTTAAACGAGCAGAATATAGATAACCTGGAAGCCAGCCTGCAGGAACTGGATCCTGCCGTGGTAATAATTGATTCCATTCAGACCGTGTATACTTCCAGTATAAGTTCGGTCCCCGGAAGTGTTGCCCAGCTGCGCCAGTGTACCGCCCAGATACTGGAATATGCCAAGAGAACCGAAACTACCTTCTTCCTGGTGGGCCATGTAACCAAAGAAGGGGCTCTGGCGGGTCCCCGGGTTTTGGAACATATGGTGGACGTTGTCATATACTTTGAAGGAGACAAAAATGTAGCCTTACGCCTGTTGCGCGGGGTCAAGAACCGTTATGGTGCTACCGATGAAGTGGGGCTCATGGAAATGAGCGGACAGGGGCTGGTAGAAGTAACCGACCCCTCCTATGTATTTCTAAGTCCCGGGCAGAATCCCTGCAGCGGTTCGGCAGTGTCCTCCAGCTTTGAAGGCAGCCGTCCCCTGCTGATTGAAGTGCAGGCACTGGTAGCCCAGGCCGGACCAGGTTATGCCAGGAGAATGGCATCCGGTATAGATCAAAACCGCCTGGCATTGATAATAGCCATTTTGGAGAAACAGTGCGGTTATCCCCTGGCTGCCCATGATGTTTTCCTGAAGGTTACCGGGGGACTTTTCCTAAAAGATCCTTCCGTTGACTTGGCTATAGCGGCGGCTATAATATCCAGCTACCGGGAGACCCCCTTGACTGCCGATACGGTTTTTATCGGGGAACTAAGCCTCTCCGGTCAGATACGGCCGGTGCCTTTTCTGGAGCAGCGGCTAAAGGAAATTGATAGAATGGGGTTTAGAAAGGTAATACTACCGGAAAGCTCAGTTCGGAAGGTTGCTCCGGGTCTGCACCTAGAGCTTATGGAAATACGCACCATTGATAATTTAGTGGCGCTTATTACGGAGGGGTGATGTAGTGGACGACATTTATCAGAGCAATTTTCGCAAGTACCTGCAGTTATTGGCTCCGGGTACGCTTTTTCGCGTGGGAATAGAAAATGTTCTGCAGGCCAATACCGGAGCCTTAATCGTTGTGGGAGACACTCCCGAGCTTATGAACCTGGTGAGCGGGGGTTTTAGAATTGATTGTGAATATACCCCGGCGCGTCTGTATGAACTGGCCAAAATGGACGGAGCCATCATCATGAACAGTGATGCTTCCCGCATACTCATCGCCAATGCCCAGTTGGACCCGGATGCGACTATTCATTCCAATGAGACCGGCATCAGGCATCGTACTGCCGAAAGAGTGGCCCGCCAGGTGGGAGTTCTGGTAGTGGCCATATCTCAACGCCGCCGGGTGGTTACTCTCTATCATGGCAATACCACCTTTAGACTGCGGGAACTTCCCACCATTCTGGTTAAAGCCAACCAGGCATTGCAGACCCTGGAGAAGTACCGGAATGTGCTGAATCGCGAACTGCAGAGATTGAGCGGACTGGAATTCGAAGACATGGTGACCGTGTCGGAAGTATGCGAAGTGCTGCGCCGCAGCATTAAGGTATTGCATATTGCCCATGAGATTGAAAACTATATTATCGAGCTGGGAACCGAGGGCCGTCTGGTTAAAATGCAGCTGGATGAACTGGTGGCCAATGTGCACGATGAAGCTCTTTATATTATTCAGGACTACTTAAATTCCCCGGATCGCTCTCCCCAGGAAGTAATGAACAGTTTGCTGCGGGGGTTTGAAGAAGATATATCGGATACCGTTTACATTGCCAAGATTCTGGGTCTGGGCAGCACTACCAGTCACCTGGACCAGCAGGTGTCGCCCCGGGGATACCGGATGCTGCAGAAGCTTCCCCGTATACCGGTACCCATCATAGAAAACCTGGTGGAACGCTTTGGCCTGCTCAGCCATATCATGCGGGCCACTATTGAGGAACTGGATGAAGTAGAGGGTATCGGTGAGGTTCGGGCTCGTTCCATAAAAAACGGGCTAAAACGTATGCAGGAGCAGGTAATCCTGGAATACGTGGTTTAGCCCGTTTGAGGCTAACTTTTGCAGAAGCTAAATATCTGTCCGGAGGGCATCCAGGGCACTCAGGTGCATGGCGCGCCGGGCTGGCAGGTAACCAGCTATCAGACCTATCAAAGTGGCAAAAGCCATAGCGCCTATGGCCAGCAGCGGTGTAATGATGGATATCTGCCCGGGAGTTCCTCCCATCATCCCTCCCATGAACCCCGCCGACAGGTGGTTCAGCAGGAAGGATACCAGGTAGCTGAAGGCGATTCCCAAACCTCCTCCCAAGAAGCCGATTAGGCCGGCTTCCAGCAAAAACATTCTGCCAATATCCTTGAGGTCGGCTCCCAGGACTTTCATGACCCCGATTTCCCGGGTCCTTTCATAAATGCTCATTACCATGGTATTGGTGATTCCGATAGCCGCTACCAGCAGGCTGACTGCCCCAATGCCTCCCAGGATAGCCTGCAGGGTGCGGGAATATTCTTTCATGGAGTTCAGCATATCCAACAGGCTGTGGGATTCAAATCCCAGGTTTCTTATCTGTTCCTGCACATTTTCCACCTGCTCGATATCGGCCACTTTGACTTTTACCTGCTCATAACCGGATTGCTGGAGACTGCGCCCGGACGTCCTGTCCTGGGATTGGGAGCGCTGGTACCGTTCATCTGCTTTTATTATTTCCTCTAAAGCGGTGAGGTTCATATAGGCTTGATAATCCTTCTCCGTACCGCTCTCCTTGAGCATGCCCACTCCTTTTGCTTCATGAGGCTGGGGAGGTTTGCTGTCATTCCCGGTGTCGGAAGAACGGCGCCGTTCTCCGTAGAACAGATCCGAAGTAATCAGCAGGTTGTTGCTGAGCAGATCCACCTGGGGTTGGCCCGAACCGCCCGACCAGCGCTGTTCGGGGGACAAGCGGGGATTGTAAAAAAAGTTGGTAACATATTTGCCGAATATGATGGCTTCCTTATCTCCAGGCTGCAGCAAACGGCCTTGTTCGATTTCAAAATCAAAGGCTTCCAGCAGCTCGGGCTGTATACCTATCACCGACATATCTGCCACCATACGTCCCGCTACTACCCGCATATAAGTGGATTTCAGAGGCATCACTGCCTCTACCCCGGGAATGGCTTTAAACTGCTGCACCGTCTGATCATCCAAACGAACCTCATTGGAACTGTAGGAGGTCCTGCCTTCGATATAGGGCGCGAAAGGGTAAACCTCTATAATATTCAGGCTGCCCATTCGACCCAACTGCTCCTGGTAGGTTTTGTCAATAGCCATCCCCAGTGACATCATAACCACTATGGAACTGGTACCTATGATTACGCCGGTAACCGTAAGAAAAGTACGGGCTTTGCGCCGCAGCATGTTAACCAGGCTCATCTGTAAGATGTCGCGTTTATTCATCCAATTCAACCTCTTTCATACGGCGGCGGTGACGGCGGCGCACTATTATGACAGTAACCACTGCCGCCAGCACCACTAAGGCTCCGGCCCCAATCAGCCATTTCTTTACGGGATTCTGGTTGGAATCTTCCATGGGCATTTCCGGGCCGAAAGACTCAGGAGCGGGGAATGCCATCACATTCAGGGTAAAACTCTTTTCCAGCTGGTAGGGATTGCCCAGCTCATCTTCGTAGGAGAGGATTACTTTTCCGGATAGTTCTCCCTCCTGCTGGGGTATCAAGGTGCAGTCATAATAATCATCCCGGCCCGCTTCCAGGGTGCCTATAAACAGGGTACCGTTCTGGACTTCAAAATCCCCTTCGGTGGTGATCATAAGATTGCGTATGGGGCTGCGCCCGGTATTATATAAATCCAAAGTAATGCTGGCAGGGCTGCCCGGGTAGACTTCCGTGGGTAACATTACATCAGAGGTCACCAGCTTGAGTTCCTTTACTACCGGCAGGCTGATGGTTTCCTGTTCCTCCAGCTTGTTGCCGTCCTCATCCTGGTAATTTATATGGGCGGTCAGGGTATATACCTTGTGCTCCGCTGTGACTTGAGGATGAAGGTTTATGGTATGTTCTACCATTCCCTGAGGAGCAATTTCGGCAAAATAGAAAGAATTGCTGCTGCCCACCGGTGAAAATACATCCCCTTCGGAAGACAGGCTTACCTTGATGTTACGTACCGGTGAACTCTCACTGGTATTGCGAAACATCAGGGTCAGGGAAAAGGTCTGGCCAGCCTGCACGTAATCCTGGCCCAGGTAGTAGTTTTCCAGCAAAATACGGGGGACCAGTTCATCGGTGTCACCTTTGCCTGACACCGGCAGGTAAACCTTTTGTTCCTGGGTGTACTTGTGATTATACTGGTCCTTAAATTCTATGGCCAGGTCCAGGGGATAGGTGCCGCTTTCCATCTTTGCTCCCGCCTTCAGGCGGAATTCCACCGGGTGCATTTCACCGGCCTCCATACTTTTAACAAACTGGGTATCGGGCCAGTTGTCCAGGTTTATACCATCTGTCGAAAAGCCGCTTAAGCGCAGGTTTATGGAATTGATGGGAATATCACTGTCATTTTTCAGGTTTAGCTTGACCACCTGGCTGGAACCAGCCTTTAATTGTTCATTTTCGGTCTGAATTCCCAGCAGTTTAAGCTGGGGCTGGCGCAGGCTGCTGGTTATCTTTATGTATACGGTAGCCGAGGTACTGCCGCCTCCCCCGGAACTGCTTTCATAGGAAACGTTGATGTTCAAAGGGTAAGTCCCCGGTTCTACATTGCCGGGAACAGTTACCGGGATGCTGTACAGGGTGGTGCCGGTAAAACTGGATATGTATTTGCTGAGTGACATCTTGTCGGTCTCAAAGGGCAGTGACTTGGGGTCATTGGCATCCAGGGATATTATCACGTTGTACGCCCGTCCCCCCTCATTCTTAATCGGAATGGACAGCTGGGTCTGGCTGCCCGCTTCCAAAACCGGCATCCAGCGGTCATTCGCTATGAGTATTAGCGGATCTTCTTCTTCATATTGGTTAATATCAACCGCCCACACGGCTGCAGGGACTGCTGCCCATAATATTAAGAAAGTACAGAGACAGGTTAGCCAGATAAGTTTCTTCATTGCTCCACTCCCCTTAATTATTCTCTATCTTTTCGATGCGGCCGTCCAAGATATGTACTATTTTATTGGCATAGGAAGCTACATCGTGATCATGGGTTACAATAAGCAGGGTTTGCTGGTGTTGGGCAGCCAGGCCCGTTATCAGATTCATTATCTCCCGGGTGGTGGCTGAATCCAGATTGCCGGTAGGTTCATCAGCCAAGATCAGCGGGGGATTTCCCACAAAAGCGCGGGCAATGCCTACTCGCTGCTGCTGACCGCCGCTCATCTGCGTAGGCTTATGCCGCAAATGCTTGTTCAATCCCACTGCTGCCAGGATTCGCCTGGCTTCTGCCTGGCGGGTGCGGGCATTCACCCCCCGGAAAGCCAGGGGAAGGCTGACGTTTTCCAGGGCAGTTAAGGCCGGCAGCAGGTGATAGGATTGAAATATAAATCCCAAATAGCGCTGGCGGAAATAAGCCAACTGTCGTTCATCCATTTTATGAACCGGCTTGCCCAGCAAGTAAATCTCTCCCCGGGTGGGCTTTTCCAACCCTGCCAGCAGGTTAAGCAGGGTGGATTTTCCCGAACCGGAGGTCCCCAGTATACAGCAGATCTCACCCGGATTGATGGTAAGAGATACATTATCCAGGGCTACTACTTTTTCTTCCCCGACCCGGTAAACTTTGCGCAAATCTTTTACCTGCACTGCATAATCCAAATCTTATCGCCACTTTCTCAGTATTAGTCCGTCCAGCTCAAGGACCAGCAGTCTTCATCTGCACTAATTACGCAGGTGCAGATGAAATCCTTTCTATAAAAATAAATAAACGGGAAATTTAATAAAAAAACCCGGCTGTCGGCGGGACAGACGGGTTTTAATCTGTGCAAGGGGCTAAAAAGGGGATTAGGTCATGTTAAAAATGCCCAGAGTAGAGGCTTCTTTATACTCTTTTATAAACACATCATACAAGCTTATGTTCAGAGTGTTGCATAGAGCCGCTGAATAAAACAGCAGTTTGCCCAGCTCGCTGATAACGATTTCCTCACAATTTGGGCACAACTCACCACGAAGATGGTTATCTAAATACTGACGGAGCTCATGAATGGATTCGACGTGATCAGGAATTTGCACCTTGTGGGCTTCCACCGACAGGCATCCGCAATCGGTAACTCCTTTGGCAACAGCCCGGTTTACCCGACTGGCGGCTTCGGAAAGTTTGGAGAGAATATCCAGAATACTGCTGTGGCGTATTAACAGATCACCAACCACATTCTGAAATTCGTCACAAATCAAGTCCTTCATGTAAAGACTTGCCCCCTCTTCTGGTGGTCTAACTAATTATAGCCCTGCCTGCATGAGACTGTCAATTCGTGAGCAGATTAGGAGATCTCCGCCAGTTCCTCAATAGGAAAATTTGCCTTGCTAAGTATAATTATACAGCCCTTATAGAAAAATAAAGGTGGAGGTGTATAAATTGTATGGTCACCTGAAAATATCAAAAACAATTATTGTGCTTGCTATTATCTGTGCAGCCTGGATAACTTATGTGTCCCATCTGTTTCTTCCCGCTGAAAAGCCACAATTGATTATGATTGCTCTGGCCACACTGGTGATTTCTTATGCCGCTTTTGGCTGGGTAAAAAACTTCGTCAACCGCTCCATAGCCGCATTTAACCGCTACCTGGACTCGGTTTCCATGGAGGTATTAATCGGCAGTATTTCAGGTTTGATGGTAGGAGTTCTTACCGGCGCCTTGAGCAGTTATCCTTTGTCCATGCTGAAGGGCAGCGGGGTTTACCTTACAATCATGGTTTTCATCCTGTGTGCTTTCCTGGGATTAAAAGTGGGGACCAGGCGGGGCATGGACATATTGCGTCTCATACCGGGGGTTGCCAAGCGCCTGGATGTCAGAGCGCCCATTGCCCGGCTGGCGCCCAAAGTGGTTGATACCAGTGCCATAATTGATGGCCGTATCTATGATGTGTGCCTGAGTCACTTTTTGGAAGGCTGTTTGATTGTTCCCACCTTTGTCATTGAGGAACTGCAGCATATAGCTGATTCCTC
>Ga0134090_1001646_pt1 | contig 13789 bp, 11 predicted proteins | sample 1_4taG_FD_94453 | JGI IMG/M metagenome (GOLD analysis project Ga0134090, IMG submission 94453) | Switchgrass degrading microbial communities from high solid loading bioreactors in New Hampshire, USA - 1_4_20_6_A1 metaG | ecosystem: Engineered > Bioreactor > Semi-continuous > Anaerobic >...
TATACCGATTACATAGAGTTATGGGATATAGAAGCGCAAGGGACATATAAAACAGAAATTCCGCTTTTGGTTTCCAAAGAAGCTACGGGCGGAGTTAAGGAAATAAAGTTAAATCTGGTATATTATGACGAACAGGGAGTTGAGTATCAGACTTCGCTGGCGATTTATCCGCAGATAGAAGCGGAAGGTGTAAGCGAAGACGGTACACCGGTTGTGCTAATAAGTAACGTAAAACAGACTCCCGACAGTCCTGAAGCGGGCGGCAGATTGACGTTAACTTTTGATATTGTGAACAAGAGTTCCATGGACCTTAACGACTTTAAGATTCTTCTTAAAAATTTGGCAGGAAGCAGTTTTGCTCCGGTTGAGTCAGATCCATATAAGTATATTGGGGTGCTTGAGGCCGGGACGACAAAAAGGATTACTCTAAACCTTACGGTTTCTGAAAATGCCACAGAAGGATTGAATATCCTGTCGCTTGCCTATTCCTACACGGGCGGCGGTGACAGCATAGATATACCGATTTTGAATGTAAGAAACGAACTGGGAAATGCCAGCAAACCTAAACTGATTATCAGCAATTATGGGGCGGATGTAGAAGAAATACGTGCCGGCTCGGTATTTAACTTCAGCTTTGAGGTACGTAATACACATTCATGGGCAGCCGCCAAAAACATTATTATAACTGTTTCCGGCAAGGATAAGGCCACTCAGGGCGAAATATTCTCCGTTACCCAGGGAAGCAACAGCTTCTTTGTAAGTAAAATAGGTCCGGGAGAAACTTATACCGGTACCCTGGAGATGAAAGTCAAGTCGGATGCTGCTACCATGGCTTATCCGATAACGGTGTCCATAGAATACGAATATGACGGAATTAAGCCTAATCCTACGACCGGAGAAATAGGAGAGACCGTGATCCACGAACTTAATTTGCAGGTAGTGGAAAATGCCAGACCGGTAGTTGATTATGTGCAGATATATTCCTATGACGGAAATGTAACCGTTAATAATCCTGCTACTTTAGGATTTTCATTCTATAACATGGGTAAATCGACGTTGAATAATGTTATTGCAACGGTGGAAGGCGATTTTATCAGCTCAGCCGGTGATATGTATTTTATCGGTAATGTAAATGCCGGAGATAGTTCTTATGCCGAATTTGAAGTAATCCCTCTTGTGGAAGGTTTGGCAAAGGGTGTTGTAAAAATTACATACGAAGACAGCAACGGAAATGTTCAGGTTTATACGAAAGATTTTGAAGCAACGATTATGGGTGTACAGACATGGGATCCCGGTTATGTAGACGGAGGTATGGATGTTTTTAATCCGCTTCCAGAACCTAAGAAGCCTATACTTCATACATGGGCATTTGTGCTGATACAGGTTGCAATCTTTGTAATATTTGTTCCTGTTTCCAGGAAAGTTATTATAAACATATATAAAAGCAGACTTCGCAAAAAGGAAGAGAATATGATTTAAAAACCCTGATAAAAGGTTTTATTAGGAATGGAGGATATTATGAGTGAATTTGTTATCATAGGTGAAAATACGGCTGCAACAGAGGATGTTCAAATTTCGGGTGTAATTACCGATGAAAATATAATTGACGGCGGAGAAACCGGTAATAATACGGAAGAAACCACAACTACTGATGAAATTACCGATACCGGGGAAACCGATACTTTGACCGGGGAGGAAGCAGCAGAGGGCTCTTCCAATGATGGCATGGAGGATGCGGTAATATCGGAGCCGATTACTGAAGAAGGTGAATATGGGATTCCGGCATATGATGAAGGATATGTTGATACCGGCCTTATTGAGGGCGGTATGGTGTATCCGGGTATGGAAACGGGAACGAGTGAGGTGAAGGATCCGTTGCTTTCTTCCTGGCCGTTTGTAATTGGAATTTCTGCGGCAGTACTTATAGTCAGCATTGCCCTCGGGGCATTCCTGGCCAGGCTGAAAATCAAAAAAGGAATTGATCTGTATGAGGATTAGCGATTTGTTGAAAATGGGTTCCAGAAACCTGTTCAGGAGAAAAATAAGAACAATATTGACGGTACTGGGGGTTGTTATCGGCTGTCTGTTTATTATAATAACCATCTCCATCGGCCACGGTATGGATAAAAGCTTTGAGACCCAGGTGAAAGAATATGGAAGCCTCACCATGATAAACATATATACCTGGGGAGGTATCTATGATGAAAACGGGAATTGGGTAGGAGAACAGCAGCAGAAACTGGATAAAAAACTGGTGGAAAAGCTTAAAGCCATGGATCATGTGAGGGCGGTAACACCCATAGTATACGTCGATGGTAATTTTTATACGGGAAAGTATGAAGGCTGGGCAAATTTAATTGCCATGGACATGAGCGTATTTGATGATTTTGAGTTTCCCGAATTGCAATACGGTGAATATCCTTCGGAGGAAGATAACAGTGTTATTGTATTCGGTTATTATCAGCCCCGATTCTATGATCGAAGGAGCTGGAACCCTGTTGATATTGATCCGCAGAAGGAAAAAATAATGTTCAAATTTCCTGAATGGAGATACAGAAGAAATAATAAGAAAAAAGAATTTGTTCTTCAGTTCAGAAATGTAGCAAAGATGGTGGAGACAAATTCGGAATTTGATTATAATGCCTATATAGATCTGGGTTATTATGAGAAGATATACCGCCAATTTTGCGATACACTGGTGTTGGAAGACCGGAAAAAAGCTCTGAAGGAGTTGGAAAATTACCAGGAAATCAGGCTCAACGTGGATAATATTGACCATGTGGAAGAAGTACAGGAAAAAATAAAAGAAATGGGATATCAATCCACCAGTTTGATGCAGTATTTAAAGCCGACCATAGAGGCGTCGAAGACCTTGCAGATGATATTCTTCTTCCTGGGTGCAGTCTCTATGTTTGTGTCTGCCATAAGTATAGCCAACACCATGGTAATGTCCATATATGAACGGACCAAGGAGATAGGCATAATGAAAGTTTTAGGCTGTGTGGTCAAGGACATTCGTTTACTATTCTTATTTGAAGCGGGTATGATAGGATTTTTAGGCGGTATTATCGGTGTCGGGTTTAGCTTTGTGGCTTCGTACCTTATAAATAAATACGGCCAGCCTTTATTCGGGGCGCTTATGTCAGGAAGCGTGCCCGCCGATGGTGTGGCTGCCACATATTCTATAATTCCGTTTTATCTGCCTTTCCTTGGGCTTGGTATATCCGTGGGAGTCGGACTGCTTTCCGGTTATTTCCCTGCAAGACGGGCAACCAAAATCAGTGCGATTGAGGCTATGAGGACGGAGAATTAAAATATATTATAAGGCAGTGTGGTTTCAATTTAAATTTATAATTCAAAAATAGGGGTATGCAGATAGTTATCATACCGGTAGTATATACATACTGTGATTATGCCTCATCGATTAAGCATTGTTTTCGATGCCGGTGGCATAAATCACAGTATGTGTTTTTATAACGGTATATGATGGGAAATGTCTGTATACCCTTATCCTATGGAAGATGTCTTAATTTTTGAATATTTTGCGTTTTGAAATTATGGTTGAATTTTATAGTGAGTAATTTAACGCACTTGCAATCAGGGTTGGATGCGCATTTGCGCGATATGAATTTGATGGCATAGTCGGATAAGCTTATGGCGAGCGTTTAACACAATACGCTATCTTGTGTATATTTTAGGATAAGATATATTTCTTTAGTATATATTGACAGTATGTTATTTGATCAATTGATTTTTGAAATTTATATGTTATAATGAAAAAACAATGATAATGAGGTGAATTTATGATATGCAATACCTGTGGAAGGGTTATAAAAAATGAAGAGGCCAATTTTTGCGAATATTGCGGTGCCTCTGTCCGCGGGAGAAACGGTTTTGATATGAGTTCCTCGCCTATACCGCCGGTAACAGATGCTGTTACCGTTGACCATAAAGAAAAGCCGGTATCTTTTTTAAACTGGCTGGGTACTTGTTTGCTGGTATTCATTCCTTATGTAGGAAGTTTTTTATTTTTGATAATGCTGTTTGTTTGGGCCTTTGGCCATAATGTACCTGAAAGCAAGAAAAACTGGGCCAGAGCCAATTTAGTAATTATGCTGATATTATTAGTAATATCAATTATTATTATAAATGCAGTAGGCATTGATCAAATTATTAATATGATATTTGGAGATATGTCTCAATATTATAATATATACTAAGCAATAAGCAAAATACTGCAAAAATTAAATAACAGAGAGGAAGAGTGTCATGGGTGAGATCAGAACAAGATTTGCGCCTAGTCCTACAGGCAGGATGCATGTGGGAAATTTGAGGACAGCCTTATATGAATATTTAATTGCAAAGCATGAAGGCGGAACTTTTATTTTAAGAATTGAGGATACGGATCAGGAAAGGTATGTCGAAGGGGCAATAGATATAATATACCGGACTCTGGAAGGAACAGGGCTTATTCATGATGAGGGGCCGGACAAGGACGGCGGCTATGGCCCTTATGTCCAGAGTGAGCGCGTGAAAAAGGGAATCTATCTTGAATATGCAAAGAAACTTATTGAGAAAGGTGCAGCATACTATTGTTTCTGTACGAAGGAAAGGCTGGCTACGCTAAAGCAAACAGTTAAAAGTGATGGCGATGATGAAGAGGCTAAAGAAATTGTTAAATATGATAAGCATTGCCTTCACCTTTCCAAAGAGGAAATCGAAGAAAAACTGAAAGCGGGAGTCCCTTATGTCATAAGACAGAATATTCCTGCGGAAGGGACTACTACTTTTCACGACATAATATACGGAGATATAACCGTTAATAATGAAGAACTGGATGATATGATACTGATCAAATCGGACGGTTATCCCACATACAATTTCGCCAATGTAGTAGATGATCACCTGATGAAAATAACTCATGTGGTAAGAGGCAACGAATATCTGTCTTCGACGCCCAAATATACAAGACTATACCAGGCTTTCGGGTGGGAAGAGCCTGTATATGTGCATCTGCCGCTTATTACCGATGAAAATCACAAAAAGCTGAGCAAACGAAGCGGCCATTCTTCGTACGAAGATTTAATAGAACAGGGATTTTTGCCTGAAGCTATTATTAACTTTGTAGCACTTTTAGGCTGGAATCCGCCTAATAATAAGGAAATTATGTCGCTGGAAGAACTGATAAAAGAATTTGACTATCGCAATATAAACAAATCGCCGGCTGTATTTGACATGGTAAAACTTAGGTGGATGAACGGCGAATATATTAAAATGATGGATGAGGACAGATTCTATGACTTGGCCCTGCCCTATATCAAAGCAGTTATACACAAGGAAATGGACTACAGAAAAATTGCCGGTCTTGTAAAAACCAGAATAGAGACTTTGTGTGATATAGGAGATTTGATTGATTTCTTTGAAGAACTTCCCGAGTATGATGTCGACCTGTTTACCCACAAGAAGATGAAGACTACTACGGAAAGTTCTCTGAAAGTTTTAACAGACCTGTTGCCAAGATTTGAAGCCCTTGAGGATTATTCCGAAGCAGAATTGGAAAAAGTAATAACATCCTATATTCAGGAGCAGGGTATAAAGAACGGACAAGCCTTCTGGCCTGTCAGAACAGCCGTATCCGGTAAGCAATCGACACCCGGAGGAGCTTACGAAATTATGAGTATTATCGGCAAGGAAGAAAGTTTAAAGCGTTTAAAAATAGCCATCGATAAACTTCAACAGACGTTAAACGGTTAATAATACTTTATATATTAATAATTTCTTTTAGTATGGGAAGGCTGTTTCTAAATTTTATTACGGAAACAGCCTCATCCTTTTCTTAAATATTATTTCACTAAAAAATATGTATTTTAATAAACTATTCTTTATCAACAGTCTCGTCCGATAAATAATCTTGTCGGAAAAATATATATCAGGGAGAATTTAATATGCAGTTAAATCACGCGCAGCAGGAGGCTGTAAAACATAAGGACGGGCCAATGCTTGTTTTGGCCGGTCCCGGTTCGGGGAAAACGCTGGTTATAACCGAGAGGACCAAATATCTGATAAATCAATATAAAATACCTGAAAACAAAATTCTCGTCATAACATTTACGCGGGCGGCGGCAAGGGAAATGAAAGAACGTTTTTTAAGGACGATGGGTAAAGACAGGACCGGTGTGAACTTCGGAACTTTTCACAGCGTGTTTTTTACAATATTAAGACATGCCTATAATCTGAGCACGGACAATATAATAGGTGAAGAGGAAAAGACCGCCTGGATAAAAGATATAATAGTAAGAATGGGACTGGAATATGCCGATGAGAAAGAATTCATAAACGACTTACTGTCTGAAATCAGCCTTGTTAAGGGGAACAGGATTGAACTGGCAACTTATTATTCGACCGCCTGTGGGGATGAAGTATTTCGCAGTATTTACCGGGAATATAATAAGAGGCTTAGACGAAACAACCGCATAGATTTTGACGATATGCTGCTTTTTTGCTATGAGCTTCTAGAGGCTCGGGCCGATATATTAAAGCTGTGGCAGGAAAAATTTAAATATATCCTTATTGACGAACTTCAGGATATTAACATCTTACAGTATGAAATAATCAAAATGCTGGCAAAACCGGAAAATAATTTGTTTATTGTAGGAGACGATGACCAGTCAATTTACAGATTCCGGGGGGCAAAACCTGAGATCATGATGCAGTTTCCCAGGGACTATCCGGACAGCAAAAGGATACTTTTGGATATAAATTACCGTTCCGGTATCGAAATTATAAAATATGCCGGCAGCCTAATATCACATAATAGAATGCGGTTTTCTAAGGAATCTAAAGCCCATAGACCGGAAAAAGGCAAGGTCGTTATCGAGAGTTTTGATACAATGACCCAGCAGAATCAAAGACTGGTTGAGGAAATACTTGAACAACACAGGACAGGCATGAAGCTTTCGGACATGGTGATCCTGGTACGTACCAATCTTGGGGCGGGGGCAATTATCCATAAGCTTATGGAGTACAACATTCCGTTTTATGCCCAGGAAAACCTGCCTAATATATTTGAACACTGGATTGCGGCGGATTTGATTTCTTATATAAGAATAGCCTTGGGAGAAAATGATCGGGAGCTGTATTTAAGGATTATAAACAGGCCGAAACGCTATATCAGCCGGGAATGTTTTGATGAACGGAAGGTGGATTTTGAATCCCTTTACAGCTATTATGAAGGCAGGGAGTGGATGTTATCCAGAATAGAGCAACTGGAATATGATCTGGCCATGATTGCCGGTATGAACCCTTATGCGGCAGTTCAGTATATCAGAAGGGGTATAGGTTATGAAGATTTTCTTAAAGAATATGCCGCCAGCCGTAAAATAAACGAGGAAGAGCTTATAGATGTCCTGAATGAAATACATGAAAGTGCCAGAGACTTTAAAACTTATAACGAATGGTTTATTCATATCAGGCAGTATAAGGAAGAATTAAAAAAGCAGGCGCAAAGCGTATATATGAAAAACCAGGAATGCATTAATATTATGACAATGCATAGTTCAAAAGGGCTGGAATTTCCGATTGTCTTTCTTGTGGATGTCAATGAGGATATAACTCCTCATAAAAAGGCGGTACTGCCGGAAAATATTGAAGAAGAAAGACGCCTGTTTTATGTGGCAATGACCAGAGCAAAAGATATGTTGTATATTTACAGCCCCAAAAAGCGTTACAACAAAGAAATGCTTCCGTCCCGATTTATTAAAGAGATAACCCGGAAGAAGGAATAAGGTGTTGCGGCATGGTAAAACCATAGTCCGCAACACCTTCGCAACGAAATTAAATATTAGTTTTCTTCGTCTTCGTAATCTTCAAAGTCGTCATAATCATCATAATCGTCATAATCGTCAAACTCATCGAACATTTCTTCATATTCCTGAGTATCCAGAAGTTCTTCAAACGCATCAGCCACAGCTTCAAATTCATCATCATCTTCTATATTAAGAAGCTGGGGTTCTGCATCGTCATCCTCCTGTATATAGCGGTACAGGAATACATTGTCACTTTCTTCACCTTCAATAGGCTGAAGAGCAATATAATCTTTATCGTCTACCGTAAAGATTTCCAGTACAACGCATTCCAGTTCCGTACCGTCGTCTAATGTTAATGTAATGGTGTCATGCATATGATCATGACCGCATCCACAATTTTCGTTATTATGATTGCCCATTTTACTACCTCGCTTTTTTTAATTTAATCCCTGAAATCACCAAGGAATATAAATAGAATGTATCAGATTGAAGAAAAAAATGCAAGTAAAATCATATATTTATAAAAAAAAATATATTGACTTTGCATTAAAATATTTTAAAATAGAAACGTGGAAACCAGCAAAGAAAGATTTTTTAAGAGAGGGGTACATTTTGGTGGCGACTACCAAAGGCAATTATAAAGGCGCCTATGCAGATTTTGATGATGACGATTACACCAGAAACGATGTAAGAAGTCAGAAAACGGGGGGTAGCGTAAGGGCAAAGCTTCCGCCGGATAAACATCCGGATAAATATGAAACATTAAAAAGGCTTGAAAGAGAAAAAAAGGCAATGCAGAAAAAATATCTGGATGAAGAGTACTACGGGAAACAGAAAAGACAGGTTAAACCAAAGAAAAGAGAAAATACGAACTGGATAAAGCAATATGAATACGGATTGCTGGATGAGGATGATTTTTCGGATTACTAGAAGATGATTCCTTGGCATAGTTAGGTACATATGTTATACCGTACGTAATGTGCAACAGCGATTATAACGACATCTTAAGAATAAAATTCTTAGGATGTTTTTTTATTCTAATAAGAAATGGTTCTACATTATAAGGAATTTTTCTTCATCTTTATAGAAAATACAATTCTAATAGTATTAAAATATTCCGTGCAGGATGCTTGCTTATGCGATATAAAATTTGTAGGCGAAGCCGCAGAAGCCGGGGGTAAGTTATCAGGTGAAACCTTTTATGATGCAATTTTTGGAATGTTTAAAAAAAGCAGGATGTTTTGTTTAAAATCTTATATAATAAAATTTAGCAAATTAATTGCGATATAATTAAAATAAAAAATGAAACTAAATGGGTGTATTTTTTTTAAAGCGCTGAAGGATTGCAAAAGAGTCATTGCTTCTTATATTATTTATTTATAAAAACTTACAAGGCTCCCAAATAAAGCGGTTTTTTATATACGGATTTATACTAGATGGAGGGAATAATTATGCCCGATACACAAAAGGAAATCAAAATTTCAGTCAGGAATTTAGTTGAATTTATTATGCGTTCCGGAGATTTGGACAATACCCAAGGAGGCAGAAATGAAACGGAAGCAATGCAGGCGGGAAGCCGTATTCATAGAAAGATACAAAAGCAGATGGGAGCAAATTATACTGCGGAAGTTCCCTTAAGTATAACGGTTCCGGTTAATAACGATGATATTTCTTTTGATTTAACCGTTGAGGGAAGGGCTGACGGTATAATTGTAAATGATTTGGAAAACGATAAATTTTCCGATGTCATATCCGGTGAGGATAAAGAAGAATTGCCGAAGGTAACCATCGATGAAATAAAAGGTATCTATATGGACCTGAAACTGCTTAAGGAGCCTATTTCGGTACATCGGGCACAGGCCATGTGCTATGCATATATATATGCGGTCAGGTATAACCATGATAAAATCGGGATTCGGCTGACCTATTGCAATTTGGAAACAGAAAATATGAAATATTTTGAAGAAGTGCTCTTATTATCAGAACTTTCAGAGTGGTTTGGCAACTTAATAAATGAATACGCCAAATGGGCCGTTTGGCAGATTAAATGGATTGCAGGAAGAGACGAAAAAATTAATAAGCTGGATTTCCCTTTTACATACAGAGAAGGGCAAAAGGATCTTGTTGTCGGGGTATATAAAACCATTCTTCGAAAGAAAAAGTTGTTTATAGAAGCACCTACCGGAGTGGGCAAAACCATATCTACTGTGTTTCCTGCCGTAAAAGCAATGGGCACTGGTATAGCCTCCAAGATATTCTATTTAACAGCAAAAACAATAGCAAGGACCGTGGCGGAAGAAACATTTCGTTTGCTGATTCAAAAAGGTTTGAGTATAAAAGTAACTACGATAACCGCAAAGGAAAAAATCTGCATTTTGGATAAACCCGATTGTAATCCATCTGCCTGTGCCAGAGCTAAAGGCCATTACGACAGAGTAAATGATGCGGTTTATGATATGCTGACGAATGAAGATGAAATTTCCAGGGAATCAATTTTGTACTATGCAACGATACATAATGTATGCCCTTTTGAAATGTCACTGGATTTGGCATTATGGTCGGATGTTATTATATGTGATTACAATTATGTTTTTGATCCCAATGCATACCTTCGCAGATTTTTTGCAACCGATAAAAAAGAAGACTATGTCTTTCTGATTGACGAGGCCCATAATCTGGTTGACAGAGCCAGGGAAATGTATAGTGCGGTTTTATATAAAGAGGATTTTCTGGAAGTAAATAAGTTATTAAAAGGCATAAATTCCAAACTGGAAAAGATGCTTAACAATTGCAATAAGGAGTTACTGAGACTTAAAAGAGAATGCCCTGAATTTGAAGTATTTGAAGATATTAACAGCTTTTATATGTCCCTGATGAGATTAATGGCAGAGTATGAAGCTTTTTTGCAGGACAATAATATCCTTGAAGGCAGAGATGAAATATTAAAGCTTTATATGGATATCAGGCATTTTCTGAATATATTTGAAATACTTGATGAAAATTATAAAATTTACGGCGATTATGATGAGAATGGTAAGTTTCGCATTAAACTTCAATGTATGGATCCTTCAAGAAATTTGCTTAAGTGCTATGAGAAAGGCAGAAGTGCTATTTTATTTTCCGCTACACTGCTTCCCATCAGGTATTACATGGATCAGTTGGGTGGTAAGGAAGATGACTATGCCGTATATGCGCCGTCGTCATTTAGTAAGGATAACAGACTGATAATGGTGGGGGCTGACGTAAGTACCAGGTATACCCGTAGAAATGAAAAAGAATATCGTAAGATACTTAAATACATTATTGAGTTTACAAAGGCCAAAACAGGCAATTATATGGTTTTCTTCCCGTCCTACCAGATGATGCAGGCTGTTGCCGATATGGCCGGGAATGATTTGGAAGGTCTTATTGTTCAAAACAGTGATATGACCGAAGAGGAACGGGAAGAGTTTCTTGATAATTTTGTGGAGAACCCCCAAACAAGCAGGATAGGTTTCTGTGTTATGGGAAGTATTTTTAGAGAGAGAATTGATTTAAAGTACAGCAGGCTCATAGGTGCCGTTATAGTGGGAACCGGTCTTCCAATGGTATGTAATGAAAGAGAATTATTTAAGAACTATTTCGATGAGAAACGGGGAAAAGGTTTTGATTATGCATACCTTTATCAGGGCATGAATAAAGTCCTGCAATCGGCCGGAAGAGTCATCCGGACTCATGAGGACCGTGGTGCAATACTGTTATTGGATGAGAGGTTTCTTCAGCCTCAATATTATCGCTTATTTCCCAACGAATGGTATCCGTTCGAAATTGTAAATATTAACAATATACAGGATACCGTTAAAGCATTTTGGGAAAAATGCAATTAGAAATATAAAGAGCCGGTATCAATCCTGAAATTAGATTCTCTTGATAAGAAGTCTCTTCCCGATATTACACGATATGAAGCATTAATAATGTGGAACAGCAATGCGCCGATTACCCCGCCGATGAAACCATATATCACATCGTCAATATCACACCTGGCAGGAATAATGAAGTATTGGAACAATTCCATTATGGACGGAAGTAAGAAAAGAGATATGATGCGTATTAATTTTGATTTATTTCGCAATAGCAAAATAATATAAAATCCGTAAGGAGTATAAGCGAATATCCTGCTTAACAGATAAGCCAATATATCGTTCAAGGGTATCAGGCCATTTATATAGTCTTCAATCTGTGTGGCTATGGACCAGAAAGGGGTGAAATTATAATTGCCGGCTTTTAATCGGTATATCCATGGAAAAGCGTCTTTTCCGAATGAACCATATATAAGTATCCCCATATAAAACACGGCAAATATTATGCTTACATTTCGGTAGAAAATATAGAAATTTTCGATTCTTTCACCGGAATCAAACATATTGCGTAAAAGGCAATGGACGGTAGGCACCAGCCAGTTTAAGGCAACTATGCCGACCAAGGTGCCGGTAAAAGGTATTAAAGTATCCGCACCTAAATATGTCAATAAAGTAATAATACCCGAAATAAATAATATCAAAATTGTATAAATAAAGCAGGATTCATAATTCAGTGAAAGCTCTGAAAGTATATGAGTGCAGACAATTACCGTAATAGCGCATATTACCAGAATAATACAAGAAGAAGCAATAAAATAATAAGCGCCAAACTGGACTAATATACTAATTATACATAAAAAAACAATTAATGACGATATCTCCGTATTGGAGCGCCTGCGCATGGGTACACCTGCTTTCGTTATATTATCATACGTAGTTTACCTGGAACACAGCGTATAGCAATATGAGAACTAAAGGCAGGAATCTCTCCGTCAGTGTGAACAGCGGCTTTTTTATCCGCTATAATCTCTACGTTTGAACATTTAAAATATTCTACACCTTTAACATGAATATGTTTGCCAAAAATAATTGTGGGCAGAAACAGCATTATTGCGAGCCGGGACAGGCCATGAACCAGACAAACACTTAATTTGCCGTCTGTCGGATCTGCACCTGGAGCCATCTTAAGGCCGCCGCCTTCAAATTGATGAATCATACCAGACAAGAGGAGAACTTTTTTATAGCTGTTCCTCTTTATGCCGTCCACAATAACTGTGGCATCAAGAAAACGGATACCGAGCACCTGCTTAATTGCAATTGCCAGGTAGATCAGTTTGCCGAGGCCATATTTATTTAATTTCATTTTCAGTTTTGAAGACTGCACTTCCGCGCAGACATTTGCGTCATATCCAATTCCGCTGGAACATCCAAAATTTCTTGGCTTCAGATCCCTTTCCTTAAATATAACCTCACCATAATCCAAATATATGAATTTTTTGGGTTTTAATATATTTTCTAAAGCTTTAAGTGGATCTTTCGGAATTTTTAAACTTCTGGCCAGATCATTGCTTGAGCCGGAAGGAATATATCCTAACAACACATCTTCAAAGTTTTCTATTCCGTTAAGAACTTCGTTAAGAGTACCGTCACCGCCTAAAACGACAATGTTCTTAATACCTTTATTCTGCAGGCAGATTTGTCTGGCAAGTTCTGTGGCATGCCCTTCCTGCTGTGTTATATTCGCTGTATATTCTATGTTTTGGCGATCCAATTCATTTTTAACCGTCCACCAGTAACGGATCCCCTTACCGGAACTTGATTTGGGATTGATAATGAAATGATACATCTATTAATAATCTCTCCTTGCCTGTAATCTGCCAATATTTAATTGGTAATTAAATATTATATTATATTCACTTTATTGTCAATAATTTGCACATAATTATTCTTTTATCGAGCGAATAACCATTTAAATATTTTGTGCTTACTTTTTATGACAGATACAGGCACAGAATTGTCCTTGCTTCATAAGATATATAGAACAAAAGAGTATTTTCGGTGTTAATTATATTTGAAAGGAGTATTTGGATGGACAGACGGATTTATCGTCAAACCGGACGTGGTAGGTATACTGCGCCATACAGA
>Ga0134090_1001648_pt1 | contig 13777 bp, 15 predicted proteins | sample 1_4taG_FD_94453 | JGI IMG/M metagenome (GOLD analysis project Ga0134090, IMG submission 94453) | Switchgrass degrading microbial communities from high solid loading bioreactors in New Hampshire, USA - 1_4_20_6_A1 metaG | ecosystem: Engineered > Bioreactor > Semi-continuous > Anaerobic >...
ACGAAACAAAAGCTAATGGTGTTGAACTTTCAGCTAGTGGAAATCCTTTGGGGGTAGGAAAATACACTCTTGTTTTAACAGCACGCTCAGGTGAACCTAACGATTATGATGTAGTTTTGAAAGATGCTACGGGTAAAGTAGTGGCTTCAAGAAGTGATGTAAATATTACCAATGCTGGTGGTGGGGCTACTCTTGATATAGGCGGTTTGAAATTTACTTGGGATGATAATAGTAGTAGTGGTGGTGGTGGTAATGACACTTCTACTGTAAGTGCAGGTTCAACAGAAGTTATTATATCCGCAAATTTCATTGTTACTGTTGCGGACGCTGATGGTAAACAGGTCGATTCTAAAACTGTAAGTGGAAATACTACTGGTACTGTAAATGTTGGCGGTCTTGCAATCAGTTTCAATACTTCTTTGACTAATGATGAGAGCAAAGCTACAGTTGAAACCGATGCGGTTTCCTTCCAGATTGGAGCAAACGCAGGACAGTACACCAAGTTGTCTATCAGCGATATGTCATCCAAAGCTCTGGGTGTTGATGGCATTGACCTGTCCACTGCTGAAAGTGCAAGCGAAGCCATCACTACCATAGACCAAGCTATTCAGTCAGTATCCTCTGAGAGAGCTAAACTGGGTGCTATCCAGAACCGTCTCGAGCACACAATCAACAACCTGGGTACCTCCGCAGAGAACCTGACAGCTGCTGAAAGCCGCATCCGTGATGTTGACATGGCTAAGGAAATGATGGAATTCACAAAGAACAGCATTCTGCAGCAGGCAGCACAGGCTATGCTGGCTCAGGCAAATCAAATGCCTCAGGGAGTACTGCAGCTTCTCAGATAATTGCAACAACGTGTATTATATATTTAAGGAACAGTGCAAACTGTTCCTTAAATTTTATATATTGAAATTTTACCCTGGATAAAATTGCTTCTGCATGTCAATACTGTTTCCAATGCTTTGAATTGCTGATCAGACAGAATTATCAATCCCGTCTTTACTGTTGGTATACATAAGGATAATGCCAGATAAGTTACCTATGAAAAATCCGGGACAATCCAATAATTTATACAACAGATTATAAGCCGCTTGGATAATATTGATAAATTACGGTAAAGATTTTTCCGATATATATATAGAGTAATAAAGGTTTTTACCATTTTAAACAGGAGTACAATTGCTTTTGCAATTATTATATACATGATCCGATTGGAGGGGTCGATATGAGAATCGATTGTATGAATACCGTGACAAGAACGGGTGATATGAACCTGGAGAAAGTCATAGCCGTACAAAAGACAATTCCACCCCAGGCAGGGATGCAGATAAACAGGGAAGAAAGCAATGGTATTGACATATCTGAAAGGATGATTATTAAAGCCATTGAAAAAGCTAACAAGGAACTGGTTATTGCCAACCGTGCCCTGGAATTCTCGGTGCATGAAAAAACGAAAGAAATAATAGTAAGGGTTATAGATGTGGAAAAAAAGGAAGTAGTACGCGAAATACCTTCTGAAAAAATACTTGATATGCTGGCGAACATGCTTGAGCTAGCAGGAATATTAGTTGACGAAAGAAGGTGATAATGTGAACCATATTAATAATACTACAATGCGATTGGTTGGTATGGCGTCGGGGCTTGATACCGACACTATTATAAGCCAGTTAATGAGCGTTGAGAAATTGCCGCTCGCAAAGCTTCAAAGGCAAAGGCAACTGACCGAATGGAAAATGGAGGCATACAGGGAGTTTACAAACGCTTTGCGAAGCTTTAAGGAACAGTTTTTTGACATTGCGAAAAGATCGTCGTATTTGCTGTCGGAAACCGCGTTCAAGGTTTTTAAAGTTTCATCGTCATCCGATGAGTATGTCACTGCAAAAGGGACCTACTCAGCCCAGGCTGGAAGCCATACCGTAGTGGTAAACAAGTTGGCGACAGCATCCAAGGTAATTGGTAAAGGCGGCGTTTCGAAAGATATCTCAGGCATGGTATCTGATATCGACCTTACTGGCCTTAAGGGAAAGAAAATAAAAGTAACCCTTGACGGTGTAACGAAGGAGCTTGAACTGGAAGATTTCAGCGGTGAATCGGGTACCGAGCTGGAAAAGCTTGAAAAGGGACTGAAGAAATTGCTTGATGACGCCTTTGGTGCGGACAAAATAGTAGTTGACGTCAGGAACATCGATGAAGACATAATGATTAAGTTTTCAACTGATAATGGCGCAACCAGGCTGACACTTTCATCGGGAAGTGAAAACGACGGGTTATCAGCCCTTGGTATTGCTCCGGGTTCGTCGAACAGGTTATCTACAGGCAGTACTTTAGGTGCCCTTGCCGATAAACTGGGCAACGGTTTGACCTTTGTGAATGGCGAGGTTACATTCAAAATCAACGACAAGAGTTTTACATTTTCGGAAAAAGATACGCTGCAAAAGGTAATTAACACTATAAATAATGATGCCGAGGCAAATGTAATATTAAGCTATGATGAAACCGCCGACAGGTTCACTATGACCGCAAAGCAGACCGGTGCTGGCAACAATATCAGGTATGAAGATGTGGATGGCAATTTCTTTGAAGCCATTAATTTTACCGGTCTCAGTGAAAAAACCGTACCTGCAGAGCCTTCCGACCCTGCCGAAGACCTATCCGGAATATACAAGGGCCAGGATGCTGAAGCAGTAATTGACGGGGTTAAGCTTGTCAGAAGTTCCAACACATTCACGGTAAACGGTGTGGAGTACACCCTGAAAAAGGTGCATGAAGGAAAAGGTTCCGCAACCATTTCGGTCGAGCAGGATATTGACGCCGTGTTTAATTCGATTAAAAGTTTTGTTGACGAATACAACAAGCTGGTTGACATGTTCAACACCGAATTATCCGAAAAGTATAACAGGAATTACCAGCCGTTAACCGATGAAGAAAAGGAAGCAATGACCGAGGACCAGATTAAAAAATGGGAAGAGAAGGCAAAGACCGGTCTTTTAAGGAATGATACAATCCTTCAGGACATCCAGCAAAGTATGCGTTTTGCATTAATGGATGTGGTGGAAGGCGTGGGTATAAGCCTTTCATCCATCGGTATTACCTCAAGCTCATACCTTGACAAGGGTAAACTGAACATAGACGAGGACAAGCTTAAGAAAGCCCTCATGGAAAGACCCGATGAGGTGAGGGAGCTGTTTATTAAAACTTCGGATACCGTTCCCCTTTATGATCGCGACCTTACTGCAGAACAGCGCAAAGCCAGGTATAAGGAAGAGGGGCTGTTCCACAGGATATCCGATATACTTAATGATTATATATCCACATACAGGAACAAGGACGGCAAGAAGGGAATACTGCTGGAGAAGGCAGGAATGGTGGGAGACATAACTGAGTTCAACAGCAGCCTTGCAAAAGAGATAAGCTCTTATGATGAAAAAATAAGTGAAATGTATGTAAAACTGTTTGAAAAAGAAGAGAGTTACTATAAAAAGTTTACCGAACTGGAGAAATATATGAACCAGATGAACTCGCAAATGAACTGGCTTCTTTCCCAGTTAAGTTCCAATCATTAATGATGATTTCATCTGAGTTGACGGAGGAATCTATATATGAATATTACAGGTTATGATCAGTACAAGGAAAACAGCGTTTATACGGCAAGCCCGGAAGAACTGACGTATATGCTGTATAACGGGTTGGTCAAGTTTATAATGAAGGCCCAGCATGCCATATCAAAAAAGGATATGGAGCTCGCCAATGAAAGCATACTGAAGTCCCAGGCAATAGTAACTGAGTTAATATCAACGCTGGATGATAAATACGAAATAGCAGCCAGTTTGACCTTGCTATATGACTATATGCTCAGAAGGCTTATTGATGCGAATGTGCAAAAAAGCGCTGAAATCCTGAATGAAGTGCTTGATTTTGCAAAGGATCTGAGGGACACATGGGAACAGGCAATGAAAATCGCCAGGAAACAGTTGAAGAATAGTGCAACTGCTGCAGGTATATAATTTATTATATCTCCTGTAATTATGGAGGGGAAAATGCATACGCAGGATTTGATTAATCAGATGATTGCATTATCGGGCAAAAAGCTTGATATGCTGAAGCAGTTAAAAGAATTATCCGAAAGGCAGAATGAAGCCTTCAGGCAGCAAAAGCTTGACGAGGTGGAGGAAATACTGAATAAAAAGGACGAGATAATAAACTATGTGAGAAAACTGGATGACGCTTTTTTAAAGGTTTCCGATGCCTTGAAAAGAATATTGGGGATAGACAGCCTGACCCAGCTTCAAAATGTTGATATAAACGGCAGCAGGGAGTTGAAGGAGCTTATTGACAAAATTACCTCACTGGTTGAGGATATAATCAGTATTGAAAAGCAAGGCTATGATAATGCCGAAAAGCTTCAGACGGAGTTTACCAGGGAAATCAAAAATATAAATGCCGGCAAGAAAATAACAAATGCATATAGTGCAAAGCCTTTAAGCAATCCGTCCTACTTTATAGACAAAAAGAAGTAAAAGCTTGGCCCGAAGCCTTTTATAAAAGAATTCATCAAGTATGAATTCTTTTTTTATGCCCTGTTTCATATATATGATTGAACGGGTCACAAGGGTGAATTAATATTACGGATACCAGTATTTTAAACAGCAGTCTTTTTATGATATCGCTTACAGGCTTGATAACGGGTATTATCGGAACAGGAATCGGCGGGTTGACGGCATTCATACCCGTCTCCCTTTCCGACCGGATTCAAAGCGCGCTGCTTGAATTTACTACGGGTATAATGATCAGCATGGTATGCATGGAGCTTCTGCCCGAAGGATACAGGGCGTCAGGCTTCGTTCACACTTCGATAGGCCTTTTACTGGGTGTTGTAATGATTATTATTGCGGATGAACTGTTAAGGGCGGCATACCGCAAAAGAAAAAATCCTCAGGGCATTTATGCAGGAAATAAAACCATGCTGCTGTCGGGGTGGATGATGGCGCTTGCCGTTGCACTGCATAACCTGCCCGAAGGGTTTGCGGTGGGTGCGGGCTTCCAGTCGGGCACCGGCATAGGAATAACTTTGTCACTGGCAATTCTTCTGCATGATATTCCTGAAGGAATGGCAATGGCAGTTCCGCTCAGGATTGGAAGGATAAATCCTATCAAGGTGTTTCTCATCACCATACTTTCGGGTGTGCCAATGGGGATTGGAGCTTTTCTCGGTGCGGCATTCGGAAGCATATCGGACATGTTTTCCTCGATATGCCTTGGGGTTGCAGGCGGGGCTATGCTTTATGTAAGCCTTGGAGAGCTTTTAAACGAATCCCGTTCGATATATAAGGGCAGATTTCCCCTGCTGGGCAACATGGCAGGCATTCTGACAGGAGCGCTGATATCGATTTTAGGGTAAAATAAAATGCTCTGCTTTTCAGCAGAGCATTTCTTTTCAAATTTTAGCCGTTTACCTTATCCTTCAGGCCCTTGCCTGCCTTGAAAACAGGTGCTTTGGAAGCAGGAATTACGATTTCTTCCTTAGTCTGAGGATTTCTTCCTTTTCTTTCAGCTCTTTGCTTAACTTCAAATGTACCGAAACCAACAAGAACTACTTTCTCGCCAGCAACCAGAGCTTCTTCTACAGCAGATATCATTGCATTCAATGCAGCTTCGCTATTTTTCTTGCTTAATCCTGATTTAGCAGCAATAGCATTTACTAATTCAGATTTGTTCATACAAGATAACCTCCCGCACTTAATTTCGACATCATTTTATAATGAAAACCCACCAAAGTCAAGTATTTGAGGGTATTTTTTCTAAAAAAAATTAAAAATTTTTCCAATTAAATTTTGCATATGCTGGTATTAACAGCCAATATCAGGAATTTCCAGTTTTTTCATATTGAAAAAACTATGAAAAATTAATCGATATTTGGTGAATGTTAGCACATTTTATCCTTTTGCAACGAATAAAGTTCCAACCTTTTCACCGCGCAGAATATCAAAAAGAACAAAAGGATCACTGCCGTTTGCCAGTACCATATGTATTCCCGAGTTAATCACAATGTTGGCGGCATTCAGTTTCGTTACCATGCCCCCGGTACCGAGCCTGGTACCTTCACCCCCGGCACAGTGCCTTATATAGTCATTTATTTCGGTTACGGTGTCTATGAGTATGGAGTTTTTATTCTCACGGGGATCGGAGTTATAAAACCCGTCTATGTCCGAAAGGATTATTAACAGATCTGCATGTACCAGCCTTGCAACAACCGCAGACAGCGTATCATTATCGCCGAAATGCTCCATGGAACTTATCTCGTCGGTTGAAACGGTATCGTTTTCATTGACAATCGGAAGAACATGTTTTTCAAGAAGGTGCTCAAAGGTGTTTTCAATATTCTTCCTTTTTATTTCATCATCCACGTCGTTTTTTGTAAGCAGAACCTGGGCAACTATCTGGTTGTAGGCTGAAAACATTTTACTGTATATGTTCATCAGTTCACATTGGCCGATGGCCGCAAGGGCCTGTTTCATTCCCATTATCTTCGGGCGTTCCTTCATGCTGAGCTTCCCCATGCCAACACCTATGGCGCCCGATGAAACAAGGACAACCTCGTACCCCTGGTTGATTAGTTCCGCTATGGCCATGGACAGCCTGTCCATCCTGAGCAGGTTCATTTTTCCGGTTTCATGGGTAAGGGTCGAAGTACCCACTTTAATTACAATACGTTTTGCATTTTTCAAGGCAATACGCTTTAAATCTGTCATAAAAAGCACTTCCTTAAAATATTCTGCTATAATATCTGCAACATTATATCATGAATTACAGAAAATAATAAGATATTCCAAAATTTATAACCCAATGCCCCTGGTGCCGGCTCAAAGCCTTTGATTCCGGTAAAGGGTGAGGCTATTATATCACACTGTTTTCAACCGCTGCAATAATCAGGATCGTATATTTGACACAAAGAAAAGGTTTGTCGTACTTTGCATCTTGCAGCATTATCTGGTTGTGCTATAATCTATTTGAATTGCAGAAGATATACTTATAACCTGTTTTTATACGGAGATTGGAATGCAGACAAAATATATCAAATTTACGTCTTTTGACTCACCGGAATTTATAGATGCCGCAAAAGCACTCAGGGAAGGAAGGCTCGTGGCTTTTCCGACCGAAACGGTTTACGGCCTTGGTGCCGACGCTTTAAACACTGAAGCCGTCCGGTCCATTTATACTGCGAAGGGCCGGCCCAGTGACAACCCGCTTATTGTACACATAGCCGATCGGGAAATGCTGGGACCCCTTGCATCTGAAATAAAGCCCGGCGTATTGAAGCTTATTTCGGCATTTTGGCCCGGACCTCTTACAATCATTATGAAAAAGACGAGTATTGTTCCCGATATAACTACGGGCGGCCTGGATACTGTGGCAATAAGGATGCCCGACAATATAATTGCTCTCGAGCTGATAAGGAAGGCAGGAGTTCCGGTTGCGGCTCCAAGCGCAAACCGCTCGGGCAGGCCAAGCCCGACAATGGCAAAACATGTTTTGGACGATCTCGACGGCAGGGTTTCTTATATCATAGACGGGGGCCCGTGCAAGGTGGGGGTTGAATCCACCGTAATTGACATGACTGTTGAGCCCGCCGTGATATTAAGGCCGGGCGGAATTACACCTGCAATGATAAAGCAGGTTATAGGCGATGTTGAACTGGACAGGAGCCTTGTTGAAAGGAAAGCCGTTGATAGGCCCAGGTCTCCGGGAATGAAATACAAGCACTATGCACCGAAAGCCGAGGTGTATGTTGTTTCAGGGGACTATTCCGACATTGCGGCCTGGTTTCAAAAGGCAGTTTCAGAGGATGAAAAAGCGGGTATAAAATCTGTAATTCTCGCAGCGAAAGAGCATATAGAGCAGTACGGGTTGATTAACGCAATTTCCTATGGCAGCATAGATGATGCGTCCGAGGTTGCATCCAATATATTCCGGCTTTTCAGGGAATGCGACAGGATGGAGGCAGAAAAAATATATGTTGAAGCGATACCCAGGGAGGGTATAGGTCTTGCGGTTATGAACCGTGTTGAAAAAGCTGCCGGGGGGAAAATAATACGGGCATAAGAATTATATTTCGGATATAATGTAGCAAAGAATAAATTGATACGGGGTATTTTGTATTATGAAGAACATACTTTTTGTCTGTACCGGTAATACTTGCAGAAGCCCGATGGCTGAAGCGCTGTTCAGAAGCATTCTTGAAGCTGAAGGATATGATAATGAATATGAATGCTCTTCCGCCGGTGTTTATGCCTTTGAAGGTGACAGCTCAACCGTTGAGGCAATAGAAGCCATGAAAAAATACGGCCTGGATATTTCTAAGCATTATGCCAGGATTCTTGATTACGAAATGATTCAAAATGCTTATATAATTCTGACAATGACAAAGGACCACAAGAGAATGATACTGGATGTGTATCCGGAAGCAGCCGACAAGGTTTTCACGCTGAAGGAATTTGCAGGGTATACTGAAGACGACTGGGACATATCCGATCCTTTCGGTTTTGATGTGGATGTTTACGAAGCCTGTGCGGAAGAGATTGAGACGGTGCTTCTGAAGATCCTGGACAGGCTTTGATGTTGTAAACGCCTTTAGTCCTAAGATAATTCGATGGCGTGGTCTCCATATCCAGGGTGGCTCGGTTCCACGCTCTCAATTTGCCGGAATGCAGCGTGGCCTTGATGTGTGCTGCTCTGCGTCAAATCACCCGAATCACCCGCTATAGCACTAACCTCTGAACAGTAACCTTTACTGATAATGATTACATTGATATGCTTCAATTGCTTGCACAATTTGCTATGTTGGTATAAAATGAACATAGGATTTGAAGTTAACAGAAATTTTCAGTGGAAATAATCCTGTTCTGTGCATTAGAGGGGAGACTTATTTTTTTATGATAGCGATAGGCAGTGACCATGGCGGTTACGAATTGAAAGAAGTGATAAAAAGCTATCTTGACAGCGAAAAAATACCATATAAGGATTTTGGCACATGCAGCCTTGAGTCGGTTGATTATTCAGATATTGGTGTTGTGGTTGCGAAAGCCGTAACATCGGGCGAATGCGATTCGGGCATTGTTATATGCGGTACCGGCATAGGAATTTCAATTGCGGCGAACAAAGTGCCGGGTATAAGAGCGGCATTATGTACCGATTCATATATGGCCCGGATGGCCAGGGAACATAATAATGCCAATGTGCTTGCGTTGGGCGGCCGTGTTCTTGGAACAGGACTGGCTCTTGATATTGTTAAAGCCTTTATTGAAACCCCTTTTTCGGAAGAGGGCCGTCACCAGGCAAGAATTGATAAAATAAAGGGAATTGAAGAACAATATAATAAAGGATAAATGGAATGCCTATTATGGCATTCCATTTTTTAAGACTGCTTAACATGGTGAAAAATAAGAAAAATACAGTATGGAAGGTAGGTTTTTACATGCAAAACTTGGATAACGTTTTTGTTTTTGATCATCCCCTCATCCAGCACAAGGTTTCTTTATTAAGGGATAAAAATACAAGCTCCAAGGAATTCAGAGAGTTGGTATCCGAAATATCGATGTTAATGGGGTATGAAGTAACAAGGGATCTCCCGTTGATGGAAGTTGAAGTTGAAACACCGTTGGCTGTCGCAAAAACAAAGGTTTTATCAGGAAAGAAACTGGCCGTGGTTCCAATCTTAAGGGCAGGCCTTGGTATGGCGGACGGGTTTTTGAAGCTTGTACCCATGGCCCGAGTAGGTCATATAGGGATTTACAGGGATCATGAGACACTCGAGCCGATAGAATATTATTGCAAACTCCCGTCGGACATAGATGAACGTGATGTTGTGCTTGTGGATCCGATGCTTGCGACGGGCGGCTCGGCCAGTGGCGCAGTTAATTTCATAAAAAAGCGCAATGTAAAGAATATAAAATTCATGTGTTTGATTGCATCTCCTGAAGGAATCCGCCGATTGCACGATGATCACCCGGATGTAGCCATTTATTGTGCTGCTGTGGATGAAAAACTGAATGAATTCGGTTATATAGTTCCAGGCCTGGGCGACGCCGGAGACAGGCTGTTCGGAACAAAATAACACTTGGTTGCAGGAATTGCTTAAGGGGTGAATTTTTGTGAGGCCGTCTTGGGATGAGTATTTTATGGATATTGTTGAACTCGTCAAAAAACGCTCAACATGTTTGCGCCGCCAGGTGGGGGCCTTGATTGTCAAGGATAAGAGAATTCTCGCAACGGGTTATAATGGTGCCCCGGTAGGCTGCAAGCACTGCGATGAAGTTGGTTGCCTCAGGGATCAGTTGGGAATACCGTCGGGCCAGCGGCATGAAATCTGCCGGGCGGCCCATGCCGAGCAAAATGCCATTGTTCAGGCTGCGTATTCTGGTACCAGCGTTAACGGCAGTGTCATGTACGTTACAACACAGCCCTGTGTTCTTTGCGCCAAGCTTATTATTAATGCCGGAATTAAGAAAATCGTTTTCAAGGGCGATTACCCCGACAACCTTGCAATGGAGTTGTTGCAGGAAGCAGGGGTAAGAGTTGTGAAATATGAAGGACATAAATGACGACAGTGTAACCAAGGCTTAACATTTATTTAAACAAAATGATAAACCAGGCCGACATATAGTGATATAATATGAATGATTTCCAAAATGTTCTGGGATAAGCTTTTTTATCTGACAGCATCGGAACATTTCCGGAGGTTATATTGTCTTATGTTATTGGATAGAATAAAATTAAGTCCTTAGATTTTGCTTGTACAAAAGAGGTGTCAGAAAGATAAAATGATAGAATATATTATACCATTTGCAGTGGCTTTGATTGTTTCTTTTTTTGCAAGCCCCATAGCTAAAAAAGTTGCCGTACGTTTTAATGCAATCGACGTTCCAAAGGATGACAGGAGGATGCATAAGAAACCCACCGCCCTTATGGGTGGACTTGCTGTTATTGCAGGTTTCCTTGTTTCTCTTTTTTATGTTTTCCTGGTATATCGTCCCGATGACCTGTTATCATGGATTAAGGATATATCACCCGTAAAAATTATTGGCTTTTTTGCAGCACTGTTGATTGTTGTAGCCATGGGGATTATAGATGACATACATCCCTTGTCTGCGAAAATTAAATTCCCGATACAGCTTGTTGCCGCTGCAATTGTTGTTTTTACCGGAACGAAGATAAAGTATTTCACCATATCAATTAAGGATATAAGATACGTCAGCATTGATGATACCCTGTCCACTGTTTTGTCAATTCTATGGATTGTAGGAATCACAAATGCAATAAACTTAATCGACGGCCTGGACGGCCTGGCTGCAGGAGTTACAGGAATAGCGTCATTGTCCCTGTTTGTTGTTGCAGTTATGATGGTTCCGGATATTCCGGCCGTTTTCGCCGTTTTGTATGTGGCTTTGGCAGGTGCGATTATGGGGTTTCTGCCGTACAACTTCAATCCTGCGAAAATATTTATCGGGTCAACCGGAGCGTATTTCCTGGGCTTCATGATGTCGGTAATATCAATTGAAGGCGCAACAAAAGCATACACCGCGCTGACCATGGTTGTTTCACTCATTGCATTGGGTCTTCCGATATTTGATACGGCTTTTGCAATTATCAGAAGGGTACTGAATAAAAAGCCTATTGGCCAGGGTGACAGGGGGCATATACATCACCGCCTGGTTGACATGGGTATTTCGCCGAAATTCTCGGTAACAATACTTTATGTCGTAACGGGTGCACTTGGCCTTGTGTCAATTCTGCTGGCAAACAAGGGACTTCTCCCTGCAATTATACTTGTAGTGATTATATCGGTGTTTGTTGTTGCGGGAGCACGGTACCTGTCGGGTATTATCGGAGACAAACAGATGGAAAAGATGACCGAAGATTCGCAGGAAGAAAGCCCTGTGAATGCAAAAGTCCCCGAGAAAGCAAGGCCATATACTCACGGACAAGCTGAAAAACCTTAACGGAGAAAGCAGTATGATGAAAAAACCTGTAATACTTACGATATTCGGAACCAGGCCTGAAGCCATCAAAATGGCTCCACTTGTCCAGGCAATTGAGAATTCCGGCGACCTTGCATCAAAGGTATGCGTAACGGCCCAGCACCGGGAAATGCTGGATCAGGTTCTTAATACATTCAAAATCCTCCCTGATTATGATTTGAATATCATGAAAGAAAGGCAGACCTTGTCGGGTATTACCGAACGTGTGCTTGTTGGTGTTGAAAAAATACTTATGGATTTAAAACCCGATATGGTCCTGGTTCATGGCGATACTACCACCACATTTGCCGCTTCCCTGGCGGCTTTTTACTGCAAAATACCCGTAGGTCATGTTGAGGCCGGGCTTAGAACATATGACAAGTATTTTCCTTTTCCCGAAGAGATGAACAGGAAGCTTACCGGGTGCATAGCAGATATTCATTTTTCACCAACCCGGACAAATTATAACAACCTTGTAAGGGAAGGGGTCAGCCCTGATAATATTTACATAACCGGGAATACCGTTATTGATGCGTTGAAGTATACTGTTTCGGATGATTATCAGTTTGAAAACACCAATCTGAGGAAAATGGATTTTACAGGGAAGAGAATAATAGCCGTTACAGCCCATAGACGTGAAAATCTGGGGCAGCCTCTTAGAAATATATGCCATGCATTAAAGGAAATAGTGCAGAATTATGATGATGTCGAGATAGTTTATTCATTGCACATGAATCCGCAGGTCAAGGAGCCTGCATACGAAATTCTTGGCGGGGTGCCGGGGGTTCATCTGATGGATCCGCCGCTCCAGGTTCTTGATATGCACAACCTTTTGTCAAGATCATACCTGGTTCTGACAGACTCGGGAGGATTGCAGGAAGAAGCACCGTCCCTTGGCAAGCCTGTGCTTGTTTTGAGAAATGAAACAGAGCGTCCCGAAGCGGTTGAAGCCGGGACGGTTAAAGTTGTCGGAACCGATAAGAATACAATAGTCAATGAAACTTACAAGCTTTTGGATGATGAGTCCGAATACGGAAGAATGGCCCACAGCGTCAATCCTTATGGTGACGGACACGCTTCAGAGAGAATTGTGGAAGCAATCCGGTACTGGTTCGGGCTGACCGGTAAAAAGCCTGAACCCTTCAGGTAATTTCGATTCTTCTTCCATGGGTTGTTTTATTGTCCGATTTGGGTATAATGATTGTAAGTATCCCGTCCTTATATTCGGCAACCGCCTTGTCGGGCTGAACCTCGCATGGAAGGGGAATGATTCTTGAAAACCTTCCGTAAAACTGTTCGGAACGGTAAATTTCTTCGTTATTCATGGTCTGAACGCGCCTTTTCTGGCCTGCCAGCTTAACATATGTATTCTCCACGATTATTTCCATATCCTCTCTTGAGAGTCCGGGAACTTCGGATTTAATTATTATTACCTTGTCGGTTTGATAAATGTCGGTTCTTGGGGTCACATAACGGTTGATAAGGGACAACGGGAAGCTGCCGACAAAATCGTTCACTTCACATGCCAGTTCGGCCATTTGATGAAATGGTTCCAGATCCATAAAGCTCATTTGAAAACCTCCAATATATTATATTTCCAGATCAAATGCTATTTTTTACCGATATTGCGTTTAAATAATAAATATGCTTAAAACATTGCTTTTAGAAATGGTATTGATAATTGTAATATTATTTTGGTAAAATAATATCAAACATATGTTCGGGTGATCGTGTGAATTTGATGGATAAACTGAAAATAC
>Ga0134090_1001667_pt1 | contig 13656 bp, 18 predicted proteins | sample 1_4taG_FD_94453 | JGI IMG/M metagenome (GOLD analysis project Ga0134090, IMG submission 94453) | Switchgrass degrading microbial communities from high solid loading bioreactors in New Hampshire, USA - 1_4_20_6_A1 metaG | ecosystem: Engineered > Bioreactor > Semi-continuous > Anaerobic >...
TATGGATCCACTATCAAAATTAGCAAAATTGCTACTTAAAGCACTATCAAAGCCGGATTATGGCCAATAGGGTTTCCTTAATTAGCCATTTAGTCATGGCTTGTTTGTACAAAACTTAGGTAACTAATAAATTTAATAGTTGCTATATAATGCATAGATAAAAAGCTATAATAATTAAGAAGAGGAGCTGATAGAATGTATAAAAGGAAAATGGAACCGGATATCCGATGTCCATTGGAGTATGGGCTGGAAATATTCGGAGGAAAATGGAAATCTAGAATTATTTGCGTACTTTCAGCAAAAAAAATACTTCGTTATAGTGAACTTCGTCAGGAAATGAGTAATATAACAGATGCTGTGTTGGCATCTACATTAAAAGAACTGATCACAGATGGAATTGTGGAGCGTAAATCCTATGATGAGATACTTCCTAGAGTTGAATATTCACTTACGGAGAAGGGCCTATCTGTTGTACCTATATTGCAAAGTATTTGCAAGTGGTCAGGTATATTTTATAAAGAGGATACTGAAAATGTTATGCCTCATTGTCAGAAATGCAATCACAGAGGAGGATTCTACATTTGATAAGATGTTCATCAGATTACTTTGCTGGGAATTTATTCTTGGAATTTCTAATGGGGTGATAAAATTAGAAATAGTGTAGCATGTAATTGATTTGTTAAATTGCATATTAAAGCTTTACTTAATGTGATTATCTGTCGATAAAGGATATGAGTAAAATACATGCTATCTTCGTGAGAAAAGGCGTAGAGATGAGAAGATAGCAGAATTAAAGCAAATATAAGAAAGGGATGTTGGTATATGTTATGGAAAGATAAATATGAACTTGGTGTTCCTGTGATAGATGCCCAACATAAAGAATTGTTTAAGCGTGTCGAATCGTTTTTGCAGATATTGCGATCAGGGGATAGCTGGGATGAGAAAGTCCCCAAAATAAACGAAACATTGGAGTTTATGAAAAAATATGTTGTAGAGCATTTTCGTGATGAAGAAGAATACCAGCGAAATATCAATTATCCTCGATATGAAGCTCATAAGCAGATACATGACAGTATGGTCAATTATGTGCAAGATGTTTCTAAGCAATATGAACAATCAAATAATAACGAGTATTTGATGCAACAGTTTGGAGGAAAGCTGCTTGCATGGTTGATTAATCATGTAGCCGCAGAAGACCAACTTATAGCGGATTATGCCATAAAGAAAGGGATGAGAGATAATGATAGATAAACTTTATAGAGCATTTGTCAATGCAACACATAATGTTTTTAACTTGATGTTAAGCATAACAGAGATTTCTGATCATCCCACGGAAGATTTCAAATGTGATGATGAGGTAGATATAGCTGTTGGTATTGTTGGTGACCTATATGGAGAGGTTATTTACCGCTTCCCGGTCTCCACATCTCTTAATATGGTAAATATCATGAGCGGTATGCAGTTTAATACGGTAGATGTTTTCGTCATCTCTGCAGTATCAGAGATTGCCAATATCATAAGCGGTAATGTTCTTACCGCACTTTCAGATAGCAACGTGAAATGCGACATATTACCACCTGTTCAATGCAAACCTTATGAAGATAAGGAATATGAAATGAAAACAAGCTGCTGTATTTCCACAACAATCGGTGATATATGTTTAGTAATAAAGCTGAATCGGGCCTCTTGATTTCATTTCAACAGAAAGATATGAGAAGTAGTGTTAAATAACTTAACCTCTTGTGCCAAGTAATTCTATTTCATCATAACCTAACTGAAAGCATTGATATTGAAGCGTTTTTTTATATTTGATGAAGTAAATTTCTCATAATTGACGTCTATTATCATACAATCTGAAGTAATAAAGTCTTAAAATCTTCGATGAAAACTAGCGCAAAGAGTTAAGTTGAGGAGGTTAAAACATTGGAAATTTGCTTGTAACAAGTAGTGCATTTGAAAACGGAGGGTTCATACTCAAGAAATATACAGGAAATGGGGAGGATAAATCTCCGCCTTTGCAGATAAAGGGTGTTGATTCTTCGGCAAAATCCATTGCTATAATTGTTGATGATCCAGATGTACCAATACCCTTTGTAACCTTTACCCATTGGGTTGTTTACAATATTCCTTCGAATTTAACTGTGATTGAGGAAGATATACCTCGCGAAGAGATGGTCAAGTCTCTGGGGGGAGCCCTGTAAGGTAAAAATACATTAAGAAGAATCGGATATATGGGACCCAAACCTCCTTTTGGAACACATACATATCGCTTTAAGGTGTACGCCCTTAATGCGGTACTTGATTTAAGGCCAGGTGCTACAAAAAAGCAGCTTGAGAAAGCAATGAAAGGACATATACTACATATGGGGTTGCTTGAAGGAAAAGTTGCCCTGGGCAGCAATATCTAAGCAACCTAAAAAAGAGCTTGTCCGTCTGTATTGTATCGTGCTTCTCGACGTATTGAATAACTTCGCAATCTCGCTGCCATTCATTCCCTCAAAGTAGTACAGCAGTAAAGCTTTGCGCTTTTCTTACGGTAAAATACGGATTGCTTCAAGAAATAGCTTCGGCGTGATTTTCTTCCTGGCTTTTTCAAAGACGGTTCAGCCGTTTCCCCTTTGAAATATTCATCAAATGTATGAAGCTGCCGTGCTTCATCTAATGTCAAATCGAAAAAGGTAATTTCCTTTGCATTATGCTTGCGTAGCTCTTTGTGAGCTTCGCTGGCTTCATTGTGCAGTAGCATATTACAATACTTCTGAAAAGAGCATTGCTTATAAAATTCCCTATGTTCAGGTTCCACATTTTCACCTTATTACGCTTTGAAAGTTGGTGGTGCTTCCCCCTTTTCGCAGGGCAATACTGCGTCTTGAAAAAACGCCGAATATTTTTGGAGATTTTTTCAAAATTTTTTTTAGCAGACAGAATGCGCCGTCCGCAAAAAGATGCGGACAGGCACATCAGTACCACTTGAAACTTCCAATGTACAGGTAACTGACATATCTTTTCCGGTTTCTCTTTTTATTGAAGTTCCTCAGAATAAATACTCCGTATCTGTAAAATTTTCATAGTCAGCTTGATAGGTTCCTGTATAATCATCAATCCCTTTTTCTTTTTTACCTTGCAAAGATAATTTTCCTGTAAGCTCTATGGAATCCGCAGAATGAACAACATTATTGTAATGGTTGAGAATTTCATCTTTTGTACAGCCAAAAAAGCGTGGACACTCCAACAAGATTAGTATCAATGATAAAACTATTTTTTTATAGAAATTCTTACCACCCTTTCTTTGGTGCTGTCTTTTTCGATTTTTTCTTTGCTTGTTTTTGTTCTGTTTCTTTCATGCAAATAACCAAGACAGCGGAAATGACAACAACAACTGTAAGACTGCATATACAAGTTACTATGTTCCAGTTGACTGCGGTATCATAACTGCGGTAGCCAATCATTCCAAGACTTGCCGTAATCGGATAAAGATTTGCTAATGTCATGTTTCCTGCGGCAAACATACCCCCATATCCGTAAACAAAGGCAATAATAACACCGACTAAAAAGCTACCTGCTTTGCGACAGGTAATTATAATAATTGGCAGGACAGCAAGGTATAAAAAGAAACTGACCGCGGTTATTTGTAATGTCGCTTTTAAGGCTAAGGCTATTTGAAAACCCGGAAATCCTACAACCATTTCTGCTATGATTGTAAACAGACTGCATATCAGACCAAGGACAATGGACAGTACACCACACACAATCAATTTTCCGGTCAACAACTGCTTAAATGAAATCGGTACAGTTAAAATATTTTTCAAGGTATCGTCCGTTTGTTCGCGGGAAATCATATATCCGGCAATCAAGCTAATGCACATAGGAAAAATCATGGACATATTATTTTTGATAACCTGTTCTGTGAGGTAGGCAAAATCCCATACAGAACCATCATTTGCCATAGAGGTAAACAATGTCAGCAAAACAGATAGAAGCATGAGCGCAACTCCTGCCCAAAGGATATGATACCTTTTTAGTTTGTAAAACTCTGTTTTCACGATACGAATCATATTTATTCCCCCCTTTGTTTGTATAATCTGTCAATCAACCAAGATGAAACAATCGCCATAATTCCAAGTATCAACACGATTTGAAAGGTTGAGGGGATAAGTCCTGAGATTTGTTCCAAGTCCATTTTTATTCCATGTGCCGCCATATCGCCAGCACTCCAAAATGTAGTCAATGGCGTAGGTAAGAACCACAATATTGTTTTTGGAAGTGCGTCAAACAATGCGGTTGCACTCATATTCAATACGCTATAAAAAACACATAGCAAGATTGAAAATACATAGGTCTTACTAAAAAAGACTACAAGCGCAATCAGCGGCAATGTACCTGCTGTAATAAAAATCCCTGTTTCAACGGCTATAAATAATTTATAACAAATTCCATAAACTTCTAACGTTCCCAAACCACAAAGAATTGTCGCAATAGTGGACGCGATGCAAAAGATAATTCCAAATAGAAAGAGTACAAGAATTTTAGCAAGTACCATTTGGGTACTGGTTACAGGAATGGTACGCAGATTTTTGAATGTGTCATTGTCACGTTCCATAAAGAACAGCATAGCTGCAATGACACCTATAATACAAGGAAGTAAAAATTGTATTCCGTACCCAAGTACCATATTGAAAAGTCCGTCAAATGCGTCTGCTTTATCTGTATATCGCTCCATCATAGAGGGAGTTGTCATTAAATAAGTAAGCGGAACAGGGAACATAAAGGCTGATGCGATAACCAATGGAATAAATTTTTTTCGTTTTAATTTCAAAAATTCACATTTTATCAGTTTAAGCAATTCCCTCGCCTCCCGTCACTCGCTTGAAGTAATCTTCAAGACTTTCTTCGCAGGTATGGGCTTCTGATACCTCCAATCCATTTTCTACAAAGGCAGTTACAATTTTCCCTACAGGTAAATTAAGATTATGTAAGCGTAAATTATGGTCGTCCTGTATAGTAAAATGGTTTTCGTTGAACATGCGTTCCAATATTCTTGCTGCCTGTGCGGTATCAGAAAGAGTAAATAGGATATGCTTACTACTTTTTTGTTCCAGTTCCGCAAGACTTTCTTCTTCCAATAGTACGCCATGGTCGATAATGCCGATATCATCAGCCAATAGTGCAATTTCTGAAAGAATATGACTGGAAATTAGTATCGTTTTCCCTCTTTCGTCGCAAAGCTCACGAATAAAAGATCGAACTTCTGCAATACCGATAGGGTCAAGCCCGTTAATAGGCTCATCTAAAATCAAAAGTTCCGGGTCGTGCATAATAGCAAGTGCAATCGCAAGTCGTTGTTTCATACCAAGCGAATACTGGGAAAACAGTTTTTTGTCATTATAAGGCAGTCCTACTAAATCTAAAGCGTCTTTAATTGCATGATTGTTTGGCACGCCTCGTAAAGCTGCAAAGATACGCAAATTTTCCGTAGCAGTTAGATTTGGGTAAAAGCCGGGGGACTCAATCAAGCTGCCGATACGGGGCAAGAGTTTCTTTTCATTCCCTTGCAAAGACTGTCCCCATATTTTGATTTCGCCGGAAGTGGGTTTTGTTAATCCAAGCAGCATTTTCATAGTGGTCGTTTTTCCGGCTCCGTTTCTTCCAAGCAGTCCGTAAATTCTTCCTTTCTGCACATGTATATTTAAGTCAGCGACACTCTTTTGTGAGCCGTACTGCTTTGTAAGATTTTTTGTTTCAATGATATAGTTTTTTTCCATATTCAAACCTCCTGTTCTGTAAAGTATTCTATCACACCAACCTTGCATTAACCTTGCCGCAACCTTGCATTAACCTTGTATTTTGAAATATGGCTTTTGAAAATAATTAAGGCTCCCGTCAAATGGACGGGAGCCTTAATTTGCTAAAGGAAAAAGCAAAGTAAATTCCGTTCCTTTTCCCTGTATGCTATTTGCTGTTATTGTGCCGTTCATCTTTTCTACAAGTTGGTGTGCGATAGAAAGACCAAGACCGCTGCCTTTTTCAGACCGCCCTTTGTCACATTTATAGAGCCGTTCAAAAATATGCTTCAAATCTTCTTTTTCAATCCCTATTCCGTTATCTGCTAATCGAATTTGCATATTTTTTTCCTGCTTTGATAGGATTATTTCTATTTTGTCTGCATGACTGTGAGAAATTACATTCTGAATAAGATTGTTCAATATTCGCATATAGCCGTCCGTATCAAGTTTTACCCGGAAAGGCTGTTCGGGAATATCAATGTTGTAATCTATCTGCTTATCTTCAAATATAGGTATCCAGTCAATCAAAATATTTCGTGTCAGTTCCGCAGCTTCAACGGTATTTATCTCCATAGCAAACTCATTAGAGTTTAATTTGAACCAGTCGAAAAGGACATCAATATATTCTTTCAAATCGTGAGCTTTGCGGCGGGCAGTTTCAATATAGTTGTCCCTGTCTTTTCCCGTAACAATTCCTTTGTGTGCAGCGTCAAGATAGCCAATAAGTGTTGTAAGCGGTGTCCGAACATCATGGGAAAGGCTTGTCATAAGCTGTCGGTTTGCTTCTTCTGCCTGCCGGACTGTGGAAAGCCTGTTCTCATAAGACACAACAATCTCATTGATTTCATAGGCAAGAGGGGCTATTAGTTCGTTTGTTGCAGATAAAATACGTCTATTCCCATTCCCTCCTTTTATATCAATCAATGCGTCTGTTATCTCGGCTATCTGTTTTTTGACACGCCGGATAACAAGGCAGGAAAGAAAAATAGAAAAAAGTGCAATGATTATTGATAGAAAAATAACTGCTTCCATAAAAATCAAACCTCCTTGTTAAAGCGATAACCGATACCTTTAATTGTCTGAATGTATTTTGGATTTCCGGGATTGACTTCTAATTTTTTACGAAGCCGGCTAATAATCGCCATAATGTTACTATCATCATAAAAATATTCTTCTCCCCATACTTCTTCATAAATCTGTTGCTTCGTCAAAATTTTCCCTTGATGTTTCGCGCAGTATAAAAGTAGGTCAAATTCTTTTGGGGGCAGTTCAAAAGTTCCGTTTTCCGTAGTAATAGAACGATTTTCAATATCTATTTTCAATCCATCAAATTCAAGTTGCTGTGCTGTTCCGTCTTGCTGATTGAAACGGGTATAACGTCGTATGAGAGAAATAATACGGGCTATCAGTTCGTCCATATCAAAGGGTTTTGTTAAATAATCATCAGCTCCCGCGCGTAAGCCACGCACTTTGGAAGCACTGTCGTTTTTAGCGGTAAACATCAAAATCGGCAGACTATTTTCTTTTCTGATTTTTTCCAGTGTTTCAAATCCGTCCATACCGGGCATCATAACGTCCAGTATTACAAGTTGATATTTTTTTTCTTTTAATTTTTGCAAGCCCTCTTTTCCTGTATTGCAAAAATCAGCTTCTATATTTTCTGATAATATACTCCGTTTAATCAGCGTACAAAGCTCCTTATCATCATCTATAATCAAAACTTTATTCATAGTGTAGCTCCTTCCCTTGTTTTGTTCTTCCGTCAATAGGTTTCTCTGCTTCTTTTGTTATCAGCCACATATACTCAAGTATTGAAACACCATGTATACGGTTCCCTCTGCAAAGTATAGTACACGCCGTTCAGAAATTTCCCATTTCCTTGCTACTAAGGAGCAAGACATATATTCCATAATAACCAAGTCCTTCCTGAAAATCATATCAGTATAATTATAATCGGACATATGAATAATAACAAGCATATAGATATGGACTATTATGGCTATTTAGTGGAACTATATAGATATATCCGAGGGGAAAGGGGAGCAGTAAAATGTAACTGGGTGAAAAATATGAATTCAAAGCATTTGGAGAAGCTATAAAAGCTGCGCAGACGGGCGTAAGGAAAGCCGCAAACAGGTAAGTTAGGCAAGGTGGTATATTGTGGAACTTGAGCTAAATTTTAATTGACAGCCATTATGAATCATGTTAATATGAAAACGATTATCAAATTCAGAGGTATGGATGATGAAACGGATTTCAAAATATAATACAAAACAAAGAAAAGCGATTTCCTCATATCTTATTTCGTTGCAAGGCAAACATACTACCGCTGCTCAAATAGCTTCATATTTTAAGAGTACAGGTTCTCCCATAGGCATTGCAACCATCTATCGCCAGCTTGATACATTGGTACAAGACGGAAGGGTAGCAAAATTCACGCTGGATGGAGTTTCAGGTGCCTGTTATCAATATATTTCAGAGGATCCAAAATCCAATGAAACACATTTGAGATGTGAGAAATGCGGTGCAGTGCTGCACATACAGTGTGAATTGGTAGATAGTTTGCCGCAACATATGTATGAGGAACATGGTTTTAGAATAAATACAATGAAAACAGTGTTTTATGGTAAGTGCTCAAATTGCATGGATTAGCATAAATATTACAGTTGAATAATATACTTGTATAGTATGTATTTGGGTAAAGCAATTGCAGAATACATCTAAATGGAATTAAGGAAACTATTAAAAACTCAAGTGATGAATGAAAGGAGGGAAATACGATGTGGTGCTTTTATTATAAATCATGTAGTTCAGATGCTAAGGCTTTGATGATAAAGAATATAGCCTTGGCAATTTGTGTGTGCTTTATCGTTACTTCCTTCCTTTCAACAGCTTTTATATTAACACATTCAAATCATCAGCATGATCATGAAGGCCCTAATGGGACTTGTGCTATGTGCATTCATTTAACAATTGCTAAAAATTTGCTCAAACAGATCTTCACAGCAACAGTAACCAATTTATTTTCACTTGTTCTTTGCTTATTCATTTCCTATTGCCTAAAGCCTAATACCCAGTATATAGGCTTATTTACTCTTGTCTCACTAAAAGTCCGATTAGATAATTGAAGAAACCTCCCTAAGGGAACATAGTGTTCATTTAAGAAGACGGGATTTTTATGCCCTTTTCAAATGAGTGTTTGGTTAGTCCCTTATTTTTGTATTATCTCAATAAAAAGCAAAATATGGAGGTTTTGATATATGAAAAAATATGCTTCTTTTTTTCTAATTATAGTCATGGTTATTTTTTCACTGTCCGGCTGCCATAGCAACATAAGTAAACAGAGCCAGCAAAGTGAAAAGCTTCAAATTGTAACTACAATTTTTCCAGCTTATGATTGGGTGAGAGAAATTATCGGTGATGCTGTTGACAACATAGAGCTTATTATGCTTCTTGATAATGGAGTTGATCTTCACAGTTATCAGCCCACTGCTGACGATATTATCAAGATTTCCACCTGTGATATGTTTATCCATGTAGGAGGTGAATCTGACGCATGGGTTGAAGACGCTTTAAAAAACGCCATCAATAAGGATATGGTGATAATCAATCTAATGGAAACATTGGGAGACTCTGTAAAAGAAGAGGAAATAGTTGAAGGTATGCAGGAGTCAGAACATCATCACGAAGATGAATATGAGCATGATAAAGATGATGAATCAGAACATGATCACGAGGTCGAATATGAACACCATCATCTTGATGAGCATGTATGGCTTTCTCTAAAGAACGCTAAGTTCCTATGCCAGAAGATTGCTAGCAAATTATGCGAAAAAGATCCTCAACATAAAGATGCATATTTGACAAATTTGTCTTCATATATTGAAAAGCTTTCTGACCTTGACGTTAAATATCAAGAAGTGGTTCATAAATCAAAAAATAAAACCTTGTTGTTTGGAGATCGATTCCCATTCCGCTATCTAGTAGATGATTATGACTTAGATTATTATGCAGCCTTTTCAGGTTGCTCCGCAGAAACTGAGGCCAGCTTTGAAACCATCACTTTCCTTTCAAATAAAGTAGATGAATTAGGTCTTACTAGCGTTCTGAAAATTGAGGGTACGAAGCATAATATTGCGGAAACCGTCATATCAAACACAAAAACTAAAGATCAGCAGGTACTCATCATGAACTCTATGCAATCCATAACCTCTAATGATGCGAAAAATGGCACCACCTATCTTTCAGTTATGGAGCAAAACCTGGAAGTGCTGAAAGCTGCATTGAGATAAGGAGGAGTTACGATGGCACAGCTTGTTTGTCAAAATCTATCTATTGGATATGATGGAAAAGCCATTTTAAATGACCTTAGCTTTTCAGTGAATGCAGGTGATTATTTATGTATTCTGGGGGAAAATGGCTCTGGCAAGAGTACTCTCATGAAAACTATTCTAGGATTACAATCTCCAATCAACGGTAAGGTTATGACAGGCGATGGACTTCGACCCAATGAAATCGGATACCTGCCACAGCAAACTATGGTTCAAAAAGATTTCCCGGCATCCGTAAGAGAAGTGGTTATTTCGGGGTGTCATGGAAGATGCGGCTTTCGTCCCTTTTACAGCAGAAAGGAAAAGGAGCTTGCGGATAAAATGATGGAAAAGATGGGGGTCGGTCATCTATCAAAATGCTGTTATCGTGAACTTTCCGGAGGCCAGCAGCAACGTGTTTTGCTGGCCCGTGCCTTATGCGCAACACAAAAAATATTGCTCCTTGATGAGCCATTTGCAGGGCTTGATCCCAAAGTTACTGGACAATTATATGAATTGATTGATGAACTTAACCATCGAGACGGCATCACAATTATAATGATTTCCCACGATATAAATATAGCACTTGAACATGCAAGCCATATTTTACATATTGGAAAAAATGTATTCTATGGAACAAAAGAAGAATATGTGGAAAGAGGGGCATGGCATATGTTAGTGGGTTCAGGAGGAGGTAAGGAATAATGAATGCCATTTTTAGCAAGCTCACAATGTACATGCAATATCCCTTTGTTCGTTATGCGCTTGTTGTAGGCGTATTAATAGCCTTTTGCTCATCTTTGTTTGGCGTTATGCTGGTACTCAGACGTTTTTCCTTCATCGGGGATGGACTTTCTCATGTAGCCTTTGGAGCTATGGCAATTGCAACGGTTTTAAAAGTCACTAGCAATATGCTATTGGCTTTAATCATTACTGTTGTCTGTGCAATACTGCTTTTGAGAACAGGTCAGAATACCAAAATCAAAGGGGATGCTACATTGGCTATGCTTTCAGTGGGTGCCCTTGCCATAGGATATTTGCTTATGAATCTGTTTTCCAATTCTTCCAACTTAAGTGGTGATGTGTGTACCATTTTGTTCGGTTCGGTTTCTATACTGACATTGACTCAGACAGAAGTGTGGTTGTGTGTAGTGCTATCGGTGGTGGTAGTGTCAATATTCGTATTGTTTTACAATAAGATTTTTGCAGTTACCTTTGACGAGAATTTTGCACAGGCTACAGGAACAAAAGTGGAGTTATACAACTTGTTAATTGGAATAATCGTTGCTGTTATTGTAGTGCTTGCTATGAATTTAGTGGGCTCTTTGCTGGTTTCCGCCTTGGTCATTTTTCCACCGCTGTCAGCCATGAGAATCTTTAAAAGCTTCAAAGGGGTTACAATTTGCTCTGCGGCATTGTCTGTATTTTGTGCACTAATTGGCATGCTGGTATCCATCCTTGGTGGAACACCGGTTGGTTCAACAATTGTGGCTGTTGATATAGCAGCATTTGTACTGGCCTGTATAATCGGAAAAGTATTGAGGAGGTGGTGTGCTTGATGAAAAATATGGCAAAGATAATGGGTGTATTATTGCTGCTTTTGACAGTAACCGGCTGTAGTAAAGATGAGAACATGGCTAATCGGGTCAGCAACGGAAATAATGTAGATAAAGTAATTAGCGAGCTCATTGATAAGACAGAATCAGAAAATAATTCTATCGATTTAGAGGGAGAGGCATCCATAAAATCAAAGGACGATTCGGAAAAACAGGATCAGATTCCTCAAAAAAGTGATGATGTGACAATGGATGTTGACTATGATCTTACAAAAATGAGTAGTGATATGGTGTATGCGATGGTATTCCAACTGATGGTAGAACCTGATGCTTACGTTGGGAAGACCTTTCGTATGAAGGGTAAATACTATCCAGTCTATTATGAGTCTACAGCAAAGTACTATCATTATTGCCTTGTGGAGGATGCATTGGCTTGTTGTGCACAGGGGATAGAGTTCGTGTGGGGTGACGGCAGCCATGTTTACCCGGACGAATATCCGGAGGAAAAGGCATCAATTGTGGTACAGGGCATCTTAGAGACATATAGGGAAGATGGGAATGATGATTATCTATACTGCCGATTAAAAGACGCCACGTTGGAAGTGATAAACAAATGATAGCAGATTATTAATAATAGTGAAAGCGCTTTTTGAGATCTATAATCGTTAGTCGGGTTCGTACTGAATCTTGACTACTTTTAAGTTTAGATTTAGTGAACACGGATGAAAGGCTCCCTCGATTGAATTCGCCCAAGCCTTAAAACGAGTAATACATAAATGCATGAACAATGAAGATGTAAAACGCCATTACGGCACAGATATTTTGCTTACATAAAAGGAGATTCACATTATACAGTTGATAGGTCAATATCCGCAGATTGGTATTATAGACCTGGCCAAGTTGCAAGGTGTTACTAAGGGAGCTACATCTCAGATGATAAAAAAGCTTGTTGAAAAGGGACTTGTAGTAAAAAAGCAATCCACAACTTCGGAAGCTGAAATATGTCTGGAACTCACTGAGTTAGGTCAGAGGGCATTCAGAGGTCATGCGGATTATTACAATAATGTAGGAAAGCAATGGAAGGAAATCCTTGATCAAATGAGTGAGGATGATATACAGGTACTGATGCGATTTATTAGTTTGGTAGAGAAGATGCTGGATGCGGAAAAACTTCCATATCAGGATGGCATGTTTGACATTATTATCTGCAACGCATCCTTTCATCACTATACTAATCCAAAAGCGGTGCTTACCCAGATGAGAAGAGTATTAAAAGACAGGGGAATGCTGTTAATAGATGATCCATGGATGCCGCAGCCTTTGAGATCGGTAATGAACTTTTTTACCAGATATTCCAATCATGGGGATTATCACTATTATGGGGAAAGGAAAATGGGAAAACATACCATAATGCTTAAGGTAATTCCTATTCCTATAAAATGATTCTACCTATTTTTGTGGATGTGGTGTGACTACTGATAATTTTCATAACCCGCAAATAGATTGGTATGGAAATGATACCCATATACAAAAAAAGGAATCAATAATGATCTGGGTGTGTTTAATTCACCGGATGAATTCTTGAAAAAATACCAACAAACATTGGCACCAATAAAAAAGTGCATTGGCACCAATAAAAAAGTGGTTTTACAGGAATATAATACGTAAGATCATGAATTATAATGTAGAAAGAATATGTAATTAAGTTTCAGGTTCTTTATCAATAATTGGAGTGGGATTTACTTAGACATCCTACTCCATTAGTAATTTAACCTCTTGTGCTAGTTAATTCGATTTTACTATCAGGAGTATTATACCAATCAATAAGGATATAAAATCCCTGATAGATGATATTATATGGGTTAAATATCCAAATATTAACTTTTTGATTCTTGAGTATGATTCACGACCTAAAATTTATTGATGTAATAACACAAGTTATAGGATAATAGCTTGGTTTTAATCCTTGTTTGCAACCCCCAAAAGGACTTCGCTAGTACTCTCTCA
>Ga0134090_1001690_pt1 | contig 13467 bp, 9 predicted proteins | sample 1_4taG_FD_94453 | JGI IMG/M metagenome (GOLD analysis project Ga0134090, IMG submission 94453) | Switchgrass degrading microbial communities from high solid loading bioreactors in New Hampshire, USA - 1_4_20_6_A1 metaG | ecosystem: Engineered > Bioreactor > Semi-continuous > Anaerobic > Digestate...
ACAAATCTTTTGGCCCTTAATGCTGCAATAGAGGCTGCTAGGGCAGGGGAAGTAGGTAGAGGATTTGCAGTAGTTGCTGAAGAAGTTAAAAAGCTGGCTGACAGCAGTGCCAAATCAGCTAATGAAATTTCAAATGTAATCAAAGAAATCAACAAGGAAGTTTCCAATACCATAAATGCCATGAATAACAGCATGGAAAAAATCAAGGAAGGAACAAGAATTGCTGAAGAAACTAAGGCTGTTTTTGATGATATAATAAAAGCTATAAATTCAACAACTAAGGTAGCAGAGGAAATAAATACTGCCATAGATAGGCAAACAGAAAGCCTAGAAGATGTAGTAAGCTGTACTCAAAATATGGCTGAAAATTCCAATAAGGTCATTTCATTAATAGATATTGCTTCTTTGAACACTCAGTATGCTAGGACTGCTTTAGATACCCTTTCTTTAACATCTAAGGATTTAATGGCTATATCTAATAAGTTGCTGGAAGCTGTTGAAAACGGAAAAGAAGAGGAAACTGTAGTTAATATATCCATTAACAATAAGCCCCTAAACTTTGACCCTCATAAGGCCAATGACCAAGACAGTGCACAAATTTTAACAAATATTTACAGCGGACTTCTATATGTAGGGCCTACTGGTGAAGTATCACCAGGATTGGCTAAAAACTGGTACGTGGAAGATGATGGAGTAACTTGGGTATTTACATTGAGAAAGGGAGCCAAATTCCACAATGGCAGGGAAGTAACAGCTGAAGATGTGAAATATTCCTATGAAAGGATGACTTCTCCATCTCTTAATTCACCAAATACCTGGTTTTTGGAACATATTGAAGGGGCAAAGGAATATATTAGTGGAAAAGCAAGAGAAATTAGTGGACTTAAGGTTTTAGACAGGTATAGGATATCAATTAAATTAGTGAGCCCCTATAGTGGATTTTTATTAAATCTGGGATTGTTTGTTACTGCAATCCTTGCAAAGGAAGATGTAGAAAAAGGCAAGCTGACAGGCTGTGGGCCATACATCCTTGATGAAGTAACTGATGAATATTGTGTATTAAGGGCGTTTAAGGAATACTATGCTGGCGAGCCATTTGTTGATAAGATTATTGTTAACTACAAGCAAGATGATTTAGTACAAGGTATATCTGAAGGCAAATATGACTTAATTACTGTAAACAGCAAAGAGGACCTAGAAAGAATAAAGAAACTTCCAGACTTAAATATTATCCTTGGGGATGTTCTAGGAACTTATTATGTAGGGTTTAACTTGGAAAGCAACTCAATATTAGCAAAAAGCAGAGAAGCTAGAAGAGCAATATGCATGGGAATTGACAGAAAGAAGATAATAAATGAAATATTAGGTGATTTAGGAGAAATAGCAAAAGGGCCTATTCCTCCAAAGATTGTTGACAGCAGTGATCTAAAAGGATATGAATATAACCCAAGTAAGGCAAAGGAAATCTTAAGAAAAGAAGGATTGCTCAGTGGAGAAAAGGTAAAAGTTGTCATAAGAGATGAACCAGAAAATGCACTATTCTATAGGTTGAGCCAATTTGTGATTGAAGAATTGAAGAAATTAGGGCTTAATTTAGAAGTTGCTAAAATTTCACCAAAGGATTACTTAACAAGGGAAAACATTTCTAGATACCACATATTCATAGCCCGTTGGATTGCAGATACCGGAGATCCAGATAATTACTTGCAGCCTGTTTTCAACTACAACAACCAAACTGACTATACTAGGTACAATAATCCTAAAGTAATCGAGCTAATGGATACAGCAAAGAAGATAATAAATCCAAACAAGAAAGAGGAAGTCTATAAAGAAATACAAAATATAATAATTGAAGATTATCCATGGATTCCAGTATTTCATCCAAAAGTTGCCCTTGTTACAAGGAAGGGAATTGTAGGCGCTAGAATAAGCCCTCTAGGTATAATAAATTATGAAAATATACTAATAGAGTCCAATAAAAATGCCTAGGCAAAACTGCTTAGGCATTTTATATTCTGGTAATTTTTATTGCATCTCTCATTTTCTTAATTGCCTCATTGGTTAATTCTTTTCTCTTCAATTTTACTCCCATATATAAGGCATCTAATATGCTTAAATGGGCTATTCTGGATGCAAAGGCTTCAAATTGGTAGGATGTTTCTTGAGAAACAGCATTTAGGGAGATATCCACCATTTCGCTTATAGGTGATTTTGGGAATGAAGTAATTCCTATGCTTTTTGTCTTGTTCTCCTTAGCTATTTCCAGCACATTCATAATATTTAAGTTTGAGCCTGTGTGAGATATGGCAACAATCAAGTCCTTGTCTGTTAGTTGGGATACTGCCATTAACTGCATATGATAATCTGTATAAGCATATACCCTAAGGCCAGTTCTTAAGAATTTGTGCTGGGCATCTAACGCTATTACCCCTGAACCTCCATTGCCAATAAATACTATCCTGTCTGCTTCAAGTATTGCATCTGTAGCTTGTTCCATCTTAATAGGGTCAAGGGACTGTAAAGTGTCATTTATGGCGGTAATATTTGCTTGAAATACTTTGCTTATAATGGATTTTTCATCGTCATTTTCATTTATTTGATAGCTTGCATAGCTTTCTATTCCATTGGTAAATTCTGTAGCTAAGGTAATTTTTAAGTCCTGGAAGCCCTTAAGGTTTATTTTTTTGCAAAAACGGAATATGGTAGCATCTGCCAATCCAAGTTTGTCTGCTACTTGGGAAATAGTGGAATTTATAACCTGTCTTGGATTATCGATGATATAATCTGCGATTTTCTTTTCTGTAGCGTTAAATGTATTGTAATTGGATTTAATACGGATAATAACACTAGGAGTAGGCTTCATAAGTTCACCTCTTTCGATTTTCCTAATTTCATTATAACAAATTTTATAAATGTGTTGAAATAAATTTTCATAAATAATATAATTAGAGAAAAGAAAATTATTTTCATAAATAATTAATTACATGAAAATAATTTAACAAATATCTATTTATTTTCAAAAGGAGAATTTTCATGAATGATATCGGTTTAATTGGATTAGGAGTAATGGGAAAAAATTTGGCACTAAACATGGAAGACAAGGGTTATAGGGTATCAGTTTATAACCACAGGCCAGTTAGAACAAAAGAATTTATGGAAAAGGAGGGGAAAAACCGCAAGATAGATGATTTTTATGACATTGAATCTTTTGTAAAATCGTTAAGTAAGCCTAGAAAAATCTTTTTGATGATTAAGCCAGGAGAGGCAGTAGATGAGATAATTGAAAGCTTGTTACCTTATCTAGACAAAGGAGACCTAATAATGGATGGAGGTAACAGCTATTATCCAGATACTACTAGAAGAATGGAAGAGTTAAAGGAAAAAGGCATCCTCTATCTGGGCATAGGTGTGTCTGGCGGTGAGCAAGGTGCATTATTAGGGCCATCTATTATGCCCGGTGGAAGCAAAGCTGCCTATGAGTTAGTAGAAGAGTTGCTGCTAAAAATTGCTGCTAAAACTGAAGAAGGGCCATGCTGCACCTATGTAGGAAATGGTGCTGCAGGACATTTTGTTAAAATGCTTCACAATGGAATAGAGTATGGAATGATGCAGTGTATTTCGGAAGCCTATGACATTGTGAGAAAGGTATTGAAGCTATCTTCGGATGAAATATCAGATATCTTTAAAAAATGGAACAACGGGAAACTCAATTCATACCTAATGGAAATAAGCTATAAGATTTTAGAAGTAAAAGATGAGAAAACACACAAGCCTCTAGTCGATATGATTTTGGATAAAGCAGGGCAAAAAGGAACGGGAAAATGGACAGCCCAAGTATCCTTTGACCTTGGGATACCATCATCTTCTATAAATGCAGCAGTAGAAAGTAGGCAAATATCCTATTATAAAGAAGATAGGATAAAGCTATCAAAGATGATTAATAAAAATTTACCAGAAGGATTTAAGGACAAAGAAAAGCTAATTGCAGAATTAGAGAATGCCTTGCTGTTTTCCAATTTTATTATCTTTTCACAAGGAATCTGGTTGCTTTCAGAAGCGTCTAAGGCCTTTGGCTTTGATATTGATATTTCAGAAGTCCTAAGGATTTGGAAGGGCGGATGTATAATTAGGGCTAAGATGCTGGATTTCTTAATTGAAATAATAAATGAGGATAAAGAAAATGTTTATTTGTTAAGAAGTGAAAAAGCTTTGAGCTTTTTAATGGAAAGGCTAAATTCAGTAAAATATGTAACTAATGTAGCAAAGGATTATTACATTCCATGCTATGGCTTTAATTCATCCTTGGACTATTTCTTCAGTATGATTGAAGAAGAACTTCCTGCAAATCTAATCCAAGCACAAAGGGACTTTTTTGGCGCCCATACCTACAACAGGATAGATGAAGAAGGAGTCTTTCATACAGACTGGAATACCCTATTCCAATAACAATTAAAGCCAAGCTTTTGGAAATATAAGGAGTGTATTATATGATTAAAAATTCTGCAGGATTTCAAAAAATTCTTAGAGATCCTATGCTTTTAATAACAATAATATTAGTTATTATATCTCTATTTGTTTTCATTGTTTTACCTCTATATGAGGTAATGAAGCAAAGCTTAATAGATTTAAATGGCAATTTTACCATAAAGGCTTATATTAGTGCGTTTAAGTCGTCAAATCTTCAAGCTATAAAAAATACTTTGTTCCTAGGTACTGTTGTTGGTATCTTAGCTACAATAGTTGGCTATATATTTGCCTATGCAGAAACTTATATTAAAATGCCTGGGAAAAAGATTTTTAATTTAATAGCATTGCTTCCAATGATATCACCACCCTTTGCAATATCGCTGTCTATTATTTACCTATTTGGCAGCAGGGGTTTAATAACTTATTCTTTATTAGGTATAAGGGACTTTAATATCTATGGCTTGCCAGGGCTTATTCTAGTCCAAACTCTGTCATTTTTCCCAATGGCTTATTTAGTTCTAAGTGGAGTCTTAAGGACAATAGACCCTTCAATGGAAGAAGCTTCACAAAATCTAGGAGGTTCAAGATGGGACACTTTCTCTAAGGTTACATTCCCACTGACTAAACCTGCCATTGCAAATTCATTTTTGCTTGTTTTTATTAAATCAATAGCAGATTTTGGAAACCCAACTGCCATAGGCGGAGGATTTAACACCTTGGCGGTACAGGTCTACCAACAAGCAATAGGAAATTACAATATGGCTGAGGCAGCAGCCCTTTCAATGATACTCGTAGATATCTCCCTATTTTTGTATATTATTTCTAAATATTTCTTGGAAGGGAAATCCTATGTTACAGTAACTGGGAAAACAGCCAAGGATAGAGTATTAATAGCAGATAAACATATAAGTTTGCCTATAGGATTTTTCTGCCTCTTTGCATCAATTATAATTGTAGCATTATATGCATTAATTCCTCTAGGGTCCTTCGTTAAACTATGGGGCGTTAATTATTCCTTTACTTTAGACCATTATAAATATGTATTTTCTATTGGCAAAAAGGCAATCATGGATACAACTATATTCTCAGCAGTGGCAGCCCCAATTACTGGGATTATAGGTATGATAATTGCTTATTTAATAGTTAGGAAAAGATTTATCGGAAGGAATTTTATAGATTTCACATCTGTAGTTGGGATAGCTGTCCCAGGTACAGTTATAGGAATTGGATATATTTTAGCCTTTAACTCACCACCAATAGTTTTAACAGGTACAGCAGCAATTATCATAATTGCATTTATTGCAAGAACTATTCCAATGGGAATTAAATCTGCAGTTAATACACTGCAACAGATTGACCCAAGTATAGAAGAGGCAGCACAAGGCTTAGGTGCCAATTCATTTAAAGTCTTTACTACAATTACTTTGCCTATGATAAAACCAGCATTCTTAGGCGGATTGATATATTCATTTATAAAGAGCATGACATCTTTAAGTGCAGTAATATTCCTAATTTCAGCTAGGTTTAAGCTGTTGACCATCATGGTACTTGACCAAGTAGAAGTAGGCAGGTACGGTACTGCATCAGCATTTTCAACTGTTTTAATAATAATCGTTTACATTGCCATAATAGTAATGACTAAAGCTGTTGGTTTGTTAGGTGTAAGTAAAGATAACATTAAGTTAACTTAAAGGAGAATCATTATGAAAGAGTCAAAGAATGTAATACTCAGAAATGTTACTAAGGAATTTAAGGGGCACAACAATGAGGGAATAGTTAGGGCAGTAGATAATATCTCATTAACTATAAATCCAGGCGAGTTCGTAACATTGCTTGGGCCATCTGGCTGTGGAAAGACTACAACATTGAGGATGATTGCAGGGTTTGAGACTCCAACTTCTGGAGACATCATACTAGGCGATGAAAATATAAATAACCTTCCTCCAAATAAAAGGGATATTGCAATGGTCTTTCAAAGTTATGCCCTATTTCCTCACTACAATGTATATGAAAATATTGCTTATGGTTTAAGGATTCATAAAATGGATCCCAAATTGATTGACCAAAAGGTTTCAAACATAATAGATTTGGTTGGTTTAAAGGGTTTGGAAAAGAGGAATCCAAGCCAATTATCTGGAGGGCAGCAACAAAGAGTTGCGCTGGCAAGGGCCCTAGTAATGGAACCAGGAGTATTGTTGTTTGACGAGCCATTATCAAATTTGGATGCAAAATTAAGAGTATACATGAGGAAGGAAATCAGGAAAATTCAAAAAGAGCTAGGTTTAACAAGCATCTATGTAACCCATGACCAAGCAGAAGCCATGAGCTTGTCAGACAGGGTAATTATCATGAATAAAGGAAAGATAGAGCAAATCGGTACACCACAAGAAATCTACCAACAACCAGCAACGGAATTCATTGCAGATTTCATAGGGGCAGCAAATTTTGTTGATGGAATAATAAAAGGAATTGAAGGAAATTATAACATTGTTGAAATGTTAAGTAATATAGTAAGGGTCCCAATAAAGGGAGAAAATAAATTTAAAGTGGGAGAAAAGGTTAGAGCGGTTATAAGGCCTGAAGCTATAAATGTGGGAGAAGAAGGCAAATTCAGCGGAAGAATTACTTTATCCACCTTTATGGGAAGTACACAAGAATACTATGTTGATGTAGATAAGTATAGTTTATTTGTTGAAGTTTCAAACCCAAGTGCAAGAAGAATCTATGAAGTCGGAGACAATGTTAAGTTAGACATTCAGGAGGAAAGCATACATTTAATTAAACTATCTTAGTTTTATATCAAATAAATATAAAGGAGATGAAGCAAATGAAAAAAGTATTAAGTATCTTTCTTGTAACAGCCATGATTCTAACAATGTTGGCTGGATGTGGCTCAAAGGAAGGAAACAAAACAGAAGGAAATCAACAAAAACCAGAAAAGCTAACGATGTATATTGGCGTTGTTGAAGAACAAGCTTTGAGGATAGCTCAAGAGTTTGAAAAGGCAACTGGAATCAAGGTTGAATTCGTTCGTATGAGTGGTGGAGAAATCTTAAGCAGAATTAGGGCAGAAAAGGATAATCCAAAGGCAAGTATTTGGTATGGCGGTCCAGCAGATTCCTTTGTAGCTGCAAAGGCAGAAGGATTGCTACAACCATATATTTCACCAAATGCTGCAAAAATTGATGAAAAACTTAAGGACCCAGAAGGATACTGGACTGGCATTTATAACGAAGTATTAGGCTTTGTTTTAGACAATAGATTCTTTGACGAAAGAAATATTGAAAAGCCAAAAACTTGGGATGACTTGTTGAAACCAGAATATAAGGACCAAATCGTAGTTGCAAACCCTGGCGCTTCAGGTACAGCATTCCTCTTCCTATCTGGTATGGTGCAAGCTAGGGGAGAAGAAGAAGGACTAAGATATATGGCAGAGTTAGATAAAAATGTTAAGCAATATACAAAATCTGGTTCAGCACCAGCTACATCAGCAGCCTTAGGTGAAGCTGCGATAGGTATAACATTTATGCACAATGGATTAAGGCATATTGAAGAAGGATATACAAATGTATCCGTAGTTGCGCCAGAAGATGGTACATGGTATTCAACAGCAGCAGTTGGAATTATTGCAGGTGCACCAGAGTTAGAAGCAGCAAAGATATTCGTAGACTGGGCTTTAACTAAAGAGGCTCAAGAAATTGGCCAACAATATGGCTCATATCAATTCCCAACAAATCCAGATGCCAATATACCAGAACAAGCAAAACCTCTAGCAAATGTTAAGCTAAATCCATACGACCTAGAATGGTCAGGAGAAAACAGGGCTAGACTAGTAGAAGCATGGGATGAGATGGTTAAGGATTCTAAAAAAGAACAGTAATGAATAACGAGGACACTCCATTTGGAGTGTCCTTTTGATATAATAGATATAGCAAAATTAAGAGGATGATAGTATGAAAAATCAAATTAGGGTATCCATAAGAAACTTAATAGAATTCATATTAAGGTCTGGAGATATAGACAACAGCTTCATGTCCATGTCTAGAGCCCTTGAAGGCACAAAAGCCCATCAGAAAATCCAGAAATCCTACGGGCCAGAATATATGAAAGAGGTCACATTAAGGCATAATATTGATTATGGGGATTTTGAAATACAGCTAGAAGGCAGGGCTGATGGCATATATGTATCACAGGATGAAGTTATTATAGATGAAATAAAGAGTACAACTAAGCCATTAGAAGAAATAGAAGAAGACTTTAATGAGCTTCACTGGGCACAAGGGAAGGCCTATGGATATATTTATTGCTGTCAAAACAACTTAGGTAATATTTCAGTTCAGCTTACATATTTTCATATAGAAACTGAAGAGACGAAAAAATTTAAAAAGGAATTTACTTTCAAGGAGTTAGAAGAGTTTTTTATACCAATTGTAGATAAATACATTGATTGGGCGAGGACTACTTTTTATTGGGGAGAAGTAAGGAATATGTCTATTAAAAGCTTAAACTTTCCATTTAAAAGCTACAGAAAAGGCCAGAGGGAACTGGCTGTGGCAGTTTATAAGACAATAGAAGAAAGGAAGAAGTTATTTGCCCAAGCACCTACAGGTATTGGAAAGACCATATCCACCTTATTTCCCTCTATAAAATCTATGGGTGAAGGGATGACATCCAAGATATTTTATCTTACTGCTAAAACTATTACGAGGGAAGTTCCTATAGCATCAATGTCTATAATGAAGGAGTTAGGCTTAAGGGCAAAGACATTAGTAATTACTGCCAAGGAGAAGATATGTCTAAATGATGAAGTAAAATGCAATCCTCGCGACTGCAGATTTGCAAAAGGCCATTATGACAGAGTAAACGATGCCATAATGGATATGTTTGAAAATGAAGATTTAATTACAAGGGAAGTAGTTGTATCCTATGCTTTAAAGCACAATGTCTGCCCTTTTGAATTTGCTTTGGATTTTTCCCTATGGGCAGATGTTATAATCTGCGATTATAATTATGTATTTGACCCACAGGTTTATCTAAAGAGGTTTTTTGAAAGCCCCAATGAAGATTATGTATTTTTAATTGACGAAGCCCACAATTTAGTAGATAGGTCAAGGGAAATGTTTTCCGCTGAAATTAATAAGAGAAGCTTTTTAGATATAAGGAATATTTTTAAAGAAAAGTATCCAAAGATTTATAAGGCAGTAAACAAGGTAAATAGTACAATTAACAAGATAAAAAGGGATTTAAACATAAAAGGGGAATACTACCAGAGGGAAGAGATTACAGAACTCTATTATCCCATAAAGAAATTAATAACAAATTTAGAACCTTGGCTTGTAGAGGAAAAGAAGCATGAGGATTATGAAAAGGTATTAGAGATTTATTTTAACCTTATGACTTTTATTAAGATTTCAGACCTTTATGATGACCATTATGTTACCTATATAAAGGATGAAGATAATGATACCATTATTAGGCTTTATTGTGTAGATTCTTCTCAACTTTTAAGGGAAGCGTTGCATAGGGGAAGAAGCAGCATATTCTTTTCAGCCACTTTAACTCCAATCGATTATCATATAGAATTATTAGGTGGCGATAAGGATGATTACAGTATCTGCCTTCCATCCCCTTTTCCAAGGGGGAACCTATGCCTTCTTGTAGCAACTAATGTTTCTACAAAATATAAGGATAGGGAAAGGACTTATGAGGATGTAGTTAACTATATTGAAGCCTTTGTTTCAGCGAAAAAAGGCAATTACCTCATATTTTTCCCATCCTATGTATATATGCAAAAGGCGTATGATTTGTTGTTGGAGAAGAATAGGGATTTTAACATAATTGTTCAGGAAAGCAATATGATGGAAAGTGAAAGGGAAGAGTTTTTGAAAAGATTTGATGGTGAAGATGATATAATTGCTTTTGCAGTAATGGGGGGCATATTTTCAGAAGGCATCGATTTAGTTGGAGATAAGTTAATTGGAGCTGTTATAGTAGGAGTAGGGCTTCCTCAAATCTGTTTGGAAAGGGACATTATCAAGGACTATTTTGAACATTATCTTGGGGAAGGCTTTGAATATGCCTATGTATATCCTGGAATAAATAAGGTTTTGCAGGCAGCAGGAAGGGTTATAAGGTCACCAGAAGACAGAGGGGCAGTTCTTCTGATAGATGATAGATATGGGACAAGCAGATACAAATCATTATTTCCCAGGGAATGGCAAGGGTATAAAAATGTCAGAAGTGTAGAGGAAATGAAAGAAGTCTTAAAAAAGTTTTGGTAATTTAAGCAGTTTTGGAGATGATAAGTATGAGGATTATTATTTCACCTGCCAAGAAGATGAAAGTTGATAATGATGTGCTTTTACATAAATCAATGCCTATATTTATAGATGAAGCTCAGGAATTATTAAATTATATGAGGAAATTAACCTATGATGAGCTGAAAAGCCTCTGGAAATGCAACGATAGCATTGCAAGGCTAAATTATGGGCGAATTAGGAATATGGATTTATACAATAACTTAACTCCTGCCATATTATCCTATGAAGGAATACAGTATCAATATATGGCGCCTGGAGTATTTGAATATGAGGAATTGGATTATATTGAAGAGCATTTAAGAATATTATCTGGGTTTTATGGCGTCTTAAGGCCTTTTGATGGAGTTGCACCTTATAGGCTTGAGATGCAGGCAAAGCCCATTAACTGGAAATATAAATCATTATATGAATTTTGGGGAGATAAAATTGCCAACGAGCTTTTCAATGAAAGCAGGTTAATATTAAACCTTGCATCAAAAGAATACAGCAAGTGTGTGTCTTGTTATTTAAAAAAAGATATAAGGTTTGTTACATGTGTTTTTGGTGAGTTAATCAATGGGAAAGTAGTTGAAAAGGGAACCCTTGTAAAGATGGCAAGGGGAGAGATGGTAAGGTTCATGGCGGAAAATAAGATAATTGATATAGAGGATATTAAGGCATTTAATAGGCTTGGATATGTTTTTAAAGAAGAATTATCCGATGAAAGCAATTTTGTCTTTATAAAAGAAGCAGACAATAATTCAATAGATGAGGAGTGGAATGATGACTAGGAAAAGTGGGCTAATTGAATTTACAATAGAAGAAGTGGAATTTCCTAATAAAGGAAAAGGGACTTATGAAGGAATAGAAGTTAGAGTAAAAGGTGGCATAAAGGGGCAAAAAGTAAGGGCCAGAGTTAATAGGAAAAGAAAAGATTATATTGAAGCTAAAATAGTTGATGTAATAGAAAGGTCTCCTTTAGAAAAGAATTTAACTAATATAGATGAAAGCGGAAGCTGTACTTATGAAACTCTTCTATATGAAGATGAATTGAAGTTAAAGGAAGAGCAGGTCTTACAATTATTTGAAAAAGCGGGATTTATAGATATAAACTTTTTAGGTATAGAACCTAGTCCTAAAGTTGAAGGATACAGGAATAAGATGGAATACACCTTTGGTGATGAAGAGAAGGGCGGTCCCCTTGTTTTAGGGCTTCACAAAAAAGGCTCATTTTATTCCATTGTAGACAGTGACGGATGTAATCTTGTAGATGAGGATTTTACGGATATAAGAAAAACAGTAATGCACTATTTTAGGGAATTAGGGACATCGTATTATCATAAAAATACCCATGAAGGCTTTTTAAGGCATTTAGTAATTAGAAAAGCCTTATCTACTGGAGAAATATTAGTAAACCTAGTTACTTCAAGCCAAGGGGAATTGGATAAAGAAGCGTTTGTAAATAGGTTGTTAAATGTTAACATAAAAGGTAGAATAGTTGGTATTCTTCATACCATAAATGACAGCCTATCAGATGTAGTAAAAGCAGATAAGTTGGAATTGTTATATGGAAGGGATTATATAATTGAAGAAATACTAGGACTTAAATTTAGCATATCTCCATTTTCTTTTTTCCAAACTAATACCTTTGGTGCAGAACGACTTTATTCCATAGTTAGGGAATTTGCAGGGGATATAGATGATAAAATAGTATTTGACCTTTATTCTGGAACTGGCACCATTGCACAGATTATGGCAGCAGTAGCTAAAAAGGTAGTAGGTATAGAAATAGTAGAAGAAGCAGTGGAAAAGGCAAGGGAAAATGCAAAATTAAATAATCTAGATAATGTAGAATTCATTGCAGGCGATGTTTTAAAAGCAGTAGATGAACTAGAGGAAAAACCAGACTTAATAGTCATAGACCCACCTAGAGATGGTATTCATCCAAAGGCAATCAATAAGATTATAGATTTCAAGCCAGAAAGATATGTATATGTAAGCTGCAATCCGGTTACTTTGGTGAGGGATTTGAAGGTGTTTGTTGAACGGGGATATAAGATAGAAAAAGTAAAATGTATGGATATGTTTCCAAGGACACCTCATGTGGAGACGGTTGTTCTTCTGTCCAACAATAACTCCAGATGATTTTATCTGTGTAAAAATAGGCAGAGGATGCCATGACAATATACATTGCATCAGTGGAAAATAAAGTTTGAAAAAAGGTGTATGATATGATATATAGACTTCCGGATGTAAATTATAAAGATATGCTTCATGAATATATTCAAGAACATTACGATAATGGAGAAACAAGCATAAGTGCGAGTTTAGAACTTGCCACTTCTGAGTATAGTAAATGGGTTGAGAAGATACAGAGAAATGCTTTAGTTGACGATGAGATATTGGGTAAATTTTTGTTATATCTTTGTATTGATGAGGGTAAATTAATAGGTTTATTAAACATTGTCTAGAAAAAGGAGGACATATGAATATCAGTAATTATAAAAAGTATATTTCAGCAGAAACAATGATGGGACCAAACTGCGTAAGGATTCTTGGAGAGTTATTGGACAAATATCCTTTGCAGCTTACATCAGATGATTTAGTTCTTGATTTGGGATGTGGAATGGGGCTGACGAGTCTTGTGATTGCAAAAGAGACTGGAGCAAAGGTCTATGCAATTGACCTTTGGGTAAGTGCA
>Ga0134090_1001696_pt1 | contig 13451 bp, 14 predicted proteins | sample 1_4taG_FD_94453 | JGI IMG/M metagenome (GOLD analysis project Ga0134090, IMG submission 94453) | Switchgrass degrading microbial communities from high solid loading bioreactors in New Hampshire, USA - 1_4_20_6_A1 metaG | ecosystem: Engineered > Bioreactor > Semi-continuous > Anaerobic >...
CCGATTCACGAAGTTTCTTATCTTATACGCGCCATGAGTATTTTAGACGAATCCTCTGTGATTTATTAGGAAAATGGGTAGAAAACGGTGAATACCCTGCTGATATGGAAGTTTTGGGCAAAATAGTGGAAGATATCTGCTATAACAATACTGTCAGATATTTCGAATTTAAAATTTAAATTAGCAATATTTATTTACAACTGCCCAACCTATACTAGTAAAAGAGTCCAAAGTTAAAGAGACCTGAGTTTGGAAGTATTTAGTATAAGGTATGGGCAGTTTGTGAATTACATGGATTATTACATAGTATTGAATAAAAAGAAATCTATTTTCAGCCGCGGCAGATGCAATTTTGCCCTGCTAAATGAGACCTCTCACATGGGGATATGTGAAGTTTAGGTATTAAATAGTTTTAAAGGCAACAAGGCTTCTTGCAATTCACTTTTTATTTTTTCCAGTCCTTCTTCGGATTTAGACTCACAGCGAACGATAAGCTCCGGACCGGTATTTGAGCTTCTGACTAGGCCCCAACCATCGGGGAAAATAACCCGAACACCATCTACGTCTATTATCGGATATTTGCCTTCAAAGTATTGTTTTACTGCTTGGACTTTGCCAAATTTTTCTTCGTCAGGGCAGGAAACCCGAAGCTCTGGAGTTGAAAAATATTTTGGCACATCAGAAAGCAGCTCTGAAAGCTTCTTATCGGTGTTTGAGAGGATTCTCAGAAGCCTAGCAGCGGCATAAAAGGCATCATCGAAACCATAGTATTCATCGGCAAAAAACATATGGCCTGACATTTCTCCTGTGAATACTGCGCCGATTTCCCTCATTTTGGCTTTTATTAGAGAGTGGCCGGTTTTATAAAATATGGGTTTACCGCCCAGTTTTTTTATTTCATCTACGAGAGCCTCAGAACACTTGACTTCCACTATGGCGGTGGTGCCAGGGTATTTTGGCATAATCTCACGCCAATACAGCACCATCAGCATATCTCCGTATATTATATTGCCCTTGTCATCTACAACGCCAATGCGGTCACCATCTCCATCAAAACCTATGCCCAAATCAAGTTTTTCCTTTAAAACAAGTTCCCTTAAATCTGTTAAATTTTCTGGTTTAACAGGGTCAGGAAAATGATTAGGGAAGGCAGGATCAGAAGTGCAGTAAAGAGGGTAAACTTCTACTCCAAGGCGGCTAAAGAGTTTTTCCGCAAAAAAGGAAGCGGTACCGTTGCCACAGTCGATACCTACTCTGAGCTTTTTAGGAAGATGGATTTTGCTTGCTACCATGTTTATGTAATCGTCAACGGGGCTCTTTAATATGACCTTCCCGTTTCCCGATGAAAAATCGCCGCCTTCCATCATCCTTCTTAAATTTTGAATTTCATCTCCATACATAGTTCCTGGCCCAAAAGCCACCTTGAAGCCGTTAAATTGTGCTGGATTGTGACTGGCCGTAACCATGATTCCCGGATTTATATCATAGTGGATTCTTGCAAAATAAAATATGGGAGTTACTACTGTCCCTATGTCTATTACGTCACACCCCGTAGATAAAAGGCCATTTGTCACAGCTTTTTTAAGTGAAGGCGAAGAAGTTCTGTTATCACAACCTACAATTACCTTGTTTTCCCCATTTTTAAAAGCATATGTACCAAAAGCTTGACCTAGCCTTGTAGCAAAGTCTTCATCCAAATCTTTATTTACAACACCTCTTATATCGTACTGCCTAAAAACGTAAGGGTTAAGCTTCATAAAACCTTCCTCCAATTTATCTTTTTATATTTTATACGTAAATAAATTCTGTTATAGTATTTCCAAAAAAACTACTATTATTTGGTGCTTTTCCACTACGAAACAGAGTTTTTTACTTACATGAATTATACCATAAATTTTCAAATTTCCTATTGATTAAGGCTGATAATTGTGATAGTATTCTCTTAAATACTTTAACGATTTAATATGGTAAAGGAAGATTGGTAATGACGGGGTATTTTCGAAGACCTGCAGGTGTAAAAGATTATTTGCCACCCAAGGTTCGCAAAAAGCGGCGGATTGAAAAGGAAATTGTAGACGTATTTGAAAAGTGGGGTTACGAAGAGGTTGTTGCTCCTTCTTTTGAATATTTGGAGACATTTGCAAAAACAGGCAAGCCTGGTTTTACAGAGAAAGTTTTTAAGTTTTTTGATAGACATGGAGAAGCAATGGCTTTAAGACCCGATATAACTACTTCCATTGCCCGGATGGTTGCAACTCATTACAGCAACCATGATGCACCTTTGAGATTTTATTATTTGGCAAATGTCTTTAGATTTCAGGAGCCCAGAAAGGGCAGAGACCAGGAGTTTTATCAAATAGGAGGGGAACTAATCGGCATTCCGGGCCTGGATGCTGATGTAGAAATAATACTTTTGGCATCTTATATGCTAGAGCAAATCGGTATAAAAAATTTTTTAATTAACATAGGTCATACCAAATTTCTTGAGGGTTTGCTTGATGAATTAGATGAGCCTGTTTTAAAAGACAGGATAGCTCAAGCAATAAAAGAAAAAAATTTTGTTTGGCTGAAAAATCTAATTGAGACCAGCGATCTTAGAACTGATATAAAAAGAACGTTTTTAGCTTTGCCCGGATTTTATGGTGGTGCGGAGATTTTGGATAAGCTAATTGAGTTTTCGCTAAACGAGAAATGCACTGCAGCTGTATCGGAATTAAAAAGGCTATGGAGCATGCTGAAGCAATTTAATAATATTCAACTTACCTTTGATCCGGGCCTTGCCAGAGGCATCGATTATTATACAGGAATCGTATTTGAAATATATTCACCTAAGTCGGGATTTCCCCTTGGAGGGGGAGGACGTTACGATTCCCTGCTTGATAAGTTTAACGGATCAAGACCTGCGACAGGTTTTGCATTAACTGAAGATGTTATTCTGGCAGTTTTAGAGCAGGATATGGAAGATGTATATGATCCGTATTATCTGTATTATGAGCCGGAACAATATATCGAGGCATTTCATAAGGCGCAAGAGCTCAGAAAAAATGGCTACATAGTGAAAATGATGCCAGCTGACAAAGACATATAACTTAATGCGAAGGAGAATGGCCTTGGAATTATTGAAAATTGCCTTGTCAAAGGGCAGGATATTATCAGAAACTTTAAGCCTTTTTAATAAAATTCAGATGGACTTTAGTGAGGTCTATGAAGATTCACGTAAGCTTTTCTTTGATTTTAAAGAGCATGGCACCAGAGTAATTTTGGCAAAGCCCTCTGATGTGCCAACATACGTAGAATACGGTGTGGCTGATATTGGAGTTGCAGGCAAAGATGTGTTGTTAGAAGATAAAAAAGACGTTTTTGAACTAATGGATTTAAAGCTCGCTAATTGCAAAATGGTAGTTGCAATTCCGAAAGATAGATCTAACGATAGTCCAATTTATAGGGTGGCTACCAAATATCCTCAAATTGCGGAAGAACATTTTATTAAAAAAGGAATTCCGGTAGAAATTATTAAACTTCACGGTTCGGTGGAATTGGGCCCCATACTTGGCCTTTCTGATGCCATAGTAGATATCGTGTCAACAGGCAGCACCCTTAAAAAAAATAATTTAAAAATTATGGAAGAGATTTGCCCTATAAGCAGCAGACTTATTGCAAACCCGGTTAGCTTCCGCGTAAAATCTCATGTGATAATGGATTTAATGGAAAAACTAGAAGCTGTTTTATGATTATGATTTATGTGAAATAAACAGAACGTATATAATATAGATTATGTATACTTGATTGAGGAGGAGATTACCATAATATCGCCAATACGATTTGTAAGAGATGATGTATTAAAATTAATACCTTACATGCCTTCTACGGAGCCTTGAAAGATAAAACTTGATGCCAATGAAAGCCCTTATGATGTGCCGCTAGAGGTTAAAAATAGAATATGGGAAAAGCTGCAGGATGAACATTTCAATCACTATTATGACCCCAGCTGTGGTAAGCTGCGCGAAGGCCTTTCTAAATATACAGGAGCAAAACCCGAGCAAATCTTTGTGGGTAGCGGTGCCGATGAAATCATACTTGACATAATTTTGGCATTTGCAGGCCCAGGCAGAGATGTTATAATCCCATCGCCTACATTTTCCAGCTACGAAATCTTTGCTACTGTAGCAGGTTCTAATGTAATAAAAATTCCGATCGTGTGCAAGAAAAACCAGTACAGCTGGGCTTGGGACCTTGATGAGATACAAATAAAGCAGCATTTTACAAAAGACAAGCCTCAGCTTTTGTTTTTATGTTACCCAAACAATCCCACAGGGGACTATTTTGATGAAGAAAAAGTTGTTAACTTAATAAATAACTTTAATGGCATTGTAGCAATAGATGAAGCATATTTTGAATTTGGTGGCAAAACTTTTGTGGAAAGGCTTCATGAATTTCCTCAAGTGGTAGTTATACGCACATTTTCTAAGATATTTTCGTTAGCAGGCCTTAGAGTCGGCTATGCCGTCGGCCATGAAGATTTGATACAGCAACTGTATAAAGTTAAACTGCCCTATAATGTAAGTCTTTTTTCACAAATAGCGGCTGTTGAAATTTTGAAGGAGACAGATTGGCTAAAAGATGTCCAAAGCAAATTAATAAAAGCTCGCCAGCAGCTTAAAGCTGAATTAGAAAATATTAAAGGAATAAAAGTATACCCAAGCTCTGCTAACTTTTTCCTGTGTGAATTTGAAAAACCTCGGGACTTTGTATATGAAGAACTTTTAAAAAGGGGAATTCTCACTCGACGTTTAAATGAAGATCCGTTGAAGAATACTTTGCGGTTCTGCATAGGGACCCAAGAGCAAAATGAGTTTTTGGTATCGAGTCTTAGAGAAATTTTGAGTTAATATAGGGGAGATTTTAAATGGTAAGAGCTGCGGATATTTATAGAAAAACTGGAGAAACAGAGATAATGGCTAGAATAAATCTGGATGGGAAAGGCCATAGCAATATTCATACACAGGTTTTTTTCCTAAATCACATGTTAAACCTTTTTTCCCGCCATGCTCTATTTGACTTGGAAATTAATGCAAAAGGTGACGTAGAGGTTGATTTCCACCATTTAGTTGAAGATGTAGGTATCGTTTTAGGCGAGGCATTTTTAAAGGCCATTGGAAATAAAGAAGGGATTAAGCGATACGGAAGTTTTTATGTTCCAATGGATGAAGCTTTGGCATTTTGCTCGGTGGATATAAGCGGGAGACCTTTTATATATTTTAATGCTGAATTTACCCGTGATAAGGTGGGAGAGTTTGATGTGGAGCTTGTAAAAGAATTTTTCACAGCTTTTGCAAACAACGCCCGCATGACTATTCATTTGGAAACTATTCGAGGCGAAAACACTCACCATATGATAGAAGCACTTTTTAAAGCTTTTGGTCGCGCATTGAGAGAGGCAGTGGCTTTTGACCCAAGGGAAAAAGGGGTGCCGTCTACGAAGGGTATACTGTGAAGCTTGAAGGGGTGAAGAGATGAATATATATCCGGCAGTAGATATTAAGGGAGGAAAGTGCGTAAGGCTTGCTCAGGGAGATTTTGCAAAGGAAACCGTTTATTTAGAAAATCCGGTGGATGCGGCAAAAATGTGGGAGAGCCAAGGCGCTAAATGGATTCATGTAGTTGACTTAGACGGTGCAAAATCTGGAGTTCCAGGCAATTTTGACGTAATTTGTGATATTCGAAAAGCCGTAAGTGCCAATATTCAAGTAGGTGGTGGAATTAGAAATATCAGTACCGTAAAAGATTATTTATGTTTAGGCATAAACCGCGTTATTTTCGGGTCTTCTGCAATTGCCGATTTGACGCTTATTAGGGAAACTATAGATAAATTCGGTACAGATAAAGTGGCTGTTGGAATTGACGTGAGGCATAATCAGGTTGCCATTGAAGGCTGGACTAAATCTTCCGGTGTAACGCTTGAAACGGCACTTAGGCAGTTAAGAGACATTGGTGTAGAGACAATTATTTATACCGATATCTCAAGAGATGGCATGATGAAAGGGCCTAATTTTTCCGGTATTGAAAAAGTGCTAAGCTTTGGGGATTTTTCGGTAATTGCATCTGGGGGGATTGCTTCCCTGAAAGATTTAGAGCAATTAGCTTTGTATGAACAAAAGGGTTTGGAAGGAGCTATTATCGGGAAGGCGCTGTACAGTGGTGCGCTGAACTTGGAGGTTATTTTAAAACTGTTTAATACACATGTGGATGGGAGTAGTGAAAATGGGTAAAAAGCGATTGATTGTTTGCTTAGATGTAAAAAATGGTCGGGTAGTCAAAGGCGTTAATTTTGAAAATATCCGGGACATGGGTGATCCTGTCGAGCTGGCAGCTTTTTATGATAAACAGGGTATAGATGAGATAGTGTTTTTGGATATATCAGCTACTGTTGAAGGCAGAAAGACTACTTTGGATTTAGTAAAAAGGGTTTCTGAAAATATAAGCGTGCCTTTTATTGTCGGTGGAGGCATATCTTCATTAGAAGACATGGAGAATTTGCTTAATGCAGGTGCAACTAAAGTTTCTATAGGCACGGCGGCTGTAAAGAATCCCAAATTAATAAGTGAAGGTGCAAAGCAGTTTGGCAGTAAGCATATGGTCCTTGCCTGTGATGCTAAAAAAAATAGTGGGAGTTGGGAAGTTTATACACATGGAGGGCGAATTGCTTCAGGCCTTGATGCAATACAGTGGTGCAAAGAGGCTGAAAGCCTCGGTATAGGCGAAATATTACTGACCAGCATGGATGCAGACGGCACAAAGGACGGGTATGATATAGAGCTTACCAGAGCTGTAGCCGATGCGGTCAAAGTGCCGGTTATAGCTTCAGGTGGAGCCGGGAAGCTTGAACATTTTAGAGATGTTTTTATAAAAGGCAGAGCAAGTGGTGCTCTTGCCGCATCTGTTTTCCACAAAAGAATTTTTACTGTAAAGCAAGTTAAGGAATATCTAATTAAAGAAGGTGTAGAATAATTTATGATTGAGCTGGATAATATAAAATATAATGAAAAAGGGCTTGTCCCGGCAGTTGTTCAAGATGCAAACACCAGAGAAGTACTAATGGTTGCTTATATGAACAAAGAAGCACTGCATAAAACCATTGAGACAAAAAGAGCATGGTTTTATAGCAGAAAGAGGCAAAAACTTTGGCAAAAAGGAGAAACCAGCGGCAACTTCCTTGAGGTAAAAAACATCTACTATGATTGTGATGAGGATACGCTGCTTCTACAAGTTGTGCCGAAAGGGCCAGCATGTCATACGGGAAATTACTCATGCTTTTACCGCAGCCTTTTAGAAAATCAAAGATCTGCTGTTGAAGATGAAGTAAAAAATCCTTTGGGAATTTTGAAAGAACTAGTTGACATAATAGACTCAAGATTTGCCCAAAGACCCGAAGGTTCTTATATTGCTAAGTTATATGAAGGTGGCAAAGAAAGAATACTGAAAAAAGTTGGAGAGGAAGCCTGTGAAGTCATTATTGCCTCCATGAGTAAAAACAAAGCTGAAACTATATACGAAACTGCAGATTTGCTGTTTCACTTGCTGATAGCACTTAGATTTGACAACATAACAATTGAAGAAGTAATGGCAGAACTTAAAAGGCGGCGAAAGTAGCTTTGTTGACAAATCGTCAATAAATTTGTATAATTTAATAAAAACAAGCAAAGTTTTTTTGATTGTTATAATGGTGAACTAGATAATCAAAGCAACAGTGAGTTAGAAAGTGTATAAGGGCAATAAAGTTTAATAATGAGTATTAATGATTTTTGACAGCAAATCAAATCTAATGTATACTAAATAATGTCTTCGGGCGGATAGCTCAGCTGGGAGAGCACGTGCCTTACAAGCACGGGGTCACAGGTTCGAGCCCTGTTTCGCCCACCAAAATATGTGGCCCAGTAGTTCAGTTGGTTAGAACGCCAGCCTGTCACGTTGGAGGTCGTGGGTTCAAGTCCCATCTGGGTCGCCATAATATTCGCCTTGGTAGCTCAGTCGGTAGAGCAGAGGACTGAAAATCCTCGTGTCGGTGGTTCGATTCCGCCCCAAGGCACCATTAGGTATGCGGAAGTGGCTCAGTGGTAGAGCATCGCCTTGCCAAGGCGAGGGTCGCGGGTTCAAATCCCGTCTTCCGCTCCATTTGTCTTCCAGGCGGCATAGCCAAGTGGTAAGGCAGAGGTCTGCAAAACCTTTATTCCCCAGTTCGAATCTGGGTGCCGCCTCCAAATATATAACAGGCCGGGATGGCGGAACTGGCAGACGCACAGGACTTAAAATCCTGCGATCCTCAAAAGATCGTACCGGTTCGATTCCGGTTCCCGGCACCACTTGAAATCATAATATTTTCAGATATATTATCAAGGGAAGATGATTCAACATCTTCTTTTTTATTTTGCCCAATTTTGTTTTTAAGCAACTTTAGCCTTTTCACGTCATGTCCCATGGGATCATGCCAAAAATAAACGTATAATTCGCCTGTGTCCGGGTTAAATTGCAGCTGACGTATAAAATATCTAACGGCCATTCTTTTCTCTTTATTTGACGCATCAGAAGCCGACAGAACCGATTCCAAATTATGAACCTTACTCAATATGGTATATTCATCTATCTTTTCAGCCTTAGGACGTTCCTTATCCAATTCTTCCAATTCGATTTTAAGGGCCTGCTTTTCCTCTTGAAGCTTTTCTAACTGACCCAGGAGGAGAGGAATAACATTTGATTCTTTTCCTTGTTGAATAGCAGCCATAATATTATTTATAGCATTTTCTGTTTCAGCAATAGACTTTTGTAAGTGCTTTTTTGCTTGATCTATATCTTTGTTGTCTTCGTTTAAAACATTGTTTATTTCTTTTACTATGACTTTTATTTTTTTCAAGGTGAAATATTCTTTAATGGCTCTGAGCACTTTTGTTTCTACTTCATCTTTTCTTATGGCAACACCTTTATTGCACCCAGCCCGACCCTTATTTTTGTATGCCGAGCAGATATAGTAATATTTATTTGCAACCTGTTGACTGTTGATAGGACTGCCACAATTCAAGCAAACAAACATAGGCTCACCTGCGGCATTATCTCCACTAAAAAGGTAGGGGCTATTTTCGGTTCTGGTTGGAACAATATTTTTCTTTCTTTTTTCTACCACTGGGCCCATAACCTCCTTTAATTCCTGCCATTCGTCCAGAGTGATAATTGCCGGGTGTGCATTTTCAATTACTACCCACTCATCGGCATCTTTCCACTTCTGGCCGGTGCCACGTAGGTCCCTGCCTGTTCTATTCCAGTAGTAATAACCGGAATAGACGCCTTCCAGTGCACGCATACAGATTTCCCGAATGGTAGTGACTGACCAAGGCTTTCCTTTTCTGTTTTGGTATTCGGCACCTTTAGAATTGAGATGGTCCCTAATTTCTTTATATGACATCTTTTTTTGATACCAGAGATCCAGGACCATATACCGAATGAGACGTGCCCTATTTTCATCAATTTCCCAAAGCAGTTTTACAATATCTTTTCCACGGGAGTCTTTGCCCCTGATAACCCGTTTGTTTATGTATCCATCCGGAGCAATGCCACCGTTCTTATAGCAATATCCCGTCTCCGGATCCCTTGTTGCCGCATTTCTCATCATGCCCTTGGTGGTGTGATAGGCCGTTTCGATGCTGCGTGCCTCATCTTTTGTCTCTGAAATGCCTTCCAACCAAATGCCATGGATGGTGTTTCTATCATACTGTGGTTCACTTACACCGATGACCGTTAACCATGCTTGCGCAGCTCTTCTTGCCATACCACCCTGAGGTATTTCCGACGGGCAAACCGGCTCTTTTCATCGACCAAAAATAGAGAGACTTTAGCGTTATTTTTGGCAAATTCCAGGAGTTCAAGGACCTCAGGATCTTCATCAAGGCCCCTGTATGCCGAATGATGTAGCTCAACCCATTTCAAAATATTTACGTTATGTTCATAAGCCCATTTTTGAATACGCTGGCGCTGTTCCGGCACAGAAAGACCCTTCGTGAACTGGTCTTCCGTGGATACCCTGCAGAGGGCCACAGCATACTTTGTGGTATTTGGTCTTGATTTTGGGCTACGAAAATCTTGTATAGCCATGGTTTCTCCTCCTATTTCAAACTTTTGTTCGCATATTTAATTATAAAAATTACAAGAAGCATCAGCTTTTGTCATTTTCAATGGTTGTCAATTAGAAACAAGATAGGGTAGAATATAATAAGCCAGGGTTGAGTTGGAGATCAGAACTAACGTCGCATTATTTTTCTTGACCTAAGGGTGATTTTGATGAAAATTTATGACAAAGACATAAGGCCACTAATATTTCGAAGTTTAGTTAATCGCTCCGAATTTATTAACGATCCTGAAACCGTAGTTATCAACGAACTCGATGTTTGTTTTGGAAATGCAATAATAGATGTTGCTGCGGTTAATGGTGAGATTTATGGATTTGAAATTAAGAGCGAACAAGATTCATTAGAAAGGTTACCATCCCAGGCCAGATTCTACGCTAAAGTATTTAACAAGGTTTCATTAGTGGCTTCAGAAAAACATTGTTCTAAAGCAAAAGAGATATTACCAAGCTACTGGGGGATTGACTGTGTTTACAGAAAGAATGGCTGTTTAGTTCTAGAAAACATTAGACCTGCAAGTTTAAATCAAGAGGTAGATACTCTTAGTCTTCTTATGTTTTTGTGGAAAAACGAGTTATTAGAGTTATTTTACAACAACGGAATCACCAAAGGCATTAAGAGTAAGACCAGAATAGAATTAGCGAAAAAAGCTGCGAAAGAACTACCTGCTGAATTAATTAATAACTTTGTTAAGCATAAGCTAAAGAGCCGTAAAGGCTGGAAAGCTCTTCGATTACAACAGTTATGTGATGATTTGCATCTATTGTAACCCAATTTGTGTTATTACCCGGCCCTTTTTTCCCAAGCGCTCTTTCTTTTATTTCTAAATCTCCAAAAGAAAAGTGCTCCTCATAATAATAGCTAGACTTTAGGATCTCGTTGGCCATTGCCTGGCGGCTTCTTATCCATTCGCCTGTAACCCGATTTTTTGCTCCTTTAAGTACCCAATAATGGTTAGGAGTTGTGTATCGTATTTTTGGGAGAGGACCGTAACGCATTTTCGAGAAATCTAATTCAGTGTCTGTGAATTTTGTTACCCCATAATCTGAGAATATGAGTTTGCTCTTAATGTCATTATTAAATTTATGCAGTATTTTTTGGAATAGTTTGAGTTCATATCGTTCGAAAAATTTTGACTCCCCTGAAGAAATAGATGAAAGATCTTTTGGAAAACAAGTCATAGCCAGGATTATTCTATCAAACATGGGGTTTTTAACAAGGTGTTGGTTTATAAGAGTAACTAACTCTGAATAGAGGAGGTTAGCTTCTCTCTTGTCAGCGATTACAGAAAGATCAAGCATTATGTCTAAACTGATTTGAACATTTTTCTTCCAGTTTGCAACTGTTTCAAAAATTGTAGAGTGGTCAGGTCCATCTAATTCTTCCGGTACAGGAACTCTTAGTAACATCCTGTTTGTCATTGTGCTTAACTGGTTAGCTAACTCCGGGCCCAGGAGATTCAACGGCAAACAAGGTGGTCAAACTCACGTCATCAGCATTTGTAATGCACGCTGAAAAGGTTATAAACGCAATAGAAAAATCTTTGGCAATATTGGGAGAGAAACACAGAAAGATATTTAAATTAAAATACCAGGAAATGTATCCATGGCAAGAAATTCTAGTTGAAATGAATATTAGCGATAGAACTTACTTCAGGCTTAGAAGAGAATTAGTTGCAACTGTTGGCCAACAACTTGGAGTTTTGAACACTGAATAGTAATATTGGCAGAAAAATGGCAGGAATTGAACATGCTTGCATGTTATTATGATAGTGTGGGAGCATCGGGAAACCGGTGCTTTTGTTAAAAAAAAAGCAGGCCTTCGATTATGGCCTGTCATGGATACCGAGTTTTTCTTTGAGTGCCGCTTGAAGCACCTGTGAAAAGTTAACACCCGCTTTTTCGGCTCTAGTATTTAACCAGTTGGGTATAGTTAGGGTTTTCTTAATGGCACGACTATCGTTTAGATTGCGATATTCTATAGTATCAACCGAAATAAGATTTACAAATTCTCCTTCTTCGCAGGTTATGTCAAATACATTGGATGCCGAAGGAATGGGTTCGTTTTTATCTTCTGCATCACATAGCCACATAGCTATAGCATCCTGTGCCATATCCAAAGCATCGGGAAGATTTTTACCTTCTGTCATACAACCGGGTAAATCCGGCACTTTGATAAAATACTCTCCGTTTTCAAGAGGTTTAAATATAGCAGGATATACATACTTCATAGCAAAACTCCTTTCGTAAAAAATTAAGAGGAGAGGAGGAGACTTATTTTAGCCCTACCTCCTTGAGGATTTGCTTAGCGGTGTATTCGTTAATTTCAGTATGTCTCGGGATGGGGAGTTTGAAACCCGGTCTGTCTTTGTGTGTTGCCATGTCGTGCTTGGCACCGCTTGATATTTCCCATCCGGCTTTCTTTAATTTCCGTATCAAGTCTCTCCGCTTCATTTCCTCACCTCTTAATTACATTATACACGTGTTAAACACGTATGTCAATAGAATAATTGAAATTTCTGTGACTTTTTCATCGATTAGTTATGCCTTCGGGCTCTTTTTTCATGCCAAAAACCATACTTACAAAACCAACTCAAAATAAGTAGGTGGTGATCATTGGATGTAGTAAGAGAAAAAGCAAAAAAGGATTATATGGCCGGGTTAAAATATAAAGATATCTGTCAAAAATACGACCTTAGCATGAACACCCTAAAGTCATGGGTGAAAAGATATAACTGGGCCGATGAAAGAAAGAACAAGGGTAAAAAGGGTGTACACAAAAAGAAAAGGGGTGCACCCAAAGGGAATAAGAACGCTGTGGGCAACAGGGGTGGCCCGGGAGGCCCGCCGGGGAATAAAAAAGCAGAAAAACACGGGTTCTTTTCCAAGTATCTTCCGGAGGAGACACTAAACATCTTGCAGGAGATAAACGAGAAAGATCCTTTAGACATCCTTTGGGAGAACATTACTATCCAGTATGCAGCCATAGTCAGGGCTCAAAAGATCATGTATGTGAGAGACCGAGAAGACAAGATGTTCTCCAAGGCCTGACAGCTGCCGGCGCCTTGGCTGATGAGGTGGCTTTATTTCCTCAGTCTTTCGTTGAACAGATGATAGGGCGGTGTTCGATAGCTCGTGCAAAGGTCTTCATGAACTGCAACCCCAGAGGGCCATACCACCCGATTAAGACTGAGTATATAGACAAGGCCAAGGACAAGCGGATACTATACCTTCACTTCACCATGGATGATAACCTAAGTCTAGCTGAAAGCGTAAAAGA
>Ga0134090_1001700_pt1 | contig 13439 bp, 11 predicted proteins | sample 1_4taG_FD_94453 | JGI IMG/M metagenome (GOLD analysis project Ga0134090, IMG submission 94453) | Switchgrass degrading microbial communities from high solid loading bioreactors in New Hampshire, USA - 1_4_20_6_A1 metaG | ecosystem: Engineered > Bioreactor > Semi-continuous > Anaerobic >...
CATTTGATACTGAAACCCGGATTAATTTGAATGCAGAAGGCGCCATTGACGAAACCGGTGTCAATTATGTGGTGAACCCCTTTTGCGAAATAGCCACTGAAGAGGCCATCAGAATCAAAGAACAGTTAGGAGAGGGAGAGGTTGTTATCTTATCGGTGGGACCTGACAGAGCAGAGTCAGCTATGCGTCAATGCTTTGCCATGGGTGCCGATCGGGGTGTGCTGATCAATGATCCCGCATTGGAAGGTGGAGACGAATACACAACTGCACTGGTTTTAGCCAAAGCTTTGTCCAATATGGAGTATGACATAGTACTGGCAGGGTATCAGGCGGTTGATGATGGTTCTGCCCAAATCGGAGCACGAGTGGCGGAACTTCTGAATATTCCTCAGGTTACTATTGTGACAAAACTGGAGTTGAGCGATGGAAAGGCGATTGCTACCAGGGAACTTGATGACGGCTACGAGCTTATCGAAGTTCCCCTGCCTGCACTTTTCACAGCGCAACGATCATTAGCAGAACCCAGGTATCCTTCTATGAAAGGGGTTATACAGGCCAAGAAAAAGCCTATCCAGCGATTGACACTGGCTGACCTGGGAATATCCGCCGATGAGGTGGGAGCCAAAGGCGCCAGGGTAAAAGGGGAGTCCTTAGTTTTGCCTGAGCCGCGGCAGGCAGGAAAGATCATCGAAGGGGAACCGGCGGAAGCAACTGTTGAGTTGGTTCGGTTACTGCGTGAAGAGGCAAAGGTGCTGTAATTTATCAACTGCTGTAACAAGACTCAAACATTTTTGATGCTGAAGGGAAAACATACACGATACTAATAACTGATAGGAGGTAACTTAAATGGCTGGTGTACTTGTTTTTGCTGATCAAAAAAATGGAACATACAAACAGGTCATCTATGAAATGCTTGGGCTGGGCAAAAAAGCAGCCGAGCATTTAGGGCAAGAGCTTCAGGCGGTAGTGATAGGCAAGGGTGTGGATAATTACGTAGCGCCCCTGGCAGAGGCTGGGGTGGATAAGATCTTTGTGATTAATAATGATCAACTGGAATCCTATACCACTGACGGATACAGCAAGGCTCTGACTGAACTGATAAAACAGGAAAAGCCATCCTTAGTATTGCTCGCCCATGATGCTGTGGGGAAGGACCTGGCCCCAGCAGTGGCTCAAAAGTTGGGAGCAGGGCAGATATCGGATGTTGTTGGGGTCAATTTTGATGAACAGGGTTTGCTTTTTAAACGCCCCCTCTATGCTGGCAAGGTCTTCTCTTTTGTCCGTTTTACCGATAAAGCTGAGACAGGTATAGTAACTGTCCGTCCCAAGTCTTTTGATCCCGCTCAGCGCCAGGCAGGAAGAACCGCACAGGTGGTTTCCTTCTCTGTAAATGTTACTGCATCCGATCTTCGTCAAATTGTCAAAGATGTGATCCGTAAGACCTCTGCCCGTGTCGATCTCACAGAAGCGGATATTATCGTTGCCGGGGGACGGGGGATGAAGTCCGCTGAGAACTTCAAGATCCTGGAGGAGCTTGCAGATGTCCTTGGTGCAGCGGTTGGAGCCAGCAGAGCCGCAGTTGATGAAAAATGGATCGAACCCCAATACCAGGTTGGCCAGTCTGGGAAGGTTGTTTCTCCTACCCTGTACATTGCATGCGGTATTTCTGGAGCCATCCAGCATCTGGCAGGGATAACCAGCTCCAAGTGTATTGTTGCAATCAACAAAGATCCGGAGGCAGAGATCTTTAAAGTTGCGGATTACGGAATTGTTGGGGACCTGTTTGAAATTGTGCCTATGTTAACCCAGGAATTTAAAAAGGTCTTGGCAGGTTAAAGTTGCAGTAAGAACAAGGGGACAGCCGCAGGTGTCACTATAGAGGGGTGTCACTGCGCAAACTGTCCCCCATGTGGAAAGGATGGTGCAGTTTGATACCGACAAGAAACACTGAAATGTACGCACAGTACCACTGGTTGATGTATACATTGGCAGCCATTGCGGTAATCATCCTTTGCAAAGGTATATATGACCACTATAAATTATGGCGGCTGGGCCAGCCCGAAGATCGGGAACGCTGGTGTCAGGTGGGACCTGGCCTCTGGAGAGTTGTAAAAGGTACTCTGGGACATTTTCGGATCTTAAGAGAACGCTATCCTGGAGTGATGCATTGGATGTTTTTCTGGGGCTTTGCTATCTTTGCCCTGGGAACTTTGTCCATTGCCGTGCGAGATCACACCGGTCTACCAACCTTTCAGGGCTGGTATTACTTGATACTTTCATTAATGTTGAACATTTTCTCACTGCTGGTAATAATTGCGGTCATCATGGCACTCTGGCGTAGAATCGTCATAAAGCCCGATAGGATTGATAACAAAACAGAAGACTGGATAAGCCTTGCCTTTGTCTTTTTCCTTGTGGTGACCGGATTATTATTGAGCGGGTTACGGATTGCCTTTACTGAAGACAACTGGGCTTTATGGAGACCTTTAGGCTATTTTGTTTCCACATGGTTTTCAAACATCGATTCTTCGCTCTTGAAGGATGTCCATCAAGTTGCCTGGTGGGTTCATGTCTGTATTGCCATGGGATTTGCCGCTTACATGCCTTACTCCAAGCTCTTTCACATTATTACCGGCCCGGTAAATCAGTATCTGGCTAAGGAGACCGCTGCTCAGATTATAGAGCCCATAGATCTGGAAGATGAATCAATTGAGCAGTTTGGGGTTGCTGAAGTTCAACATTTCACCTGGAAGCATTTATTAGATACTGATGCCTGTATCCGCTGCGGTCGCTGCCAAGATAACTGTCCCGCCTATATCAGTGGAAAACCTTTATCTCCTAAAAAAATGATCCAGGACTTAAAAAGCCATCTCCGGGTAGCAGCAGCGAAATTGGATACAAAACAGCAAGCGAAAGGAGGGGAGATAGAAGAAGCAGACGACCTGCCATCATTGATTGATGAGATCGGTGAAGAAGAGGTTTGGGCATGCACAACCTGCGGATCCTGTGAGGAACAGTGCCCTATGTTTGTGGAGCATATTCCCAAGATTGTTGAACTGCGGCGCAATCTGGTAATGATGGAAAGCAGTTTTCCTTCCGAAGCACAGGTGGCCTTCAGAGGGATGGAAAACAACGGCAACCCATGGAACCAGGGCTGGATGACCCGTAGTGACTGGGCTAAAGACCTGGATGTTCCGGAGTGGGATGATGAGCATCCGGCAGAATACCTCTACTGGCCCGGTTGCAGTGGGGCTTTTGACAGCCGCAATCGTAAAGTGGCAGTTGCCATGGTGAAACTGCTTAAAAAAGCCGGAGTTTCCTTTGCCATTCTTGGGAATGAAGAGAAGTGCTGCGGTGATTCTGCTCGCAGGTTGGGGAATGAACTGCTCTATCAGACCTTGGCCAATGAAAACATTGAGACCCTGAACAGCCACGGGGTTAAGAAAATCATCACCTCCTGCCCCCATTGTTTTAATACCCTAAAAAATGAATACCCGCAGTTTGGAGGCAATTTCGAAGTAATACATCATTCGGTCTTCTTGAGTAAACTGCTCAAAGAAAACAAATTGAAGCCCAATGATGCAACAGATCTGACAAAAGAAATTGTCTGTACCTATCACGACTCCTGTTACCTTGGCCGTTATAACGGAATTTATGATGAGCCAAGAGAGATCTTGCGCAGTGTTCCCGGAATCGAGCATCGGGAGATGGCAAGAAACAGATACAAGGGCTTCTGCTGCGGTGCTGGTGGCGGGAGAATGTGGCTGGAAGAAGCAGCTGAGCAAAGGGTCAATATCAGGCGTACTGAGGAGGCCCTAGACCGAGGAGTGAACCTGATTGTGACAGCTTGTCCCTTCTGCCTGATTATGCTGGAGGACGGGACCAAGGCAAAGGATGTAAATGAGCAGGTAGAGACAAAGGATATCGCAGAGGTACTATGGGAGAGTGTTAATTAACTGTTTATTTACCTAAGCGGTCATACCATATTACCATTAGGGGAGGGATAAAAAATAGCTACTTTAAGTGTACCTTATCATAAAGGGTATATGGATATCACAATTCCAGATGCCAATCTCTTAGGGGTGTTGAAGAACAAAATATCTGAATACCAACCTCCCAAGAGTCAAGAAGACCTGGTGAATGAAGCATTGGACAATCCTATAGGGTCTCCTCGGCTAGAGGAATTGGTCGCTGGGAAAAAGGATGTTGTTATTATCACTAGTGATCATACGAGACCAGTTCCTAGCAGGATCACGATGCCAATACTTCTGAAGAGGATACGTGCAGCAAATCCCCAGATAGATATCAAAATCTTAATTGCTACAGGCTTCCATCGCGCCTCCACTAAAGATGAGTTGATTAATAAATTCGGGGAAGAAATAGTATCCAGGGAAAAAATTATCATCCATGATTCACGGGATAAAGAGAGTATGGTGAAGGTGGGTGTTCTGCCCTCCGGAGGAGATCTCTATCTCAATCGAGTTGCGATCGAAACAGATTTATTAATCGCAGAAGGCTTTATTGAACCCCATTTCTTTGCTGGTTTCTCTGGTGGCAGAAAAAGCGTCCTGCCTGGCATTGCTGCAGCGGAGTCAATAAAGTCAAATCACTGCGCCCAGCAAATAGCACACCCTTGCTCCCGTACTGGTATCTTGAAAGACAATCCGATCCATCAGGATATGCTCTATGCAGCACAACAAGCGAAACTGGCTTTTATATTAAATGTTGTGATCAATAAGAAAAAAGAAATAATTAAGGCTTTTGCTGGAGACAGTGTGCAAGCTCATGAAGAAGGATGCCGGTATGTCAATGAGTTGTCCCGCGTTGAGAAACTCCCAACAGATATCGTTGTTGTAACAAATGGTGGATACCCTCTTGATCAAAATGTCTACCAAGCGGTTAAAGGCATGACAGCCGCGGAGGCGACCTGTAAAGAGAATGGCGTAATTATTATGATCGCGGCCTGTAATGATGGTCATGGCGGGGAATCTTTTTATGAAAATCTACGCCAAGCGAAAAGTCCGCAAGAGCTATTAGATCGTATTAACAAAATAAAGCAAGAGGACACGCTCAGTGATCAATGGGAGTTTCAGATTTTAGCCAGGGTTTTAAGTAAACACACGGTAATTATGGTTACAGATATGTGTGACCCCAAATTAATTGAAGATATGCATATGAAACATGCTGGAAGCTTTAAAGAAGCTCTAGACATGGCGTTTGAACTTAAAGGAAAGGATGCGAAAGTGGTTGTTATTGAGGATGGAGTCTCTACAATTGTAATTTGATACTGATTCAAGAGAGTATCGTTTTAAAAATGAGGGGGGTTAATGATGTGGACTCAAAACTATGATCCACTAGGACAAATCGGGTTATCTGCATTGGTTGCCGCAATACCAATTTTCTTTCTTGCTTGGGCGCTGGGAATAAAAAGAATGAAAGGCCATCTAGCTGCATTTTGGACCCTTATTTTGACGCTGGTTATTACTACTCTTTTGTATAAGATGCCTATAAAGTTATCATTACTTTCAATATTTGATGGCATGCTTTATGGTCTTTTCCCTATCTGTTGGATTGTAGTGACAGCGCTTTTTCTCTATAACTTAACGGTCAAAACAGGACAGTTTGAGATTGTAAAGGATTCAATCGCTGCCATAACCAGTGACCGCAGGCTACAAGCCCTTCTGATCGGTTTCTCTTTTGGGGCATTCCTTGAGGGAGCAGCTGGTTTCGGAGCACCTGTTGCAATCACCGCAGCAATGCTGGTAGGGCTGGGATTTAATCCGTTATATGCTGCAGTTCTTTGTTTGGTTGCTAACACATCTCCTGTTGCTTTTGGCTCTCTAGGAATCCCCATCCTGGTAGGGGGACAAGTAAGTGGAATTGACGCCATGGCGATCAGTAAAATGGTAGGACGGCAGCTTCCTTTCCTATCGGTCTTAGTTCCTGGCTTTTTAGTCACAATCATGAGCGGTTTCAGTGGATTGGTAGAGGTGCTGCCTGCTGTTATTGTTTGTGGAGTCTCCTTTGCTTTGTCACAATGGTTCACATCCAATTATTTGACACCGATGCTTCCTGATATCATTTCCGCTTTTGTCAGCATCATTTGCCTTGTCCTCTTTTTGAAAGTATGGAAGCCTAAAACAATTTGGCGTTTCCCTGGTGAAGAGGAAACAGACCGGGTAGTGAAAAGGCACTCACCTTGGACAGTTTTTCGGGCATGGACACCTTTTATCATTTTGACTTTGCTCATCGGGTGCTGGGGTGTAAAACCCGTAAATGGGTTACTGGGTTTCGTCACTTTGAAATTCCCTATTCTTGGACTTCATGGCAATGTTATTGCACCTGATACACTTACTCCCATGGATGCAACATTCAGTTTTAACTGGCTTTCAGCCGGTGGAACTGCTATCTTAATCGCTGCAATAATTTCTGCCATTATTTTGAGAGTGCCTATTGCTGATATATGGAAAATATTTAAGGACACGGTAAAGGATCTTAAATTTGCTTTATTGACAATTATGTTAGTGTTGGGATTTGCCTATTTAGCCAATTTCTCTGGTCTCAGCAAAACACTCGGCTTGGCTCTTACATACACAGGAAGTATATATCCATTCCTTGCTAGTTTCATTGGGTGGATAGGTGTATTCATCACTGGCAGTGATACATCTTCAAATGCCCTTTTCGCAAAACTGCAATCTGTTGCTGCCAATAATCTAGGGATCAACCCAGTACTGCCTGTTGCATCTAACTCTGCGGGTGCTGTAGCGGCAAAAATGATTTCACCACAGAGCATTGCAGTTGCCACAGCATCAGTGGGACTTGTAGGAAAAGAGGGTGAATTGTTCCGCAGGACTATTTTATATAGTATCCTGTTTGCCGCTTTTATTGGTGTGCTCAGCTTTATACAAGCACATTACTTACAGTGGATGATCCCGGAATGTGTAATGGCTGAAACTGCAGCGGAAACTGCTATCAATGCGGGAACAGGTCTGGCTATTTTAGGAGGCATTATGATTGCAGTAATTATCCTTGGGTTGCTTAGTAATAAGGGAAGAGAACCAGAAACTGCAAATGTTAAGTAAGATCTAAGACCATAGGGGGATTTTATCATGGACGTTGAGATAAGGAATAGTGGAGTAGAGGCAGTAAAACCGATCAAAGATCAACACAAGGTTTTCATGACCGGCAATGAGGTTATTGCCTGGGCAGCACTTGCGGCTGGAGCCGACATTATGTATGGTTATCCCATTACTCCTCAGAATGAGATAATGCACTACTGGACAAGGTTGGCACCGAAGTATAACAAGAAATTCCTGCAGACGGAAGACGAACTCTCTGCAGGATTCACCACCATCGGGGGCGTGCTAGCAGGGAGACGCGCCTTTACGGCAACAGCCGGGCCTGGCAATATTCTGATGCAGGAGCCGATGGCAATGGCTGAAGCGATGCGCATACCGACTGTTGTGGCGGTGCAGCAGCGGGGCGGCCCTTCTACCGCTACTGTTATCTACTCCCAGCAGGAGGTAAACCTGACCTGCTTTGGGGGCAATGGTGAGGGCTTGCGGGTAGTCTACTCTACTTCATCCCATCAGGACCTCTTTGACTACACCATCAAGGCCTTCAATACCGCTTGGAAGTACCGTTTTCCTACATTTATATTAGCCGACGGGTACCAAGCGAAGATGAGGGAATCGTTGGTGATCTATGATCCCGAGGTGAAGGGGATCAAGATGGTTCCCACTAAGCCGTTCTTAGGTAAAGGGGGAACCCCTGGGGTGGACAGGGATCCTGTCCACCTTAGGAACACCTACAACATCGAAGAAGAACTGTTCGAGATTTTGACCAAAGACATCAAAGAATATGAGCAGTATGCCCCGGAGATTATCGAATGGGATGCCTACAACACCGAAAACGCCGACCTTTTGATCATCGCCCATGGTGTTGTCTTTCGCTCAGTGGCCTCAGCTGTAAAAGAAATGGCTGACAACGGGATGAGGGTTGGCTATTTTCGCCCCATCACCCTGAGGCCATTTCCTAAGGAGCAACTCCGAGAAGCGGCTCTGCAGGCGAAAAAGTTGCTTGTTGTCGAATCTGCTTATGGGCAGCTTTTTAAGATGGTCGAGGACAATATCTACGGACTGAACGTACCGATTGAGACATTATTCAAGCCAGGAGTCGGTATTACCCCAGAAGAAGTAGCAGAAAAAGCCAAGTCCCTATTGGCTGGTAAGGAGGCCTAACGATGGAGATGAGAGAAACTCTTGTCAAAATGCCAAAGAGCTGGAACCTGGAATCCAAGCCCCATAAATTCTGCCCAGGTTGTGGTCACGGCCTTGTTCTCAAGGCCCTCGGCCAAGTGATTGATGAACTCGGCATTCAGGGCCAAGTGATCTTCGGGTGCGATATTGGTTGTTCCCTGCTCTCATGGGACTTCTTCAATGTGGATACCATTCAGACTCATCACGGTCGAACAACACCGGTGATGGTGGGTCTTAAGCGTGCTAATCCTGACCTGATCGTCATTGCTTACATGGGAGACGGAGGGGGCTATGCCATCGGTTCTCAACACCTAGTCAACGCCACTAACCGTAACGATATGATCACCGCTATTCTGGTCAACAACACGGTCTATGCCATGACCGGTGGCCAGATGGCGCCAACCACCATGCCCCAACAGAAGACAGAAACAACCCCGTATGGGAGAGATATCAAAGAAACGGGATATCCGATGATGGGGCCTGAGATGGTAGCTGCGGTTGCCCATGAAGGAGCTTATGTGGCCAGGGGAAGCGTTGCTAAATTCCGGCAGTTGAAGACATTCATCAGAAAGGCGATTGAGAACCAAATGGCAGGGAGGGGCTTCTCATTTGTTGAGGTCCTTTCCACCTGTCCCACCAACTGGCGCACTGATGCAGCAAAGACCTGGGACTTTGTTGAAAACGTTATGCCTCAATACTTCCCCATCGGTGAGTTAAAAGTCCCAAGGGAGGAGGAGTAAGCATGAGCGAAGCAATTAAAATTGCCCTTGCTGGAGAAGGTGGGCAGGGTGTCCAGTCGGTTGCCCAGATCCTCACAGAGGCGGCTGCACTGGAGGGGAAAGAGATCCTTTATATCCCTAACTTTGGTGTGGAGCAGAGGGGAGGCGTATCCATCGCCTTTGTCCAGATTGGGGACCAAAAAATCGGAGCTCCCAAGTTTAAGACAGGGGATATTGTCATTGCCCTGAGCGGCCGGGCTGTAAGGCGGGTGAGTAGATATGTAGGTCCTGAAACCCTTTTTATCTATGATGCCAGCATCGAGGGTGTGGAAGAGGATCTGCCGACCAATGCCAAAAAAGTGATGGCAATTCCCGCCCTGGAAACAGCCAATAAGAAACTGCATCCACGGGTTTTTAATGTACTGATTATGGGGGCGGTCATCGGTGCCACCCATGTGGTCAATGTAGAAAAGGCGAAAGAGGCCATTGAAATGAAACTCGGATACAAGTTCGAAAAGAGCCCGCAGCTACGAGAGCTCAATTTCAAGGCTCTGGAGCAAGGGATCGATCTAGTAAAGAGGATGGGGGTGGCATAGGTGACCGAGAAGACACTTGAATATCTGAAGAATGCGATCACCATCGATGTTCATAATGGAAAGGCCATATTTACCATCTTTCCTGGCCTTTGCAAAGGCTGTGGGCTGTGCAAAGAGAAGTGCCCAGAAAAGGCCCTGGGCTGGTCGAGCACACTGGGGGTCTATGGCACTCCGACTATCAGCCCCAATGTCGAACTCTGTAAGGCATGCCGGATCTGTGAGCAGGTCTGTCCGGATTGTGCCATTGCCATAATGAGGAAAGATAAATAAAGAAAAAATAAGACAGATAATAATACTTTAAAAGAGAGGGATACCCCCTCTCTTTTTTTGTTATGGCCCATTAATCTTGGCAAACAGTCTGTACCTGGGGTTGGGTTTCCCTGCTGTCATTGGTTGGTTAAATAAAACTCGGTAACAAAATCAAGATGTTTTTTCATGGCTTGTTCTGCTGATGCAGGGTCACGTTTCTCAATAGCGTGATATATTTCTTCGTGCTGTGACAATAAAATAGCTTGATTCTTTTTTTCTTTCATAATTTCTTTTCTTGCCCCTATTATAAACTGATCGAAAAGCAAGGAAATAGTGGTATAAATATCTTTTGCCAAATAATTGTTTGAGGCACCAATAATGATATAATGAAATTCTTTATCTAGGGTGGCATTAATTTTCTCGGAATCGCATTTTTTAAACTTCTCAATGATTTCTTTTAGTTTCTTTAAATCATTATCTGTTATTCGTTGAGCAGCCAAGCCTGCAATTCCTACTTCCATTATTTTTCTTATTTCCAATATTTCTATAGGGTCACTATCCCTCAGCATAAATGCGAGAGAGAGAGGCTGAAAAAATGTATCATCCAAACGGTCAGTCACAAAATTTCCCTCTCCCTGCCTGCTCTCTATCACTCCTAGGATCTCTAACACCCGGACTGCTTCTCTAATAGATGTTCTACTGACCCCTAACTGTTCTACGAGTTCTCTTTCAGGAGGAAGCTTATCCCCCTTTTTTAGGTAGCCGGTCTTAATCATTTCACCGATTTGCTCTATCACTTTTTGGTAAACTCTCTCAACTTTAACCTTCTTAAACATTGGGCTCACCTTGCAGTACGGTATGAATTGAAAAAAAGTAATTTTACGTCTAATTTGCAATTTTTCTATAGCTTTTAGCCAATATTATAACATATTGTGCTGTATTCTAATAACTGGACAGAACATTTGCTTTCTTGCTTAACGATAACAGATAATTATACAGATTTTATTTCACTTTTGGTCCGGTACCATAGGGGTAATTGTATAGAATCACCACAGTCAGCAATGATAACGGCAATATACAATTTTTGTAGGTAATTGAGTGTCTCATACAGAAAAAGAAACCTCAAAAAGGTCATCTTTTCAGATAGCTAACTCATCCGTCAAGGAGGGTGAGGTCTCAATGTTGGATATTCGTCAAGTGGTAGTTATTGTCCTTTTTCTTATTAATGGGTTATGGTAAATTATTAAATCAGGTTGTGTTGGGGATACCCCAATAAACATCGGCAAAGGTTCTAATGTTGAGGATACACAGGCATGGATTCAGGCGCAGTACCTGCTATAGATCCATCTTAACGATCTTTTCCTGAGAATGTTCCCCATTAAATAAGGTGTACCTGATCTGTTATGAAAAATTTTGAGGAGTTCACCTCTACAAGATTTTGACACAGACAAGGATTACTGCTTGTTTAAATATCCCGTTGCAGAAATGCTATGATCTATCTGGGGGATATTTATTTTTATGGCTTTGACACTGTTAGAATAGTGATTTTATATATTAATTCTTTGTAAGATTTACGTCTATTGTGCGTCATATAGTAGAGGAGGTGAGTGAGTGACCAACTTTGAGCAGGTTTATCAAACATATTTTCGCGATGTCTTCCTTTATATAAAGAAAATTTCAGGTGATGAGCAAATAGCAGAAGACATAACAAGCGAAACTTTCTTAAAGGCGATGGCTGCCATTGATGGGTTTCGCGGCACATGCAATATAAGGGTTTGGCTCTGCCAGATCGCCAAGAACTGTTATTGCTCATATTTGAGAAAGAACGGCAGGGTGCAGCCTACTGAACTGCTGCCGGAAATAAAGGATACAACAGACATTGAGGCTCTTATTATTTCCTCTGAGGAAAAGATGGAAATACACCGCTTGCTGCATAAGTTGGATGAACCTTATAAAGAAGTTTTTTCCCTGCGTGTGTTTGGTGAGTTGAGCTTCAAAGAGATTGGCGCCTTGTTCGATAAAAGTGAAAACTGGGCCTGTGTCACTTACCACCGTTCTAGAAAGAAAATTCAAGACGCATTGGAGGGAAAGGAATGAAAATATCCTGCGATATAATTAATGATCTGCTGCCATTGTATGTGGAAGGACTTGCCAGTGAAGATACACGAAAAGCAGTTGAAGAACATGTCACGGCCTGTTCTTCCTGCCGGAAGAATCTTGAGAAGATGCGCAAACCGGAACAAAACGCAGCAGTAGATGGCATACCCATAAAAAAAGTGAAAGCAGCTTTGCAGAGGCAGAGATTAAAGGGAATTGCCCTGACTGCAGTAATAATTCTGATACTTGCTGTTTCAGTTATTGCTTATTTTACAACACCTGAATACCTGCCCTATTCGGAAAATATGTTTTCTTTCAGTGAAAAAGAAGATGGAACGATCATTGTTACTGTCAATGAAGCCATCAGCGGGTACGATGTTGATGGATATTATGACAGTGACGATCCTTCCGTATATATCTATAATATCTCAGTTTGGAAGTATCAGCTGGGGAAGAAAAGTGTTGAACAAAGCATAGTATTGAAACCAGTCGATGCTGAAAAAGTAGCAGTTTTTTATGATCCCCAAGGGGAAGAACATATCTTTGTTTACGGTTATAACCCTGACCCCGACCGTGGTGTCATTACCTTGCCGCGACTGGCATTGGCCTATTATGTCATGTTAGCTATTGTATTAATGATGATCCTGGGAGTTTTGCTGCTCAGATTCAGCAATAATACGAAAGTAAAACAGGTTCTTGAATATCTGATCTGTATACCTGTTGCATATCTGCTTGGCCATCTCTGTATTAAGGGTATGAGGGCCACCACTTACTCACTCACTCACGATTTATCTGCGATCATGATTGTTGCAGTGTTGATTTATTGCGCTCTTTTGTTAGTAATGGGTCTAATAAGAAAGAGAAGAGAAAAATGTTATTAAAGAGGACAGACATATTTTTGTTTTTTGCTATACAACAAATTTGCTAGATAATTTACTGAGATCAGGGAATATAATTCAGATGGGGTGGGGCTATTGACAAACGGTTATGAGCACAACTATAAGGTATTGGTTTCCAGGCTTGCTGACTGTGATTTTGAGGAAGCAGCAGAGCGGCTTGGCTTAAAGCATCCTGAAAATGGCTCCCTAACAGTTCGCTTTTTGGGCAGAGATTATTCTATCCGTTCGGATGGAGTTTTTGCGGTGGATGGCCGGCCCTCTGATCCGATTAATCGTAGTATTCTTATCCATTATGTCACATCTCATGGCAGCGGCGATCCCGAGAATAGATTTTATCTGCCACATTATTTTTTACCACGTTCCTTTTTGCCGAATAGTTCAAGGAAAAGTGTTTTTAATGACCTCGAACAGGCATTTTCCAAAGCGATCTGTGAAATGGAAAACAGCCTTGAAAAGGTCAGCAAGGCAATGGGTATTTTGGGTGCCGAATATGAAGGAGAAGTGCGCAATGGTGAGCATCTTTGGACTTTCTATGTCCTGCCTAAAATACCTATACAAGTGATATATTATGAAGCAGATGACGAATTTCCATGTGATATCAAGGTAAAATTTGATGGTTGC
>Ga0134090_1001701_pt1 | contig 13438 bp, 12 predicted proteins | sample 1_4taG_FD_94453 | JGI IMG/M metagenome (GOLD analysis project Ga0134090, IMG submission 94453) | Switchgrass degrading microbial communities from high solid loading bioreactors in New Hampshire, USA - 1_4_20_6_A1 metaG | ecosystem: Engineered > Bioreactor > Semi-continuous > Anaerobic >...
ACTCCTACCGTGGGGATAGCAAGTGACCCATTGAACTCCGGAAACCGGTAACGCGACCAGGCAGAGATCATATAATAAACTTCAAAGCCTCTCAATACCACCATCATGGTTAAGTTTGAGAGGCTTATTGCTTTATTTTATTATTCTAAATATACTCTGGGTACGCGCTTGGAGATATTGCAGACGATCTCATAATTGATGGTATTGAGCCAGCCGGCCATTTCCGTGGCATCAATCCGTTCATAGGAATCGGTGCCTAAAAGAGTAACCATATCCCCAACCTGTACCCCGGGAATTTTCGTAACATCCAACATGGTTTGATCCATACATACCCTACCAATTACCGTAGCTCTCCTTCCCTTGACTAAAACTTCACCCTTATTGGATAAACCCCGGGAGAAGCCATCAGCATAACCCAGAGGAATGGTGGCCACCTTGGTAGGATAAGCCGTTCTGAAGGTTCGGCCATAGCTTATGGTTTCCCCTGCCGGAACCAGCTTAATATGGCTGATTTTTGCCTTCCAGGAAAGCACAGGCTCAAGGCCCAAGTCATTACCCACATATTGAGAAGGAGGCAGGCCATAAAGAATTATTCCCGGCCGTACTAATTCCAAATGGGCTTCCGGCATTTGCAATAAAGCCCCACTGCTGGCAGCATGGCGAATAGGTATATTTATTCCCCGAGCTTTCAACTTATCTGTAATGGCTAAAAACTTCCTCAATTGCTCCCGGGCAAAACGCAAATCCACCTGATCGGCTGATGCAAAATGAGTATAGATACCTTCCACATAAACATTGGGGAGCTTTGTGCATTGACAAAGTTCCTCGAAATCTTCTTCCCGGAAACCAATTCTCCCCATTCCAGTATCCACTTTAAGATGAATAACAGCCTGCTTATTTTGGCGCTGAGCTTCTTCAGACAGTTTTTGAGCCTGCTCTAACCTATACACCCCACAGATTATATCTTCTTTAACGATTATATCGTTAGCTTCAAAGGGAAAAGTGCCAATAAGCATGACCTTAATCTTAGGGAGCTGCTGCTTCAGTTCTAAGGCTTCCTCCAATAAGGCAACGCCAAATCGCTGGACACCTTTCTTATAAAGAGCTTGAGCCACTTGGATTGCTCCATGTCCATATGCATCTGCCTTGATGATGGGCATAATCTCACTGTCCGTCAGGGAGCGGATACGGTCATAATTCCTCCCCAAAGCTTGGAGATCTACTTCTGCCCATACTGAACGCCTAATATCCATGGTGTCCTCCCAAAAATTTTAAAAAATATTCTCTAAACTTTTCCTGGCTTTAGGCAGCTGATCGGCTACCTCGCCGGCTGTAAAGCCACTCCAACCATAGTCCCGCGCCAATTGATCGGCTGCTTTGCCATGGAGATACACTGCCAGGCAGGCTGCCGTCAAAGGTTCTACCCCTTGGGCTAACCAGGCTAAAAGGCTACCTGTGAGGACATCTCCGGTACCGCCTGTTCCCAATCCGGGATTGCCTGTGGGGTTAAGAAAAGCCCTTCCGTCAGGTGAGGCAACTATGGTAACAGCACCTTTAAGGATAACAATGCACTCCCATTCTACAGCCTTACTAATGGCCAGTTCCAAACGATTATCCTGTACCTCTTGGGTCGTGCAGCCGCATAAACGGGCCATTTCCCCAGGATGAGGGGTAAGAATCAAGGGCCCCCGTCCCTGCCGGTAACCAAGGATACCAGGCTCTTTTGCCACAAGATTTAAAGCGTCGGCATCTATAACCACAGGTAAGTTTATTTTACGCAACACTTCCTCTAGCACCGGCAAAAATTCCGGCTCCTGTCCTAACCCCGGGCCAATGGCCATAGCCTGCGCTTTCTGAGCTTTTTCCCAAATCAATCCCCAGGCATTGCCGTTAAGAGCCTTCTCCCCTTCTGCTCCCCATACGAGGGCTTCGGCCAAAGCACAATCTATCCCCGGAGCAAGCCCTTGGGGAACTACCATCTCTAAGATTCCTATCCCCGAACGAAGAGCGGCTTTACCTGCCAATAAGGCCGCGCCGGTCATTCCCGCTGAACCTGCCACCAGAAGGCCTCGGCCATGGGTGCCTTTATGCCCTTGGAAAGATCTTACGGGTAAACACTGTCTTATTTTCTCAGTCAGAATACTGGTGGTTAAGGTTTCATGATCCAGATAAGACGTGGGGATGGATATGGGATCAACTATAACCCGACCGGAATACTCCGGACCCATACCCAAAAAATGGCCCAGCTTGGGCAAGCCAAAGGTCACAGTCGTATGAGCTCTGACGGCTGTGCGGTATACTTTGCCTGTATCCGCTTCCAAACCACTGGGAATATCCACGGCTATAACCGGTACTTGAGCACGGTTTATATCCTCAACATATTCTTCCACCAAACTTGGTAAAGCACCCCGAAAACCTGTTCCAAATATGGCATCGATAATTACATCCGCCTGAGCCAAAGAAATTCGCACCAATCGCCTTTGCTTTTCGCTGTCTATGGTGAAAAGTTTTCCGCCGGTATTTTGGTACAGCTTATAATTTAGACCGGCATCACCTTTGAATTCGTCCCCTTTAGCAAAGGAATAGACAGTTACATCCATTCCTGAAATCAGGAGGTGACGGGCAACCGCTAAGCCATCACCACCATTATTGCCCTTACCCACAAAAATTGTGGCTTTGCCCTTGCCTATATCTTTCTTTATTTGCTGGAAAATTTGGCGCACCTCTTGAACCACAGCTAAAGCAGCGTTTTCCATCAACAACAGACTGGGGATGCCAAACTCCCGGATCGCTCGATCCTCTAAATCTCTCATTTGTTTGGCACTGACCACCCGCATAGCTCCACCCCCAATAATCTATTAATAAAGTATAGCCATGGCAATTGCGTACTCTTTTTCATGGGAAAGGGTCACTCTGATCTCCTTCCCACCCCGAGAACGCACTAACCTTTGAGCCTTTTCAGAAAGGATGACTTCAGGTTCACCTAAGCTGTTATTGAGAATCTCAATATCATGCCAGGATAAACCTTTTAGCCCTGTACCTAAGGTTTTTAGGATTGCTTCTTTGCCGGCAAAATGAGCTGCCCAACTGGCAAGACCTTTGTCCTGTAAATTTTCTCTTTCCCGTAAGGTAAATAAGCGTTCCCCGAGCTTTGGTCTTCGTTCATAAGCTCTTGTGAAACGCTCAACAGCAACAATATCAACACCTGGAAAAATACAAGCCAAAAAATATTACACCCTTTCCAGCACTTCTTCATACTCCGTCATCGTTAGGGGTAAATGCATGGTCACTTTAGTTCCTACACCAGGCTCACTCTCGATTCTGAGCCCATATTTCTCGCCATAAAGGCCGATTAATCGTTCATGTACATTAGCCATTCCAACACCATTGCCTGAACCTACACCGGGTTTCAAAACTTCCTGTAAACGTTCCGGCTGAATTCCCACGCCGTCATCAGCAACAGTGATATAGATTTCCTGACCTACTTGCTCAGCCTTAACTGTCACCACGCCATTGCCAATCTTTTCGGTTATTCCATGCTTAACCGCATTCTCCACAAGAGGTTGAATGCTAAGGCGAGGAACCATGGCATCCATAAGCTCTTCCGGAATCTCACCTTTAAAAAGGAGTTTTCGCCCAAAACGAGCTTTCTCAAGGATCAAATAAGTCTTAACAAAACTCATTTCTTCTCTGAGAGGAATCAAAGTTCCATGAGATTTCAGGGATTTGCGGAAGAACTCAGAGAGGTGAATCAATAAACGCCTTGCGCGATTGGGGCTGGTACGGCTGGTGGCAATAATCGTGTTCAAAACATTAAAGAGAAAATGGGGATTAATTTGGGCTTGCAGGGCATTGAGTTGAGCTTCTGCCGCCAGCTTGGCCTGATGGTCAAGCTCGCCCATTTCAATCTGAATCCCTAAAAGCTCTCCCATACCGATGGCAAGCCGAATGAGATCCGGCGACAGCTGCCCGGCTTTTGTTTCATACAGTTTAATAGTCCCCACGACTTTTCCCTTGCACTTTAAAGGTACGATAACAGCCGCAGCTAAAGGACAATCACAAACATTTTGACGAGGGCAATTCAGCTCCTTTTGGGTCCTTACAATTTTATATACCCCAGATTCAATTACCTCCCGGGTGGCCCGGGTAAGAATCTTATCACCTGGATGATGATGTTCACACCCAACACCAATATAAGCTAATTGTCTTTCCCTATCTGTAATGGAGACCGCTGCTACCTCACCAATGGATTGGATGATTTTCGCAATGGATTCTGCATTTTGCTCATTTAACCCCCGCCGTAAATAGGGAAGAGTCTCGTTGGCTATTTTGAAGCTAAGCTCGGCATTGCGCTCAGTGGCTTGACGAGCCGACTTTTTATATTCCTGGTCCAATTTATACATGAAAAATAAGGTATTGGCTATCAAGAAGAAATAAAGGAGTTTAATTTCTCCCGTAGTCACAACCAGAAATAGCTCCAGAACCAAAACGCAAATTGTTGCCCAGACCATCTATCATCCCTCATAACCTTAAGAATGTATATAGAATTACTTCGACAGTTAGTCCGGTACTCCTGTAACTCATTTGAGGATTTCCATAAGTTTTTCCTTACCTTGTTCGGAGCCTACAACCAATAAAATATCTCCTTCCTCCAAAACAAACTCCGCCCCGGGGGAGAACTGTTCAATGCCTCCTCTTACTACCGCTACTACTGTAAGTCCTGTTCTCTCCCTCAGCTTCAAAGCACTTAAGGATTTGCCTATGGCATTTGATCCTTTAAAGACTTCAATCTCCGCCACATCCATCCAACGGCTGGCAAGACGATCCGTATAATTGATGATTTTCGTGAGATGGTTATCAATCTTCTGATCGATTTCCCTTCTCTGCTCCATTAACTTTTTCAACTCATCAAAATAAACCTGAATTTCTTGTTTTTGGTCAAAACCTCTCATGAATTTTTCCGCCATGCTTTTAGACAGGACAGTGATTCCCACTCCTTGACTAACCATGACTACGCCCATGGTTTGCAGAATGGCGATTGAACGGCGGATGGTTTCAGGGGAGACATTATAGCGTCCTGCCAAAGTGGAGCGACCATGGATTTTTTCCCCTTCTTTATACTCACCCATGACGATGGAATGAGCAATATCTAAAGCTATTTCCTGATAGCGCGCATTATGTTCCATAAATTTCTCTCCTTGATCTATCTACCTTATTCTACATTCTACTTAAAGGGATTTACCATATATTATAATTTGTTTTGGCCTTTTACGGTATTTGCATACAAAATACTTTTTCGAAAGATAAGTTGACTACTTCCAACCTATATGATACTATTAAGTTGTTAGTTGTGCAACTTCCTCTATCCATATGGGCAAACTAAGGATTCCTTGGAAGAATTGCACTATATGGGAACCAAAGGGTCCTCTTTTCTTTGATCCTTTTACTTGTTCTATTTTGGATAATTCGTTTTCTTAAAATCAGTTTCATTTTCGAAAGGAGGTCACCCAAGATGGCAGTAGAAATTCTCCAGCATAACCCGAAGCAAATCTCCATAGAGAGAGCTTTGGAACTTAAGCAAAAAGCACAAGCCTATCTCAAACACAGGGAAAGTATTCCCAGTGGCTTGGACTTAACCGAAGAGTATGAACATAACCGTGATCTTATCTTGGAAAAGCTGAATGCTGATCTAGCTGACTGGCAGGATTGGAAGTGGCAGCTTAAGCACCGGATTCATGACAGTGAGACGCTGAACAAGCTTCTTCCTTTGACTCCGCAGCAAAGACATACACTGGACGAAGTGGGAAAGGTCTATCGCTGGTCGGTCTCCCCCTATTACTTGAGCTTAATCAGTCAAGCTGATCCTCAAGATCCCATTTGGTTACAAAGTTTACCTTCCATCCAAGAGATTTTGGATGATAGTGGTGAAGTTGATCCTATGGGCGAAGAATATACAAACCCTGCTCCCTGTGTTACTCGCCGCTATCCGGATCGCCTGATTATCAATGTCACCAATATGTGCGCCATGTATTGCCGGCATTGTCAACGTCGCCGCAACATTGGGGAAATCGATCTCCATCAAACCCGCGCCAACATAGAAGCGGCTTTGGATTATGTACGTTCTAACCCTGAAATCCGGGATGTTTTAATTACCGGCGGCGATGCCCTTCTCCTCAATGACCAAACCCTGGATTGGTTATTAGGCGAGTTGCATGAAATCAAACATGTGGAGATTAAGCGCATCGGCACAAGAGTACCCGTTACTTTACCTATGCGCATTACCGATGAGCTCTGTGCCATTTTAGAGAAATATCCCCCTATTTACATCAATACCCAATTCAATCATCCCAAAGAAGTTACCGCCGAAGCTAAGAAAGCTGCCGATAAATTGATTAAAGCCGGAGTTGTTCTTGGCAATCAGGCGGTCCTCCTCAAAGGAATCAACGACCAGCCCAATATCATGAAACGTCTTAACCAAGAGCTCCTGAAAATTCGCGTTCGCCCTTATTACATTTTCCATGCGAAAAATGTTAAAGGCACCAGCCATTTTATTCCCAGCATCCAAGCCGGCTTAAAGATTATGGAAAACCTCCGGGGCTATACCTCTGGTTTAGCCGTTCCCACCTATATTATTAATGCCCCTGGAGGAGGCGGTAAAACGCCTATTTTACCACAGTATTTAATCTCTCTGAACGAAGAAGAAGCGGTTTTGAGAACCTGGGAAGGCAAAATTATTCATTACCCTAATCACTGATATTGAGGATTTTATTTTCTTCTCTCTCATATATTTTTCCCCGACTAGCCCCTTTCCTCATAAGAAAGCAAGGTTAGTCATTTTTTTGTGCTTTTATTCCTTGCCAGGTTCCCCTTCTTTCTAATTCCATATCGATGGCATTCAGAATCTCCCATTTTTTAAGACTCCACAAAGGGGCCAGCAAATCCTTTCGGGGTGCGTCCCCGGTTAAACGGTGAATGACCATATGGTTTGGAAGGATTTCGATGGTATCACAAACCAATTGGACATACTCCTCTTGGGTAAGCAGAGGAAAAGGATTTTCCTCATAAAGCTTACCCAGCGGTGTTCCTCGCAGCACATGCAAGAGATGTATTTTTAAACCTTGTAAATCAAGTTGGGCCACGGCCTGGGCTGAGCTGAATATATCCTCCCTGCTCTCTCCGGGAAGCCCATAAATCAGATGAGCGCAGACCCGAATATTTCTTTGCCGCAGCTTCTTTAGCCCTTCAAGAAAAACTTCATAAGTATGTCCTCGCCCCACCCATTCCATCGTCCGGTCATGAATGCTTTGCAAGCCCAGCTCCACCCAAAGATAAGTTCTCTCATTAAGTTCCGCCAGATAATCCAAGATATCCTCAGGCAAACAGTCGGGCCTTGTAGCAATGGATAAACCCACCACTCCTTCCTCAGCTAAAGCTTGCTCATAAACCTCTTGCAGCCGCTTAAGGGGAGCATAGGTATTGGTATAGGCCTGAAAATAGGCCAAATATTTGGCACCGGACCATTTGCGACTCATTATCTCTTTTATTTCCCGGAATTGCTCCGGAATGGATTTCTGAGCCGAACCAGCAAAATCACCGGATCCTCTGGCACTGCAATATATACATCCACCTGTGCCAAGGCGTCCATCGCGATTGGGACAAGTAAAGCCGGCATCAAGAGAGATTTTAAAAACCTTTTCCCCGAAAATCTCCCGCAAATGCTGGTTTAAGGTATAGTAACGTTTCTCGCCGTTTTGCCAATTGAATTTAGGTTTAGCCTCTTGAATTTGACTCAACTTGGTATTGCCTCCAATTTCTGTTTAAAAGGAAATAATTTATAACGCCTCTAAAGCTAATAGTCTCTCTTTATATTCCAGGCCTCCGGCATACCCCACAAGATCTCCATTCTTGCCCACTACCCGATGGCAGGGAATAATTATCCCTATGGGGTTCTTATTATTGGCCATGCCTACAGCCCGTTGACCCTTAGGATTGCCGATTCTTTTCGCAATTTCACTGTAGCTGCGTGTTTCACCATAAGGTATTTGTCTTAATTCTTCCCATACTTTGAGTTGAAAATCCGTACCCCTTGGATTTAAGGTAAGGGTAAACTCCTTCCTGCTTCCGTTAAAATACTCTGCCAGTTGGTTCATGACGTTTTGATTAGGCAAATCCCTGGGTAGAATCAAAGCCTGAGATCCATGCTTCTGCGCCCACTTGCGAAGCTCTGCTTCGTTCTTTGCTCCCAGACCCAAACCTACCCAACATAATCCTTTGGGCGAAGTTGCGGTGGTAACCTCCCAAATAAAATCTCCTTGTTTAAATTTACGGGTTGAAAAAGCAAGGACTTCTTTTTTCAACAGCTCGGCAATAGGAAACTGATAATACTTTCCCTCAAGGTAAATCTCAGCTAAACTCTTATCCTGAGCCAGTCTGGCAGCTAACCTTGCTTCAATCTCCCAACTTTCTTTTTTTGCCGGATAATCCTTCATTAAAGTTACTATCCATACTGCCAATCCCCGCAAATCAGGATTCTCAGCCTCCAGAAAAGGACGAACCTTCTCCCAAAGAGGTTCCACAATTTCCGGTGCGTTGATGGCCAGATTCAGCAACCCCCAGAGAACTCCTGCCTGAAGATTTTCATCATCCAATAGGTTGGCATACATCCAATTAAAATGACCACATTCTTTCGGATTATATGCCATAATACTGCCAATAGCTTCAGCAGCGTTCCAGGCGTTACCACCGGATTCCTCATTCAAAGACCAAAAATAACGGCGCACCAATTCTACGGAAGCATCTTTCTTATGCTTTTCTTCAAAAGCTGCGGCAATTCCTAAAGCTTCCACCCTGGGCCAAAAAAGCTGCCCATCTTTCAAATAGAGTTTATTCATTAAAAGACGCAAAGTCTTTTTATTACCCCACTCTAATTCTTTTAATGCTTGCCAATCCCTATTAAGCAATATGTTATCCAGCCTTTCCATTTCCCACCCTCCTTTTTAATTATCTTCCACCAAAAAGCAAGTTTTTTCAATAGCAAAAGACAAAGCTAGTGGTTTTCCACTAGCTTTGGCAATCATTCTTTATATCTTTACCTTATAATATACTTATCTATATACTTGTCTATATACTTGCTTTAATCTGTGTAACTGACCTAATCTTTTATTTCTTTAATCTTCTCCCAATAAGCGGACTCCACTAATACTTCTCCGCCAATGCCGAAGTTGCTGTATTCATGTTCATTCAGAACCACTGTAAAGGAGGCCATTGGTAAACCTGTTGCCAGAGAAGCTGCTTGGGACATTCCATGAATTAAACTCCGTTTTTGGTCCATAGTAAGTATGGGACCGTCAAAATGAATTACGGGCACTACTTTCCACCTCCCAAATTTAATCCTACATTTATTAAACTAACCGAATTACTGCAGAAACATGTACAGAGTAAGAAGGAAATTTTCTCAGCCATGGAGAATAAAAGAGAATAAATTAATAAAATGGAATTACAGGCCATGGAGGTCTTGCTTATGCGGTATCTCTTTGGCCTTTTTCACATTAGCCAAAATCCTTTGACCGCTTGGTAATTATGTATTTTGCTTATGGACTGGCGATTTAAGATTTGTAAAGGAGGAATAGTCCCATGTGTGAAGCTAATGCTTATTTAAAAGATGGGGAAGAAGAAGTATTATTCATGGAAGCAGTTGATATTATTGAACCCCACGAAGAAGGGTTGAAGCTTGTGGATATTTACGGCAAGCAAAAATTCATTCAGGCCAAAATTAAGGACATGAATTTGCTCAATCATCGCATTGTGCTGGAGAAAGGTTGATAACAGATGAACATTGAACTAAAGCCCATAGGTACAATTCATACTCCCTATCTGCCAACACTCCCCATTCCCGAGCAACCAATAGCCAATGCAACGGGGGAATTTTGGATCACACTTAAACCTGAGTATGTGGAAGGCTTAAGCAAGCTTGAGAGCTTTCGCTATCTCACTCTTATCTATTACTTAGATCAAGTGGCTGAAACCCATTTAAAAGTCAACCCCAGTCTTGCTCCCGAACTGGAAGTGGGCATATTTGCCAGCCGCTCTCAGCACCGCCCCAATCCTATTGGCTTAAGTGTGGTGGAACTGAAAGGTATCGAAGGCAATGAAATCCTCATTTCCGGTGTGGACGTATATAATGGGACACCGCTACTGGATATTAAGCCCTATAGCAAATCCCTTGACTCAAAACCGGAAGCCAATGATGGGTGGTTGGATAGTTTACCGGACAAAGATCATCGCCTGGCTCATTTATTAGGGTTGCCTCATGACCACGACCATGATCATGACCACCACTCACATGATCATTCCCACGGTCACTCCCATGTTCATTCTCATGTGCACTCCCATGTTCACTCACATGAGCACCCCCATGATCATGCCCATGAGCACACCAATGAACATACCCATGAGCACTCTCACGAACACACTCATGAGCACTCTCACGAACACACTCATGAGCACCCTCATGATCATTCTCATAACCACTCCCACGATCACTAAACATGAAAAAGGAGTCAAAGCCATGGAATATTGTTCGAGGCCTTGACTCCTCTTTGTTATATATAAGGATTACTCATATAAGGATTACTCATGGATTGATTTCTTTGGATTAACTGGAAATCGACTTCATTAATGAATCGACTTTTCTTGCCCGGGAACAGTAGACGGTGTAGGGTTAGAATTGGTAAATTGCGGGTTATTCCGTTGATTGTCTTGATACCCAGGACCCATTTCTCTTTCCCCATCTGGACGTGAATCTTTGCCATAGCCGGCTGGGCCGCCATATTTTTCATTGGGGTTTTCTTCATATTGAATTCCATGGCCTTGATTCCAAGGTCCGCGGGCATCTCCCTGACCCGTTGAAAGATTCATATATTTCTTGGAGAATTCAGAATCACGGAAGTTGGCATCCACATACTTACCTTTAATGGTATCGATGGCTTGCATAAACGAGAAGTTATGAGCCTCTTCCCGACTAAGTAAGAAACGCACCATATCCTTAACGCCAGGGTCATCTGTTTGTTGCAGCAGGCGTTCATAAATTAGTTTTGCCCGCAGCTCTGCCGTAGCATTGGAAGCAAGGTCGCAATACAAATCCCCGGTAGTTTCCACATAACTTGCGTTCCAAGGAATTCCCATGGAGTTAGTTAAAGCCGGGCCACCATTTAATATGGCCATATGAATAGCCGGAAAATCTCTGGATACCTTATCTGTAGGGCCTAAAAGCATGGCGATGCATTCCCCGACCATTTCAAAATGGCTCAATTCCTCCGCAGCAATATCTTGAAGCATATCCCGAATTTTGGGATCGTTACAAGCCACAGCCTGAGTAAAATACTGCATGGCAGCTTTTAACTCACCATGAGGGCCACCAAACTGTTCAAGCAAAAGGTTGGCAAAGCGGGGATCGGGACGATCGACCCGCACAGTGTACTCCATATCTTTGATATGTTTAAACATCAGGAAACCTCCTTTTTGACAAAGCTATGATGCCATTAATATTCTCCAAGCTCAGGAAAGTATGCATTTTTAAAGGAAAAGTCTTTGTTCTTTATCAAATTTTAAATTTACAATCTCACGAATTCCTTCTACTGATTGGGATGACTGCTCTGCCAGTTTGCGGATCTATTCCGCCACAACGGAAAAACCTCGACCTGCTTCCCCTGCCCTTGCCGCTTCGATAAAAATTAGACTTCCTGCTCGAGTTTTTCCTTGTGTTTTGCCAGGGCATATGGTATTTTTATCTATAAGGTATTCGAGGTTTAAGGCGCTCGATGGGGATTCACGGGAGAATCCTTTGAGTGTCTTTTTCGTTTTAACACTTAAGTTGAAACACCGTATTAGGGGAGGATAAAAGGATGGATTTTTTCGGTAAAAATGTTTTTAATGATGCGGTTATGCGCGAGAGGCTGCCTAAGAGCACTTATAAAGCACTACTCAAGACCATCAATGAAGGTCTTCCTCTCCAACTGGAAGTGGCTGAAGTCGTAGCCAGCGCCATGAAAGATTGGGCTATTGAAAACGGGGCTACTCATTATACCCATTGGTTTCAACCAATGACCGGTTATACTGCAGAAAAGCACGATTCTTTTATCTCACCCACCAATGACGGCAAAGTAATCATGGAGTTTTCCGGCAAAGAATTGATTAAAGGCGAACCAGATGCCTCTTCTTTCCCTAATGGTGGTATTCGCTCAACATTTGAAGCCAGGGGGTATACAGCTTGGGATTGCACTTCTCCTGCCTTTTTGCGGGAAGACGCCGGCAAAGTCATCCTCTGTATTCCTACTGCTTTTTGTTCCTATACCGGTGAAGCATTGGACAAAAAAACCCCGCTTTTGCGCTCTATGGAAGCTATCTCCAAACAAGCCTTGCGCATTCTCCGTTTATTTGGCAATACTACAGCCAAGCGAGTTACCCCAACCGTCGGCGCCGAGCAAGAATTTTTCCTAATCGAGAAAAAATACCATCAAAAGCGTCTTGATCTGATGCTGACAGGGCGGACTCTCTTTGGTGTTCTTCCTCCCAAAGGCCAAGAGATGGAAGACCATTATTTTGGTATCATCAATGAACGAGTAGCAGCCTTTATGCAGGAAGTCAATGTAGAGCTTTGGAAATTAGGGGTGGCGGTCAAAACACAACATAAAGAAGTTGCTCCCGGCCAATACGAAATCGCTCCTCTCTTTACCAGCGCCAATATTGCCACAGACCATAACCAAATCATTATGGATACTTTGCATAAAGTAGCCAATCGTCATGGTTTAGCCTGTTTGTTGCACGAAAAGCCTTTTGCCGGTGTTAATGGTTCCGGCAAGCACAACAACTGGTCTTTATGCACTGATGAAGGGGTTAATTTATTGGAGCCCGGGAACACTCCCCATGAAAACGCTCAATTTTTGACCTTTATTTGTGCTGTTATCAAAGCCGTGGATGAGTATGCACCCCTTCTGCGGGCCTCCGCCGCCAATCCCGGTAACGATCACCGTTTAGGAGCCCATGAAGCGCCTCCTGCCATTATCTCCATTTATCTGGGAGATCAATTATCTGATATTATCGAGCAGTTAAAGAGCGGTAAACCCAACACCTCCAAAAAAGGCGGTCAAATGGCCATAGGGGTATCTACTCTTCCTACTTTGCCTAAGGACTCAACGGATCGCAACCGGACTTCTCCTTTTGCCTTCACAGGCAATAAGTTTGAATTCCGCATGGTTCCATCTTCCCTTTCCATCGCCGGTCCCAACGTGGTGATCAACACCATCGTGGCTGAGTCTCTCTCCCAAATGGCTGATCGTTTAGAACAAACAGAGGATTTTACGGAAGAGCTTCATAATATTCTGCAAGAGATTGCCATAAAGCACTCGCGCATTATCTTTGACGGCAACGGCTATTCGGA
>Ga0134090_1001715_pt1 | contig 13341 bp, 9 predicted proteins | sample 1_4taG_FD_94453 | JGI IMG/M metagenome (GOLD analysis project Ga0134090, IMG submission 94453) | Switchgrass degrading microbial communities from high solid loading bioreactors in New Hampshire, USA - 1_4_20_6_A1 metaG | ecosystem: Engineered > Bioreactor > Semi-continuous > Anaerobic > Digestate...
CACACTGGGTGTCACCCTGGCTGACAAACCATATGAGGGATGCTAGTTGTAAAGGGCGTGACCTGAGTGGTAATTTCAGGAAGTCATCTTATCTTCAAATCCCTACAGTAAATTGACTCTATCAAGTTTATTATATTTATTTACAAGTACAGTTAAATCAGATACATTATCTATCGTATTCACGTTTTCGTAATAATCATAATCCAGGCCTATATTAACATATGTAATGACCTGTTCATAAGAATAATCAGGATTCTGTTTTTTATAATTAATATATCTTTCGGTATTTTCATTAATAAAACACGGTAAATCAGAATATAAAGCCAGCTCCTCACTTTCTGTCAGTTTATCATCGGAGTTAACATCCACTGTCGGTTCGCCATCTGTGGTATTGGATTGATCTTCATTAGCGGGGCTGGATGAATCACCGGCTAAATTGGATACCTGCCCTTTTGGAAAGTCGGTAATCCGGTCATCAATGTCTGAAAAAACTTCTTCGATTTTGTCGTTTCCATCACTGTCATTATTTTTTATATTTGCATTATTTTTTAGGTAAATGCATCCACATATAATTAATATAATAAACAATACAATGTTAATTCTGACTATATGATAAATATTCTTTCTGATCGGTCTTTTCTTCATGACAAAATCCTCCACTTAAGAATATCATTATTATATATTTATTAAGACAAATTATCAACAAAATCGGCAAAAAGTTACTGCCGTAAAGCGACAGATAAAATATCCGCCGTACACTCTGTGGAAGTTTTCTTTTAGCAACCGGAGCACTCGCAACACACGCTGTTCCAAATAAAAGAAGAACGGCCTTACAGTTTATTCAGGCCGTTCCTGACTACCCCTTTTGAATATTTTGTGTTCCCTGAAAGGGGACATACATAAATTGGCAAAAACCTACCGGCTTGCCACAGCTCTGTTCAGTGCACAAATTATTGCTTCGAAGGAAGCCGTGGTGGTATTTCGATCCATTCCTACCCCAAAGACGCTTTTTCCTCCGCCGTTGGCCAGCTTAATGTAAGCCACGGCTTCAGCATCGGCACCGCTTGTAAGGGCGTGTTCAAAATAAGCTTCAAAACGGTATTTTGACGCGCTGGTATTTTTTAAGGCGTCAAAGAATGCCGAAATCGGGCCGTTCCCCGATCCTTTTATTTCAATCAGCTCATTGTTTTTATATATTTTGGCACTTACACTTACAGATTTGTCCTTGCTTTCAACACTGTAATCCACCAGCCGGTACGGGCCTTTCGCATTTAAATAATTTTCCCTGAATACATCCATGATTTCTTCAGGCGAAAGCTCCCTGCCGGTTTCGTCAGATTTTTGCTTAATCATTACCCCAAATTCAGGGTGCATTTCTTTCGGAAGCACATATCCGAATTCATGCTCCATAATAAACGCTACTCCACCCTTGCCGGATTGGCTGTTAATCCGGATAATGGCTTCATATTGCCTTCCTATGTCAGTCGGATCGATTGGAAGGTACGGAACATCCCAGTATTCGGGTTTTTGCTCTTTTAAATATTTAAAGCCCTTATTAATCGCATCCTGATGAGATCCTGAGAAAGCAGTGAAAACCAGTTGACCTGCATAAGGATGCCTTTCGTGTACTTTAAGATCGGTGCATTCCTCATATGTTTTTATTATCGAGTTTATGTCTGAAATATCAAGCCCGGGATCAATACCCTGGGAAAACAGATTAAGAGCAACGGTAATTATATCAAGGTTCCCGGTTCTTTCGCCGTTTCCGAAAAGGGTGCCTTCCACCCTGTCAGCGCCGGCAAGCATGGCCAGTTCTGTTGCAGCCACTCCGGTCCCCCGATCGTTGTGGGTATGCACGCTGATTATCACACTGTCCCTGCAACTTATATTTCTGCAGAACCATTCAATTTGATCTGCATACACATTCGGAGTAGTCATCTCAACTGTTGCAGGAAGGTTGATTATGGCTTTCTTTTCCGGGGTTGGCTGCCATATTTCCAATACCCTTTCACAGATTTCAAGAGCAAAATCCATTTCGGTACCGGTAAAACTTTCAGGGGAGTATTCAAAGCGAATATCGGTGTCACATTCCTGGCTCAGCCGTTTCACCAATTTCGTACCTTCAACGGCTATATTTATAATATCCGGCTTATCTTTCTGAAAAACAATGCGGCGCTGCTGTTCAGAAGTCGAGTTGTACAAATGTAAAATAGCCTGTTTTGCTCCTTTAAGCGATTCGAATGTCCTTCTTATCAAATGTTCTCTTGATTGTGTTAATACCTGTATTACGGTGTCATCTCCCAAAAACCCTTCTTCAATAATTTTGCGAACGAAACGGAAGTCGGTGTTTGAAGCTGACGGAAAAGCTACTTCTATTTCCTTAAACCCAATCTTTTTCAAAAGGTTGAACATCCTTAGTTTTTTCTCAACACTCATCGGGACAGGCAATGCCTGGTTGCCGTCTCTTAAGTCAACACTGCACCATATGGGGGCTTTTTCGATTGTTTTATCCGGCCATGTCCTGTCGTTAAAAATAAAGGGTGGATATTTCCTGTACTTTTTCCAGTTCATTTATGTGACCTCCTTTAATTTAAATTAATTTATAAATTAAAAAACCTTCCGCCTCTTTTGCAAAGAGACGGAAGGTTGATTTTCCGCGGTACCACTCTTCTTTATTCCTTTCGGAATACACTCAGCCGGAAACCGGTAGATCCACCCCTGTTTATTTATATGATTTTGACTGATTCTATAAAAAAACCTTCGCCAAAAGAGACGAAGGACTGATGAACCACTCTTTTTCAATCCAGATACGGGTGCTATCGTACCGATATCCTGCCCTGATAACGATGGGCCTTCGTCCGGTCCTACTACAGTTTCAGACGGCAACTCCGGGGCCAGTTCAATACCATTCCCCTGCTGTTTCGCACCAGCCAACAGCTCTCTGTAAGGTTCCGGGTATCTACTATTCCCCTTCACAGTCTTTAAAGATATTTGAAGATATATTACTATGGAAATTAATATCAGTCAAGAGTTTTTTATAAATTTTTATTGGATAAAATTGTAACCAAGACCACGGTAAAATTTGCCGCTTAAAATACTGCCTTACGTAATTTTAATGCTGAGTAAAATTTTCTTCATTTAAAAAAGTTATAGTGAAATTTAAGCTATTCAAAAAGTTATGATGCAGTTAAAGTGGTTTGTGCCTCTTAGTGAGGTACTTTTTCCGGTTGCAGCACCTGGACATAATACTCGTCGTAGGTTATACCCTTTTCATAAACCTCTTTTGCGATATCAGGTCCTACATACCTTAAATGCCACGGTTCATATTTATATCCGGTTATATTTTCCTTCCCGTTCGGATACCTGATGATAAAACCATATTTATGCGCATTTTCGCTATACCATTTGAATTCTTCCGTTTCTTCAACACTGTAATTATTTATTATCACGTCAACGGCCAAACCCGTGTGGTGTTCGCTATGGCCGCCCCTTGCATTTAAACTGTCAACATCTTCTACAGTACGGCCACTGTTAACTGCATTATTCCAGATCCGATGCTGTGTCTGAATGCTTCTGTATGTACCGTATGCAGTAATATTCAAACCCAATGCCATGGCATCATTATGCATTTTTACAAATGCCTCATAAGCTTCTTTTCGAAGATATTGCGGTCCTACCCCCGAAGCACACATGGACTGATCCAGTTGAACCAGATCGGGCTTATAATCATCAGGCAGTTTATTATACTTGTTTACCAAGACAGTTATGTCATCCCCGTTATCGATCATGTTAACTTTTTCATAGAAACTGTAATCCAAACCGATGTTAACATACGTAATTACCTGTTCGTAAGAATAATCAGGATTTTTCACTTTATATTCTATATATCTTTCGGTATTTTCGCTGATGAAATACGGAAGTCCGGAATATAAAGCCAATTTATCATTTTCTGTCAGCCCTTTATCTGAACCCGTAACTTGTCCTTCATCCGCTGAGTTTGATTGCTCTTCACCTGCCGGGTTTGATATATCTTCACCGTTTATGCCCGATGCCTGTTCCTTTGGATAATCGGCAGCTTCGTCGCCCTTACCGGGCAAAGCCTCTTCGGTTTCGTTACCTTTTATGCCGTTGTTATTCTCTATGTTTGCATTATTTTTATAGTACATACATCCGCAGGTAACGAGTAATAAAAGCAATACAAGGCCAATTCCGGTTAAATGGTAAATTCTTTTTCTGATTGGTTCTTTTTTCATGATAAAATCCCCTATTTAAGAATACCATTATTGTATCATGATTGACGCAATTTATCAATAAATCAGGTACGGAGTTACCTTACAAAAACCAATCTTTTTCACACCCATCGTGACATGCAGTACCGGGTTATTGTCTATAAGGTAACACCTCACTTTTTCAGGGTAAAAATTGGATTTATAAAACCTACGGTTTCTCCACTCCATGTTTGAATGGGTGGATAATGAAATTTGTTAAGTTCTTCCAGTGTTTCACCATTTAGTATGCCAAGCTGCTTTAATGTCTCAATAACAACAGGAGCAGCAGCCCTCCCCCCACCATCCCTGACTTTTACACTTATGCCAAGCCTTTTTGAGTGAATATGGACGCAAAATAAGCCCTCTGATCCCATTTTACCGAAGCAATCGCCTGATGTCGCCCTGATCAATTCTGTGTCCGGCCTGTCATCCCCCGCTACCATGTCAGGATGATTTCTCACTGCATCATATAACAGTTTCTGCTCATTTTTATATTTTCCGTTTAAAAATCCTGTGTCAAAAATCCTTGCAAAGGCAAGGGCCATGTTCCTCAGCGGAACCCCAAAAACAGGAACGCCACATCCATCCACCCCAATATGGATTTTATCAGCCGGGTAGCTGCAAAACTCGGAAATTGTCTCAAGTATGTCATGCTGTACAGGATGCTCTGTGTCCGAATAGTTCTCAATTGACCATCCCATTGCCTTGCATGCCGCAATCATTCCCAGATGTTTTCCTGAACAGTTGTTGTGCCATTGTGTGGGTTTTTTCCCTGTGCCATACAGCTCGAATTTTTCCTTTAGACCATATGGCTCCCTGATACCGCAAGTAATATCACTTTCTTTAACCTGAAGTTTTTCTGCTATTCTAAGAAGTATTTCCAGATGTTTCGCACCTCCGCTGTGGGACGATGCCATTATGGCCAGTTCCTGCAAGGTTAAATCAAATCGCTCGTTAATTTTCTTTTTAAGATGTGATAATAAAATAAGTGGTTTTGCTGCCGAATGAAAATAGCAAATTTGATCAGGCTCCCCGGCATACCCGATAAGTTCACCTTCCAGATTTACCACTGCAATACTGCCAAGATGGGTGCTATCTATTAATCCATTGCGAACAACTTCTGCCAGTTTTACCGTCATTCTATCCCTCCCTTGTTATTCTTGCCTTGACTGATTATAATTAATACAGTATATTTTCCGCTCAAGCGGGGATACATTGGGGTATGATATATGAAAGTTCTTGGGATAATTTCGGAGTACAATCCCCTGCATTCAGGCCATATTCACCACATCCGTGCTTCCGTTGAAAAAACAGGCGCAACTCATACTGTCTGCGTCATGAGCGGGAACTTTGTTCAGCGCGGTGAACCTTCCATTGTCGATAAATGGTCAAGGACAAAAATGGCACTTCATGCAGGTATAGATCTTGTACTGGAACTGCCTGTTGTTTTTGCATGTGCATCTGCAGAACTGTTTGCGTATGGAGCCGTTCGCACTCTCCACAATACCGGAGTTGTGGACTTTTTAAGTTTTGGCAGCGAGCAGGGCGAGCTTGGCTCGCTATGGAGGATAGCATCGGTATTGCACGATGAACCTTTCGAATACAGAGAGTTATTAAAGAAATACCTAAACGAAGGGCTGTCTTTTCCCATATCCCGTGAAAAAGCCCTTCATTCAATTCTTCGTGAATTGCCCGGTAATATTATGTCCCATTCCAATAACATACTTGCGGTTGAATACCTGAAGGCACTGAAAAGGTTGAAAAGCAGCATTCAGCCAGTAACTATAAAAAGGATGGGAGCATCATACTTAAGCACTGAAATTTTGTCCTCTTTCTCAAGTGCCACAGCAATCCGGCAATTTTTAAAAAACCAGGGCGCGGTTACCGATCCTGTTCTATCAGGTAATCTTCCCGATTTTACAATAGACTTGCTGGATAACGAAATAAAGAATCACAGAGGGCCGGTCTTTGCGGATGCTTTTTCAGAAATTATACTGCACAAACTGCGCACAATCAGGCCGTATATGCTCAGGCAGGTGCCTGATGTTACAGAAGGACTTGAAAACAGGCTTATCTCCTGTGCCATTAAGTCAGGTACGCTCAGCGAGCTTATTAACAAGGTTTCTACTAGCAGGTATCCTTCCACCCGTGTAAGAAGAATTGCATTTAACTTACTTTGGGGTATTACAAAAGATGATCTCAGGAAATTCCTGAGGGATGAAACCTGCGGATATTTACGCGTGCTTGGATTTAACAGCAAGGGCCGTGAGTTGCTTTCAAGAATTCAGAAAGAATCCAGGCTTCCTTTAATCGTGAAGGTGGCCAACTACAGAAACCAGCTTTCTGGTTTGTCCAGGGCAATGTTTGAATATGATTTGAAAGCAACCGATTCGTATGTATTAGCTTTCGCTGATCCTGGTCAAAGAGCCGGAGAGCAGGACTTTACAACGCCAATTATAAAAATTGACTGAAAATTGCCTTGCGGTAATACCCGAAAAGGCGGGGTTCATCCTTTAATTACGTCCCCGCCCCTTAATCTGTTTTTATATAATACATTTTCCAAAAAAGAACAATTATCTTAATGTTGCATCCAGCTCTGTTTTAAGCCCGTTCAGTATCTTTTCCATTACTTTGCTCACTTCATCATCTGTAAGTGTCCTGTCGGGCGAACGGAAAGTCAGGGTGTAAGCTACGCTCTTCATGCCTGCAGGTACCTGTTCTCCCTTATAAACATCAAAAAGTTTCAGTTCTTCAAGATTTTTGCCGCCCAACTTTCTGATTACCACTTCAATATCCTTGACAGGAATCCCGTCTTTGACCAATAAGGCTATATCCCTCGCTACTGCCGGATATTTTGGTAGACCCCTGTATTCTTTTGCCATATTTGAGTTCTCTATCAGGGGTTTTATGTCAAGCACTGCAATGTAGGTTCTGTTCGGGCATTCAAAATTCTCGGCAACTTCAGGGTGAATTTCACCTATATATCCAATTGTTGTCTGTCCAATCGACACTTTTGCACATCTTCCGGGGTGGTAGGCCGGATTATTTTTTTCGGGTGAAAAATCTGCATTCTTAATATTCATCTGAACAAATAACTGCTCAACAATACCCTTAAGATAATAAAAATCCGTGTTGCCATAAAGACCGATTGTCAGAACTTTCTTTTCTTCGGGAAGAGGCTTGCCTTCAACAGGCATGTATACATATGATATTTCAAAGAAACGGCCTTCTTCTACTTTCCTGTTGTAATTGGTCCTTATAATACCAAGCATTTCTGGTATGGTAGTTGTTCTCATGATGCTGAAATCTTCACCCAGAGGGTTTGTTATAACAACAGCATTCCTAAGCTCATGATCCCTGGGCAGTCTTAATTTGTCCCAGACCTTCGGGCTTGTGAATGAAAATGTATAGGTTTCGTATAAGCCAAAAGACAGCATTAGCTGCATAATCAGATCTTCCATCTTCTGTGCGTATGTTTTCTTTCCGAGGGTGGAAGCCTTTCCTGCCAATAATGTCGGCTTAATGTTATTATAATCATAAAAGCGCGCCACTTCTTCAGCCAGGTCAGCCTGCAGGCGGACATCAGGGCGGAATGTCGGAACCGTTAACATTCCTGTATCCCTGTCAACGCCAAACTCCAATTTTTCAAATAAATCCAGCATCCATTCCCTTTTAATGTCTGTTCCAAGCAAACGGTTAATTTCTTCATCATTCAGTTCTATTTTAACGGTCTCTGATTTAACGGGGTAGCAGTCCACAATTCCGGGAACAACCTTTCCTGCTCCCAGTTCTTCAATTAATTGAGCACACCGGTTAAGAGCCGGTATAACATTTTCAGCATCCAGCCCTTTTTCAAAACGGTTCGAGGCTTCGCTGTGGATTCCGACTTTTCTGCTGGTCAGTCTTACGGAAGTTCCGTTGAAGTTGGCCGATTCCAGCAAAAGCGTTTTGGTTTCGGATGTCACTTCAGAGTTCTCGCCGCCCATAACGCCTGCTATTGCTACAGGCTTGTTTTCATCTGCTATAACAAGCATTGATGAATCAAGCTGGCGCTTTTGCCCGTCAAGCGTTGTAATTACTTCATCATCTCTTGCCGTTCTGACAATAATTTTCCCGCCGTCAATGCGTTTCAGGTCGAAAGCATGCATCGGCTGCCCCATTTCAAGCATTACATAGTTTGTTATATCTACAATATTATTTATTGGTCTCATTCCTGCTGCTGCAAGACGTCTTTGCATCCATTCAGGCGATGGCTCAATCCTGACATCTGTTACCACTCTTGCGGCATATCGGCTGCAAAGTTCGGGATTTTTTATCGTCACTGACGCAAAATCCGATGCATTCCCGTTACCTTCTTCTTTTACGGTAATTTCAGGTTTTTTAAACTCTGCCGATAATGTTACTGCAGATTCCCTTGCCAATCCGATAATGCTGAAACAGTCAGGCCTGTTTGATGTTATTTCAAAATCCAGAACAGGTTCCAGCCCTAATACTTCTTTAACGTCCTTTCCGACCTCAGGGTTATTATGAAATACATATACACCGTCTTCGGGAGCATCGGGCAGATAATCACGGGTCAAATTGAGTTCTTCAATGGAACACATCATTCCATTAGATTCAACCCCTCTCAGCTTCGACGCCTTAATTACTCCCCCCGGCAGGCGAGCCCCTACAAGAGCCACAGGTATATAATCTCCTGCTTTTACATTTGGAGCCCCGGTAACCACCTGGATTACTTCATTTCCGATATCAACCTGAGCAATTTTTAACTTATCGGCATCGGGATGCTTTTCCAGTGTAATAATTTTGCCTACAACCACCTTTTCAAATGCACTGCCTAAATCCTCAATCCCCTCTACCTTGCTTCCTGAAAGGGTTAATAACTCAGCAAGCTTTTCAGCATCTACATTTATATTTACATAATCCTTCAACCAGGAAATCGGTGCCTTCATTCTAATCACTCCCATTCTTCATGATAATTCAATTAAAACTGCTTAAGGAAACGCAAGTCGTTCTCATATAAGAGCCGCATGTCATCTATATTAAAGCGTCCCATTGCCGTTCTTTCAACGCCAAGCCCAAACGCAAAGCCACTGTATACTTTCGGATCTATTCCGCATATTTCCAGAACCTTGGGATGCACCATACCTGCTCCGAGAATCTCTATCCAGCCTTCGTTTTTACAAATCCTGCAGCCTTTTCCTCCACATCCCCAGCATGATACATCCACCTCGGCACTTGGCTCGGTGAACGGGAAATGATGAGGTCTCAGCCGTATTTTCGTGTTCTCCCCAAAGAGGCTTTTTGCAAACACCTGCAGCGTTCCAATCAAATCCCCCATCGTAACACCTTTATCCACCACAAGGCCTTCAACCTGATGGAATATCGGAGAGTGGGTTGCATCAACCTGGTCAGAGCGATATACCCTGCCCGGGCAAATAATTTTAATCGGGGGTTTTCTTTTTTCCATAACCCGAATCTGTACAGGCGACGTTTGAGTCCTAAGCACAACATTTTCATTGATATAAAATGAATCCTGGGTGTCTCTGGCCGGGTGGTTTTTGGGAAGGTTAAGTGCCTCGAAGTTATAATAATCCAGTTCAACCTCGGGGCCTTCAGCAATTTCATAACCCATCCCTATGAAAACTTCCTTGATTTCATCCAGAACCTGTGTTAACGGATGTTTTTTACCCCTGTCCAGTACAGTACCCGGCATGGTAACGTCAATGGTTTCTTTTTCGATTTTTTCTTCTCTTTCTTTCTGCAAAAGCCTGTTTTTAATTCTCAGTATATTCTCCTCCAGCTGGTTCCTCAAATCATTAACCATCTGGCCTATAACCGGCCTTTCTTCAGCGGAAAGAGCACCCATTCCCTTTAAAATACCCGTAAGTTTTCCTTTCTTGCCCAAAAACAGAACTCTTATTTCCTCCAGACTTTTCATGTCCCGAACATTTTCCAGTTTTTCCATTGCCTCGCTGGCAATTGCCTTGAGTTGATCCTTCATGTTTCCTCCCCTTTCAAGTATTATTCTCAATACCGGATAAAACTGATATACCCGTTAAAACTAAAAAAGCTTCGTCCTGAATAGGACGAAGCTTTACTCCGCGGTACCACCTATGTTTACACGGGTATTCCGTGTACACTCTGCCCCGTTTAACGGTGGGAAGCCGGCTTTTTCTACTGCTCACAGAACCGGAAAATACCATTTTCAGTAAACCGTTCAGGCAAAGCTGAAACACTGCCAGCCCGGATATGAGTTTCAAAAAAGCTACTCCGGAGTGAAATTCGCACTATTCCATTTAAAGGGATGCTTTCAGCCGGTGACATCCCATCTCTGTTTAAAGCGGGAATATGCTACTTAACTCCTTCATCGTATTTACAATGTAACTTTAAATATTTAAATTTTATTGTAGCATAATCATTTTAAGATTTCAAGGATAGCAATATTAAATCGGTAACCAACCCCCCAGTATTGTCTTACCTGCATCTGAACTACATTTGGATGAGTCTGCATACTCAGTTCAGGCAGAAATTACTAAGAATTCAAATTTGCTGCAGTATTTATTATTTGCAATGGTCCGAAGCAGCAAATAAGCTTATTCCATCTTCACAGGTAACGGTTTTTATTCAGGTAAAACCTTTTACACCGGTGAAGCAGCGTATTGCAATTTACAGTTAATTACTTCGGCTGCTGTATGAATCAATCACTCTGTGGTAACCTTTCCGTAGTAAAGAAAAAAGCAATTATGTACTCTAAATGTACATAATTGCTATAAATTGTCTACTTTTAATAATATTATAATCCGGCATAAAGATATGCCGGATTTAAATTATGTACTTCTCATCAGCTTGCTGAAGCGCTTAATTTTTGAGATTGCTTTTCAATAAAATCTTCAGCCTGGTAGAAACGAATCTTACCGATTGCATTTCCTGCTTTTTCATATTGCTGGGCTTTTAACAAATCAAGTACATAAACCAAATCGCTGTTTATATTCTTGATAATATCGGCGCCTTCCTTAACAGCTGCAACATCTGCATTCTTGATTGCAGTAATAATCTCAGATTTAACAGCATCAAGATTATCAACATAAGCCATAAAAATATCGTATGATTCCGGACCCATTAATTCCATCTGTGATCTGATATATTCGTCTTCATTGAGATAATATACCATATTCTGTACATACTCTGTATCTATACCTGCTAAAATATCAAGAATATATTGCTGTCCGTTTTCTACCTCATATGCATACTTGACAGCCTGGTTTACATACTCCGTAATTTCATCGTCAGGTATTGATTCCAGCATTTCTGTTATAGATTTTGTAATATCTGCATACATGTTATAGTAACCCTGGATTGAACCCAGATAGTAATCAACAGATTCGCTCGGTATTACCGCTGTAAGAGCCTGGTACAAATCTTTGTCGGCAACGAGTTGTTTTACAGCTTTTTCAATATCACCGCTTTGCAAAGCCACACTGAGATTGTTAAATGCTCCTTCGGCCTTTTTGTATATTGTGTAATAGGATGTTGCTGTATCTACATATTCAGATAATGTTGCAGCAGGAATAAACCATGTCAGCATATCATGCAATTTATCATTATCTATAATGCTTTCAACTATTTCATCAATTGATCCGTCAAGTTTTATTGTTTGAATGGGCTCTGCCCATGTAACTATTGCCTGGCGGTATTTTTCCACTCCTTTTGCGTATTTGTCAAGGTCAGGAGCCAAAGCAAAGTATACAGCACTGTTAACAAGTTCTTCATTATTGAGAACCTGATCTACATAACTTTCCACATTTGAGTCTGACAGAAGGCCTTCTGCCAAAGCCCTGTCTATAAACGTTGCTACCGCTTCGGGAGCTGTGCGTTTAAAGCCGTTTATTTCAACTTCGAGATCATCAACATAATCCTTCACCAGCTGCTTAATTGCGTCAACGTCGAGCTGGATAAATGCATTCAGATTACCTGTACCATATTTGATTTCTTTAACGGTAAATACCTGCGGTACACCCAGATCAGCATAATTGATTTCATATTTCAACTGGTCAGTGGGTATGCGTTTTGTAATGAATTTAGGGGCTTTCTTTTTACCTAGGTTTATCTCGCCTATTGAAACTGATAAACCTTTGTCATTTGGTTCAATAAAGATTTTTGCACTGATGGGAAGATTAATTGCTCCATATTTTGCGTTTACATAAATGCGTTGATCTGCAGTTTTGAATGCTACTTCCTGAATTGAGAATTGCTTTGGTAATCCTAGATCCAATTGCTCAAGCTGGTCTTTAATAATAGAGTTGATTAAGTCCTGATTGATTTCAATTTCCACAGTTTTTGCAGACGCATCGTAGTATAAGTGCTTCTTGGCAATTTCGGTCAGCAGATCATCAGAATGTACATAAGTAAAACTTAAATCATCGTAAACCGAATTGTTCAATCTTATGATGGTCGACAGTGGCACCGCAATAATGATTAGAACAACTGCCACAATAACATAGAACCACCATTTTTTAAATAACATAACTGGCACCCCCTAAAAATTTTAAGCTTGTCCTTTAAGCCTTTGTATGGATTTTTATTATTTATAAATATATAAACATATATATTTATATGCCTATATATTTATATTCCGGTTGGATGCAAAATATAATTTAACAAGTTGAATTAAATGCCCTGATTCATTTATGTAAACTTAACCAAAAATACTACATAAATTTGCTAACCACTAGGTATAATATTACTATAAAATAGTACCACTGTCAATTACAGCTTAGCTGTTATTCACAAAATTTAAGCTATAAGTACGCAGTTAATGAAGCATTTTAACAACACGTCTTTTTTCTATAGTATGTAATAAACGGCAATTTATTTCCAAATTATTTTACAATTTCACCATATATCAGCTGACAAAAAAACACCTAATTTTGGGAAATGTTCATTGTAGTTAGTTATAGTCTCAAGTAGTGGTGTAAATTTCGTGGAGGCTAATTGACAAAAGTAACCACGATATGATTTCTACTTTATTAGGGAAACAAAACAAAACAAATAAAGTAGAGGAGGTCATACC
>Ga0134090_1001718_pt1 | contig 13310 bp, 10 predicted proteins | sample 1_4taG_FD_94453 | JGI IMG/M metagenome (GOLD analysis project Ga0134090, IMG submission 94453) | Switchgrass degrading microbial communities from high solid loading bioreactors in New Hampshire, USA - 1_4_20_6_A1 metaG | ecosystem: Engineered > Bioreactor > Semi-continuous > Anaerobic >...
ATATACAAGGTAATTATTTACAAACAACATCTAAATATAAGCAAATTAGCACAGAAAAAATTCGATTGGTGTGTAGAAACAACAATTGGATAACCGATTCATCCTCCACTTTCGCTTACGCTTAGAAGTGGAGGACTTCTCGGTAATTTAGTTAAAAATTAAGAGGAGTCTTATAAAAGAGACTCCTCTTTTCTGTTCAGTCTTTTTAACCTTATATTAATTTAAAGCCCACATAATATTATCAGTTAAACATTGATACATAAGGAGGTACATAATATTGAAGCAAATGATTCTTGAAAAAGCGCCAAATAGAGAATATCTCGAATTTTCTTTCGTTGGCGATAATGCAACTGGTAAAGGCTTAAATCAAAAGTTTATTATGGAAGCCATGCCAGAAGAAGGTTGTTTCAAATGCACCGAAGGAAGAATAGGTATACGTGTAGGTCCCCATAAGCCCAAGTCATGGACATGCCCTATGGACGACTGGGATATGGTGTATTCTATTCGTATAGCAAAAGGATGGCAGCTTATCTCTACTAAGCGGGAAACAAAAAAAATTACCCGTAAAGGTTTCGGGCTCAACGGAGTTATTTATAGGCAGATCGAAGAAAAAGAAACTGCAGATGTAGTACAAAGATTACTCGAAGCAGCATCACAGCTTATCGAAGAGTCATATACAACACGCATAGAAAATATATCTCCTGAAATGATGGCTCACGGTAAGGAAATTCTTGATAAACTTGCTGCAGGCGAAAATTTATCAGTAGCAGCCTTCAATAATCTGCTTAAACAACTATTCTGTGTTATACCGCGAAGAATAGACAACCTTTCAAAAGTCCTAGCAAAAAGGCCTCTTGATTATGGCCCGATAGTTGAAAGGGAACAAGACCTATATGAAGTATTATGTGATCAGCTAAAAATGACTAACAGTACAGCATCTGGTTTACAGACTGTAACAGAAGCGTATGGTCTTGAATGGAGGCTAGCAACACCAGAAGAAAAAAATTATGTCCTTGGGCTTATGAATGAGAAAAACCGTATACAAGTAATTAATATTTGGAGAATAAAAAATAAAAAAACAGAAGCTCGTTTTAATCAATGGTGTTCAAAACATGGATACTACGAAGGATATGGTATAAGCCATCTTTTCCATGGCTCTCCAATGGCTAACTGGTGGTCAATTGTAACTAACGGTCTATGGATCCGTCCTGGACTTAATGGTGGTATGTTCGGTGCAGGATTATACTTTGCTCCTGAATCAGACAAATCCATGGGGTATACAGGATATGGCTGCTGGAGAAATAAAGGTGAAGCCAGAGGTTTTCTTTCATTAAATAAGGTAGCAACAGGGAAACCTTTTTATTACTATCGTGATAACGGAACGAGCCAAGATATGTCATTGATGGGCATGCAACGAAGAGGTACTGATTGCTTATGGGCTGAAAGTTATCGTAAATTACCAAACTCCCCTTTACGGCGAGATGAAGTTATCATTTATGATGATTCTCAGACGACGATTGAATATCTCATTGAAACAACCTCTGAAGGATACTAAAATCATTGTATAGTATATTAGTATATTACAAGTATATACTATATACTATCAACTTTTAAGATACTATAAGATATTTATAGCATGCTAGTTTTTATAAAAAAATAAAAGAGAGACATTTTTGATATAATGTCTCTCTTTTTAATATTTCCCTCATATATTTATCTTTCTATATCTTCAAAACATTCAGCTTCATATTCTATTCCTTTTTCTTTATCTTCAAGATAGAAATGATCGTAAAGTTTTTTAATCTCAATGGGATTTAATTTATTTATATCAATAGAATTACCAGTTATACTTCTTGTTTTATCCAATACGTTTTCTACATATTTTTTTATATCATCGGTGTCTAAACTGCTTATAATTTCACCTCGTGCACCCTTTTCAACATATTTGGCGTCTGCAAAATAATCCGCTAATAGTTGTATCGTATGCCTATTTTGCCAAACGTTATCAGATAACATTCCAATAGCTATTATACTTTCTGGATGCTGATCTACTACCGTTTTCGTTTGCTCTGGATTATAAGTGTCTGGTACTGTCTTAGTTGTAGTCATCTCATTATGTATTGCTGCCCCTTTGAAGTGTAACATATCAAGTTCAATATCTCCTGTTACAGGATTTTTTTGCGATATTTTAACCGTTGAACCTGTCTTACCAAGTATACGGGAATCATCAAATCTTATATCATCTACCAGTATTACAGGGCATGGATTATTTACGCCCCACATGAACTTTGACTGTGCAACATATACTTTTATTACATCTTTAACATGGCACTGTATATCATATTCTATGGCATTACTTACCTCACATCTTTCAAGTGCTTCATTTCCCATTCTTGTAAACTCTTCAAGTTTACTTTTTTCAAGAGCCAAACCGCAAGCAGCTGGATGCCCGCCATATTCATAAAGACACTCCTGCAATCTGTCCAATAATTCTTTTAAATTTATATCTCCAAAAGATCTGCCAGAACCTTTAATAATATTTGGGTTTTCAGGATCATCTGTTAAAAATACACATGGCATATGATATTTAGCCGCAAGGTTACCCGCTATAAGACCACAAAGTCCTAAAATACAGTCAGGATCATACACTACCAAAAAGGTTCCCTTCTCTTTCATCTCATCAGTAAGAGCTCTTTCTACTCTATCCATTGCCTTTTCTGTTAATTCTTTTCGGATTTCATTTTTTTCAATAACAGCGTCCCTTAGTGCAGACATTTTATCGGTATATCCACCATTATAAGATAGTAGCCATGCTACCTGTCTTGAACCATTCCCCTCAAGTCTTCCCCACGCATTTAATGCGGGTACTAAGCCATATGCGATGTCGGATGTAGTTATGTTTTTTCCCAGCAAACCAAATCCACCATGTAAATCCTTAACTGGTTCTTCAGCAAGTAACTTCATTCCATATGTACACTTGCCTTGAGATAATAATGTCAATCCTTTTTCTACTATCTGATAATTTTCTAGTGTAAGAGGGACATTATCAGCTATGGTAGATATTGCAGTTTGAACACACATCATGTTAAGCATATATTCTATTTTTTCAGAAGATAACCGTGTGTCTTTATAACATCTTTGAGCAAATTTATATGCTAAACCTGCTCCAGAATAATCAATACAAGTTCCTCCAGTTATATGCGGATCACAAATAACATCTGCGTTCGGCAGTATAATATCCCCATTTTCATTTCTCTTCGGTTCATGATGGTCCATAACCACCACCTGTATACCAGCCTCTTTTGCCTTAGCTATTTCATCAATTGCAGCAATACCATTATCAAAAGTCATCAATAAAGCCTCTTTATTTTCGGCTGCGCATTCATTAATTATGCGATCAACAAACTTGGACGTAAGACCATACCCGTCTTTATATCTATCAGGAATATAAATTGTAGCTTTAATACCGAGGCTATCACAAAACAATTTCATGTTTACTGCGCACCCTATTCCATCAAGATCATAATCCGTGTATATGTAAATCTTCTTTTTCTTTTTTACGGCATCTTCAAAAAGGCAAACACAATCTTCAAGATTGTTAATTTCATATTTACAAAAATACTCATATCGCATATAAATATTTGGATCATGTCCTAAAAATTTTGGTGGTAGTCCGGAAGATTTGACTGTTCTATCAAGCAGCTCTTGATAGAAATTATCAATCGTAACACCCTCCTTTTTCTGAATAAATGTTTTCATTTTACAACCTCACTTTCATTCGTTACATACGGTTATAAATATTATGGGGTTACAGAATATAAATACTGAATTCATATTCCACAACCCCATATATTTCATTCAACAAATTCTGTACTACTTCCAATAATTTTATTTATAAGTTTCATACTTTTTACTTCTTCTTCCGTGATAGGTAATGGATTTGTCGTGGCTAGATAAACCAAAAAATCATAAAATTTATGAATATTGGATGCCATGGTATTGATTTCCTCTTCGGTCGGGAAATATGGCTTTGTAGGAAACCTTCCAAAGAGCTTTTCCATTTGATCGCATTTTTCTTCATATTGGTCATAAGTTAATCGAACCATTAAAAACCTTCACCTCATTTAGATATTATTATTTATTTCTTATTATGTGGATAAATTTTTCCATTGTAATGTTATGAGAAAACATAATTATTGTTCTGAACTATCATTTTCCTTTTCATTTATTCCAATATCGCTAAATTCCCTATGCTCATTCTCCCTGTCTATACGGTCATTATACTTCTTACCCCAATCATTAAGAGGTTTCATATAGTTCAAATACTCTTTTATAACATCTTGATCAGGATAGTTTTCGATCGCATATATAATATCTTCTACAAGGTAATCACCTATACGGCGATATTTGAAATTGTGTTCCAACCTTTTATTTCGTTCTATAAGTTTTTTATATTCTTTTTCAAGATTTTCTTTTTCTTTTTCAAGTTGAGCCGCATATCCCTGGGTGATTTTATAATCTTCTATTTCTTGCTCAAGATATTTAATTCGAACCTGCAAAGCTTTGTATTCTGATCCAACTCTACGTAAATATTCTTCAAGGGACTCATTTTCAACTATCTTTGGAAGTTCTTCTAAGTTTTCTCTTGTAGCGTAGAGTTGTGTTATTTCTTTATGGTCAGCTCTATAACCCCTTTTAAGTCCTCTTGTTAAACCAAAAGGCTCCATAGCTTTTGCATATTCGGTTTGGCGTTCCGTATATTCTTTCATTCCTCCCAACATTTCACGAGCATTAAATTTGCCATCTTTAACTGGAGTTATAAAATAATGTATATGAGGAGTAGCCTCATCCATATGTAAAACACCATGTACCACATTTTCCTCGCCAAAATAGTCTTTCATCCAATTATTATTCGCTTCAACCCACTCATTGATATTGACTTTATCTATCATATCGTGCGACATTGTAGTAACCGCTTCTACGCCTATTACAGCATTAGACGCCAATTTTCTTGCTCCTGGTTTTTTATAATGTTCAAGCTGTTTATACCGGAATTTAAAAAGATCATACCAGTCAGCTCCTTCATCGCCTATAACACATCTATTTAGGTGTGACTTATCTTTATTTACATTATTAGCAAAACCCACTCGATTAACATGCTCACATCTCTTTTTTATTTCTTGTATTCTACTTCTATTTAACTTTTGAATCCTTAATATTGCATAGTTTTTCTCGGCCATATAATCCCTCCATCTCAATATTGGATCGTTAAATTTTATCCAAAAATATTATAAACCATTGCCCAAACCGGAAAAGAAATCATCACCACCAAACATTGTCAAAGATCTATTCGTCATTCAAATTCTCTCTTAACTGGTATTAGTATTATGTAGTAAAAAAAATTTTTTAATATGTCTATATAGACAAAAATAAAAGTGTCTATAATAGACAAAAAATAAAATGTCTATCATAGACAAATTATTAAAATGTCTAGTACGTTTATACATATTAGGTTTTATGACTTTTTAATAAGATTAAGAAATTTTAGAGAATGAGCACGAGAAATAATTTATATTGCTTTTTATGTGTTTATTGCATATTTCAGTTTCTCGTGCTGTTTTCGAATGTAAATAAGACTTGCAGTAAATGTTTTTTGTTTATAGATATTGAGACAATCAGAGAATAAGTACGAAAAGAAGAATATATAACATACAGTCCTTGAGAATAGAATGTCTGTCTCGTATGATTTCAGATTAACAATAAGACAAGCAGTTAATATTAGACATTATCTTTTTCTTACTGATTCTATGCAATAAAATAAGCAAGGAATTAATGTGAGAAAAGGTTTAAGCAGAAAACGTGTCTAATAATATATAGCCTAAATTTTCGTGTAATTTTATATAAAAATCTAATTATCAATTGCATAGATATTATAAAAATACAGTTATTGGATACAGGCAGCAAAAAGAGAATAAAAAGAAAAACTAATAAAGATAAAAATATATAAACGAAAGTAATAAATGAGACAATATGTTTAAGATTCTATATTAATAAACGTAAAACCACCAGAGATATATAATTTTATAAAATCGACTATACATCTGTGCGATCTAATAATTCATAACCAGACTGTGCCTCCTCATATTCTGTGAGTCATATTGACTGTAGTATCCTGCCTTTTCATTTCTTTTCAAATATATCAATAATTACGATATAAAATATATCAATATAGGTGATATGTCATATTAAGTGATATAGTACCATCAACCTGCCTTTTATAATTAACACCGTATAAAATAAAGCCAAAATCAGTCAACCGTCCGATAGAAAATATAAAATTATATACCACAATAGGTGATATATTTTATATCAAGTATGCTGATATTGTTATGTCTTCATATTAAACATGTTTTATATCATTAATAGTGATAAAAAGTATATCAACATTGGTGATATTGCTATTCTCACAAACCCACTCTCCCACCCTGTTGCCACATAATATATACATAAAAAATAATATCAACAATACTGATATGTTTTATATCAATATTGTTGATAGCTTTTATAGATCTTAATACAAAAAAAACTATATCAATATTAGGTGATATAAATTATATCATCAATAGTGATATGAACTGTATCAAATGCGCTGATATTTATATATCAAGCCATATCTACATAAGATATAAAACAATCCATTATTTATGATATAAAAAGTATCACCAATAGTGATAAACAAATAAGACTCTAAGAGATACTTAGTTGTGTGTCTGTTATATACCTTTATTATCATTTATTGACATATAAAATACTTTTTGATTAGAATTTATGTAAAGAAGGAGGAAATGATATGAGTCCGCATGTAGCTGATAGTATTGTCAATGCATATGCAGCTCAAAGGGGATACCCCACAATAATAGAGCTTAACGATATGAGTAAAGAGGAATTTGAAAAAGGTCTCAGTGTGTGGTGCAATGAATACATAGAGGCTTTGCCGGATGCCGGTCTACTTTATGGTCTAACAGGTCAAATTCAAAATCCGACAACTGGCAATATGGTACGTTCAGAATGGGGCTGGAAAATGCAACAGGCAAAAAAGGTGCTAGAATTTAGACATACTGAAGCAGGTAAAAAATATCTTTTAAATCGACTTGTTACAGAAAAGGTAAGAGATGACGAAAAAGATATGGATGACCTGCTTGATACAGCATCTATATCTGTTGTTGCCAATACTGGATCTCCAAGAAGAGATAAGAAACTGACTCAAATTAACATTAGAAGATTGGATCATATTAAAGCTCTCGAAAAGAGTATCTCCAAGGGAGGTGCTTTGAGAGATGCTTACGATACTATGCTCATGGCCCATAAGGACAGTATCGAAAATCTTATATCAAATGAAGATGCTGCCAAATCTGCAATGTACAGCAAGAAACGAAATAAAATACCTGCTCTCCTACTTTCATGGCTTGTAATGCCGCTTTACGTTATTCTACGTTCCTTTGATATGTTCTTTGACGGAGGTATAATGTCATTAAGGCTAAACTCTGCAGAAAATGTATATACTGAACCAAAGGTTGGAAGTAACCATCCGTTCCTTGGAAGATTATCTATCCCTATTGTAGTGGGTACTTTTATTGGTTATGTAACCGCTATAATAGAATACAATCGAGGCTCTGATCTATTTACGTCCAGAGGAATATTACAAAGTGGGTTAGCTTGTAGTATATTAGCAACAATCGGCTTCATAATTGCAAAACAATTTCTCGGCGTTCCATTCTACTATCTCACCAAAATTTATGGCAATTTTGCTTACTGGGCAAGTACCAGATTTTTGCCTCTCACAGCTGACGACTTCCAGCTTGGTTACGTTACTTATACATACCAAAAACAACAGTTACTTGGAGAAATGATTAAAGAAAGAGAAGAAATAATCCAGGGTTTAAAAAGTGCTATTATAAACAATGTAATGCACAGTCCATATGATAGTTACTATAAAAATAAAAGCCTGTCTATAAAGGCACTCAAAGCAGAGGAAGAAAAGTACTTTAATAAAACCCGGTAACTGTCTTTCAGAAAAAAAAATAAAATACATCTTTACAATTCGATAATTATAACTATAATTTAAGTGTTACATACAGCTTTCATATCAATTCGCTCCCTGTATGTAACATTAACTACATAATAATATCACCTTAGAGAGAGAGAGTTTACGACAATTTCCCCAAACACTCGATATTTCCTCTCTCTCTCCTGAAACCCCATCTCCTATTATTCATTTCTAATTTCTTTTACTATTCATTGCAAAATAAAACAATCAAATACCCTATTACCCCAAAATAAGCATTTGTTATATAAATTTTACATATGTGAGGAGATCTGATGATAACCAAAAAAGAATTAAAGGCTATAGATCCTAAGTATTTTAATACTATACATATGGGGTGTTTTGCCATTTATGTTCAATCCAAGAACACAAAACACTACTGGGGTATCCATTTGGAAGAATATCCTTCATTTAGACACTTCAAGATTTATCATAAACATAACATACACGATCAATATCATCGACACAGTGATGCAAAAAACATTAAAGCTGCCATAGAACACATTCAAGCCCACGATGCATTTCATCTAAATGTAAGAAATAAAAAGAAAAGTACAAAGCATAATTAAATAACCTAGTTTTTAAGTAAAGCCACAATATCACCTTTCTCCACTCATTTTTCACTGATTATTTCATTTATCTTTCTTTATCCTTTCTACATAATATCTAACGTAATCTATATTTACCAAATGATAAAAAATCAGGAGGAAACAAAAATTGTTAATATTTCGTTGTTACAAAAAAGACCGAAATGCCTGTGGGTGTAAAATTCCATGTGAATTATCTGAAGAAGAAATAGATGCAAGAATGTACAAAACTACCCTATGCGATTTTGGAGAAGATAACAGCTTCCTGGAATCAAATCCTGATACAGAGTTTTTTCTTCTGGTTGTTGGAACACGAACATTTAATGACTATAATATTTTCTCATCCAAAATGAATATTGCATTATCCTTAAAAGATCCAGATGATATAATTATAGTATCAGGAGGAGCAACCGGTGTAGACTCTATGGCCGAAAGATATGCCAGAGAACACCATTATAAATTTATCTGTTTTCCTGCAGATTGGTCAAAAGGAAAAACTGCCGGTTATGAAAGAAATCACCTTATGCATGAATACATTTCAAAACATCCAAACAGAGGGGTATTAGCTTTCTGGGATGGAAGGTCAAAAGGAACTGCTCACAGTTTCGACCTTGCTAAAGAGTTCAATAACCAATTAAAGGTTATCAGAGTATAAGAACAACTATATAAGCCTCGTAATACACGGGGCTTATTTATTTTGCTTGGCCACATAATGCTTACATAGTCAATTGTCAAATTGACATAAAATAATGCATTTGGAGGTAAATATATGGATAAATACGTTTTAATTTCCGTCAACGGAGATGCAGAGATTTTAACAGAGATGTTTGACACACACGAAGCCGCAAAAGCAGCCATGTTGTCAGAATGTTTAAAACTTGGAATGATAGGCAACAAGGATGAGCTTCGTACATTAATTAGAGATGGGAACGCTGATTTTGGTTCTCATTCTGCCTGGATAAGAACCAAAAACGGAAAAGTCACTTGGAAAATACTTCATGTTTCAGATGTCCCTGAAAAAAATGACAAATGGTACGAACAAATCATTGTAGCCACAGAATCTGACGGTTTTGAAACCACTAATCTTGTCATTAATCTTCTTGTAAAAAAAGGCGTTGATATAGATGATGCCGTCAAATCCGCCTGCGAAGAATATTGTAAAACGGATGAATGTAAAGATATTTATAAAAGCAATTGTTATTGTTTTAACTGGGGTGATTTTAATACATATGTACCAAATTCTATTTGCGAGAAATACGGCATAATGAAAATTGCAGGGGATTTAGGAATGCATGTTACATACAATGAGCAATTGGTTTCTTAATAAAAAGTCAGGCACACCGTTACTATATGGTGTGCCTTATTTTATCTGCCTTTTTCTATAATTACTATTCTTCTATCCCATTCTTTCATATAAAACCAATTCAACATAAATTGTCTCTCCCTATTAAATATTTTTTCATGCGTTATGATATCTATTTTATTTTTTTACCATACACATAATACATGTATAGGTCGAGATTACTCGAACTAAAAATACATAAGGAGAGATGATCATGGATGAAATTAGTAAGATTGAAAGTATGAATGACGAGGAAATAAAAGCTTTACTGCAAGATGCAGGAATAAGTTTTAAGCAACTCGCCAAAGAAGCTCTTGAACTTAAAAGGCATAAAGATACCCAGAAAGAAAATATATATAATACCGGAAAAAAATCTAACACCGATTTTGAATTGTCCCTGGTAAGCTACCCCGACTTTGTAATAACAAAAAAGACTCCGAAAACTACTGTTATGTTAGTAATAATGCCTTCTTGTGGTGGTTATTATCTAAAAACCATTAAAAACGGAAGTGAATCTGTTGTAGAGTTAAATAGAGAAAACTATGCAAAGTTTTCTTCCGGTATGGAGACCATCACCATGCCAGACGATTTCTGGCTTCCAGAAGTTTACCCGGGAGTTGGCTTTTACGACAATCTTAAAATCATTATTACAAACAACGATTTAGTAGAAATTATAAGAAATCACTGTTTTCCAAAAGATATGTTTAACAAGGTTGGATGGGAAGATAGATGGTATTACGGCAAATACGTTGATAAGTTTATAGAAATGTATAAAGCCATTCCCATTTTGCTTAAGGAGTTTTTTACAAAATATCCGGATCTTTATTTTTGGAAAGATTATAATTATAAAATTCTTTATTATATTCAAGAAACATTCGGCTTAAATAATGCAAGAGATTTTATAGAAAGTGCTGCTTATTCTTTAATAAACTTTACCAATCATAATTACTATACTCATATCAATGATGATGATTTTCTTACAAAACTATTTTCTGTTCCTATGAAGTATTCATCTTTCAAGGACTACGTTTTGTATGATGCATACATTATGGGTTATGGCGACGACTGGGAAAGTTTTCTAAATGAAATGGTAGACGCATGGAATATGCAAAAAGAGTTATATGGCTCAATAAAAGAAAAGTATTCCAAAAACCTACCAACATTCCACAAGCAGCTAAGTTACAAGATAACCAAAAAAAGAAAAAATGAATGTTATGAGAAAATTGGTCAAAGAGCTGAAGAACTTGAAGTGTATAACATAACCGTTGACGGGTTCAAATTTATAGTACCAAAAACAGCTGCGGATATATTGGATGAAGCTGAACAGCAGGCCAATTGCCTCGCAGGTTACATAAATAAATTTGCTAACGGTGATGATATACTTATATTCATGAGAAAAGCCGATAATCCGGATAAAAGTTACATAACTATAGAATTAGATAAAGAAGGCAATACCATTCGCCAGGCATATTACGCAAAAAACATAAAGGTTTCTAGTGAAGATTATGCCGTGATAGAAAAATGGTTAAAGAAAGTCCAAACAGTAATTAAAAGTGAATTTGACAACAATCAAGAAGCTTTAGCTTGTTAATTCAATCTCCTACTAATACAAGTAAAAAACAACAGGCGTTTCAGAAATTTTACTGAGACGCTTGTTTTTTATTTGCTCATTTAATTCATTTTAAGTATAAATTTGTAAATACATGCTTATATATAAATAAATATTATATGAGTATATATGTATAGTTTGTGCAAAAAATAGTGTAGAATGCCTTATTTATAAGGCTTTTTATTAATCATCATACGATTCAGTTTGCAAAATCAGCCACTCTAAAATTAACTATCTTTGCAAAATTGCAATGTGCATAAGTTTATTGAAAACTTAAAAAAATTATTGAAATGTGAATAATATTTTTGCAAAGTGAAATGATGTAAAATAAATGAATTAAGCTTGAAAGAGAAAAAAAATACATAAAATGTCGATAAATCTGTGGATAAACTGTGGATGAGGACTAAAAGATAATGCAAAGATAAAAGAAATGCTTAGAAAACTACATGAAGAAAAGACCTAGTAAAAAGAGCTAGGCCAAAGATATTTCATTTTGCTTTTTTGCATACAAAGCTTTAAACTCTACCTGCAAGGAATACACAAATCCTCTATCTATGCGATCCCTATTATTTAAACATTCCAGGAAGCGCTCTAAAAGTTTTATAAAGTCTATACCCAATGAAACATATTTTATAAATACGCTGGAGATTTCATAAATAATTTGCTTTTTAAATTTGCTATTATTTACTGTTCTATTAATAAGATCTACAAATACAATTTGCCGTGCTATAATAGCTTTTTTAATAGTTCTCTTCAAATAAGTTTCCTGATCCTTATAATCTCCGTATGGCATTAATACATATAATCGAGGTGCAATTATTATCTTCGGATTGGACCTATAATCAATTCTGTAAAAATCTTCTCCCAACAATGCTTTAAGCTCCTCAAGATATGCAAAAACAAGAGAAGTATTTTTGATTCCTAGATATTCAGCAATTGTCTTAATTTGTATATGAAGCCCATATTCATATCTATACAAGGCAAGTAAAAGTAATAATGTCTTCTTTGCATACAAGGAAAGTTGTTGATACACATAAAAACTATCCGTACCTTTTATAAAAAAGCTACGGTTAGTATTTATGTATCCATATTTCCTTAGGTCTTTATCGTCATTATTTAAAATTTTAATGTTAATAGTACCATGGCCGGTACTTTCATATTCTATGAAACCAAAATTCTTAAGAGTCTGAAGACAATAATAAAAACTACGTGTGGACATATCAGAAAAGTCTTCAACCTCTGTATAAGAGAAATCATATACCATATTGTTATTATCACAGACCGTGCTAAAATAAAGCATAAGATCAATGGCATTGGCGCTGGTATTTAAAGCGACTCTATCTCCCTTTTTCAGTAAACGACTCACAAGGCGTGTTACTATATTAACGCCCAATTTGTAGGAGCCAGGTATTTTGTTGCAGACGGTTACATTATTTAATTGTTCTACCTGCGGCATATACACCCACCTCCTTAATGGTTTTATCTTAAAAGTGTTTTGGAACCAATATTAAAAAGCACATTCGATATACAATTCCGACTTGTAAGGATATGTTTGGAATATATTTTAAATATTGTTAAAGTAATCGTCAAATTTGACAGATATCACGCATAAAAAAATCCAAAAATAAATTTAAAGATTCAGAAAATGTAATAAAATCAAAGATTTTA
>Ga0134090_1001724_pt1 | contig 13236 bp, 9 predicted proteins | sample 1_4taG_FD_94453 | JGI IMG/M metagenome (GOLD analysis project Ga0134090, IMG submission 94453) | Switchgrass degrading microbial communities from high solid loading bioreactors in New Hampshire, USA - 1_4_20_6_A1 metaG | ecosystem: Engineered > Bioreactor > Semi-continuous > Anaerobic > Digestate...
AACATCGAATAGCATTTATCAAAAAATAGGATATACGCCGGTTTGTGATTCGCTCATGTTGAGATTTGAATAGATATTGTTACCGCTGGTCGCATGTTGAGAGTGGGGCACTGGTTGCTGCGTTGGTGATGGTTTCGATGCCATCCCCAATTTTTTACGTGCGCGCGGCATGCGCGCGACCTTGACGGTGAAAGTCCGTTACGGGGGTTGATAGCACCAACCGTTAGCCAAAGGCAAGGGTGTCCATCGAGAGGTGGAATCTGAAGGAAGCCGGCGGCAAAATCCCGGCCTGACGAACAGGAACTGCATATAAGGCATAAATATAAGCCGGACGAGTTTGCGTAACAAAACGAAGTCCAATGCTATCCGAGGCTTATGGTGTAAATGCAGCAGGTATGTGGGAGGAAAGGGCGCGAGCTTACCCGCGGAGGTCTGACAGGTACGCTGCGGAGATGAACTTTAAAGTGGCAACCCGTGTAGAGATATACGACTGAACTGTCAGAAGTCAGCAGAGGTCATAGTACCAGTCTGGACATGTACGGACTGGGAAGGACTGAACAATAGGAGGTTTTCGGAATTTGAAGGACACGAGGAAATGTGTTGAAAGCAGACAACTTCATATCGAAGACTACCTGTATGAGAATAGAGTGGAACTCGAAGGCAATACAGGAGTGCGGAGCATTTCTTCCATGTCAGAAAAGGAAGAAAACGGTGGCAATGAATATGCCAGTAATTTGCTTGAAAGAATCCTTGAAACAGACAACATGAATCTTGCATACAAACGGGTCAAGGCAAACAAAGGAAGCCATGGAGTGGACGGAATGACAGTAGATGAACTTCTACAATTTCTCAAACAAAATGGCGACCAAATCAAGCAGAGTATACTGGAAGGGACATACCGTCCCAAACCTGTCAAAAGGGTAGAAATACCCAAAGACGGGGGTGGAATAAGATTATTGGGAATCCCTACGGTGCTTGACCGAGTAATACAGCAAGCCATAGCACAAGTTTTAAGTCCAATATACGAGAAAGAATTTTCGGAAAATAGTTTTGGATTCAGACCAGGCAGAAGTGCGCACCAAGCGGTAAAGAAATGCAAGGAGTATATAGAAGCAGGTTATACATGGGTAGTAGACATAGACCTTGCAAGATACTTTGACACTGTGAATCATGACAAACTGATGAGGCTTTTATCAGAAAAGATAAAAGATGGCAGGGTACTGTCATTAATAAGGAAGTACCTGCAATCGGGAGTAATGATAAATGGTGTGGTAATGGAAACGGAAGAAGGGTGTCCGCAAGGAGGGAATCTATCGCCTCTGCTTAGCAACGTTATGTTAAACGAACTGGATAAAGAACTAACAAAAAGAGGCTTGAAGTTTTGTCGCTATGCAGATGACTGCAATATCTATGTTCGAAGCAGAAAAGCGGCGAACAGGGTAATGGAGAGTATTACAAGGTTTATTGAAGGAGAACTGAAACTTAAAGTCAACAGGGAGAAAAGTACTGTAGACAGACCATGGAAACTGAAATTCTTAGGATTCTCGTTCTACCATAAAAAGGGTGGAATAGGGATACGGGTACACCCGAAGCCTGTAAAGAAATTTAAGCAGAAGCTGAAAGAAATTACAGGCAGAAGCAATGGCAAGAGTATGGCACAAAGAATGTTAAAGCTAAATCAGAGTATAACAGGATGGGTCAACTACTTTGGAATTGCTGATATGAAGGGGATAGCCCAATCATTGGATGAATGGCTGAGAAGAAGGATAAGAATGTGTTTCTGGAAACAGTGGAAGAAAATCAAAACGAGGCATGATAACCTTGTCAGGCTTGGAATTGATAATTCCAAAGCGTGGGAATATGCAAACACAAGAAAAGGCTATTGGAGAATATCCAACAGCCCAATCCTTGCAAGAACACTTACCAATGAGCACCTAAAGAAATTAGGTTTTCAATCAATTTCCGAAAGATATTCATTAGTACACTAATTCTATTGAACCGCCGTATACCGAACGGTACGTACGGTGGTGTGAGAGGACGCTGAATAAAATAATTATTCAGCTCCTACTCGATTCAACCTACCTTTTCGGCATAGCGTTTAATCTTCTTGGTGGTAGTTTTAGCGAACTCGTTTTCGCGTATGGTAAATCCGCGCACATGCTTGTATAACGGCATGGAATGATTTACGGCCTTTATTTCGGCGCTGATTATCCTGTGAATGTCTTCCTGGCTTACCTCATTTGTCTTTAATTTTTGCTTTATCGCCTCTAAATCGGGATAAATCTGCGCATTTACGAAGGTTTCACCCGTAATCTGGTCGTATTTGCCCCATACCAGAGATTCTTGTATATACGGGCTTCTGTTGAGGTAGGTCTCAACCTCCTCAGGGAATATGTTCTTGCCGTTTTTGGTGACGATGACATTTTTCTTTCTTCCGGTTATATAAAAGAATCCTTTTTCATCAAGGCGTCCCAGATCGCCGGTGTAAAACCATCCATCCTTCATAACCTTTTGTGTGGCGGCTTCATTCTTGAAATAGCCGAGCATCACATTATCACCTTTAACAATCAGCTCGCCCACACCATCGGGACCGATATCCGCCAGCTGCACTTCTACTCCCGGAAGCGGCAAACCTATCGAGCTATCGACATGGGCCTCTTCACGGTTAACAGTCACTATAGGGGAACATTCGGTCAATCCGTAGCCTTGCAGCACATTAAGACCGAAGGACCTAAGACCTTTCAAAGCCTTCGGATCGATGGCGGCAGCTCCTGATATGACGAGCCTTAAACGGCCTCCGAAGTTGTCATGAATTTGCTTGAAAAGCTTTTTCCTTATATCAATTTTAAGGACATGATAAAGGAAATCACTTATTGCGACAGCTGCCTTTAACTTATATTTATGTACCGGATTCTTGGAAACTTTGTCCCATATTTTTTTGTACATGCCTTCCAGGATAAGGGGCACAGCCATTATTATCGAAGGCTTGGTCTCCTGCATGTTCTTGACTATATGCCTCAGGCCTTCGATGAAGGATATGGTACAGCCATTATATATCATAACCAGGAACCCGCAAGTGCACTCATATGTATGATGTAAGGGCAGTATGGAAAGGGCGCTGTCCTTGTCATCTATATAAAGGGAAGAACATACAGCCATAATATTTGAGCATATATTTTTATGGGAAAGCATTACTCCCTTGGCAAGGTCGGTAGTACCGGACGTAAAGAGCAAAATGCTCATTGCCTCATCATCGATTTCTGCATCGATAAAAGATGTGTCACCGGCCTGAACAAGCTGCTTTCCTTTCTCGATAAGGCGACGGTATGAGAGGAAACTCCCATCGTCCTCCTCGCTGTCCATATTAATAAAATACTTTACCGACGGTACTGATGCCTGTACCTTCCTAAATTCATTTTCCAGCTTGCCGGAGAATATTACCGCACTGGCGCCAGATCTTTCCAGGAGGTTTTGAAGTTCCTGCAAAGGAAGGTCCTTGTCAAGAGGTACGACTACTCCCGTTCCATTCACTACAGCCAGATAAGATACAGTCCATTCATATCTGTTTTCACCGATCACCGCAATGTATTTGTCCTTCAGGCCAAGATTGATGAGAGCGGTTCCAAGACCTTCAATATCACTGTTATATTCCTTATATTTTACACCCCGGTAATTATTGTTGTCGTCTTTCAGAAGAAAAGCATTGTTTTCACCATAAAGCCGGACACTCTGTGCGAGCATGTCCTTCAGATTCCGTATTGGCCTTACGCTATAGCGTGGTTCCGAAGTCATATTCTCACTCCTTTAATATAACTGTAAAAGCTGCATAACTATTATATAATAAAAACATGATTAATTAAAGAAAGGTTTTGTAACGATACAGACAAAAATTATGTGTACTCATAGGTTAAAATGCAGGGCTCCATCTACAGGGGCATAGGTGTCAAAACCGTCAATCAACATAAAATGCCGGTTGACGGTTATTTTATATGGTAATGATTCCTATAATATTTCAATTTCTATAATGTTTTCTGCTTTTTGTGGAATATCTGGATGAAAATCTGGCTCTGGAAATCCTGCGAAGTATGATTCTCAACAGCAGAAAAGCAACCAGAGCTGTAGCAGTGCCGATGAGAAAATTTTTCAGCCTGGGTCTTGCCGATGCTACTTCTTCACTAAACTTCTCTATTGCTTTAGTGCTTTTGTCAATCGACCGGGATGCCACAATATTAGTCTTGCCAAGAAGAACACCATCCTGCCTAAACTCGACATAGCCCAGAACATCACCCTTAGAAACAGGGGCACTGATGGTGGGGGAAATTAAAACTATGTTTTTCTCCAGAAGGGAGAGATCCTGGTCTGAAGGAAGGATAGCCGAAATGTCCGACTCTGCCACCAGATCAAGGCTTGGGTTGTCAGTTGCATCCTCCACATTTACGCTCTCTACTAACTGATTGGATTTTAAAAGCTTCTTTCGGGAGAAATTTTTAAATCCATATTCGAGAAGCTCTTTGGAGAAATCATAAACATCGGAGTTGTTGTTGGAGCCTTTTGCGCCAAAAACCACAGCAATCAGCTCCATCCCGCTATCGTTTACCGCAGCTGACACCAGAGTGTTTCCAGCCTGGCTCGTGTATCCCGATTTTATACCTATGGGTGTAAAATAATCCGACTTATATTCCTGAAGATTGGTAAGGAATCTGTTTATGGTATACAACCTGTCCCATTCTTCATGCTTGTTTGTAGGCTTCATATCGTAATAGGGCTTTTTAACGATTTCCCTGAACTTGTCTATTGACATGGCGTAACGCGCAATTGTCGCCATATCGCGGACCGTGGTGTAATGATCATCATTGTGCATTCCATGGGGATTTACGAAATGCGTATTCGTAGCCCCCAGTTCGCGGGCCTTTTTGTTCATTTGCTCGATAAAATCATCATAGGAAGCTCCCACATTTTCGGCGATGATATTTGCAGCATCATTGGCAGACCTTACCATCATGGCATTTAGCAAATCTTCCAGTACAATCTGTTCACCTTGCATAATTCCTATATGCATTGAGCCATATTCCAGATCAATAGCTTTTGAGCTGGCCGTAGCCATCTGATTTAAATCGCCTTGCTCAAGGGCGATTATTGCAGTCATGATCTTTGTGGTGCTGGCAGGATACATTTTTTCATCGGGTTCTTTTTCCGCCAGCGACCTGCCTGTTTCAGGATCTATCAAAATGTAAGAAGGTGCATCTATATTTAGTTCTTCTGCATGCACATTGGAAATACATGCGCTTAAAACCGAAATTGCCAATAACACTGAAAATATTTTCCTCATTGTGGTCCTCCATACAATGTCAAAATACAAGAGCAAAGCATCTTAAGCCCGCCTTGCAAAATAAGCGTGGCAGCACTGCTGAACACGCATATAAAAGTATATCAAAAAAAGCATTAAAAGAGTACTATCTTTTAAAAAAAGATAATTTATAAAAAAAGGAAAAAGATGTTAAATGTAGAATATAAATATACAAATATTTTCATAAAACAACATGATTTTACATAAAACTTAGCCTAAAGTCCATGGCGTCAGTCGCTGGTATGAAGGCTTGTCTTGACCATGGATAAATACTTCAGTGTTTGACATAAATGGGTATGAGGAGGAATGGTCTTGCTTATTAACTTATTTGGCAGAGAAATCTACATAAAAAAGAGCCTGGTTGTTATTGCTGCATTGGTGTTGCTGGCGGCGGCACTGGCAATTGGCTATGCTGTGAACAGCAGCGGCGCGGATATAATTATAAAAAATGACGATGATTTTTCCATGGCGTGGGAGGAAAGTAAAGGAACATCGGATATACCCACGACAGACAGGAAACCGGAAGCGGCAAACCAGAAGGCCGAATCGGAAGGCGGGCAAAACGTGGCAGAGCCTGAAGCCGAGGTTGAGGAGATCAAGGTTTATGTGGTGGGGTGCGTCAAAAATGAAGGGATAGTAACGCTGAAAAAGGGCCAGTTGATCGATGATGCCATAAAGGCTGCGGGGGGAGCCACTGAGGACGCCGACATAAAGAACATCAACCTCGTTTATGAGCTGACGGAAAATGTCATGCTGAGAATCAGATCTGTTAAGGAATCCCAGGAAACATCGCAAGGCAGCTCCAATAATAATGCCGGAGCCCAGAGCAAATCAGGAGCAAAGTCTTCCGAAAATGAGGGAGCTGCAGGATCAGGGATTGAAATTATCAAAGACAGCGGTGGAGCGGTGGTAATCGGCAATAAAGGGTCGAGCGGCATTTCCGGCGGAAAAATCAACATAAATACCGCCACCCTGGAGGAGCTGGATACTCTTCCCGGCATTGGCGCTGCTACAGCGCAGAAGATCATTGACTACCGCCAGAAGAACGGAAAATTCAAAAAAATCTCAGATATCATGCAAGTTTCCGGGATAGGTGCGAGCAAATTTGACAAAATTAAGGATATTATTACAGTTGATTAACAATGTTGCCATAAAACTGGATATGGGAAATAAGAGGAGGTATAATTAAACTGAGGGCGGGATTTATGTGAAAATATGAAAAACTGAGGAGATGAAGCAGAATATGAAAAGGAATATTACTCTGACGATAACGCTGGCAGTAATTATTACGACAATATCCGCTTGCAGTTTCATGAAAGGTAAAGAAAGCGATGCCCCACAGGATACGGATTTACCTGCATCCACCACTCAAACCTCCACTTCTGATACCGCTCCGGATGAGAGCAATACAACCGGTGAGAATAAAATAACATTGAGCCTTTATTTCGCAAATGAAGATAAAAGCGCTGTTGTGAAAGAAATGAGGGAGGTTGCCGTAGAGGACGGAGACATGGTCAGAGCGGCAATTGAAGCCTTAATTGAAGGTCCGTCGGAAAAGAACCTTAAAAGAAGCATGCCGGAGAATACAAGGCTGATTGAAAGCAGTATTGACGGTGATACAGTGATAGTTAATTTTTCAAAAGAATTTCTAAATGCAAATGGAATGGCAGAGGTCATAGCAAGAGCATCCCTGGTCAATACTCTGACCGATATGGAAGGAATACGGAAGGTGAAAATATTGGTTGAAGGGGAAGCTTTGATAGGACCCAGCGGATTGCCCTTCGGAGAGCTGGAAAGATTTGAACTGGATGCTCAGGGCCAGCCGGTTGAAGGAGAAACTCGGGCGGTAACCCTGTATTATGGCAATGCCGAAGGGGAAGCCTTAATAGCTGAAAAGAGGGAAGCTTACATATACAAAGATGAACCCATAGAAGCCGAAGTGTTTTATGAGCTGACCAAAGCTCCGATAACCCGGGGCTTGAATCCCACAATACCTGAAGGAACGAGGGTTTTGTCGGTGGAAACAAAGGACGGGATATGCCACCTCAATCTTTCGAAGGAGTTCCTGGAGAATTCCACCGGTGGTTCGGCAGGAGAATTGATGACCATATATTCAATAGTGAATACCCTTACGGAACTGCCGGGCATCGAAAAAGTCCAGTTTCTTATTGAAGGGGAAATAAGGGAAACATATATTCATATGGAGCTTGGTGAACCTATTGAAAGAAATGAGGATGCTATAGCAGAATAATCTACAGGTGGGCTTGATGCCCACCTTTTCTGCAGGCTTTGGCCTGTCCTCCGATGAAGCCGCGAATAAATAAACCGCCTGCTGTTCAGGTGAGGGAAGGATGCTAGATTGACGGATATCAATTTTTTGTTACTGTAAAGTATTAAGGAATTTTACCACGGCTATTGCGGGAACCGGCTGATTAAAAGCTATGGTACAAGCCTTAGTATAGGCTGTAGTACAAGTTGTAGTACAAGCTGTAGTACAAGCTGTAATCCAAGCTATGATCCAAGCTATGATCCAAGCTGTAGTCCAAGCTATAGTCCAGGCCGGAGCCTTATTTCGACATTACCGGCAGAATGATGAGGGATGTCAGCAGATACCCTACAAAGACAGAGGCAAAGGGTATGACCACAACGAATAGGAAGAATTTTCTGTATTTTCTGTATCTGTACTTTCGGAACTTGTCCAACCTTTTAGTTCTCATGAAGAGTACCTCCTGCTAAATGGAATTATTTACCATTATAGCACAAGCCTGCAAAGGATTGGTATTGCCCGGAAATATAGGGAGAGGGAAGATGTGATGGATTACTATAAGGAAAAAGCTCCTTAGTATAAAATGAGATAAAACCCATAATATTGACATAAATAATATAAATGATATAATATATATGGCATTTACAACTTGATATGAGGTGAGTTTATTGAATGGTACCAACGGACATCTATATGAGATAATATACAATCATGTTATTAATGAAATAAAATCAGGAAAGTATGAAAAAGGAGATCGTTTACCTACGGAAAAGGAACTGACAGAAAAATTCAATGTGAGCAGGATAACCACCAAAAAAGCGCTTGAATTGCTGGCAGAGGAAGGAATAGTAAAGAGAATAAGGGGTAAAGGTTCATATATCACAAAGGATTTTAAAGAAACCACGGACAAAACGAACGAAGGCTGTGTGAAATCCGGTTCATTAATAGGTTTTGTCCTGCCCGATTATTCAGATGGGTACGCTACCGAATTGTTTAAGGGAATCGAGGAAGAAGCGACAAAGCATGATCTGTATATTGTTCACAGACGAACTTTTGGTCTCCAGGATTTAGAGGAAAAAGTGATGGATGGCTTGGTGAACCTTGGAGTAAAAGGTATCATTATAATGCCTGTGCATGGAGAAAACTATAATCCAAAGGTGCTTAGATTAGTGCTGGACGGTTTTCCTGTGGTCTTTGTCGACAGGTATCTGAAAGGAATACCTTCGCCATGTGTATGCACGGACAATATAGCATCTTCAAAGATGGCTGTTGACTATCTGCTGAAGCTGGGACATAGGTATATTAGCTTTGTTTCACCTCCATCAATTGATACTTCCACCATCGAGGAACGCATGGAAGGGTTTATAAAAAGCCATGCGGAAAACGGGGTTCCGGTAGAAAGCAGCCTGCACCTGATGGGCATCAAGAGCACAATACCCGGCATGAATACTGAGGAAAACATAGCAAAAGATATAGAAAAGATAATGGATCATTTAAAGAGAAATCCTCAAATCACATGCTTATTTGCTACGGAGTATAATATCGCATTGCTTTGCAGGAAGGCAGTTTTAACCCTTGGCAAAAAAGTTCCCGATGATATATCCATAATATGCTTTGATGAACCCCGCAGCTATACAGGGGATTATTTATTTACCCATGTTCGCCAGAAAGAAAGAGAGATGGGGGCAATTGCAGTGCAGCTGATACAGAAACAGATTGAAAATGGAGACTATAATAAAAAAGTCTTTCTGGAGTCAGAACTGATTATCGGACAAACTACCAAAAAAATTACTTAATTCTGATACTTATGCAAAAGTAATATTGATATAGGAAACCCATATCGGCTCTTTAAAAACGGAGTACTGTATAGCATACTCTCCCAACAGCCCTTTGGGATGATCAAAGGGCGTGAAATCTTTTATTTCCGGAACAAATTGCTTGTGCAAAAATGCAAATTGGGTATAAGAATTAAATAAACGGCATAATATGTATCGTTGAATATGATATATGTTATACCGTTTTTATATTTTTTATGCTAATAAAAACTAATTTTGCTATTGACAATTCATCTGATAACTGAATATAATATAAATGTAATAAAAAACATATAAAATAAAACATGATAAATCAGAAACACATATATGTTATTATATAAATATCATATTAATGTGAGGCTGATAATAATGAAAGAAACTCCAAAGTCAACAATACATATTCCATATTAAGTGCAATCCACATTATATGCAAAACGTATTAAAGAAGATACTCCAAAGAAGCCAGTTGTCTTCATGCTTTTAAACCTGTATCACATATTAGTATTGATATGCAGATACTGACATCTTTTTCTCAAAAAAGAAGTTGACATAATACAAAATGTATTTGCGATAAACATATGCCAATGCAGGGTTTATACATGAAAATTTTGGCATTATTAACCCGTCGAAGCACACACCATCTGGTTTGCCTGAGTAATTTTCTTGATTGCTGAGTTCACTATCAGAATTAAATAATGTCTTATGCCATTTGAAAATAAAAGCATTTTATCCGGGCAGCGAAAGGTAGAATAGCTAAAATTCCTGATTTATAGGCACTAAAATTTATTTATGTGCAAATAAATTAACATAAAAAGGAAAAGGAGAGATTAAAATGAAAACGAAAGTATTAAAAACGCTATCTTTACTCCTTGCCTTGTGTCTGGCTTTGTCTTTAGTGGCTTGTGGATCTAAAAATGCAGACTCTAAAGACGATTCGGCCAAAACACAGGAACAGACTTCTGCAGGAGGAACGGAAAAAACTGACAAAACGGATAAGGCAGAAAAAAAGGAACCCGTAGAAATCATTTATTGGGGAGACTGGGCAGGAGAAGGACAAAAGCAATTTGAAGCTATGCTGGAAGAGTTCAATAAATCACAGGACAGAATTGTAGCAAAATATGTTGTTACCCAAGATATGATTACTAAGTTTTTGACAGCATCCGCTTCCGGACAATCTCCCGACATCATGTTCTGGGATCGCTGGAGAACCTGCCTTTATGCACCAAAAGGCGTATTGGAGCCTATTGATGATTTCATGCAGAGGGATAACGTAAATAAAGAGGATTTTTACCAGGAAGCTCTGCGGGAGCTGTCATATGGCGGAAAAACCTATGGTTTGCCTTTAACTGTGGATTGCCGTGCTCTCTTTTACAATAAGAAATTGTTTGCTGAAAAGGGACTTAATCCTCCCAAAACATGGGATGAATTGCGGGAAGCCGCTATAAAACTGACGGAATGGGATGGAGACAAACTGGTGCGTGCAGGCTTTTCACTGAGTGATGTAGGACTTTTCAGCATGTGGATAAGGCAGGCAGGCGGGGATATGCTTACTGAAGACGGAAAAAAGACAGCCTTTAACAGTCCGGAAGGGTTAATGGTATTAAATTTCTGGGACCGTTTGCTGAATGAAGACAAGGTATACAAGGTTGGCTTCGAAAGCGGACTGGGTAACGATGTGGATGCTTTCGCCACAGGAAAAGTTGCCATGACTTATACCGGGCCGTGGATGCTCAGTACGTATAAGGAATACGGGAAAGACCTGGAGTTTGGAATCGTTCCTCCGCCGGCAGGACCGAATGGAGACAGGGGAGGAATGATCGGAGGATTTGGTCTTGTCATACCCTCGGCATCAAAGCATAAGGAAGAGGCATGGGAACTGATGAAATGGTGGCTGGCAGAGCCTGAAAATGCCACCATGTTTGGTAAAGTAAGCCTGAACATTCCGGGATCAAAAGTTGCGGCACAGGATGAGTTTTTCTCTGCTGAAGATTCATTATATAAGCCTTTTGTTGAAACCTTTGAATTTGCCAAGATAAGACCCCCGGTTGAACAGTACTCAAATATGGAAACAAAAGCCCTGATACCTCAGCTTCAACTATTCGTGGAAGGAAAGCTGACAGCGGAAGAAGCGCTTAAGAAAGCACAGGAGATGGGTGATAAAATACTTGCAGAGCAATCAGCCGAATAATGTCGGGTAGCTATACGGACAAACAAAACAAAGCGTATAACAGTCTGTGAAAATCTCATCCCGGAACCTGAATTGACTGTCTTGTCCAATTTAGGCTTCGGGATGAGATGCTGATTTTAAATCAACTTAACACGAAAAGGGGTAATTTCATTGTTGATTGTACTTTCAGTCATTGGTTGTTGTTGCACTATGGAGTTCGTTCAATGGAAAATCTGCTATTGAGGGGGTTGAAGGATGCTTTTGACATATGCCACAGCACATGCTGATAAACGGACAAAAGCCGGAAAAAGCCACAAGCTGGGATATTATCAGGCCATAATGGGATATTTGTTTATAGCCCCAAGCGTTGTTCTGTTCATAATTTTTACGGGAATACCCATTATAAATGCATTTTACCTGAGTTTTACCAACTATGATGTCCTGTCAACTGCTGAATGGGTGGGACTGAGGAATTACAAAAAGCTTTTGGGGGATGAAACATTTCTGACTTCGCTAAAAAACATATTGTTCTATGTGGCCATGTATGTTCCTTTGATGATTATATGCTCGCTGGTCATCGCCCTTGCATTGAACCGAAAATTGCCGGGTACCAACCTGTTCAGGACAGTTTACTATATTCCGGGGCTGACTTCATCAATAGCTGCTTCTACAGTGTGGATGTGGATATTAAACCCGGAATATGGACTTCTGAATCAGATTTTAAGCTATGTCGGCATTGTCGGACCTGCGTGGCTGGCAAATACCAGTACCGCCATGATATCCATTGTGATGGTGACTTTGTGGCAGGGAATAGGTGGAAATATGGTGATATATTTAGCCGGACTGCAGGGAATACCAAATATCCTGTATGAATCTGCCAAGCTTGATGGGGCCAATAAATGGCAGTTATTTTTTTATATAACATTGCCGGGATTAAGACCTACTACTTTCTTCATATTCATCATGTCAATGATCGGTTCGTTTCAGCTGTTTGATCAGGCATTTGCCATGACCCAGGGAGGACCGGGATATGCGACAACTACACCTGTCTATCTGATATATAACGAGGGATTTAACCAGTTGAACATGGGTTATGCCTCCGCCATGGCATTTGTATTGTTTGTCATAATTCTGGCTTTTTCATTCCTGAACTTTAGACTAAACAGTTCTGAACAGGAGGGATAACGGGTGAGCAAAGCAAGTGTCAGCAAAAAACATCTGGGAAATGCCTTATACTATGTTTTTTTAATTCCTGTGGCAATTATAATGATACTTCCTTTTTACTGGTCATTGATAACATCCTTTAAATACAATGAGGATATTTTTGCCATACCCATCATATGGATACCGAACAGAATAACTCTCCAGCATTATATTGATGCGTTTACGACCGTCCCCTATACGAGATATTTTGCCAATTCCTTTTATCTGTCCACAATGGGTGTTATTTCGAGTCTGTTCTTTGGCTCCTTGGGTGGTTATGCCTTTGCAAAGCTGAGATTCAAGGGCAAAAACTTCATTTTCAGGGTATTGCTTTCATCTTTTATGGTTCCCGGTATTGTAACCATGATACCTCAGTTTCTTGTTTTGAAGAATTTTCCCCTTGCAGGTGGAAATGACATACTGGGCAGAGGGGGCATAG
>Ga0134090_1001726_pt1 | contig 13227 bp, 17 predicted proteins | sample 1_4taG_FD_94453 | JGI IMG/M metagenome (GOLD analysis project Ga0134090, IMG submission 94453) | Switchgrass degrading microbial communities from high solid loading bioreactors in New Hampshire, USA - 1_4_20_6_A1 metaG | ecosystem: Engineered > Bioreactor > Semi-continuous > Anaerobic >...
ATTTTTTGTCTTCTTTCCTCCCATTGAAAGGGCTGCAAGATTGGGGGCATAGTTTAATCTTTCCGCAATTTCTTCGATTTTTTTTCTTGTTTCGGGACTAACATCACTATACCCATTAAGTGCCCTGGAAACTGTTGTTATGGACACACCGGCTTCTCTTGCCACATCTCTAATACTTGCCATCTGCTCTACCCCCTTACTTAATTAGAAACTTTTTCTGTCTGTATGGCAAATGACGCTACAATTTATAAATTTCAAATCACATATGTTTCAATCCTTTACTAATTATACACCAAAAACGTTTTGGATTGCAAATAAAAAACATTTTAAATTATAATCTCCGATTTATCAACCTTATTTAATCATCATTTACAGATAAATTTAGATATTTTAATTCTTTAAACCCCTGTAATATTAATATTAGATATAATAACTTAACATAAGACATATCTTTACAACTGACTTGAATTGAGAAATTGATGCCAGTAAGCTTATGAGCACTTTCTTCAGTGTGCATGCTATATGATAGCACTCAATAAAAAATTGGGTATTATATGGAATACAAAAACAAATGATGCTTATGAAATACGAATTCCTGATAAACGTGCATTTATGGATGCTGTAACAAAGACAATAACAAAAACAGTAGTATGCAAGTATTATGGTCCTCTTAAATTACAATAACCGTTAATGTATAAAATTCTCTAAAAAATAAGGCACTCGGGATTCTTTCCCGAGTGCTTTTTATATTTTTATAAACAAACAATACCCCACAACACCAGCAAAATACGCGTTACCTCTCATATTATGCAATAACAATTATAAACCTATCTATCCATCCTATCAAAGGGAGCTCTTTTTTTTAGCCATAACCATAATATAAGAAATCATATCGTTAATCCACAAAACCTAAGAGTGAAGTTTATTGAAATAATCTTTACAAAGTTCACCATAATTAGACATTAAGTTTTTCTCATAATACTATGCCCATTACACAGTTCTACATAATAATTTTAGGGAGGTTTTAACATGATTACATGGAAAGAAGCATTTGATAATATTGTAAAACGATATGAAATGTCAAAGGACGATAAAATACATCGTAATTTTACAGCATTATATATTGAATTAGGCCATGTGGCCGATTCATATATCAAAAATGGAGACATGTGGCCTGATGAACAATATGATATACCTCTGGAAGATGGTAGCATACTAAGAATCCAGTTTTCAGAAACATATCCCTCTCTAACTGCTATTGATCCACAGGGAAATGAAAAATTGCTTGTATCTAAAGAAGATTCTGCAAAAAAAGAATATAGCGCTCTTGATTTCTATACCTTTGGTAAAGGTGCTGTAGGTATTGGACATAAGTTTCCAGAAGAATTGAGAGAAATGATTTACAAAGAATTAAAACCAGGCAGAATCATATCATTCGATGGTATTGATAAACACCACCAATTCTCTATTGTCTGCACAAGAATTGAGAATGGCGTTAGATATGTAAAACCCATTCATTTAGGCAACTTTGACCATATATCAGCAAAAAGTTTTATGCAAGCTGAAGAAAAGCCATTGTATATGTTCGATACGGAGCTACAAGCATTTTACAATCAAGTAAAAACTCGAGTAGGAAATATAATTCCAAGACATGAAGATATCGATTGTTTTGCTCAATCACAAATAAATGCTTTGCTTTCAAAAATAAAACCAGGTAAGACAGCAATTCTTCAATATGGAAATGAAAGGTTAAGAGTCCAGAAAAGTTTATTTGGAAATAAACTTTCCTGGTTTGACAAGAATGGAGAACGTATTACAGAAGAAGCTGCTAAAGTATTTATTGCATGGTGTCATAATTCGCCTATAATTACAGAAATTACTTCTGAAAATAAAACTCTTGAAAATGAAATTAGAACTTATGATTTCTATAGTGAATATGAAAAATATTTACTTGAAAAAGATTATGCAAGCGCAGCAAAAATAGCAAGAGATTTTTGTGTTAAAAATAATAAAGATTTTGCAATTAATATATCTACCTATGAAACAGAAGCCGAAAAAACAACAGCTACGACATTCTGTTTCAAATCTGTAAATGGTAATTGCGAAATCTACAAGATTACTTACGAAGATAATGATTTTTCAAAAGATATTACGAGCTTAAAACGAGTAGATATAAATGAATTTGCCTCTCTTTGCAGAAATAAATATAACAACATTGTAAATGCAATATATATCGAACATCAAAATCAATATTATAAACAAATGGAAAAATCGCAATTACAAAACGATCTAAAAGAAAATATAGTAAATAATGCTGCTTACAACAGTACCGTAAAAATAATACAAAATCAAGATATAGTTAAAGCATCCGATATAGGAAATATCAAAGATAATATAAATGACTTAATTCAAAGTTATAGCGAGTATCCTGAAAACGAACAAGAACCGATAATCTATAACGAAGAGTTAGGAAATGAGACATACGAAGGGGTTGATATAGGAGATGATTTTTAGCAATAAACGCATTACTCCATCTGAAATAGTTAAAGACGGCAAAAAATATATTTTTGCAATGAACACAAAGAAAAAAGCAAGGCTTGATGTTCAGAAAGCTGCTGAATTAAACGGTTATGACATAATTTTCGTAGATAACGCCTCTAATATGTTCGCCGATCCATTACCTGATTACTGTTCAGTTTACATACTAAAAGAGGATTATGAAAAATTAGGTAGTATGGATAGACTTATAAATACCATAACCACTATATCCGAAAAATATAAAGAACTGCTAAGAAATAAAGGTTACGATGTAGATAATATACCTCTTACGGAAATTTATCTCGGGTGTGAAAGACATGAAAATATTCCTCTGAAAAAAAACATTAATTAATCATCCAACAACTACAGCTCTACTTTTTCACCTAAAATATTTATAACAACTCTATTAAAAAATAGCTACCGCATAATATTGTTGTAAATCTGCTACGGCAGAAATTTAAAAGTATAAGGAGGAATCCCGATGAAAGTCATTAAACGAGATGGAACAAAAGTTGATTTTAATATTCAAAAAATCGTAAATGCGATAAGCAAAGCTTTTGTTGCACAGAATACGCCTGTAGATCAAAGTGTTCTACAACTGATTGCGCTTAGAGCTATAGCTCATGTGCAACCTAAAATCAAGGATGATAGCGTAAGTGTAGAGGATATTCAGGACAGCGTTGAAGCTGTATTGTCTGAATGTGGTTTCACCGATGTTGCCAAGGCATACATTCTGTATAGGAAAAACAGAGAAAAAATCCGTAACATGAAATCAACTATCCTTGATTATAAAGAGGTGGTCAACGGCTATCTTAAGGAAGAAGATTGGAGAGTCAAGGAGAACTCTACCGTTACATATTCCGTCGGAGGTCTGATTCTTAGCAATTCGGGAGCCATCACAGCAAATTATTGGCTCTCTGAAATATATGACCAAGAGATTAGCAACGCCCATCGTAATGCAGATTTACATATTCATGATCTTAGTATGCTTACTGGATATTGCGCAGGCTGGTCATTGAAACAGCTTATCCAGGAAGGCTTAGGGGGAGTCCCCGGGAAAATTACATCATCTCCAGCTAGGCACTTATCTACCTTATGTAATCAGATGGTAAATTTTCTGGGAATAATGCAAAATGAGTGGGCAGGTGCACAGGCTTTTTCATCCTTCGACACCTATCTCGCACCTTTTGTGAAAGTTGACAATTTGTCCTACAAGGAAGTTAAGCAATGCATCCAATCCTTTGTATATGGTGTCAATACACCTAGCCGCTGGGGTACTCAGGCACCTTTTTCGAATATAACTCTTGACTGGACTGTACCAGAAGATCTTGCAGAGGAATATTGCATTGTTGGCGGGAAGGAAATGGATTTCAAATACAAGGACTGTAAGAATGAAATGGATATGATAAATAAGGCATTTATTGAAGTTATGCTGGAAGGTGATGCAAACGGCAGAGGCTTCCAATATCCTATTCCTACTTATTCCATAACAAAGGATTTTGACTGGACAGATACAGAAAACAACCGTTTATTATTTGAAATGATGGCAAAATATGGTACTCCATATTTTTCAAACTATATTAACAGCGATATGCAGCCAAGCGATATACGTTCCATGTGCTGCAGACTTCGTCTGGATCTTAGAGAGCTTCGCAAGAAGACAGGCGGATATTTTGGTTCCGGTGAAAGCACAGGATCCATAGGAGTTGTTACTATTAATATGCCGAGAATAGCATATCTATCAGATGATGAAGACGAATTCTTCAGCCACCTGGACAAAATGATGGATATAGCTGCCCGCTCACTTAAAGTAAAAAGAGATGTAATTACAAAACTTCTTAATGAAGGCCTCTACCCGTACACAAAGCGGTATCTCGGTTCATTCGAAAACCACTTTTCTACAATTGGACTAGTGGGTATGCATGAAGCTTGTCTGAATGCAAAATGGCTTGGTAAAGGTCTTACGCATCCTGAATCTGTAGAATTTACTAAAAAAGTGCTCAATCATATGAGAGAACGTTTATCAGACTATCAGGAAATGTACGGAGATCTTTACAACCTGGAAGCAACTCCTGCAGAATCCACCTCATATCGTCTGGCAAAACATGACAAAATGCGGTACTCTAATATCATAACATCTGGAAGTGCTGATGCTCCATATTATACGAATAGTTCACATCTTCCAGTAAATTACACATTGGACGTTTTTGAAGCGTTGGATATTCAAGATGAACTTCAGACTCTTTACACATCGGGAACAGTTTTCCATGCTTTTCTTGGAGAAAAGCTTCCAGATTGGAATGCTGCAGCGAAATTAGTAAGAACCATCGCTGAAAACTATAAACTTCCTTATTATACATTGTCGCCTACATATTCAATATGTAGGGAACATGGCTATCTTGCCGGTGAACACTTCAAATGTCCTTATTGCGGTAAAGACGCTGAGGTTTACAGCCGTATTACAGGATATTATCGTCCGGTTCAAAACTGGAATGATGGAAAAATGCAAGAATATAAAGATAGAACTGAATATACGAACCTTGATTTTTCCAGCCATAAAAAAGCAACAAAAGCAGAAAAAACAGAAAAAGAAAGCACAGGCAATAATGCAATTGGGTTAAAAGATGGTATGTATCTTTTTACAACCAAAACATGCCCAAATTGTAAGATCGCAAAAATGCTTTTATCAGATACAGATTATACCGCTATAGATGCTGAGGAAAATCCGGAATTATCTAAACAATACGGAATATTGCAAGCGCCGACACTACTGATTATTACTAACGGAGCAGTTACTCAAAAGGCTGCAAATGTATCTAATATAAAAGCATTATTGCAAAAATGATAATGACTTATGATATTTCAACAACTAAAGAGGTGGAAATATTGCATCCGCCTCTTTTTGTTTTATCAAAGGAGGTTATAATGTGAATCAATTAAAATCAGTTTTTAATCCAAAAGCATTTTTATTCTTTGCAATTGGTATTTTTGTTGGTGTTGTCGTTGTTTACCCCCTAACGAAAAATATTAGAAGCCATTCAGAAAATGAAGTAGGTAACAATGAAATAGTTGTTATTACATATGAAGAAGAGCCCATTGAAGATATTCAGGCAATAGCAGATGAAATCAATGCTAAGGTTGTTTCTTCTATGCTAGATATAGGTTTTTATTTATTTAGATTCGAAAAACCTATAAATGAAAAGGAATTAAAGAAAATCATTAAAAAAATCAAAGAATATAGCATAGTTGAGGATGCTTATATCAATCCCATATTTAAAACCGAATTAAATGAAAATTAATAATTTAAAAGCCACTATAACTTAAATAGTGGCATTTATATATACCTGCAAATATAATACTCTTTTTCTTGAAATTTACCATAATACTTTCAAAGAATATTAAGGTATATGGAGGTAATTTTATGGCAAAGTTATACTTTAGATATGGTGCAATGGGTGCGTCAAAAACCGCAAACGCTCTTATGACAGCATTTAATTACGAAGAAAAAGGACTCAATCCGCTTGTTCTAAAGCCTAAGCTTGATAACAGAGATGGCGATAAGATTATAAAAAGCAGAATAGGTCTTTCAAGGAGATGTGAATATGTAGAAGATTTTATTCTTCCTAATAAGGAAAAAACCTTGGAAAAAGTCAAAGGCTATGATTGCATAATTATCGATGAAGTTCAATTCTGCAAAATATATGAAATTAGAATGCTGCCTCTTATCGTACATAATTTACAAATACCAGTCATGTGTTATGGTCTAAAAACAGACTTTTTGCTTAACCCTTTCCCTGCAGCTGCCGAGCTTCTAGCATGTGCAGATGTTATAGAAGAGTTAAAGACAGTTTGCTGGTGTGGGCAGGGGGCAACATGTAATGCCAGAATAGATTCCAATGGGAAAATTGTAAGAGAAGGAAAAACAATAGAATTGGGCGGAAATGATAAGTATACTTCCCTATGTTTTGAACACTATATGTCTGGGGATTTAGGCCCTAAGATGAAATAAAAAACACAAATAACCAGCATCTCATACGAGTTCTGGTTATTTTTTATAATATAATGAGGGCCACATTTTAGAAATTCTATGAACTAATTAGTAAACATTTAAGAAACCCGCACCGGCTAATTACTCACATAATTATTCTCCTGCTTTACAATCATAGGTAACTACTACTACTCTATTGCGTTCTGCCTGAGATAATAAAAATCATCTTATTTATACATGAATTCCCCATAATTATTATAGGGTTTTATTTTATTATTAAAATATATGGAGGTACAACATGAAAACAATAAATGAACAATATTTGCACACAATCAAAGATGTTGAATCTATTTATGCAATACGAATAAAAAACGGTGTACCATACTTTGTAGGTTGGGGAGAAGAAACCTCTAGTGGTAAATTCAGAATAGCTCAATCAGCCATACCAATAAAAGTAGAAGATATAAAATGTAAAATGCCAAATGACGCTATTTTGGAAAGCAAAGGATGGGAATATACACCAACTTACTGCAATATTGATAATATTGATACATTAATTGCATATACAGATGAACAACCTTATATGTTTTCATTAACAGTTGATGAATTTCAAAGTATAATAGACATACTAAAAGATGCTGATTATATCTTTGTGTTTGAGGATAACACTATCAATGGTTTAGAAAGAAAAAGTGCATAGCAATTTCAGGATAAAATTCTTACTTCGCTAACATTTAACAATTAGAAGCTCCTTTTATGAAGGAGCTTTTTGCTCTATTTATTTGCATTCAACATAATAATTAGGAACTAAAATAAATTTGGAGGTAAGAAGTATTATGAAAGTAAATGAATTCGGAAATTTCGCTGTAAATCAAGATGCAGACAGGATCAATAATCCATGCATAAAGGAACACTCTTCGGGGAAAAAGATAGTAAATGTCAGAGAGTACGCAGCCGCCATAATCGATAATTTTGAGGACTTCTTAGCTTTAAAAGGGGTACATCTTAACAATGAAGATAAGACAGGTGACGAAAATGAAGCCATTATTTATGGTTCAGACTTTGACTCCATAATGGAAAGCATATTGGTTCCATTAAAAGAGTTAGTTATTGAGGCAAAAACGGCAGATGGTTATAATCTCCAAACGTATGACAAAGATCCAAATGAGTTTACTGTCTACTTTAATTGATAAAAAATCTGTTTGTAAAAATAAAAGCCTTTTAGTGAGTATACTAAAAGGCTATTTTTTTGATGATTTTAACATAATATACATGAAAATTTAATACAAAAGGAGGTAATGTAAAAATATGACATAAAATGAATTGAGAGAGAAAGTTATAGCTGCAGAAAAAGCTGTGATGAAAAGAAAAGATATTTTGGAGAAGTATAATTTAAAAAGGCATAAGCTAATTCAAAATGGTGCTTCTTTTGATGAAATTAATGATATTAATACTACTATTGAGAATTGTAAAATTAAACTTCAAGAAGCTCAAAGCATATTAGCAAACTGGCAAGAAAAATACAATAAACGAATATACGAAGACAAATATCTTCAAAAAAATTGTCCGAAAGCGATCAAAGACTTTCTTGAAAGATGGAAATTGGATACAATCAACTGGTATATTGATCGTTTTAAAAAATTTCTTGAACTAAGACAGGAGCTTTATAATGAAGAATACAAGGCACGTAGAGAATGTGTTAATATTAAGCCAGAATATGAAAAATTCAAGAATATGCTTTCCGGTGAAACAACCCACGATAATTATATTCTTTTAAATGTTTGGCCTCGTAAAATCATAGAAGAATATCTCCATGAACGGAATCTTGACTCGAAGCAAATACAAAAACGATTATCCAATTTCGGCGATCAAATTATTTTTTAAATGTATGAGCTTAACGAAAAAGATCGTTATGTATGGCTTGAAAAAACTATAGAATCAGAAAAAAGAAAAAAAATGCTTGATATGATAAATAAAATTTATGAATATACTGGAGATATAACAGATGCTTCAAACATAAAAATTGGCCTAAAAGGGGATATTAACGGAATAATTAAAGGTAAAAAAGGTTCTGTTCGTATCGAAACAATAGGCGCTGGCGGATATAATATTCAAAGCTTTCACTTTAGGACACTTATACATAAGATCTAAAAAAATTAGGAGTATTGCGACCACATTCGTAATACTCCTATTATCTTTAAAAATCTGATCTACAAAACTTGCCTAACTTCATATAGTATTCTGCTAACCTCATTAACTGATTTTGCCTTTTCTATTCTTCTGCAAAATTCTGCAACTAAAGGTCGTGTCTTATCAAATATTAGCAGCTCCTTTATTGCTCTTTTTGCAAATCGTTTTATTTCTCCCAATTGATTCAACCTCCTAATATTTTTTACTTAATTGAACAAAAATATTATGTTCATTGTGAAAATAAACAACTTTCGTAGGTATAAGGTCATTTTTTTAACTATCCCCATAATTAAAATGAAAATAAAATAAATGAGGAGGTATAAGGCATGGTTCTAAATGATTTTGATGAAAAACAATACGTAATTGATTACATGGCAATTTGGATGATAAGGTACAACAATTACAAGCAATTTGATGCTTTAGATGAACTGAAGGGCAGGGTTTTGTCTGAAGCGTTGCATAAAATTAATATTCTAAACAAAGGATATCATGAATTTAATGGTATCAGATTTTTATTAAGCCTTTTTGAGATTAATGTCTATAACACAGAAATCTCGGCATTAATAGATTTTTTGAACAAATTAGAACTTGAAACACCATGTCACCAAGTTTTTTTGGCTAACTTCAATGGTGCGCTAGTATCATGCGAATGGGATATCATCTATAAATACGATTATCTTAAACCCGGCATGGATAGTTGCTTTTATACTGTCATCAAAAAAATAGATAATTATAAAAATTATCAAATAAATGGTGAAAAAGTTAAGCCATTTGTTATTGATGACAAATTGAATATACTTTGTTTCCAAGATTAATAAATAAAAGAGTCCTTCACATGTTAGATGAAGGATTCTTTTGTTTTATATAATTGCTTTATTCAATTCCTTGAATATTTTTCTCTTAAAATATAATACAAGCTATAAATCTATAGTTTCTCCATAATAAAAATAAGATCCTCTGTTTAAAGAGGAAAAAAATAAATATGGAGGTATTTATATGACATTAAATAATGCAAAAGAAATGTTACAATCAGCTATTGAAACCAAAAATCAAGGTGGTTCAATGGAAAAGTTTAAGCCGTTTATCGAAGAATTGATAAGCGTTTTAAACACAGCAGCTGAAAAATATTATTATGAAACCGAAATATTAAGTAACAAAGAATATGATGACTTAGAATCTATTCTTGCAAAAATTGAAGAAGTTACAGGAATTATTCTTCCTAACAGTCCTACCCGAAAAGCCGGTGTGCCTATACCAAATAATGGGTTATCAAGAGAACTTGGTAAGATAGCTCACTCGTTCCCTGCACTTTCACTAGATAAAACAAAAGATGTTAATAAACTAATCGATAAATTTACCAAAGGAGAAGCCATGTCTAAACCAGGTCAAGAAGGAACTGTATTGATGTGGAAGTGTGATGGAATGACACTTGTTATTACATATCGTGACGGCAAACTTGTTTCTGCTGTTACTAGAGGAGACGGGTATATTGGAGAAGATGTCACTCACAATGCCCCCTACATTAAAGGTTTACCAGAAGTTATTAATGCTACCGGCGAAATAATTATCCGCGGTGAGGCTATGATAAGTTATGAAGAGTTTGAAAGGGTAAATTCACTCTTACCAGAAAATGAAGAACTCTTTAAAAATCCTAGAAACCTTGTATCCGCTACTGTTCGCCTATCAAGTGACGGAGAAAATGCAAGAATGAGAAATAGAGAAGTAAGCTTTTTTGCTTTTGGGCTTACTAAGCCTGGTACCCTTGGAAATAATTTATCTTTCTACGATGCACTTAAAGCAATAGAAAACCTTGGTGTACAAACCGTACCCCATGTTCTTTGTTCGGCAACAGATGGAACCCTCGAAAAAACAATTGCAAAATGGAGTTCAGATGAAGAAATAAAAGCTTTTGGATATCCTGTAGATGGTCTTGTTGTCGCTCTAAATGATGTTACATATGCATCAACCTTACCTGGAACAGAGCACAATCCTCATATATATTGCGGGTATGCTTTAAAATGGCAGGATGAAACAAAAGAAACAATTTTAAGACAAATCGAATGGTCTCCATCTAAGACGGGTTTACTGAACCCAGTTGCCATATTTGATCCCGTTGATCTTGAAGGTACTACTGTATCAAGGGCAAGTCTCCATAATGTGTCTTATGTTATCGAAAAGGATTTAAGAATTGGAGACAAAATCACTGTTTACAAAGCTAACAAAATTATTCCACAGGTAGATACCAACATATCTGCCGAATCTCGTATACAACAAGAAAAAGATATTAGCTTGTATGATATTGCAGATATGTGTCCGGTATGTGGTTCACCAAGTAAAATACAAGTATCAAAAGACGGTATTAAAACACTTCGCTGTGATAACGCTTTTTGTCCAGCAAAGAAAATTGGTAAGTTCGTTCATCTTTGCGAAAGAAATTGCCTTAATATAGTTGGACTTTCAGAAAAGAAGATAGAATTTCTTATAAACAATGGGTATATACAAAATTTTGATGATTTATTTACAATGCAAAGCAGAAAAAAAGCTAATGGTAAAGGTGTTACAAAGATAAACAATCAACAAGGAATCCTTGAAGACGAACCTGGCTGGGATGTTAAATCAGTAGATAATTTACTTGATGCTATAGAAATAGCAAGAAAAACCAATTTTTGTGCATTCATAAATTCTATGTCTATTCCTAATATAGGGAAAGGACAGAGTAAACTATTATTAAAACATCTGCAATCAATTTATGATTTGCCAGAATATAAAGGCTGTCATACCAGTGATAGTTATGATTTAATAAATTTTATGTCAAATCTAGTTTATAAATTTAACTATGATTTTTCTGTAATTGACGGTTTTGGTAAAATAATTGGTAATTCACTTAACACCTGGATACGTAAAAATCTAATTGATCCTATAGTACTTAAATTAGATGAGAAAGATACTTCATGGGAAGTACTTCATTTGCTAAAGCATTTACAATTTACCGATTATAAACCAAATAAACATGATGAAATATCTTCTATCACAGGCATGACTTTTGTTATAACCGGTTCTCTTAATATCTGGAAAAACAGAGATGCGCTGATTGCAGATATTGAAAGCCTTGGGGGTAAAGTTTCAGGATCGGTTTCCAAAAATACGACATATCTTATCAATAATGACATCACATCTACTTCCGGGAAAAATAAAAAAGCAAAAGAGCTTGGTATTCCAATAATAAGTGAAACTGATTTTGCTAAAATGATCGGTCTATAAAATTCTGCTATAACAAAAATACACTCACACTTTTTAAGTTTGTGAGTGTATTTTTTTATTCTAAAAACAATATTATGATAAGAAAACATGATTAAAATAAGTATAGGTATAAGATATATAACTATCTTCTGCCTATTTAAAAAAAAATAACCTCTACATAATATCATTGTCATTAAAAATACGATTGGAGATAACTGTATGGAAATAAATTAACTATCATTTTATCTCTTTTTCGTGTTTTTAATGATTTTTTTATTTGGCCGGCGGGCTAAAAATACGCAAGCATTTACGGATGCTGCGCTAAAAGCGCGGAAAGGAGAAAAATGAGTTTGAAACTAATGAAAGCATTATATGTTCGAGCAACAAAGGATGCTCAACAAATGGGTAATACTGAAAACTTTGTTGTTAGCATTGTTGCTAACTACAAAGATAAACAGGGAAATGATCTTCCACCTGAATATAGCGAAGTGTTACTTTTTGGAGACGCCGCCAACAAGTATGGAAAACCCGATTCGCAATACTACATAAAAAAAGGACAATCCCTGAGCGTGGAAGGCAAATTTCAATTAAAGAAATGGACAGATAAACAAGGAAATGTTCAGTTTACTGAACAAATACTTGTCTCTGATCCGGAGAGAATTACTCTTCATGATAAAAAGAGTGATTCAAATAATGCCGATAATAATATTTCAACTGATACTTCTTCCTTTACACCATCTTCTGATGTGCAAGATGATGAAGATTGTCCTTTCAATTAAGCGATAGGTTAAGGAGAAATAAGCATGACATTTACAGATGCTATGAAAAATATGATATTACCAGAAAAATGTATAATTCCATCAGATGAGTTAGGATATTGGAATGTAAATATCAATTTTATCAACAATGAAGGTCAGGAAGACCAAACACAATTTGATATATTTCCGTATCAATTCGATTACGTTCAAAGACGATGTGATGCTCTAAATGAATTGTGGAAAGAATTTTGCAAAGAAAATCGTTTCAATCATAATTCTATTACATCAATCGAATTGGTTATTTGAGCTAAACTTAAATTTTAGTTGATAAAATATGATTATATTATTTTTGATGGAGATATATCGATCAAGCAATTAAAAATTAAGAGGAGTCTTATAAAAGAGACTCCTCTTTTCATTTAAAGCCCACATAATATTATCAGTTAAACATTGATACATAAGGAGGTACATAATATTGAAGCAAATGATTCTTGAAAAAGCGCCAAATAGAGA
>Ga0134090_1001739_pt1 | contig 13143 bp, 10 predicted proteins | sample 1_4taG_FD_94453 | JGI IMG/M metagenome (GOLD analysis project Ga0134090, IMG submission 94453) | Switchgrass degrading microbial communities from high solid loading bioreactors in New Hampshire, USA - 1_4_20_6_A1 metaG | ecosystem: Engineered > Bioreactor > Semi-continuous > Anaerobic >...
AGGCTGGATTGCCCCAGGATCCCAGCAGGGTGGCGATCATAAAGCCCGCAAAATAGCCAGACCGCCCAGGCGGGGCAAGGTCCGGTGATGAACTTTACGCTGGTCGGGTTTATCTATAGCGTCCAATTTGAAAGCTGCTTTTATTGCCAGGGGTGTTGAACAATAGGCTATAACAAAAGCCGCCAACACTACCAGAATATTCTGTATCGAGGCCATGGACAAACAAACCCTCCTCGCCCATAAACTACGCTCATTCTAACACCGCTGGGGAAGCTTGTCTATACGCCAAGATTTAGCGAGAGGCTTGGCGTATAACTGGGTATGGTTTGATTTTTCCCTGCTCTTAAATGGTACGCATTATCATGTCGTGGCTTTCATTTCCGGGGGCTTTGCGGAGACTTTTTGGCAGAGGGCAGAGTCGACTCTCCCTACAGGCAAGCGATGCAGCATCTTTTCCTGCGAATGGCATCATTTAAGGAGGGGCAATCCGACCTGTTTGCCTGTTTTGCCCAGCGGGGCGACAGATCTGTCGCCCCGTGCAGGCGGGACGATGTGGGCATCGTCCCCTACAGGTGCGAGAAGCGAAGCGACGTGGCGATCTCGAGCGAGAGATACAGGCAAGGTGAATGAGATTGCCTGATAACATGCTCCCGCCTTTCATTGGGCCTTGCGGTCATAGGCCAATAAAAAGCGGCAGTAAAACTCGATGATGCTGGACAGATTGTCTATAGAAATTCTTTCATTAGTGGAGTGTATGCCCGAATACTCCTTAGGGTCCAGCACCATAGCAGAAAAGCGGTAGATTTTATCACAAACTTGAGCATATTTGCGGGAGTCAGTTCCCCCCGCCATCAAATAAGGCAATACTACTGTTTGAGGGTACATTTCACCAATTATTTGCTCTATCAGTTGATAAGGATGGGCATCAATGGGAGAAATACCTGATATGTCCCCCACCAGCAGCTTCTCCACTTCAAACTCTATACCCGGATTGACCTTTTTGATATGGTCAATAACCTGGTCTATATTATCCCCGTGCAGAATGCGCAGATTGGCCACCACTGATGCTTTTTGCGGCAGAACATTGGCAGCTTCTCCCCCCTCGGTCATGGTAAAAGCTATGGTACTCCTGATCATGGCATTGGTGGTAGGCGTTTTGCTCAAGGTAGAGCTTAACAAGGGAAACAGGCGCTCAATGTTCTGGAAGATAAGCTTTTTCCCCGGCATGTAGGGCGCCATTTTCTTGAACATTTCCCGCACCGGCATAATCAAGTGCGCAGGCATAGGATTATTTTCCACGTTGGCAATTATCTGCGCCAGCTTGCCGATGGCTGTATGCTGGGGCGGCATGGAGGCATGGCCTCCCTGTCCGGATACGGTTATCTTAATATTAGCCCAGGACTTTTCAGCGATGCCGATCAAAGCGGCCGGAACCACCAACCCCTGCATAATTCCATCGGCAATACAGCCGCCTTCATCTATGGTACATTCAAATTCTATGCCCTGTTCCTTAAAATACCGGGCAGCCTGGGCAGCACCTCGCTCTCCCCCTACTTCCTCATCAAAACCAAACACCATATATATGTCCCGGTCAGGATTAAAACCGCTGTTAATCAGGTATTCCGCCGCTTCCATCACTGATATAACCTGCTGCTTGTTATCCAGGGCTCCCCGCCCCCAGATGAAATTGTCTTTTACTGTTCCGGAAAAAGGCGGCTCTTCCCATTCGTTTTCAGCTTCTACCGGCACCACATCGTAATGTCCAATAAGTAGAATCGGTTTTTTCCCCTGGCCGGATTCGCTCTTCCACAAATAAAACGGGCAATAGCCGTTAATGAGCTGCCGCTGGCATACCCGGTTTACCGCAGTATAGGCAGCTTCCAAAAAATGAAGGAATTCTTCGTACCGCGCAAAATCAATGGCGCTGTAATCAGGATATGATACGGTGTTGATTTGAATGGCCTGGGACAGGTGTTCAACGGCCTGGTCGATGTTAAAACCTTTGGGATCAATTAATTTTTCCATAAATTAACCCTCCTTTAGGTCGTAAAGCAAAAGCTTGAACGTAAGATTCATCTATTCACGATGGTTTCTAAATTGGGCTGCTTTCCGGTTTATTTAATATCATCTCCGGTTATTAGCCCTTTCTTATAAAACGCCAGCCCTGCCAGGACTGAGATCAGCCCCAGCACCGGAATCAAGGCTCCCTGTATCGACGTAAATTCGATACCGGTAAAGTTGATGATGATAAAAGCAAACAATATGGAGCATACCAGGGGCGATACCGCCAGTTTCCATTGCTTCATAAAGAAGTAGGCTCCCAGGGCCCCGAATAAGGCGGGCAGTACGTTATCAAAAGCAGGCCGCAGGTAAATATGGTTCAATAAGGGGCTCAAAGGAATAATCAGCAGCATGCCGATGAATATAATCAAGGTGGTCATTATGGAAGAGGAAGCCACAGCCAAAATGCCGATGACTTCTCCCTCATCCGTGGCTGGTTTGACCTGAGCATTTTCTATAGCGATAGTGGCACAAGGTATTTTCAGATTGGTAAGGTTGCCGGTGATAAAAGCCAGGTAGGCTCCCGAACCCAGGATGGGGACAAAGGTCAGAAACTCCGCTATGGAAATGGGCAGGTAGATCATCACGGCCTGGAAAAAGCCGCCCAGGAAGTTTTTCATTGGCGGGAATATGTCAAATTTCAAGCATACACTGAGAGGAACCATCACTATCAAAAGCAGGGCTGCAGTGCAGGCAACCCGGCCTATAACATGAATAGACAAATGGCTGGTTGATTTCATATTCAGCACCCCCTATATCAAGTTAGCCCACAGGGCAGCAAAGACCATGCCTCCCACCATGCTCAAGGTGAAGGCATAATCACCTGCCGAGGAAGATTCTTTGCGCCGGGTTAATTGGGTTATGAGCACCATTAACAGAGCACTGACCAAGAGAGTGTACAGCTGGATACCGCCGCTTACCACCGGCGGGCCCACAAACACCGACAGCATTCCGAAATACAGAGCGGTAATGATAATTTCAATGCGGGTGGAATCCTTCTTTTGTGCGTTGATAAGCCCGGAGGAAAAGCGTTTGAGAAACAGGATGGAGAACAGCATCCCCCAGATGATTCCCAAAGACATGATCCACATGGAGTTGGAAAATACCTGGGCGGTATAGCCGCTGCCGCCCAGGTTGGAGATGCCCATAGAGGTGGCACCAATTTGAGCGGTCATAAGTTCATACTGAAATGAACCAATGATGGATAGTCGCAGCCAGGGAAACGGTATGCCCAAGACTCCCACCATAGCTGTAAGAGCTATAACGATGGGAATAGACGGGGCAATCGAGAAAGTCATGCTGGTTTTGATGGTGCGCAGCATGGTTTCCCGGCTTATGCCTAATTCCAATCCCCGGCGCCAGGCCCAGACCAAAAAAATGCAGCAGATTATCAGCACTGCTGCTATCACTATCCCGCACACCATGAATACAAAACTGCTGTTAGCAATCTCCAGGTAATTCATAGTAACCTCCATTCTTTATGTAATATTGTCCCCGAATATCTTTCCGCAAAATATTCGGGGTGAACCGACAAATTCCTTGTGAAGAGTTGCTTACCTATGCCATTTCTCGGCCATATCGTCAGATGCGTAGGTTTGCCGTGGGCACCTTGATGGAATAGCCCGGTATTACGCCGGCAAAGATAGTTAAATGAAAGGGCAGTGGTGGACAGATCTACCGTTACTGTCAGAGATGACTGCATCTAGGGGACGGGCTAAAGCCTCCGCTACAGCTAAAAGAGTACCCGAAAAAATTAAGTAGCGGAAACTTCAGTTTCCGCTACTAGAAGATGGTCATTATCCTTTTACAATTGAGGTTGGATCCATTTCTCCCAGATCTTCTCCAGTATCCAGATACCCAGCAGAACTCCCAGGCCAATGACCAATCCCACCCATAGTCCGGCCAGGGTGCGGCTGGCAGAGATGATTATAGCGGTAAAGACATGGGAGAAGCTGTTGACCACGGAGATAGTACCCATCATTACTCCCATTCCTAAAATCAGAACCAGTTCCTTAAAGGGATAGCGCCGGTATAAATACACCAGAGCCAGCAGGGCTGGATAACCAATCAATATTTCCTTGAAGCGAGGCCGGGCCATAAAGATAGTCTCCAGAACCTCTCTCAATCTGAGTTCCAGAGCGGATACGGCCACTCCTCCGGTATGCCCGCTGCGGCCTACATAGTAATACAGGGCAATGGCAGCAACGAATATCAGACCCAAAGCCAGGTAGCTGGGACTGCGGCGCAGCCAGCCGGCGGTGTATTTGACCACTCCTTCTTCCCCGCTGAAAACTGCCAGGTAATTGACGGCAAACATCAGCAGGGGCAGCAGGAAGGCCAGCTTGACTCCCCGGAACAGTTCTACATTCATAATGTAGCGAATATCAGCCAGGCTGCTGACGATAGTATAGGCTCCCAATAAGTTTATTCCCAGCAGTATGACCAGAGAGGTTATTACCTGGTGTACTATGCTGTGCTCTTCCCGGTGATCCCGCAGGTAGATAATCCACACCAGGCTGGCCAGAGTGGGATAGAGAATGGCAGCGGCCAGGGCATAGAGCTTTTCCAGGGCAGCGCCGGCAGCCAGTCCCACCAGTATGGCCAAAACTGCTCCGATTCCGGCAATTATATATTTCCACCGCTCCGGTATTTTCAGCAGGTAAATCAGGTACAGGAAAGAACCCACCCACAAGCTGAGGGCAATCATTATCCAGTGGAAAGTTCCCGGCATCTCACTGGACAAAGGTGCAGTTTTGTCGGCTAATACAAAGCCTTTGCTGCTGATGGTCCGGTGGAAATCATTGAGTTTTTGAACGGTTTCGTCCAGGTTTTCGGCAAAGCTGAGCTTCTTGTCGTTGAAAGGCACCACATACATGATGCGAATGCCCCGGTCCACCACAGCCCTTACCCAGCGGTAATAGCGTTCATTCACATCATCCAGGAACTCATCGTTACGAGTGGAGTAAACCCGGTTGATAGGATAGCCATTGGCTTCCATGATCTCATCCAGGCCTTTTTGCTCCATATAGCCCAGCTGCACGGAAGTCTCAAAAATACCCAGGGTGAGGTCTTCATCCTTCACCAGTTCCTGCAGGGCTTCCAGGTGGTCAGGATAACCGGGTAAATAATTGCCATCGAAGATCATTATTTCCACGCCATACTTTTCTACGATATGACGGTATTCTTCCAGGTATTCGGTATTGGAACCCCGGTTTTGCCCGGGCATAAGTATAATATGGAAGCCTTGTTCGGTAAGGGCATCCAGGACCGGTTCCTCAAAACCCAAACGTGCATCGAAAATAGGCGGCAGACTCTCCATTTTATTGGTGCTGGACTGGGCTATGAGAGTAGTCCGCAGGATAAAATAGTCACGATCAGCCACGGAGAAATGAATCAGTTCATCGGGAGTAAAGCGCCTGGTCAATCGTTCCTGCAAAAACTGGCTGATCTCCGGATCACTGGAAACCAGCACCCGGTTCGAAGGATTGATGGTCAGTCCTTCCAGCTGCTCCTCAATCTGCGGCCAAACCTCATTAGAAAAGGATTCCATCTCAGCCTTAAACTCAGCAAAGGAATAGAGGCCTATGTCGCCGCGTTCATTAAGATCGCGTACGGTGGTTTCCTTAACGGCCACATTCCGTACTCCGGCTGTTTGCAGGTCGGCCAGAACTGTATCCAGGTCCCGGCTGGCAAAGTTGGCTACACTGCGGAATTCCCGGAAGTCCACTGCGGTAACTACGGCTTTGTTGTGCTGTTCATTGCTGTAGCGCAGCCAAAAGCCTCCCCAGCAACCCGCCAGGACCGCCAGCAGTACCACCCAGGTAATTAATACGCTTCGCTTCATTTAGGACTCCTCCCTCAAACGAAAAACATCCAGCAATCTCAATATATAAGCTAAAACCAGGTAAACAATCCCGCTTAATGCGGCTGGAACCAAAAATCCCAACAGCCAACCGCTGCCGGGCAGCATATACTCAAATCCCCATATAACCCCCAGCATGCCCAAGACCGGAATCAGCAGACGGGCGCCATAGGGCACAACCTGCCCCAGGGATAATCCCCCCAGTTCCCGGTGGGCCAGGACCGCCATGATGATTCCATATATCAGCATAGCAAAAGCGGTGGAACCACTGAGACCAATTATGCCCCAGGGATACAGCAGCAGATTGCCTATAACACTGATAGCCAGACAGACCAGGCTGACCTGCATGGGAACCTTAAACTTTTTCAAGGCATAGAATACCCGGTTAAAGATTTCCTGTCCCACATAACCGACTACCGCTAAGCTATAGAACAGAAACGCCTGGGCGGTCATCTGGGTGGACTGGCTGGTAAAGGCACCCCGCTCATATACCAGAGCTATGATTTCCTGATTATAGGTTATCACCAGAACCAGGTAGGGTACCAATATTAATAACAATATTTTGAAAGCGGTGGACAGCAGCTGGCGCACCCCGGCAAAATCCCTGTCCAGAGCAAAACGGGACAGGCGAGGAAAAACCACGGTAGTCATGGCCACAATAAAAACACTGGTGATGGTTACAAACAGATTTCCCCCGAAAGACAGAGCCGCTGCACTGCCCTCTCCCAGCTGGGTGCCGAAGAAAGAGCGGTCCATGATCAGGCACAGCTGCAGCAGGGAATTGCCCAAGAGAACCGGTACCAGTTTCTGCAGGGTATCCGCCACTTCATGGGTCTTGCCCAAGATGCGCGGGAAGGGGTACTGCTCCCGGCGCAGTACCGGCAGCTGGATTAAAAACTGCAGCAGCCAGCCGATGGTGGTAACGTAGCTGAACAGAATGATATCATCACCGCGCAGCCAGAGAGCTAAAATAATGAGTATGTTAAAAGGAATGCTGATGGCAGCCGAACGCAGAAAATAGCCATGTACCTGCAATATGCCTGCGGTAACATAAGTAAGGTTTACAAACAACAAAGTCGGCATCATAATCCGGGTCAGCATTATCGCTATATGCTGAACGGATGGACTTATACCCGGAGCAATAATGCGGGTAATGGCCGGTGCAAATATTATTCCCACTATAGCCAGGAGGGTACTCCACAGAGTGAGCTGAGCCATGAGACGGGAAAAATACTGGTTGCGTTCTTCCCGGGTACGGTTTTTCAAAAAACTGGTAAGAGTAGGGATATTAACTGATGATAAAGCCGTGCCGATACTGGAAAACAGCAGGCTGGGAAAACTAAATATCACCTGGAACAGGTCCGCTAAAATGGTGGTGCCGAACACCGAGGCAAAAAAGATATCCCGGGCAAATCCCAGCAGCTTGGACAGGAAAATAACGGCCGAAACCCCTATGAAAGTACGCCCGGTACGATTTTCCTCAGCTTGCGGATCAGGGGCAGGGATTTCCGGCTCGGCCACAGGCAGTTTTATCTCATCCTCAGTTTCCCTTTCGGCAACAGCCTGATTTACCTGTTCTTTAGCATCAACCAGGCTCAATGCCAGACGGGCGTTTTCTTCGGCCCGCTCTCGCAGTTCCAGGGCTCCTTCCGATATACGCTCACGCAGCTGGTCATCCCCGGCCAGGTGCTGTACCTGCTCTTTCATTTCCTCATACTGCAGGGGCAGGGGGGCAAGGGAAAACTGCTTTAAAAAAGCATCCACCTTGGGATCGTAGGAAATACCCGCAAAGGGAACGCCCATACTGGCGGCAAAAACCAGGGAATGCAAACGCATGCCAATAATAAAGTTCATACGGGAAATCAGGGCCAGGTGCTGGCGGCTGTTCAAGTCCTGATCCAGCACCGTAGATGGTCTCTCCATGAGACCGGCTACCCGCCGGGATTCCTCCACATCCTCCGGATAAGCCATGGGAATAAATAATACCTGGTACCCCTGATCAGCCAGGTCATCCAGGCAGCGGGCCAGTTCGGGCTGATAACCTTCCAAAGCCGGCCACTGGCGTACCGATACCCCGATTACCGGTTTTGAGGACTCAATTAGCTGGGCCAGCTTGATATCTACGGCCTCAAAGTCTTCCTCCATGGGGGTGAGGGCAAAAACCGGATCGGAAGTAACCCGGATCTCCGGCTGGGTTACCCCTATTTCCCGCAGCAATTCCAGGGAATCCTGGTCGCGCAGGGTAATCAATTCCACCCGGTTGGCCACCAGGCGCATGAGCAGTTTGCTCAAAGGCCGGTTAATAGGGCCCACTCCCTGGGCATAGAAAATAACCGGTTTGCCCAGGAGTTTGGCCAGGGCTACCACACTGATATAGTAAACCAGGGAACGGCCGCTGGTCACATCCTGAAAAATGCTGCCGCCCCCGCTGATAAGCAGATCAGAACTCAGCAGTCCCTTTAATACCTGCCAAGGGTTCATATAGTAAACGGCTTGTACACCATGCAAGTGCGCAGTTTTTTGAGGGTTCCCGGACAGTACCAGGAATTCCAGACCTGGATGAAGCCTTTTCAAGGACATGGTAATTGCTGATAAAAGGGCTTCATCTCCGGCATTGTCAAATCCATAGTAACCCGACAGGGCAATGCGCATATTTTAACTCCTTACTAGAGGTTCGCTCCTAATAGTTTTGCCTTCCGGCCTGCAGTTAAATTCCGCCTGAGTGCTTCTCGTATAATATAGCAAACATTTCCGATTATCAAGGTACAGGCGCAAGATAGGGCTTGCTTTTAGTCATACTCAAATGAATGTCTTTAAGAACGCCATTTCCTTGCAGTTATTACAGAAAGAACCGCCTTCCTGCCGCACCATCTGCCTTGACAGTTATCCAACGGTATCTTAAATTGGGCAGAGACCTTTTATCGAAGTCAGCGGAGGAAAGTTATGCTCAGAAAAATAGCCGTATTCTTTGCAGCAACCCTAGTGTGCTGGAGCCTGTTATCTTCAGAACCATTAGGTGCTGTTACCACCACTTTTATAGAGAATGGAATGGTAGTGGACCAGTTCTCCACCCACCCGTTGGCTGACCGCAAGGAAATCAGGCCTCTGGGAAACGGATTCAACCTCTATAAAGATCATACCCAGGGATTCAGTCTGATCTATCCCCAGCACATGGAGGTAGATGTATCTCTTTCTTCCATACGTACCCTGATCAGCGATGCTGACACCCGCCTGGAGATCTATCATGACCTGTTTGGCTCGGGCAATACCCCTTCCGCCCAGGTTTACACCAACTACAGCAATCGCTTTTTAAACAACAGAACCGATCACCGGGTACTGGAGAACCGCTTTATAACCGTAAACGATTTTCAGGTCCACCTGCTTAGCTGGGAGCGCAGTAAACTAGCCCGGGTCAAAAATGACCACAATTATTATGTCAGTGCTGAAATTATTGTAAATACCGGAGAGGTCTATACTCTGATTTGGGAATCCACCCGTCCTATCACTGATTACATGCAGGTTCTGGAAAGTTTCCAAACCATTCCCCGTTCTGGAAGTCCCGGCTTGTGGGCCAAGTTTCGCCCCACAGATAGGGAATGGAATGAGGAAACCCGGCAGTGGTTTGAGAAATACTTGGGCGGCTCGGCTGGTACAACCTGGGGGATATTTGAGCCTAATGCCCCAGCTAGCTTCAGCTACCTAAAACAGCTGGAAAAACGTTTTGCCTATGAGTTTCCGGTGCTGCTGCATTACCAGCACCTGGACAGTGAAGCCCCCCTGCCGGTCTTGCAGCAGGCCTATAAGGAAGGCCGGGTTGTAGAGCTGACCTTGCAGACTTCGTCCAATGCGCTGAGCGCTTTTGCCAATCAAAGACTGCCCTATGAGATCCTGTCCGGCACCTATGACGCCTTTTTACAGGACTATGCCCGGCAGATCAAGGAATTTGGCCACCCGGTACTGTTCAGATTGAACAATGAAATGAACGGGGACTGGTGCACTTACTCTGCCTACTATACCTCCAAAGATCCGGACTTGTTCATCGCCCTGTGGCGCTACATCCACGAAATCTTTGCCCAGGCCGGCGCCGACAATGTGATCTGGGTATGGAACCCCAACGACGGGTCCTTCCCCGATTTCAAGTGGAATCATGCTTTCATGTATTATCCGGGGGATGAGTATGTGGATGTGGTAGGCCTGACCGGCTATAACACCGGCACCTATTATCAGGGTGAAAAGTGGCGGGAATTTGCCCACATCTATGATCCCCTGTACCGGCTGTACAGCAGTGTTTTCGAACATCCCTTCATGATTACCGAATTCGGCTCCAACTCAGTAGGAGGCGATAAAGCCGCCTGGATCGACAACATGTTTGCAGCAATGGAAAAGTATCCCCGCATCAAGGCGGCAGTCTGGTGGAGCGGCACTGACTGGGATGCGCAAATGCGCCCCGCCCGCATCTACCGCATCGATGAAAATCAACAGGTAATGGATGCTTTCGCCCGCGGCCTGAAGAAGTATAAAGCTGCAGAACCCGAGGAATAAAAAGCCTTCAGCTTCTCACACCTAATTAGCAGCGGTGCATGATGAGGTCCAAATTGTAGGGGCCGATGCCCACACCAGGCCGAAATACTGGAACCTTGGAAATGCAGGTAAAAGCATGATAAATCTTAGGTCTTGCCTGGGAATTTGTAGGGGCCGACGTCTCTGTCGGCCCGCTCTGATAACCTACAGACAGCGTCATAGCTCCCTGGAATCCCTTCTGTTTTTTCAGCTATTCCCTGTAAGTCAAAGCAAAATAGATAAATTGCCACACCTGTCATGCAGCCTGGCTCAAGCAGAGTTTTAGCCGGGCGAGGAGTCCTGGAGCGAGCCGGCTAATACTCTGCACCCTGTTCACTGCTGCCGCTCAAAATTAAAGGGGCTAGGCCTTCAGTTCAAGGCCTGACCCCTTTTTAAACTCTATAAGTTACTGCTAACAATCCTGTCCCCTGGATAACCCTATTCCGTGCGGGGGCGTAAGGTAGGAAAGAGTATTACGTCGCGTATGGAGGTGGAACCGGTGATAAGCATTACCAGGCGGTCAATGCCGATACCCAGTCCACCCGCTGGAGGCATACCGTACTCCAGGGCATTGATATAATCCTCGTCCATCATATGAGCCTCGGCATCTCCGCTGGCCCTTTTCTCCACCTGCTTCATAAAGCGTTCCTTCTGGTCAATGGGGTCATTCAGCTCGGAAAAAGCATTGGCTATTTCCCGCTGCATGATAAAGACCTCAAAGCGATCCGTAAACTCAGGATGTTCCCGGTTGCGTTTGGCCAGAGGAGATATTTCCACGGGGTGCCCATAGATAAAGGTGGGCTGAATCAGCTTGTCCTCTACGAAGGTCTCAAAAACTTCATTAATGATTTCCCCGCGGGTGGCGTTTTTCTCTATCTTCATGCCCAAATCGGCCGCAGCCTTACGGGCTTCATCATCAGTCTTGATGAGGGCAAAGTCCACTCCGCTATGTTCCTTGTTCGCTTCCAGCATGGGAATACGCCGCCAGGGAGTGGTAAAGTCAATGATCTGCCCATCAAACTCCACCTGGAGGGACCCAGTTATCTTCTGGACCGTGCTGGCTATCAAGTTCTCGGTGAGTTCCATCATCACTTCGTAGTCCGCATAGGCCTGGTAGAGCTCCAGCATGGTAAACTCAGGATTATGCCGGGTGGATATGCCTTCGTTGCGGAAGCTGCGGTTAATTTCATATACCTTTTCCAATCCGCCCACCAGTAACCGCTTCAGGTACAGCTCGGGAGCTATACGCAGGTACAGGTCCATATCCAGTGTGTTGTGATGGGTAATAAAGGGGCGGGCGGTAGCACCGCCGGGAATGGGATGCATCATAGGGGTTTCCACTTCCAGGAAACCCAGGTTGTCCAGGTAATTGCGTATTTCCTTTATAATACGGCTGCGCTTGATAAACACATCTCGCACTTCCGGGTTGACAATCAAATCCACATAGCGCTGGCGATAGCGCAGTTCCACATCCTTGAGGCCGTGCCACTTTTCCGGCAGGGGATTTAAAGATTTGGACAGGTATTCAAAATGCCTGACATGGACACTGATTTCACCCTTTTGGGTACGGAAAACTTCCCCTTCTACTCCTAAAATATCGCCCAGATCCAGCTTCTTGAACAGTTCATAAGCTTCGTCACCCACGTCTTCCTTGCGGAAATAAAGCTGGATGCTGCCGGTCAGGTCCTGTAAATCGGCAAACCCTGCCTTGCCATGACGGCGCTTGGACATAATGCGCCCTGCCAAGCGTACCGATTGGCCTTCCATAGTATCGAAAGAATCAATAATCTGCTGGGCACTGGCATTACGATCAAAACGACTGCCAAAGGGGTCTATACCGGCATCCCGGAGTTCCTGCAGCTTTTCCAGGCGCACCTTCTTAAGCTCGTTTATATTCGGTTCAGCTGCTGGTGTGGGGTGATCACTCATTGGTTACACTTCCTCATTAAAAATAAAAATATTGAGGCTACTGGTGGTAGTGTGCCTCACTCACGGTGCCAGCGGGGAGCTAATAAATCCGCTACACTTTTTCGGATTCATCTATCTTTCTACTTTGATTATCTTGTACTTTATGGGTCCGGCAGGAGCATCTACTGTTACAATAGAATTCACCTTTTTGCCCATTACCGCCTTACCTACCGGTGATTCATTGGAAATTTTGCCGTCTTTCAGCTTGGATTCCACTGATGATACCAGGGTAACATGGATCTCGCGTCCGGATTTCATCTCTTTGAGCGTTACCTTAGAGCCTAGAGAGACCACATCGGTCCGGATTTCTCCGTCTTCCATCAGCCGCGCATTTTTCAAGGTCTTTTCCAAAGTAATGATGCGCCCTTCGATAAAAGCCTGCTCGTTTTTAGCATCCTCATATTCGGAATTCTCGGATATATCTCCAAAAGCAATAGCTTGTTTAATCCGTTCGGCTACTTCCTCGCGCCGTACTGATTTCAGGTATTCAAGCTCAGCCTCCAGTTTATCCAGTCCCTCTTTGGTCAGTAAAACCTCTTTTTCTTCGGCCATGTAATCGCTCCTATCATTATAACTTCAAAAGCGAGTCTAGGCTCGCTTCGCAGTAATCCATATCCCAACCCTTGGATGCTCTGTCAATTCTTTAAGGTATTATAAATACCTTATAACACCTTGTCAAGGAAGATGTCCCA
>Ga0134090_1001743_pt1 | contig 13098 bp, 11 predicted proteins | sample 1_4taG_FD_94453 | JGI IMG/M metagenome (GOLD analysis project Ga0134090, IMG submission 94453) | Switchgrass degrading microbial communities from high solid loading bioreactors in New Hampshire, USA - 1_4_20_6_A1 metaG | ecosystem: Engineered > Bioreactor > Semi-continuous > Anaerobic >...
CCTCCATTCCAATCTTTTCTATAAAAAAATATGCATGTCTCTTTCAGGACATGCATATTTTTTAAAACTCATTTCTTATTTTTTTCGTTCTTTTTCTCTTTCCTGGTATAAACGTAAACGAATATCCTGCTCCACATTAATGCGGAAAATACGACAAGCTTGAATAAGTCGGGAAGTGGTTCGTGCGCCTAAATACTCTTCCATTTCATCTAAAGTTAAATTGGAGGTTATTATTGTGGGCAATTGCTCATTCAATCGATAGTTGATTATGGAATAAAGACGATTCCGCGTCCAATCGGTATAGTTATGTGCACCTAAATCATCTAAGATGAGGATGGGTATCTCCCGGGCAGAATCCAGCAAATCCAGTTCATTGTCTTCTGTCTTGTAAGTTGCCCGTAATTGATCCAGAAGATCCGGAACCACGAGAAAAAGAACTTGCTGATCCCGCTCCATCAAAGCATTAGCAATTGCAGCGGCCAGAAAAGTTTTTCCCGCCCCCACCGGACCAATAAACAATAAACCTAAACCGTGGATGTCCTTGGCGCACCTTTCCACAAACTCTTTAGCCGCCTCGAAAGCCGCCAAGGCACTATTTAGATAGCTATGATCATGTGGATTGGCTATGCTAAGATAGTAATCCTTTTTAAAGTTTTCAAACCGGCAATTCTGTAGTCCCCTGGCCATCCGCGCATGACGAAATAAATTCTCCAAGCGTTTTTGCCGCATACAGGAGCAAGGACGAGCTAATTCACCGTCAAAGATTATGCCCCGATCTTCACATTGAGGGCACTGGAAATTAGCTGTCTCTTTTCCTGTGCTTTTACTATCTCCCGTGTTTTTCAGATGATTAAGATAATCATCCTGTAAAATATCTTTTAAGGATTTCATACTCTACTTATCCTCCATCCTTGCTTTCAATAATCAAGACAGATAAAAGTCATCATATTTGCCGGGTGTTATTTTGCTTTTGGGTTGTGCCGCTGAACCTTTCTTGCCCCGTGTTTTTTCTGTCTTGGCCTGGAAATATGCATCATCTGCTTCAACTTCCTGTAAAGTCCTTAAGCCCTTTTTCTCCCACTCCCGTAAAATGGAATCAATATAACGGAAATTGCGAATGCCGGCCATAACACCGCGCTTAAAAGCTTCAAGAATTAGCTCCTCCGAAAATTTTGCGGCTATCCAGTTATTTATCACTTCACACTCTATGGCAGTTAAAGGTCGGCCTAATTCCTGCTCAAATGTTCTAATAATATGGGCCAAAGACTCAGCATTGGGACTGGGTTTCAAATTCGTGCCGGCACGCTGTACCTGTTCTTGCTTGTAATTTTGCTCTGCTTCATAATGCTTCACCCGTTCAATAGCCCATAGCTCAGCTAATTCATCTATAAGTCCGGCAAAATTATAACTAAGAACAGTTTTTTGCTCTACAGGGTTCCATTGCTTCTCGATGGCTATGAGATTGCGGGATATCAATTTAGCAAGCATTTCCTCTATAAGATGTGTATCTGTATTCATGCGCTTAGCTAATTCGGGAGCAGTCGGGTAGGGATTGGTGTCCATTTCACCGATTATATGAATGATAAGCATGGCTTCAAAAGGGTTGAGACCAAGCTCTGCATAATGATGAAGAAAGTATTTGGGCACCCCTACTGTACCAGAAAAGAAAAGAGCTTGTACGAAGCTCCCATAAACATTTGACCTATACATACAATTACACTCCTTATAAAGAGGTATTGGAAAGCATTTTAGCAAATCAAAACGAATAATGCTGGAAAGTTCTTCTATTAGACATAATATTTGGAAGGAGTCCTTTGTCTGTTTAGCGTATATCTAATTATATAATTTTTAGGAGGTAGATAGCAATATGGGGCAAAGGGAAGAAATCATTCAACTTATCAATAAATCGGGTGCCCATTCGGCCTGGGGCGTAAAACACTGCACCCGTGTATATTTGCTTGCCAAAGAGTTATCCAGCCATTTGGAACTGGATGACGAAATTCTCTTCTTTGCGGCTATGCTCCATGATGTAGGACGTTATCCGACCTATGTGCTAAACAATGTGGATCACGCTTTGCGTTCTAAAGGAGTTGCGTCTAATATTCTGCAAAGAATGGCCTTTCCCAGCGAAAAACTCCCTGTGGTTTTAGAAGCTATTGAATACCATATGTATTATTCAGAACCAGGCCGAAGTGATGAGGCTATTTATTTAAGAGATGCAGACATCTTAGATAATTTAGGCAATATCGGTATAGCTCGTCTCTTTAGCTTGATTGGCCATGATGAATTCATCCGCACTCCAGGAGATGCCCTGGAAAGGGCAAGGACTTTCGCGGAAGCTTTGCCTAATAAAGTTTATACTCGATCCGGTAAGCGTATCGCCGTAAAGCGCCGGGAAGAAATGCTGCGCTTTCTCACGGGCTTAAAAAAGCAAACCTCGGAATATGCCTACATATAATCGGAATATGCCTATATATAATATAGATAGAGAAAAGATACTTCCTATTCTGAAGTATCTTGAATTTTTCCTGTTATCAAAACCTCTATTTAGATTTCTTCTTCATAATATCTAATTGATCTATCCAACTGCTCATAGTATCTAAAGCTCGCAGAACCTGATCCAAATTATTGGTTTTTCTTCCGTTATCCACGAGTGCTTTAAGACGATGCCGTAATCTCTGCATTGCTCGATTGATCTGGGCCTGGGTGACTTTGGCCTGGCTTGGTTTTCCTCTGGTTAATGCCGGAAGCTCAACCTCAGGCAAAGCACCGCCTGTAAAGCCAATTTGACGAGTGTCCAAAGCTTGTTTTGTATCTTCTTCCAGAATCTTCAGCCAAGGTTCGGCAGGTGGATAAGAGATAATCTCTTTATCTTTGATGACAAACACTTCTCCAAGTTGGGGTATCCAGGGAACTTTGCCAAAGTTCTCCTGAATTTTCTGCGCAAATTCTTGCTGTACCTCCGGTTCGCCGTGAACTAAGACAATATGCTCGGCATTAAGAGCCAGACAAGATAGCCAGTCCAGAAGCTGTGGTTGATCCGCATGGGCGGACAAACCCTCCATTCGCCTAACCCTGGCACGAACGGCGACCTTCTCTCCATGGATTGTAACCTCATTAGCTCCTTCCAGTATTCTCCGTCCAAGAGTTCCTTGAGCTTGATAACCTACAAAAAGAACCGTAGCCTTTTCCCGCCAGAGATTGTGCTTAAGATGATGCTTGATTCTTCCCGCATCAGCCATACCACTGGCAGCAATAATGATAGCGCCACCCTCTATGTTGTTTATGGCTATGGAATCCTCTGCGGTGACGCTGTAGTGAACATTGGGCATAAGTAATGGGTTTTCTCCCCTTTTAAGCATTTCCAGAGTCTCCTCATCAAAGTTATGAGGGTTCTCTTGAAAAATCTTTGTAGCTGCAATCGCCAGGGGACTGTCCACATAAATAGGCATTACAGGAATCCGCTTCTGGGTTTGGAGCTTATGAATGTAAAACAAAAGGTCTTGGGTACGCTCAATTGCAAAAGCCGGGATAATAAGGTTACCACCTGCTTCATAAGCTTCGCAAATAATATTGGCTAATTCTTCAATTCGGTCTGTCTTATTATTATGTTGGCGATTGCCATAGGTGCTCTCCACAATGACAATATCGCCGCCGCATATAATACTGGGGTCTTCAATAAAAGGTTGGTTGGAATTACCTACATCGCCGGAAAAGACAATGGTTTTATGTAAATCTTTTTCTTTAACAAAGAGTTGGACATAAGCAGAACCCAAAATATGGCCTGCATCATGAAAAACAAAACTCACTTGCTCTGAAAGCTTTACCACTTGATTATAGTCTACAGGGATGAAAAACTTAATGGCATGCTGAGCATCCAACGCCGTATAAATCGGTGTTAGCAGTTCTTTCTGAGCCCGGGTGAGCTTGCGATTTTTGCGCTCTACTTCCATTTCCTGAATATGGCCACTATCCGGTAACATTACCGAGCATAATTTCATTGTTTCGTGAGTCGCATAAATCCTTCCTTGAAAACCATGTTTAATAAGTTTAGGAAGCAAGCCGGAATGGTCTGTATGGGCATGGGTTAAAATCACTGCATCGATATCTGCAGGGTTATATGGAAAGTCACCATAATTCAGTTCTTTTAGGGCTTTGGAACCTTGAAAAAGGCCACAATCAATCAGAACTCTATAATTATCGGCTTCTACCAAAAATGAAGAACCCGTTACCACTTGAGCAGCGCCAAAAAAACTTATTTTCATGAATGCCCCCTGATTAAACCTTTATTTTTTCTATCCCTAAAGTGAAGCCTTACGTCAAAACTATACATCCTGTTTATTCCAGTTGCACCAATTTAGTTTTTACTGCTTTTAAAGCGGCCTGGGTACGATCTTCAACCTCCAGCTTGCGAAAAATACTGGATAAATGATTCTTTACAGTCTTTTCGCTAATATACAAGGCTTGTCCGATCTCACGATTGGAAGCGCCTTTTACCACATAGGTTAAGATTTGCAGTTCTCTATCACTTAAACCATAGGTTTCTTTATTGGAAACAGGATGGACAAGCTGTCCAAGCAACTTGCCGGTGACAGCCGGTGAGAGAATGGGTTGACCTGCATAAACTTTGCGAATGGATTCAACTAAAGTCTTGGGATCCACGTCCTTCAACAGGTAGCCGGCCACTCCAAGCTGCAGAACCTGAAAAATTTTCTCATCAGAATCATCTACGGTGAGGACCAGTATGCCAATTTGGGGTTTTTCCTGGCGGATTACACGACAAGCCTCCAAACCATTAACTCCTGGCATATTTAAGTCCATAAGTAATATATCAAAATCCATGGTTCGTGATACATTAATCGCTCCCTGGCCATCTCCTACTTCACAAACAACTTGAATTCCTTCTTCAAATTCAAGAATTCGTCTTAATCCCTCACGCAGGAGAGGATGATCATCGGCGATAACTACCCGTATCATTCCCATCCCTCCTTATTTTCTTTATTCACTGGTATCACTAATTTCACTGTCGTTCCTTTCTTGGGAGCAGAATTCAGGATCATTTGGCCATCAAACATTTCGATTCTCTCTTTCATTCCAATTAGTCCGAAATGTTCACCCGGATTGGCAAGAACTTCTTCGGCTTTGAAACCTATTCCTCGATCCGTGATTTGAATTATGATTTGCCCTTCATCAAATTCAACTAGCACTCTTGCCCAATCTGCCCGGGAGTGTTTGGCTATATTGGACATACTTTCCTGCACCGACCGAAAGAGGGCGGTTTCCAGTTCAGGCAATAAGCGCTTTTCTTTTCCTTTAACCTGAAAATCACAAACAATGCTGTAATTCTCCTGGAAGTTTAAAAGATATTTCTCCAGGGCAGAAACAAAACTATCTTTACCGAGCGCAATAGGCCGCAAATTAAAAATGATCCGCCGAATATCTTGCAAATTGGACCTTACCAAGCTTTTCAAATCAGTAATCTCTGCTCGCACTCGGTCAGGGTCAAGTGCGAGCAGTTTTTCAGCAATTTCTAACCTTAACACTATATTAGCCAGGTTTTGAGCCGGTCCATCGTGGATCTCACGGGCAATCCGTTTTCTCTCCTCGTCCTGCGCCTTGATAATCCTTTGGGCAATTTCTTGCTTGGAGCCGGGACTATTGCTTAATTCTGATATACCGCCACGTAAAAGATTGATAGCCATAGTTACTTGCTCAAGAAGGCCTTCGGCACGTTCAATCGTTTTCTCCATTTGTTTTAAAGAACGTTCTATTTCATCACGCCGCACGCGCAACTGGCTTTCTTTGGCTTGCAACAATTGCAGCTGGGTTTGGACATCTTTTGTGCGTGAGTAGACATCCATCATCTCATGTTCTGAATGCTGTTGAAAATCCCTGCTCACTTCCATCAAGCGCTGGCGATAACGTCGCTCCAGCTTCTGATATTTATCAACCTCTGCAATTGTCGTGTTTATTTCCTCTTTCAGACCATTTAACTCTTCAACAAGTCTTTGGACTTCAGCTCTTGTGGACTCGGCGATAAAAAAAATCTCTTCCTTACTTAATTCAATAGCTTTTAAAGTATTGCTCATTATAAGACCCAGTCGGTCTATCACTCTTGTCCCTCATTTCACCATAGCTGTTATTACTATTACATGCTAGCTTATATTCGACATCTTTATACTAATCTCCTACTAATATTGAGGAAAAAGCTGTTGTCTTCACCTTAACGAGTTCGGCGAATCCCTCTCTCTAAACGCTGAGATAGCAGCAAATCTTTTTGACTGCAGACAAATACCTTATAGCCAAGGGCTTTCACATTCCCGGTTATCCTCTCCAATTCATCCATCGGCAGGGAATTATCTGTTACATATATTAATAAGTTATCCACTTTGGCCAGAAAAGTATAACCTTCAATATTCACCTTCCATTCAATGTTTGCGTCTCCATAGAGTTGTTTGAGCACACGGTCTAATATCTTTCCTTCTTGAGGCATTTGTTGGCTGATTGAGGTTTGTGGAGCAGCAGCAACTTTTACCGAAGGCTTATTTTGTTTATTGAAGCGGAAGGGATCTCTGTTTAGATTGGTCCTTTGATTAACTCTTTCAATAATCCTTTCATTATTCCCTATTATATTAGCATTCCAAAGATTGCTGCTACTATGATTGTCAATTTCTGCTTTATTATCAACTTTTGCTTTAATATCTGCTTTTATATTATTTTCAATTTCTTGTTTATTATCATTTTTTATATTATTATCAATATCTAGATTATATATTGTCATTGTGCTTAATGCCGGCACAGCATCCTCCGCCTCTTCTTTGACCTTTTGCTCACGGGAAGGAGAAGATAAGGAAATATCATGAGCTTGGGATGTTTCTTTAATAGCATCATGATCGGCGTTGAGTTTATAAGCCATGGTGTATTCGTCAATTTCTTCCTGAGATTCTTGAAGCAGTTGTTTTAAGGATTCATCAATCAATTCATTTAAGGATTTGGCTACGGAACCGGAATGTTGAGGTACACCCTGATTTTCTAATTGTTGCAACCAAACCTGCTTTTCCTTTGGCTCTGTTAGCTGATCTAAGCTATCCAACTTCCTTTCTATTTCAGCATTTTCTTGAATAGGGCTCTTTCCTTCACTAGAAGATGATTGGGTTTCTTCACTAATTTCTACCGAGCTGATCCATTTCTCAGCTTCCATAGCAAGCTCAATAGGGTTTAGGGAAAATCCATTGTTTATTGACTCATTTATAGTAGATTTTTTTGCAGATTCCTTATTAGCACTTTCCATATTAATAGATTCCATATTAATAGATTCCATATTAATAGATTCCATATTAATACATTCCATATTAGTAGATTCCATATTAACTGATTCTCTACCGGCACATTCCATCTGATTAATTTCCTTACCGGCATATTCATTATTCGCGGACTCTTTATTAACAGATTCCTTACTAACAGATTCCTTATCTGTAGTCAATAGTATGGGATTGTCTTTGACTTTACCATAATGTGATTTGAGGCTTACTATTGAGCTGGGAACACTTCTATCTCCCTCATTGCTTACCATGCTCTTTAAATTGACAATTTGCTGGGGAATGTAGACTTGTTCAGTATTCTCCTGGCTCTTTAAACCTGCCAGGATCATATCATTCATTCGTTGATAAAAGTCAGGGAAATTCTCAATCACTCTGGGATCTGGTAATCGCTGTTCCACTAATTGACGTATTCCATCCACGAGCACTTCTCGAGGCAAATCAAACATCTCCTGAAAAACCGCAGCTATCCTTTCAACGGCTTGCCGACCTTGATAGAATTCTGACTCCGCTTCATTGCCGGATAGTAAGTTTACCGTAACTAATTTCTCAATAAATAAATCCACCCACTTACTTAATTCTTGATCTTCTTTAAAAAAGGCTTCCAAGATTGTCCACCTCCGCATACTCTATTCCATGATAGCTATGCGAATTAAGTCAAGAGTATGTCTATTTTTTCGGGATAAAACATTAAAGGAGAGCTTCCCTCCACTTCGTGAGGGGCTCTCCCTTATAAATGCTTAAGTAAGCTATTAACGTTGACGGAATACTTTTAAGTAGGAATCTGCATAGATACTCTTATTCAAGAGAATCTCGCATGTTGCAGCTGTATCAACCAGAGCATCATCGTTAGCGTCCATGATAGCGGCATCAAGACCGGCTGCCATAGCCATTGCTAAATAGGTACGGTTGATCAAATGGCGATCCGGAGCTTTTTGGGATACGTTGGAAAGTCCAAGCACTGTTTTGGGTGCGGGATTAGCCAAGGTCTTAACCATCCGAATGGACTCAAGGACCTCAGGGGCATGTTCTTGAGCCACGTTGCAGGGCAGAATCAGTGGATCAATATAGAGTTCTTCCATAGGCAAACCAAACTCATCAGCAGCAGCAACTAATTCCATAGCAAAAACGATACGGTTTTCAGCATTCTTAGGAATACCTTGTTTATCCATGGTTAAGCCAATGAGTGCTGCATTATATTTAACAGCCATTGGGAAAACACGCTCAATCTTATCCCGCTCAGCAGGGCAAGAGTTGATCATACCAGGACGTTTCAATAGCTTAAGTCCTGCTTCAATAGCATCATAATTGGTAGAATCCAGGCAGAGTGGTAAATCGGTAACTTCTTGGATAACTTTAACCATCCACTCATATGCTGCCGGGCGCTCATCTTTGGGAACAGCAGGACCGGAGTTTACATCTAAGTAATGAGCTCCGCCTTCTTCTTGCTTTACAGCCCATTCTTGAATGGGTTTGGCGTCTTTATTACGCAGCGCATCTCCAATGTCTTTAAACATTCCATTAATTCTTTCACCAATGATAATCAATTGATCCACGTCCTTTCTTTTTTCGGATAAGGATTTTTTGCTGATTTACTTTAAGGAAGGTTTGCCTATATTAAAAAATTGGCTTAAGAATTGGCTACCATGAGGTCAGCAATGTTTTCTTGAACTAATTTAACAGCAGCAGGATTTCTCATTAAGAGAATGCTGGCACCGGCTTGGAGAAGGGTAGTTGCAGTTAAAGTTTCCCAAAGGATGGCTCTGTCATGGAGATCGCCCCAGCCTGGGAACTCTGCTTCCGGAGCATTAGCTTCTTTTGCTCTGTTCGCTTCAAAGCCAACAGTACAAATCATAGGCATGGAAAGCATCTTATCATTGCCGAGAGCACCAAGACGAGCACGCTCCATGATGGAGTAAGCATACTCAAGACCATAACCCAGACCACCGATCATGGGGTCGATAACTATACGGTTGAGAGGTAAGCCCATTTCGGAAATCAAAATGTTTAGCTGTTTGCAAATATTGATGTCCAAAGGTGAACGGGCAATGACATTGTGCTTATGCACCATAGCAGCAGCGGTGATGGATTTGTAATTGTCTTGTTCAGCGATACCGATAAGAAGGTTTTCACCGGCGGCAGCCTCAGCGACAGCAGCCAGAACTTCGTTATCTTTTTCAGCATCTTCACAGCCCACAACGATTAAAGGAACACCAACAGCTGCTAAAACATCTTTGACAACTTTAGCGCACTCTTCCGGACTGCGATTTTCACCTTCCGGATTAGCACCGATCAATTTCAGATAGATCATATCTGCCTTGAATTCTTCAACGCATTTCTTTGCCCAAGCCACAGGATCATTGAGTACATCCCCGTATTGGCTTTTAATAATGTCGTTCCATGCCGGAGGAACATCATTTACTTCCATAGCAATGACTGCGCGATTTTCAATTTTTCCTTCGAAATGCAAGAAGGGCAATGTTGCATCTCCACCAACTTTAATTACGGAAGTTCTGGTGCCGCCTTCTGCTGCAGTTGCACCAATAACAACTTCCCCTACACTACTTGAAAACTTTTCTTTGACGAGGGCTACGGCCATTTGAACCTCTCTCCTCTCTAAACTTATTTAAAGGCTTTTTCAAATATTTTTTGAACTGCTTGGACAGCAACGGAATCATCTGGTAAAGCGTAAAGTGGCTGTCCTTCCAAATCCCGACTTACAACTTTTGGGTCAAGAGGGATATCCCCGATCAGTTTAAGACCGGTTTTTTCAATTTCTTCCTTTAAGGAATCCAGACTTCCATCTGAGGTCTTGGTAACTACCAAATAGACTTCTTTCACCGCAGAACGAAGTCCTTTGATCAGTTCATAGACTCTCCCCGCTGAGCGAATTCCTCGCGCCGAAGAATCGCTGATCACAAACATTTTATCCACTCTCGGGATCGTTCTCCGACTGATATGCTCCAGACCGGCTTCGGTGTCAATGGTAACGAAATCGTAATTGCCACCAAGAGTCTCCAGATACTTGCGCAGGAGGTCATTGGGATAACAATAACAGCCTGGACCCTGGGGTCCCCCCATGACCAGTAAATCAATATCTTTCGACTCGATCAGGCATTGTTGCAGTTTGTATTCAACAAATACATCCTTGGGCATACCAGCGGGAATGGCCTTAGGATTTTTAGTTTCCTCTAACAGCTCAGAAATCGTAGCTGTAACTTCCAGGCCAAGTGCTTCATTTAAGTTAGCATTGGGATCGGCGTCTACAGCTAGAATCGATTTGCCTTGAAACCCTTTTACCATTTGCCGGAGCAAAAGGGCCGTAAAGGTTGTTTTGCCAACTCCACCTTTACCTGCTACTGCTACATATTGTGTCATGATGTTTCCCTCCCAAGCTTCTTAAAATGAATTTTCCACCGACGGGAATTGAGATAAATCTGTATGAGGCAAGAACAGTGCCGACACAAACTCATCCATAAAAGTTGTTCCTATGGAGAGTTCAATATAGGTCATCTTGCGTGCAAGCTCTTGAGCTTCACTCCAAGCTTTCTGCGATAATAAGGCTATACGAGCACCTTTCACGGAAGAGTTGCCAATGAACTCAAACTTTTCCGGAGGCAGATCAGGAAGTAAGCCAATTTGCACTGAATCATGAATATCAAGATAGTTGCCAAAGCCACCGCCAATTATAATGCGATCCACCATACTAATGTCTAAGGACACTGCTTGAAGTAAAGAACGAATTCCCGCATAAATAGCTCCTTTAGCGCGGATTAGATTCTTAACATCATTTTCAGTGATGACCACATCTTTATCTCCTCCGGCTTGATGAGCCCAAGCCAAAACGAACTCTTTATCATCGGCTGTGGCTCGAAGTCTGGCCGATGCGGAAGGGTGTTCTAAGTGGAAACTACCAGCTCGGTCAATGATCCCTGCTTTACGCAGCTTGGCAAGGCAATCCACCAGCCCAGAGCCGCATATTCCTACAGGAGGAATATTGCCAACGACTTTTAATTTTACATCCAGGGTCTCAGGATTGATATCTACTCGCTCAATTGCGCCAGGCATAGCTCTCATGCCAAAGAGTATTCCCCCGCCCTCAAAGCAAGGGCCTGCGGAACAAGCGCATGAAACGAGCCAATCTCGATTACCCATCACAATTTCTCCATTGGTGCCTATATCAATGAATAAAATGATCTCTTCTGAATTAGCCATATCTGTGGCTAAAGCTCCGGAGACAATATCTCCGCCAACATAACTGGCAACGGAAGGATAGGAGTGAATCAAGGCATCTGGAAGCATATTCAATCCTACTTCTTTTGCGGCAACTGAAGGTGTGGAGTTGACAGTTGGAATATAGGGTTCCAGACGAATATACCGAGGATCGATACCCAAAAAGAGCTGGGTCATGGTCGTATTCCCGGCCACTACAGCAGAGGCTAAATCTTGTGCTCTTAAGTTCTGCCTTTTCAGGATATCGTCTATTAGGTTATTGATGGTTTCCACAACAGCCTTCTGCATCTCGTCCAGGTTTTCCGGACTATCAACTGCATAGACAATGCGTGAAATGACATCATCCCCGAAATGGGCTTGTTTATTATAGGAACCCTGTTTATCAACGATTTCTCCATTATCCAGATTAACCAAATACACTACCACTGTTGTGGTACCAATATCAATAGCTAAACCATAAGCCGGTCGCTCATTGGCAGGTTCGACCCGTATTACGGTATACTCGGAATCTATATCGGTTAAAGTGACCGAAAGATCCCAATTTGCTTTGCGCAAATTCTCAGGCAAAGATTGTAATACGGACAAACTGATGTTTATTGGCTTATCATCGGAGAGAACACGTTTGAGCTCCATTGACAAGCGAGCCCAGTCACTGGCATTATCCGTTAAAGATGGTTCGGAACAACGGATGTTTACTTTGCGTGCTAAGGGATGAAGACCATACAAGTCTAAAAGATCCTTACTGGTTTCCCTAAGCAAAGATGCGCCGCCATTTTCCAGAAGAACCTGATGTGCTTGAAGCCGTGATTCTTGAGGTACTTCAACCGTAAGATCTCCTTCCACGAAGGTGTGGCAACCAAGACGTACCCCTTTGCTTAATTGTTCAGGGGATAAGTTGCCGGTTCTGTCGCTCTTGGCCTCACCTGAAATTAGGATAACCTTACAAGCACCACAAGTCCCCTTACCACCGCAACTGGATTTTATATATATTCCAGCTTGAGACGCAGCCTTAAGTAGGGAGGTTCCCCGCTCTACCTCAATCTCTCTATTATCTGGCATAAATTTAACTTTATATTTCTCCATGGTACTCCTCCTCCCCCCTTCCTAGCTGTCACGTATTACAATGAGCGAGCAAAGGATAAAATACCGCTTGCTTCACGTGGACCAACAATTACTTTCCAACCGGATACTTCTTGAAGTTTTCCGGAAATAACAGCTACATAACCAGGGATAATTAAATTGCGATGGCTAACCTTATCAGCTACACCGGACTTGGCCAGGGCATCGGCAATTTTCTCAGGTTCGAATTTTCCGGCTGCATAAGCAGTAAGAACGGAAGTACCATCTGTATCAATAGGAAGGATATAGCTAGGAATTTTCGTTGCTTCAACTTCACCTTCAACACTGTAATAAGTTAAGGAGAAGTTCGTTGTGATATAAACAGGGGAATTTTCATTGACATCTCCCACACTATGGAGAACCGGTTCAACTTGAATCGGTTTTTGTGGGTCTGTGTAAATGTTTTGACGCAAGGACATTAATGGTA
>Ga0134090_1001757_pt1 | contig 13008 bp, 7 predicted proteins | sample 1_4taG_FD_94453 | JGI IMG/M metagenome (GOLD analysis project Ga0134090, IMG submission 94453) | Switchgrass degrading microbial communities from high solid loading bioreactors in New Hampshire, USA - 1_4_20_6_A1 metaG | ecosystem: Engineered > Bioreactor > Semi-continuous > Anaerobic > Digestate...
CGCATTCCGCTATAAGTTCCGGAAGTCTGTCGACTGCACCTTGCCCGATCATGATTTTCCTCGTCCCTGCGGAATGTCGTTTTCCGCAATCGCAATCAAATCCTCCGGCCTCGATAAGTTTTTCGAGTGATATGCTTTTGATTTCTTCTGCTGTCATGTTGAAGTCTCCTTACATACTCTCTTTTGCATACTTCTTATGCGGGCGATATTTGCAGAGGTTATAACTTAATGATAGCATGACATGTATTTCCGGATACTGATCATTCGATCGGAATACGACTTTTTCACGCGGAGCAGGCATTATAATTCTTATTACATCTTCGGATCCATAATGACGGATGTTTTGGTTTAAAAAAGAGAAAAGACAAATTAAAGAAGAAAAACAAAAAAATGTTGACAAAGTCAACATAGCGTGTTACAATTCTATATTGCACCATTGTTTCCAAACGCGATACCTCTCCACTATGTAATTGTAGCACTTACTGTTGAGTGATACAAGAGGAAAATGCAAAAACATAACAACGCGTTCGGGTGTTTCAAAAAATGGTGCGATCACTTTCCTATGAACCGCACGATGTCTCTTAATTATATAATGTATACTGCGTGCTTCAGGAGATCGATGCAGCCGGAAGACTACAGAAGAGTTTGGAATGGAGTGATTGTATGCCGGATGTAAAGCTTCCCCATGTCACCGACGTCCGATATGGAAGGACAATCAGGAAGAGCTATCAGAGGCTTGGTGACGTCATTGATATGCCCGACCTGATCGAGGTGCAAAAGAAATCTTACCAGTGGTTTCTTGACGTCGGCCTGAGGGAGGTGTTCCGTGATGTTGGCGCCATTACCGACTATACCGGGAACCTTGAACTGAGATTTATCGACTACGTATTGGAGAAAACCCCAAAGTATACGGTAGAAGAGTGCAAGGAACGCGACGCCACATATGCCGCGCCCCTTAAGGTACGTGTGCGCCTGCGCAACAAGGAAACCGAAGAGATCAAGGAACAGGAGATATTCATGGGGGATTTCCCCATTATGACCCAGAGCGGTACCTTTATCATCAACGGTGCCGAACGTGTCATAATATCCCAGATCGTGCGCTCCCCGGGCGTTTATTTCAACCGGCAGGAAGAAAAGTCGGACATAGACCTTTTCGCGGGAACGATCATTCCGTACAGGGGAGCCTGGCTTGAGTTCGAAACGGACCTCAACAACGTCGTATATGTGAGGATAGACAAAAACAGAAAGCTCCCTGTCACTTCTCTCATCCGCGCGATCGGCCCCAAGACCGATGCCGAGATGAAGGAAACTTTCGGCGAAGACAAGTTCCTGCTTGCCACTCTTGACAAGGACACCGCAAAGACCGAGGAGGAGGCCCTCTTTGAAATGTATCGCAGGCTCCGGCCCGGCGAGCCTCCCACGGTGGATTCGGCAAAAGCGCTCATCAACAACCTGTTTTTCGATCCGCGCAGGTATGACCTGTCCAATGTAGGACGCTATAAATTCAACAAGAAGCTGGCGCTGGCACCCAGGATCGCCGGCAGGCCCCTGGCATACCCCGTAGTAGACCCGCTTACGGGAGAGATCCTGGCCGAAGAAGGCGATGTACTTACCCGCGACGAAGCCGTACGGATCGAAAACCGCGGAGTATCTTACGCATGGATCAGGACTGAACACGGGGCTGTCGTCAAGGTGCTCTCCAACAACATGGTCGACCTCGGCTGCTATGTTGACTTTGATCCGAAGGAAATGGGGATCAAGGAAAAGGTACGCTACTCCGTACTGAACGAGCTGATGGAGCAATACAGCGGGGCAGAGCTGAAAGATGCGATACGCGACAACATCGACAGGCTCATTCCCAAACATATCATAGAGGACGATATACTGGCTTCGATCAACTATCTGTTCAACCTTGCACATCACGTCGGATCGGTCGACGACATCGACCACCTAGGCAACCGCCGTCTGCGCTGTGTAGGGGAGCTGCTCCAGAACCAGTTCAGGATCGGTTTTTCGAGGATGGAGCGCGTTATCAGAGAGAGGATGACTATTCAGGACCTTGATATAGTTACCCCTCAATCCCTGATCAACATCAGGCCTGTTACCGCGGCCATCAAGGAATTCTTCGGTTCGTCGCCGCTGTCGCAGTTCATGGATCAGAGCAATCCTCTGGCTGAGCTGACTCATAAACGCCGTATGTCCGCCCTCGGACCCGGCGGTCTGAGCCGTGACCGTGCAAACTTCGAAGTGCGCGACGTTCACTACAGCCACTACGGCCGCATGTGCCCGATAGAGACTCCCGAAGGACCGAACATCGGTCTGATATCCTATCTGTCCACTTATGCCCGTATCAATGAGTACGGGTTCATTGAGGCGCCTTATCAAAAGGTCGATCCCGTGACACACAAAGTGACTGATGAAGTCGTATATATGACGGCCGATGTTGAAGACGATTATATAATCGCACAGGCAAGCGAGCCCATCAATGAAGAGGGATACTTCGTCAACGAAAGAGTATCCTGCCGCTATAAAGACGAATTTATCGAGGTCGAGCCTGAACGCGTCGACTATATAGATGTTTCCCCCAAGATGATGGTTTCCGTCGCTACCGCGATGATCCCGTTCCTCGAGAACGACGACGCAAACCGTGCTCTCATGGGATCGAACATGCAGAAGCAGGCCGTGCCGCTGCTCAAAACGGAGCAGCCTATCGTAGCTACCGGAATCGAATATAAAGCCGCAATAGACTCCGGCGTTTGCATACTTGCCGAGGATGACGGCGTTATCGAGCGGGTATCCGCCGACGAGCTTGTCGTCCGCTATGACTCGGGACAAGTCAAGACATACAAACTTACAAAATTCATGCGTTCCAACCAGGGCACCTGCATCAACCAGCGGCCTATCGTGGATGCCGGACAGAGATGCAGCAAAGGTGACGTACTGGTAGACGGCCCGTCCACCCATGAAGGCGAAATTTCTCTCGGAAAGAACGTCCTTGTCGGTTTCATGACCTGGGAAGGGTATAACTATGAGGACGCCATTCTGATAAGCGAGCGCCTTGTCCATGACGACGTATTCACATCGATACACATAGTTGAATATGAAACCGAGGCCCGCGACACCAAACTCGGGCCCGAAGAGATAACACGCGACATCCCCAATGTCGGTGAGGACGCACTGAAGAACCTCGATGAGCGCGGGATAATACGCATAGGCGCAGAGGTCCATCCGGGTGATATCCTGGTCGGAAAGGTGACTCCGAAGGGAGAGACCGAGCTTACGGCTGAGGAGCGCCTGCTGCGCGCGATATTCGGTGAAAAAGCCCGCGAAGTAAGAGATACTTCACTTAGAGTGCCTCACGGTGAGAGCGGTATAATCGTTGACGTCAAGGTCTTTACCCGCGAAAACGGAGACGAGCTCAATCCCGGCGTCAACATGGTGGTGCGCTGCTATATAGCTCAAAAGCGCAAGATATCCGTCGGTGACAAGATGGCCGGACGGCACGGAAACAAGGGCGTCGTTTCGATGATCCTTCCGCTTGAAGACATGCCGTTCATGCCGGACGGCACACCGCTCGATATCGTACTCAATCCGCTGGGCGTTCCTTCCCGAATGAATATAGGACAGGTCCTGGAAGTCCACCTCGGATACGCGGCACATGCTTTGGGATGGAAGATCGCGACACCGGTATTCGACGGGGCAAACGAACAGGACATTGAGGATACGCTGGAGTTTGCCGGCCTCAGGAGAGACGGAAAGAGCATCCTGTATGACGGTCGTACCGGCGAGATGTTCGACAACCCGGTCTCCGTGGGATATATGTACTTCCTGAAACTTCATCACCTGGTCGACGACAAGATCCATGCCCGTTCGACCGGACCATACTCCCTTGTTACGCAGCAGCCTCTGGGCGGAAAAGCACAGTTCGGCGGACAGCGCTTCGGAGAAATGGAAGTCTGGGCATTGGAGGCTTACGGTGCGGCGTATACCCTGCAGGAGATCCTCACCGTCAAGTCGGACGACATCGTAGGCCGCGTCAAAACCTACGAGGCGATCGTCAAGGGGCACAACGTTCCCAGACCCGGAGTGCCGGAATCATTCAGGGTCCTCATAAAGGAACTGCAGTCATTGGGACTGGACGTGCGTGTGCTTGATAAGAACATGAAGGAAATCGACCTCAAGGACGACGACGATGACGACAGCTTCGCCAAGGTCGAAAATGAGGACGCCTATACCAGCGAAGATGAACTGATGGCTTCAGGCTACGGTATCGAGGACGAAGACGGATATGTAGAGTATGCGTCGGGTGACGACTATGACGAATTCGGCCCCGAAGAAGAACCTGAAGATTATATCGATGACATGGACGTTGTTGACGACGATATGGACGATTTTTATGACCTTTGATGAAAGGAGCCGTCTATGAGCTACACGGAATTTGAAGCCATTAGAATAGGCCTGGCCTCGCCGGAGATGATCCACAAGTGGTCCCGCGGAGAGGTAAAAAAGCCCGAAACGATAAATTACCGCACACTCAAACCTGAAAGGGACGGTCTGTTCTGCGAAAGGATCTTTGGGCCGACCAAGGACTGGGAGTGCCATTGCGGAAAATATAAGAAGATCAGATATAAAGGCAAGATTTGTGACCGGTGTGGCGTAGAGGTGACCAAATCCAAAGTCCGCCGTGAAAGAATGGGGCATATCGATCTCGCCGCCCCCGTGAGCCATATTTGGTACTTTAAGGGTATCCCTTCAAGGCTCGGGCTCATACTTGACATGTCGCCTCGGCTTCTGGAAAAGGTGCTTTACTTCGCCAGCTATATCGTTATCGATCCGGGCGATACACCGCTGATGAAAAAGCAGATCCTTTCAGACAAAGAGTATCGCGACATGCGTGAGAAGTACGAGGATGACTTCAGAGCGGGAATGGGCGCTGAAGCCATTAAGGAGCTGCTGCAGGAAATAGACGTCGAGAAGCTTTCCGCGGAACTGCGCGCGGAGCTCAGGGAAGCCACCGGACAGAAGAAAATGCGCATCATCAAGCGCCTTGAGGTTGCCGAGTCGTTCCGCCTTTCAGGGAACCGCCCGGAGTGGATGATCCTTGAAGCGATCCCCGTCATTCCTCCCGAACTGCGCCCGATGGTCCAGCTGGACGGCGGCAGGTTTGCCACATCGGACCTCAACGACCTCTACCGTCGTGTGATAAACAGGAACAACCGTCTGAAAAGGCTCCTGCAGCTTGGCGCACCCGATATAATCGTCCGTAACGAAAAGCGCATGCTCCAGGAGGCGGTCGACTCACTGATCGACAACGGACGCCGCGGGAGATCGGTTACAGGACCCAACAACAGGCCGCTCAAATCTCTTTCAGACATGCTGAAAGGAAAGCAGGGGCGCTTCCGTCAGAACCTGCTTGGTAAGCGCGTTGACTATTCCGGCCGAAGCGTTATAGTGGTCGGTCCGGAACTCAAGATATATCAGTGCGGTCTCCCCAAGGAGATGGCCATTGAGCTGTTCAAGCCGTTCGTGATGAAGAAGCTTGTCGAGGACGGACTTGCCAACAACATCAAGAGCGCAAAGAAAATGGTGGAGCGTACCCGCAACGAAGTTTGGGACGCGTTGGACGAGATCATTAAGGAACACCCCGTGCTTTTGAACCGCGCCCCCACACTCCACAGGCTCGGTATCCAGGCCTTTGAACCGGTACTTGTAGAGGGAAGGGCACTTAAACTCCATCCGCTTGTATGTACCGCTTACAACGCCGACTTTGACGGCGACCAGATGGCGGTCCACGTTCCGTTGTCTGCCGAGGCCCAGGCGGAAGCACGCTTCCTGATGCTTTCGGCAAACAACCTGCTTCGTCCGCAGGACGGGCGTCCCGTTACCGTTCCTACACAGGACATGGTCCTCGGTGCATATTATCTTACCGTGGAACGTGAGGAGCATGGCACAGGGAAAGCGTTCATGAGCCCCGAAGAAGCTCTCATTGCTTATCAGAACGGGGACGTAGGCATCCACTCGCCGATAAAGGTCCGTGTCACAAAGGAGATCGACGGGGTCAAGAAGAGCAAAATAATCAATGCGACCGTAGGACGCATCATATTCAACGAGCCGATCCCGCAGGACCTGGGCTTTGTCGACAGGACAAATCCCGAGACCATGTTCGACCTTGAGATAGGGTTCGTCTGCAGAAGGCATGAGCTGGGCAAGATCATCGAACGCTGCATCGAAAAGCACGGCTTTGCAAAGACCGCGGTCCTGCTTGACCATATCAAATCACTGGGATTCCACTATTCGACGATCGGTGCCATAACCGTCTCCATTACGGACATGGCCGTTCCCGAACAGAAGAAGATCCTCATTTCCGAAACCGAAAAGAGGATCAGCGAAATCGAGCAGAACTACAAGATGGGCTTCATAACGAACGAAGAGAGGCGCCGCCTTGTCATTGAGGAGTGGGACAAAACCACGAAGGATGTCACGAAGGCGCTGCAGGACAGCCTTGACCAGTTCAACCCGTTGTATATGATGGCTAACTCCGGAGCCCGCGGTTCCATGAACCAGATCCGTCAGCTTGCCGGTATGCGCGGACTCATGGCCGACACATCAGGAAAGACGATCGAGATCCCCATCCGATCCAACTTCCGCGAGGGCCTGTCCGTCCTGGAATACTTCATATCTTCCCGCGGCGCAAGAAAGGGACTCGCAGACACAGCCCTGCGTACCGCAGACTCAGGTTACCTTACCCGCCGACTCGTCGACGTCGCACAGGACGTCATCATTCGCGAAGTCGACTGCGGAACGAAGGAAGGCATTTGGGTCCGTGAGATAACGGACGGAAACCTGGTCATTGAGAAGTTTGAGGACAGGTTGCGCGGCCGCTATACACTGGAGCCGATATATGACAAGGAAGGCAACCTCATTGTCCCGGCCGAAAAGCTTTTGGACGAAGAGGACATCAGAAAGATAATATCCGCCAACATCAGAGAGGTCAGAATCCGCTCGGTCCTGGCCTGCCGCTCAAGGCACGGCGTTTGCGCAAAGTGCTACGGTTCCAACCTGGCAACGAATTCGCCGGTCAACGTAGGAGAGGCGGTCGGAATCATTGCCGCACAGTCGATAGGAGAGCCGGGAACGCAGCTTACGATGCGTACCTTCCACACGGGCGGTGTTGCAGGAGACGACATCACGCAAGGTCTGCCGCGTGTCGAAGAGCTCTTTGAAGCACGCAAGCCCAAGAAGCTGGCGGTAATGGCCGAAATCAGCGGCATCGTTCGCAGGGAGGAGCCAAAGCGTGCGGGCCATCGGAGCCTTTCCATCACGAACCCGGATACCGGTGAATCGGTAAGCATCACGATCCCGTTCGGCTCAACTATGAAGGTCCGTGAGGGACAGTTTGTTGAAGAGGGCGAGGAGCTGACCGAAGGAGCTCTCAATCCCCACGACATTCTGCGAATAAAGGGTGCCTCGTCCGTGCAAAATTATCTTATTCGCGAAGTCCAGCGTGTTTACCGCCAACAGGGCGTTGATATAAACGACCGCCATATCGAGGTCATCGTACGGCAGATGATGCGCAAAGTCAAGGTGGAGGATCCGGGCGATACGAACTTCCTTATCGGATCATTCGTTGACGTACTTGATTTCGAGGAAGAGAACAAAAGGATCCAACAACGCATCGATGAAGGCGAGACCGAACTCAGGCTTGCGGTTGCCACACCGGTTTTGATGGGTATAACAAAGGCTTCGCTTTCGACCGACTCCTTCCTGTCCGCGGCGTCATTCCAGGAGACGACCAGGGTATTGACCGAAGCCGCCATCAAGGGAAAAGTGGACAATCTCGTTGGACTCAAGGAGAATGTCATCATAGGCAAACTTATCCCCGCAGGATCGGGTATGGAGATATATCGCGACTTTACGATGGAAGTCAGGGGTTCCGCATCCGGGCAGGGCAATGATGATGAGCCGGATCGGGATCCGGTACAGAACGAAGACGGCGAAGAGGACAGCCTGCAGAACGAAGAAGACCGCTCAGGGATCGTTGAGCTGGGGCTTCCTATGGCCGACACCTATAATTGATAGCACCTCTGAGGAAGTTCTTTGTTGACTTTGGCAACAGCGAATGTTATAATCAGAGCTTGCTGATAATTTGGAGACCAGAAGAAAGGAGGAAAATGATGCCGACATTCAACCAGCTCGTACGCAAGGGAAGGTCAAAGGTGACCTATAAGTCATCCGCGCCTGCGCTGCAGAAGGGTTTCAACACCATTCGCAACCAGCAGACGGATCTTGCCTCCCCTCAGAAACGAGGCGTTTGCACTTCGGTCAGGACCATGACGCCCAAGAAGCCAAACTCGGCGCTTAGAAAAGTTGCCCGTGTCAGGCTCTCGAACGGCATTGAGGTCACTGCGTACATTCCCGGCGAAGGGCATAACCTGCAGGAACACTCCGTGGTAATGATCAGGGGCGGACGTGTCAAGGATCTGCCCGGTACCCGTTACCACATTATCCGTGGCACACTGGATACGCAGGGAGTTGCAAACCGCAGGCAGGGACGCAGCAAGTATGGCGCAAAGCGTCCGAAAGCAGGAAAGTAGAAACAATCTCCTGACGCAAAACCATCATGGTTTTGCCCTGAGAGTTTATATATAGATGTATTGTTGTATATAATCCTCGGGGCAAGCTTAGCGGAAGTTGATGTTACTTTCGAGTACCGTTGAAATCATTTTATAATGAAGGAGGGAAGGTAAGTGCCCAGAAGAGGATTTGTTCCAAAGAGGGATGTACTTCCTGATCCGCTGTACAATTCCAAGCTCGTAACGAAGCTTATAAACAGCGTAATGTATGATGGCAAAAAGGGAGTTGCACAGAAGGTCGTTTACGGCGCATTTGATATGATAAGGGAAAAGACAGGCAAGGATCCCCTTGAAGTCTTTCAGCAGGCTCTTGAAAACGTAATGCCCGTTCTGGAAGTTAAGGCCCGTCGTGTCGGTGGCGCCACATATCAGGTGCCTATCGAGGTAAGGGCTGATCGCCGCCAGACTTTGGGTCTTCGCTGGCTGACACAATATGCGCGTCAGAGAAGCGAAAGGACCATGAAAGAGCGCCTGGCCAACGAAATAATCGATGCGACCAACAACGTCGGAAACTCCGTCAAGAAGCGCGAAGACACTCACCGTATGGCAGAAGCTAACAAAGCCTTTGCCCACTACCGCTGGTAATTATTTTACCGGCTTCATAGAAATTTATATTGGCAACATGATAAGAAAAATGTTGCCCTGCGCGATCGGGATTTGAAATTTACATGGCATCAGATCCGGCAGCGCGCGGTTGCCGTCAGCTTGGCACCCCTGAAAGGAGAAATCGGATGCCCAGGGAATACCCATTGAATCTTACCAGAAACATAGGAATAATGGCCCATATAGATGCGGGAAAAACAACTACGACTGAAAGGATTCTTTTCTATACGGGAATGAATTACAAGTTGGGAGAAACACATGAAGGTACCGCTACGATGGACTGGATGGAGCAGGAGCAGGAGCGCGGGATAACCATAACTTCTGCCGCTACCACCTGTTTTTGGAAAGGTCACAGGATCAATATAATCGATACGCCCGGACATGTGGACTTCACCGTTGAAGTTGAAAGATCTCTGCGTGTTCTTGACGGAGCGGTGGCTGTCTTCTGCGCAAAAGGCGGTGTAGAGCCGCAATCGGAGACGGTTTGGCGTCAGGCCGATCACTACGGTGTCCCGAGGTTGGCCTTTGTCAACAAGATGGACATTTTGGGCGCTGACTTCTACAATGTAGTGAAGATGATGCACGAGAGGCTGCATGCAAATGCCGTTCCCGTTCAGATCCCAATAGGGAAAGAGGACGAGTTCAGGGGCGTAATTGACCTCATCGAGTTGAAGGCCTATATTACCTACGATGATCTCGGCAAGGACATCCGAGAGGAAGAGATCCCCGAAGACATGAAGGCCGAAGCCGAAGAGTGGCGTGAGAAGCTGATCGAAGCCGTGTCGGAACTTGACGAAGAGCTCACCGACAAGTATCTGATGGGTGAAGAGATCACGGCATCCGAAATCAAGAGGGCGATACGCAAGGCAACCATTGAGAACAAATTTGTAGCGGTCCTCTGCGGTACGGCATACCGCAACAAAGGCATCCAAAACCTTCTGGACGCAATTGTTGAGTATTTGCCTGCCCCGACGGACATACCCGATGTACGCGGCACGAACCCGGACACAGGGGAAGAGGACAGCCGGCCATCTTCCGAAGATGCGCCGTTTGCCGCGCTGGCATTCAAGGTGGCGACCGACCCGTTTGTCGGAAGACTCTGTTTTATACGCGTCTACTCCGGATCTATAAACACCGGGGCAAGCGTATATAACTCAACGAAAGACAAAAGGGAGCGGATGGGCCGCCTGCTGAAGATGCACGCAAACCACCGGGAAGACGTCGATGCGGTGTACGCCGGAGAAATCGCCGCAGTTGTGGGACTGAAAAATACAACCACGGGTGACACGCTTTGCGATGAAAAGCACCCGATCATACTGGAATCCATGGAGTTCCCGGAACCCGTCATACGGGTCGCGATCGAGCCCAAGACCAAGGCAGGACAGGAGAAGATGTCTCTGGCCCTTGCCAAACTGGCCGAGGAGGACCCGACTTTCAGGGCCTATACCGATGAGGAAACGGGCCAGACCATCATAGCCGGAATGGGAGAGCTGCACCTTGAGATAATCGTTGACAGGCTCCTCAGGGAGTTCAAGGTGGAAGCAAACGTCGGCAAGCCCCAGGTCGCATATAAGGAGACGATCAGGAAGAAAGCCGAAGTGGATCACAAGTACGTCAGGCAGTCCGGCGGTAAAGGCCAGTACGGTCATGTAAAACTGATCGTTGAGCCCAACGAGTCCGGAAAAGGTTATGAGTTCATCAACAAGATCGTCGGCGGAGTCATACCGAAGGAATTCATCCCTGCGATCGACCAGGGTATACAGGGTGCGATGCAGGCGGGTGTACTGGCCGGATATAATGTCGTAGACGTTAAGGTCACACTGTATGACGGATCGTACCACGAAGTCGACTCATCCGAAATGGCGTTCAGGATCGCCGCTTCTATGGCTTTCAAAGAGGCCTGCAGGAAAGCAGATCCTGTACTGCTCGAGCCCATCATGCGTGTCGTTGTAACTGTACCCGAAGCCTACATGGGAGACGTAATAGGCGACCTCAATTCAAGGCGCGGCCAGATCAACGGCATGACAGCACTTCCAGGGGCGCAGATGATAGAAGCGTTCGTGCCGTTGAGCGAAATGTTCGGATATGCGACCGACCTTCGTTCAAGGACACAGGGAAGGGGCCAGTACTCCATGGAGCCGAGTCACTATGTAGAACTTCCCAAGAGTATTCAGGATAAAATCGTAACAAGCCGCGGGGTTTAGTTACCGATTATTAGGCAAAACCTTGCATTATGGCTCATTTTAAGCAATTACCTATTGCAAATTCCTCATGTTTCCTGTACAATAATTTCATGCCCGAATGACTATGAATGAATGTTTATTGGTATAAGGAGGTTTACCAATCATGGCAAAGCAAAAGTTTGAAAGAACTAAGCCCCACATAAATATCGGAACCATCGGCCACGTTGACCATGGTAAGACCACCCTGACAGCGGCAATAACCAAGGTCCTTGGTTTTAAGGGACAAGCTGCGTTCATGGCGTATGACCAGATCGACAAGGCTCCCGAAGAAAAAGCACGCGGAATCACAATCAACACCGCACACGTTGAGTATCAGACCGAGAAGCGTCACTATGCTCACGTTGACTGCCCGGGCCACGCAGACTATGTTAAGAACATGATCACCGGTGCCGCTCAGATGGACGGAGCCATCCTCGTCGTTTCCGCAGCAGACGGCCCGATGCCCCAGACCCGCGAACACATCCTGCTTGCCCGTCAGGTCGGTGTTCCCTATATAGTCGTTTTCATGAACAAGGTTGACCAGGTCGACGACGAAGAGCTCCTCGAGCTCGTCGAGATGGAAGTCCGCGACCTTCTCTCCGAGTATGACTTCCCCGGCGACGAGATTCCGATCATAAAGGGATCCGCTCTGCAGGCTCTCGAGAGCACTTCCACCGATCCGAACGCTCCCGAGTACAAGCCAATCCTCGAGCTCATGGATGCTGTAGACAGCTACGTTCCCACTCCTGAGCGTAAAGCTGACCTGCCGTTCCTTATGCCGGTTGAGGACGTATTCTCCATCACCGGACGCGGAACCGTTGCAACCGGTAGAGTTGAGCGCGGCACCCTGAAGCTTTCGGACGAAGTTGAAATCGTCGGACTTATGGACGCTCCTCGCAAGACCGTTGTAACCGGTATCGAGATGTTCCGCAAGATCCTCGACTACGCCGAGGCTGGCGACAACATCGGCGCACTGCTCCGCGGTATTGCAAAAGACGAAATCGAGCGCGGCCAGGTTCTTGCTAAACCCGGCTCCATCAAGCCCCTCACAAAGTTCCGCGGACAGGTCTACGTACTGACCAAGGAAGAGGGCGGACGCCATACTCCGTTCTTCTCCAACTATCGTCCCCAGTTCTATTTCCGTACAACTGACGTTACCGGCGTCATCCAGCTGCCTGAGGGCGTTGAGATGTGCATGCCCGGCGACAACGTTGAGATGGACGTTGAACTGATCACACCGATCGCTATCGAAGAGGGACTCCGCTTCGCTATCCGTGAAGGCGGACGTACCGTCGGTTCCGGCGTTGTTATCGCTGTAAAGTAATCGCCTAAGACGATTGGTGCTTGAGCTGAAGTAATATTTGTAAATGACAGGGCGTTTCCGGGTATCTTCCTTTTTGGGAACGCCCTGTATTTCATTTTATTAAGGTTCTATAATAAATGTTGGGGTTCAAGAAAGTGAACTCCAACATTTTCATTATGATGTTTAAAAACAGGTAGAGCATAACGTGAAAATCCTGTAAAATGTAAAGCGACCAAACCATACATTA
>Ga0134090_1001766_pt1 | contig 12928 bp, 11 predicted proteins | sample 1_4taG_FD_94453 | JGI IMG/M metagenome (GOLD analysis project Ga0134090, IMG submission 94453) | Switchgrass degrading microbial communities from high solid loading bioreactors in New Hampshire, USA - 1_4_20_6_A1 metaG | ecosystem: Engineered > Bioreactor > Semi-continuous > Anaerobic >...
AAACTTTCACAGAAAGCATAGTTTAAAATTGTTTCCTTACTGGATCGGTGAAAATTCTATGTTCACATAATTCAGGCCACTTCAATACATTGGGACAAAAGTACACAGCAATAAAGACCTCACAGAAAAGACCACCTGTGAGCTCTTTGATATAATCCATGTTTTCAATGATGGTAGACAGGTATGGCATATCAAAATCATTCTTACTCCATTGGCATGTTTGATCCACCGATCTCTGCATCGGCACCAGAAAAAGAAAAATCGGCATAGCCGGTAAAACGTACCAATATATGCCGATATTTTTACGGGATAAAATTCCCTAAGACCAACCCTCAAAAAGAGAGGCTGCTTCCTGTTATGCTCTTGGATGCGTTTTCTTGTATATATCTTTTATCTTATTCTTTGCTATCTGAGCATAAATTTGCGTGGAGGAAATATCGGAATGTCCGAGCATTTCCTGTATGGAACGCAAATCAGCGCCATTTTCCAGCAGGTGGGCGGCGAAGGAATGCCTCAAGGTATGAGGCGTGATATCCTTGTTGATTTTCGCCATGTTCTTGTACTGCTTGATAATCTTCCAGAATCCTTGCCGGGTCAGCCTCTTTCCGTTCACGTTAACAAACAAGGCTTTTTCATCCTTGCTGTGAATCATCATATCCCTTGCGTTGGTCAGATAATCCTGTAAGGCGCTCATGGCAATCGACCCGATGGGAATCATCCTTTCCCTGTTGCCTTTGCTGCACCGGATGAACCCTGTTTCTAAGTTTACATCCTCCACATCCAGGGATATCAGTTCCGACACCCTAATGCCGGAAGCATACAGCAATTCCAGCATCGCTTTATCCCTATATCCTTTTAAGTCAACACATTTAGGTTGCTCGAGCAGAAGTTCAACTTCCTGTGTTGACAATATCTGCGGCAGCTTTTTTTCAACTTTCGGCGATTCAAGTCCGGTGGTCGGGTCATTATCAATGATTCTGTTCTTGGATAAATACTGGTAAAAGGACCGGATTGAAGCGAGATTTCTGGAAATTGTGGATGTAGCACGCCCTTTTTTCTGCAAGTGAAGAAGATAAGCAATTATCGTGGTTTTATTGGTGTTGGATATATTAAGCAGATTTATCTCCCGCAAATATGTAATATACTGGTCTACATCCCTTCTGTATGACTGCAGTGTATTTGCTGATAGCCGCTTATCCCTTTCGAGAAAGCTAATAAATTTTTGTACTAATGCTTCCATTAAACAATCTACCCCTTCTCATATCTATAATTAACGCTAGGCTTAACCATAACAACTGTGTCCTTATATTCGTAAGCAACATCAAGAAAATTTTTCTAATATATATAAAATATTCATATCAGTACTATATTCTGCAAGATTTCCAAAAATCCTGCTTCAGAATTTACATATTTTGATACTTTTTTCGAACATTATTATCGGTCCATCTTAATGTATTTCTATAGTTTTCCACTAATGATTATTAACCATAAATTACTAATGTATACGTATTATATTTTATTTTGTTTGATTTTGCATATAATTTTTTTTATTGTAAACTCATGATGTAATCATTGGCCTTATCATCCTGATAAAAACCGGAGTGACATATGCCTCCATCAAAACACCGGCAAATATAAAGCAGGTAAAAAACAGCGTAACCATGCAGTATGCTATGAAACTGGTTTTTAAATTGCCTTTGGATAAATGATGCATGGATTTTTTCTTAATGATATTCCTGGAAAAGTTTATTCCGCTAACTCCAAGAGAGATTAAACAGGGTATTATTATGAATTCCTTGGGTAAAAGAGCCAGCAGTGTAAAAACTATGCCTTTCCATCCCAACATTCCGATTATGAAACCTGAAGTGAAGCCAGTTATGAAACCCCTTATGCCAATTATTATAAAAATGAAAGGTATTCCGATTATTGTCACTCCCAGACCCCATAGCAGTCCGATAATCTTAATATTCTCCATAAATCCAAGCTTTAAAAGCTCAATATTATCAACTTTTTGATTGTCTAGAAGCTGCAGAAAGCCCTGAAAATAATATGTGAGCTCTTCCCGTTGCATGGTACTTAATCCATTTACTGTAAAAGCACCGGCAGATACTCCTACAACAAAGGTCATAAGCAGGAAGAAATACGTTTTTATATTGTTTTTTATGTGTCTTGTAAGAATACCTCGAGCTTTTGACAGCAAATACAATCCACCCCGCCACTTTGTCTGTTGATTTATTATGTACATAATGATTGTATGCTGTGAAAATAAAAAAAATTACAATACACGCTGTGTATTGTAAACTTTATGAAAATTTAATATTTAATTTATATGTATTTGAATTGGTTCAAAGCTTATATACTGATTTCACCCTTAAGTATCTTGTCTGCAAGAAGCACTCCGATTATGGTTTTGGCGTCAGTAATCTCATGATTAAGAATCATTCCGATGAGCTTTTGCACAGGGATTTTCTCCGTTGATATGAATTCGTCTTCGTCAGCGCAGGATTCTCCTTCCTTAAGTTGGGTGGCTATGTACATGTGAAGCACCTCATTGCAGAATCCCGGTGTGCTGTGCACACTGATTACATGTTTTATTTCCCCTGCCTCCAGACCGGTTTCTTCCTTTAACTCCCTTTGGGCGCAAACTTCCGGAGCTTCCCCGGGATCCAGTTTTCCGGCAGGAAGTTCCAGTGAAGTCCTGTCTATAGGTTTCCTGTACTGCCTAACCATATACAATTCCCCGTTTTCATTCAAAGGTATAACCACCGATGCCCCCGGATGTTTCACCACATCCCTTGTAGCTTGTCTTCCGTCCGGAAGGGTCACTGTAAGCATATCCACGCTTATTATATTTCCCTTATACTTGTGCTCTCTGGAAACTGTTTTTTCTTCGTAATTCAATTTGCTACCTCCTCAATTTATAGTTTCAAATTGTGTTCACAAGTTAAGCCGTTGTGCCGGCATTTTTCAGCATACGACCAGCCTAACACAACCACTCATGCTTGCAAAGTATAACCAAAAGTATGATCAATAGAAAAAATAGCATTTAAATTTTAAGTTGATAAATTAAGTTAAGTTGCACTGTCCTTTTCTTCTCGTCAGTGCCGGATAACGCTTTTCATTGGTTACTTGGCCTGCCTGTTAGTTTCACAGCTTCATTCCTTCCTGTTTCTCTTCACTTCATCCGTTGCCAGCTTGTCGCAACGGTTGTTGTATTCATTATCCGCATGCCCCTTTACCTTTATCCATGTGATTCTATGCCTTTTTGTCATTTCGTCCAATTGCTTCCAAAGCTCAATATTTTTCACTTCTTCTTTGCCTGCATTTTTCCATCCGTTGTTTTTCCACTTTTCCACCCAATTATTGTTGAAGGCATTGACCAGGTATGCGCTGTCGCTGTAAAGCTCGACTTCACACGGCTCCTTAAGCAGCTTTAGCGCCTCTATTGCAGCGGTGAGCTCCATTTTATTGTTGGTGGTGTTGTCTTCATAGCCGGATATTTCCTTCTCGTGTTCGCCGTACTTCAGTATGGCACCCCAGCCTCCGGCTCCAGGATTGCCTGAACATGCACCGTCTGTGTATATAATGACTTTTTTCATACTATCTCCGTTTTTCTCTCTTTTCTTAATAAAATTAGATATTTACACTGCATAAGCAGCAGCTTACTCATACATTTTGCCTACTTCCCTGGCCTTCTTGGTGCATTCCTCCATGGCATCCATTATTGCATACCTGAAACCGTGTTTTTCCAAAGCAGCAACAGCTTCAATCGTCGACCCGGCAGGCGAACATACCTCATCCTTCAAAATGCCAGGATGTTTTCCGGTCCTAAGCACCATTTTCGCAGATCCCGCAACTGCCTGAGCTGCCAGTTCATAGGCGAGGTTTCTCGGAATCCCCGACCGGACTGCCGCGTCAGCCATAGCTTCAATAAACATATATACATAGGCCGGGCTGCTTCCGGTTACTGCCGTAACCTCGCTCATCAGCTTTTCATCCAATACTTCCACTTTGCCCAGGCTTTCCAGAAGCATTTTCGCTGTCTTTATATCTTCCTCTCCCACCGCGCTGTCATAGGACATAAGTATCATTCCCTCACCTATCAGAGCAGGAGTGTTAGGCATCGTACGTATTATTTTCAGCCCGTCTCCCAATATTCTCCTGTAAAACTTTATAGGCAGCCCCAGAATTATCGTTATCAGAAGCTTTTTATCATCAATCAGTTCTTTTAACGGTTCCAAAACTTCCTTTGCCATGTTGGGTTTCACAGCAAGTATGATCACATCGGATTTTTCCACCAGCTCCCTATTGCAGGAAACGATGTTTACACCGTTTTCCTCCTTTAAAGCTTCCAGCTTCCGGCGATTGACATCCGACATATATATGTCTCCGGCTTTGATAAGCCCTGACGAAAGAATTCCTTTCATCATTGCGGAGCCCATATTCCCCGCTCCGATAAACCCTAATTTTATACCTAATTTTATATCCATAAACTAATCCTCCTTAAGGTCGTCATTGATTTTTATAGCAGCAAGCCGTCCTCCGGCTGTGTTTTTACATTTTATCCCGTTATGATACCTTTTTATAATATCATATATCCATCAAAAATCTATACGCAATTAGCAGGAAACGGCATAAAACAAGCTTTATTTCGTAGCAAGAGAAAGAAATAACGCATTTTTATTATCTATTCCCATTTATCTTTAAATTAAATATTAAAAAAACCATTGACAAACAAGCTTCGGGTATTGTATATTATAATAGTCGCTCGTAGGGGAGTAGCTCAATTGGTAGAGTAGCGGTCTCCAAAACCGTCGGCTGCGGGTTCAAGTCCTGTCTCCCCTGCCACAATATTATAAGAGTCGTACTTCTTTGAAATGAAGACTTCGGCTCTTATATTAAAATACAATTTGGACAGGTTTGTCCAAATTCTCTTGGACAAGTCTAAAGAAGGCATTTGCGCCATTAGCTCAGTTGGTAGAGCACCTGACTCTTAATCAGGGTATCCCGGGTTCGAGTCCCTGATGGCGCACCAATAAAAAACCGTCAATCTCATAGATTGACGGTTTTTTATTGAAATTGAGGGATATAAAATATTCTTTAAAATAAACATCCGTGAAGCTGGTTTAAGGCCCCACGGATAAGGAAAACTTGATGTGTACCTTTTAAAAGAACCGATTATGCCAGTATAAATGCTCCTCGAGATTGCATTATTTCGAAATCAGACCCCGGATACAGATTATAATATTTTAACATCTATCCTTTTTCCGGATAGGTGTAGTCTCCCGGTTTGGTGCTGAAGGTTATATTTCTGCCGTCACTTTCAACTACCACAGTACCGTTCTGATCCGTCCTGTAGACCTTAATCCCCTTATTTTTAAGTCGTTCCATGACTTCTTTGTGGGGGTGTCCGTATTCATTGTCCTTTCCCGTCATAATGACGGCATATTCCGGATCAACTTCTTCCAAAAACTCCGGTGTAGTGGATGAACTGCTCCCGTGGTGCCCTACTTTTAGGACATCTGCTTTCAAATCATAACCTTTTTGGAGCATCTCCTCCTCCGATACATCTTCAGCATCGCCGGCAAAGAGAAAAGAAGTCTCTCCAAAGGTGAGCTTAACTACTGCGGAATAGTTGTTCAGATCCTTATATTCGCCGCTGTTGGGGGCAAGAAACAAGGACTCAATCCGGGAATCAATGGCAATATCCCTTCCGCCTTCAGCAGTGTTTATCTTGAGGCCCTTATCCTTGACCGCTGCCAGGACATCCTCAAAGGTTTTTGTCGCATTCACAGCTTTGGGCATATAAATTTTCCCTATATCAAAATTCCTGATGACCGTATCCAGCCCGCCTATATGATCTTCATGGGGATGAGTGCCAACTGCAACATCAATCCTGCTTATGCCCTGATTTCTCAAGTACTCCACCACATCATCACCATCGTTATTGTTGCCTGCATCAATGAGCATAACCTTTTTGCCCGGCGTTATTATCAATATGCTGTCAGCCTGGCCTACATCTATATAATGGATAATGAGCTTTCCATCTTTTGCCGGTGCTGCCTTACCACCGCCGTAATCCGCACCCGTTTCATCCTTACCGGGTATGACCTCATCTTCTTGATTTCGAGGGGGACCCCCGGCTTCATCCCCTCCGGTTTTCATACCGTCATCAGGCTGTATTGCTCCTTCCGCAGTCTTTCCTGTGTTATTTCCCACATCAGGCTCACGGTAGGATAAGTCTGAATTCAGTAAGCCAAATCCAATTAGAAAAACAAGCGCACTGTAAACCAGGGTCGCCAGGGTCATTTTCCAGCGGTTTTTGCTCCTGTAACCAGGTAGTTTCAATTGCGTCATCCTCTCAAAATGTGTTTTTAGTATAGTCAAAGGTTAATACATACTACAACATGATAAACAAGCCAGGTAGAAGAATCAATGCTTCAAAAATGTAATAGTTGTATACCCGTTACACTTGTGGTAAAAAACTCCACCAGGAAAAATATATGCTCCTATGCCATGTAGCAGACTGAAGAATACACAATAATCATTCCCAGACATCTTCTGCCAGTTTCAGAATCCTTTCCCGCCTTCTCTTTGTCTCTTCCTCGTCAATTGTGATGGTTTCACCATTGAAGGAAAGCACATCTCCTTCCCTGGCAGAATCGGGGATTCTCTCTTTTTCTATATTTATCATCCTTCCGTCCTCGCCTTCACATACGGCAAATCTTCCTTCAAACCTGTCAATTACGACCAGCAGACGGATCACCTCCGATAAGTCCTTTTTTCGCTTTATTCTGTGGTGCTACAACCTGAGTGTCCAGTTTATCATATATCCGCTTAAATATTTCAGCTGTATACAAAGCATCAATGTCTGCCCTGTGAAGTTCATCCCTTATGGGTATTTCCAGCCTTTCCAAAGTGCTCTTGAGGCTGAATGAATGGCCTGCCGGCAGACCACTTATCCTTGAAAACTGTTTCTGGATATCTATGCTTCCCCTTATCCATTTGGAGCCGATACGCTGAAATTCACAATTAGACTTAAGATGATGCATATCATCATGTCCCCAACTGCATAATATATAATCCTTTCCAATCCATTGACGAAATCGTGTGATCACACTTTTGAAATCCTCCGCATTATTGACGTCCGCTTGAGTTATATGGGTTTTGTTTTTAACTACGGAAAACAGTTTTTTATATAATTTGGGTTTCACAAAGGATTGAAATGTGCCCAGCACATCCAGATCCTCATTTAATTTTACCGCACCGATTTCTATTATTTCGTTAGGGTGCCGGTTTTTGAAAGGCTTGCTGTTCAATTCCAGATCAAAAATTATGTAATTCACTGACACTTTCCTTTCTGTTTTGCTATCATAATATAATTATAACAATAAAGCAGGTACTACACATCTTGTTTTGCAATACCTGCCTAAATATTTAGCGTTATGGCCAGAGAACCGGGGATAAGGCCTTATAAGGCACTCTTTTTTAAGGCTTTTATTGTATTGAATTTGCCATATCAACTTCCCTTGAAGAAAAGCGTATATATCGGTAGTATAATAATCGCCGCTGCTAACAGGATTATCATTAATGAACCAAAACGATTCTTGTCTTTCCACGTCCATATGCCATAACTCAGCGTGTACACAAAACACCACGCCAGTATAATTATTATGATGAATAAGGCAAATCCATTGATCATTTCCCCTCAGCACCTTCCGATGAAATAATTGGTATGGACTTTACCGTAAGTCCTGGTCTTCTTATCACCAGATCCACTTCTACACTAAAAGAGGTATCTTTATATTTTTGCAGCCATCCGAATTTTTCCCACTCTTCCCATGTAGCAAATTTTCCAGCTATTTTGTTACCAAATCCGAATATATCGGTATTGAATTCTTTTGAAGTCTTATATAACAAGGACTCAATCTCCCTTTTTATATATTTCTCACATTCCTTTTCCAGAATACTTGCTTTTTCCGGCTCCTGGTAGTCCATTTCACTCCCTATTGCAGAAATATCAGCCTCCAGCAGTATTTTAACGCCAATCAAAGGCTTGCCATCAACGATTTCCACACTGTGGACAGGATTTCTGCTCTTTTTCACGTTCAGGACAACATAATTATTGCTGTCATGGGGGTCCTGTAAGGTAATATTGTTATATCTAAGTTCACCGGTTACCATCATATAAAATATCGTTTCCAGTCCGCTTAATTCTCCAATCATCTTGCCACCTCTGAATACCGCCAGCCCCCTAACTTCCGCTTTGTTTTTGGCTGCCCTCGGTATTTCTCCCGCTTTATACTCCAAGTGATTAATATTGTTATCTTCTCCCATGCTTGCATCATCTTTGGGAATCTTAAAATCAGCAGAGGTCTCATATCGGTTAATTCCAGCCAGCGTCACCACAGGTTGAGCTCCAAGAGATCTGGATGCTGCTGAAAAACTATGGAGTTGTGTGTTTGCCGTAGCCCCTACGCGTTCATGGACCAATACCCCCTGTTCGTAATATTTGGCCGTATTGGTTGACAATTGCGGGGTAACAGCTTTCAGGAATTCTTCCGCACTGCTTCTGGTGACATATACAGCTGTATTGGGCCTTAGTTGCCTCATGCTGGAAAGCCTGACTATATAATTTCCTATGCCTTCCCGAGCCATTTCCTCTGAAAATACGATTATCTTCGTATGGGAGAGGTTTATCTGCTTGCTAACTATATTGTTGGCCATACTTATTCCGGTTAATATGGACGGCGCATCAATGGTCAAGTTATATACGGTTTTATTTTCTTCGCTTTCTCCTCCACCGCCTCCGCCGCCTCCACCTTCTCCCCCTGTACCCATAGCCAGAGGCAGTGCAAACTGCAATGTGACCTTGACCATATCCACTGTTCCCTTATCAACACCTATGGCGATGACATAAGCAAGATCATCCACTTCTACGCTGTCATAGCATCCGCTGAGCATGAAGATTAAAAAAAACGTCAATAAAAGAAAGCCAAGTACTCTTCTACCTTTCACTGTACTCTAACGCTCCTTTCACCATCCTTTTTCTAATCCTTGCAATTAATAGAACCAATATGGGCAATCCAAAGCTTATAAACGCAAAATAGTTTTTGGAGAACTGGGTTTCCAATTTTATGGTCTCCATCAAGCTGGGAGGTAAAAGGCTGATATTAAAAACCAGTATTGCAAAAGGTATGATCAGCGGCTTTTGGTATTTGAGCCTAAAAATTTTTGCGAATAAGTGAATTGCCAGATAAAAGGTGGCACTCAGATGAAGGAGCGCTCCTGCCGCCCATATGAAAACAAACATGGACTCAATTCTTTGAAAGAATCTTCCTATGTTTATAAGCCTCGCCAACTGGTAGATCGGAAGAAAGTTTTCCAAGGCTACAGGATAAGGATATACCAGAGCATAAACCAAGGTGCTGGTAATTAAAGCAAAACAGGACGCTCCCAATACGGAATAGCCTACTCTTTTCATATTTTTATTGGTCTTTATATATGGAGTTATCAGAAACAGCATTTCAAATAAAGAAAACATTGACAGCTGAGGGATGCTGTTGGCCGCAATAGCATCCACCCCATGCCCGAGCAAGGGATATAGATTATTAAATCTATAGTAGGGTATAACCCCCAAAATTATTATCAGATATCCTGCTACAATTACCGGGGTCAGAATAGCGGCTATTCTAACGATGGGCTCCAGTCCGAAATATGCCGCTGCAATCATTCCGGCAATAAATAAAATCAGCATGAAGCTTATGGGCGACATGGCAAAGGATATGGTTTTCATATCCTCACCAAACTCCCGCAGCATTATGGAGGCTGTAAATATCAGATACGCTATGAGCACTCCTCCTACGATGAGCTTTCCTGCAGAGCCCATGGCTCTATCAGCTATATCTATCAGGTCCATCCCCTCAAAAGGCTCATATAGCCTGGTTATGATGTAAAAAAGTATGAATGCCAGCACTGTTGTAACCAATACCAGTATCCATCCTGCATTACCGACAATTTCTTCAATCACTCTAGGGAAATTCAGAAAAATTTTAGCTCCGATTAAAATTATAAGTAAGCAATTAGCTTCCCATCTACCAAAAACAGTCTCATTCTTCATCTTTCTTTTCCCCCTTTTTACCCTTTAAAGTCCATTCCCTGCTAATATGAGGCTGTCTCCTTACTTCTTTTGCATTGAGATAATCCGGCCTGAATTCCTGCTTCCATATGGGTCCTCTGGTTATTGTGTCTGAAAAAGTCCTGATTGTCTTTGGTCCAAAAGGCGTCAGGAACGGTACTCCGAAAGACTTGGATGCAGCGACCATAATCCCCTGTATGAAAAGCCCTACTGTTACTCCTAAAAATCCCGCCATTGCTCCCAATATTATGTATATAAAGCGGTTTATCCTGAAGGAAAAAGCCATGGAAAAATTGGGAACTGCAAAGGAGCCTATGCCCGTAACCGCTACTATTATAATCAGTATAGGACTTACGATATTGGCGGCAACAGCTGCCTGTCCTAAAATCAATGCACCGATTATTCCTATTGTGGTCCCTATAATACCCGGTATCCTCAAACCTGCTTCTCGTATCAGTTCAAAAGCTATTTCCATTATCAAAATCTCCAGCACTGAAGGAAAAGGAACCGTCTCCCTTGAAGCGGCTATAGCAAAGAGCAGGTCGGTAGGTATCATCTCCTGATGAAAATTCGTGATAGCGACATATATTCCGGGAAGCAGCAGTGAAAGCAGCATGGCAATAACTCTCAATAATCTGAGCAAATTGCTGTATGGAAACCTTAGGTAGGCATCCTCCGGGGTCTGCATTAAAGTAGCCAGTGTAGCCGGCATTGCCAGCACATAAGGGCTGCCGCTTACTATTACGGCTACCTTGCCTTCCGCAAGCATGGAGCATATCCTGTCGGGTCTTTCTGTGGATACAATTTGAGGTATGGTAGAGAAAGTGCTGTCTTCTATCATCTGCTCCAGCTCTCCGGAATCCAGAATATAGTCGGTTTTTATACTTTTTATTCTTCTTCTCACTTCATTTACCAGGGAATCATTGGCTATGTCCTTTATATAAAGCATTGCGCAGGGAGTTTTGCTCCTTCTGCCCACCTGTATATTTTCTACTATCAGGTTCTCGTCCTTTAACATTCTGCGGATCAGAGAAGTATTTGCTCTGATTTGTTCCGTAAAGCCTTCCTGTGGGCCCCGGATGACCATCTCGCTCACCGGTCTGTCGACGCCTCTGTGCTCCCATCCCTTTACATCAGCGACAAACACTATCTTCATTCCGTCGATAAACAGCGCACAGCTCCCATAATTTATATCCCCTATGACTTCGCTGTACCTTCCGGATTTTTTTAACTGAAGATGAGGCAGAATATGGCTTTCCACATACTCCTCAATGCCGTTCTCATCCGACTTTATATCCATGTTGGACAGCAGCATGAGAGGCTTTAGAATTGCATCATCTATCAGCTTGCTGTTCACCATTCCGTCTATGAATATTAAAAATGCGGGAATGACCTTATCCTTGACATTGATGTCAAATTCTCTGATAACAATATCGCTGTTTACCGGCACATTGTATACTTTTTTCATATATCTAAGGTTTGCAGTTATATCACCGACTATTTCAGTATCTTCCTTCTCTTCGTTTTCCTCCTCGCTCTTGGTGCTTTTTTTATCCGTATCTCCTGTTATGACTTGCTTTTTCTGGTCTTGCTCGGCGCCTTTCGCTTTATCTTTATCCCCATCTGCCGATTGACCCTGGTCATCTCCTTGTCCTTTATCCTTTGATTGTCTCTTGTCTTTTGAATGTTCCTCCTCCCTTGACTGTCCTGAAGTCTGTTCCTGCGTCTGCTTTTCTCCCTGGTCCTTTCCACTGTCGGGTTCATCGCCTTTTCCGGATCTATTTGCCATAATCTCGGACAGTTCAACAGGCTTTTTTAAAACTGACCGGCTTCTATCCCTTTTATTCCGTTCTTTTTTTCTGGCTTGCTCGAATATCTGAATAGCTTCCTCATCGCTGCCGGATTGGGCATCATCAAAGGATTCTCTGTATTTGCTCATCTCATCTTCTTTCTCTTTTAAAATAAACTGCTCCTTTTCCTCCGGCTCACTAAAAAGCAGCAGGCTTTTAATTATTTTTTTCAGATCCTTCAAAAGCTTCACTCCTTGAAATAAGCTTCACAAGCATGATTCTTTATTATTTCCTTTTTATTTCTGTCTATGAATATCATGTATGTATATTATTAGTTGCTCAAAGAAAGAATATGCGGTAAATTTCCTTAAAGGTATGCCAATGCGTGGGACAATGACAGATACCCGTTGTCATAAAGCTCTGTTAGAATACTGTTACATTTTGGAATGATCAGCAAAAGACAAGAGGGCTTATAAAGCCCTCTTAAACGATATTTGAAATCCGGATTTAATTATCAATTTTATTTCTGTATATAGCAGCTCACCAGCTTGATATATTGTCCATCCTTTATAGTAATATATTTTTCAGTGGTAAAGTTGTCATTGGATATGATTGAATCCAATACTCCTCTGGAATCCTTGGACACTTCAATGTAGGAGCCCAGCTCTCCCTCCGGTATAACCTTATACTCTCCTGCCGGAATGTCTCTGCCGACTTTATACATTCCCTCTTTATATCTCCCGTTTTCCGGCTGCAAAACAGGAGCTGAAGCCACCGGATACATTTTGGAGTCCCTGAACTCGATATATTGGTTTTCACCTACGGTAACATACCTGGAGCCATAAAAATTGTCATTGGCTATTATGCTCTCCAATGTACCGCTGCTATCCTTTGTCACCTGGAAATATGACATAATTGGCGAATCATTTATAAGCAGGTACTCTCCTGCTGCTATATCTGTTCCAGCCTTATACATGCCCGCACGAATATACTCAGGCTG